>Ga0208113_1000040_pt1 | contig 54218 bp, 50 predicted proteins | sample Knorr_S7_td_NADW_FD_185598 | JGI IMG/M metagenome (GOLD analysis project Ga0208113, IMG submission 185598) | Marine microbial communities from Southern Atlantic Ocean transect - Knorr_S7_td_NADW_ad_2505m_LV_A (SPAdes) (version 2) | ecosystem: Environmental > Aquatic > Marine > Oceanic | place...
CCCGGAAGGCAAGATCCGAATCGTTCTGGAAGGGTCCCGTCGGGAGGTGAGCGTCAGTGGCCTTTGCCGGCGGGAGGGGATCAAGCCAGGCGTCTTCTATGCTGGGTCAAGGGATCCATGGAAGCGGGGAAAGAGCGTCTCACCCGGGACACGGTGAGAGACGCCACCTGTCAGGAGACCGGACACCTCAAGCGGGAGAATAACGATTTGAAACAACTGGTTGCCGACCTTTCCTTGGAGGTCCACCGCTTCAAAAAACCGCCATCCCGCACCAGGCGACGCTGGACAAACAGCAACGGGCCTTCAGCGGCCTTCGGGCCAGCTACAACGAGAGCGGCCCCATGAGGCGTTGGGACAAGTGCCCCCGGCCAAGCGGTACCGAGCGTCGGAACGCGCCTATCCGTCCAAGGTGGAGTCCCCGGAGTACGAGGCCGGGACCACGGTGCGGAGAGTGAAGACCAATGGAGAGATCAAGTGGAACGGTGAGAGGGTGTATTTGAGCGAGTCCCTGCGGGGTGAGCCGGTGGGGCTTATGCCGGTGGACGACCGGTACTGGAGCATCCGCTACGGTCCGCTTAACATCGGGCTCTTGGACAGTTACGCTAATCGGACCTTGCATACACCTACTTTAGTGTTACCTATGTCCCCGGTCTAAATGTTACCCATGTGCCCGGTCGTACAGTGAGCATCCACTCCGCCCTTAGGACGTTTTCGAGTCTCAGGCCAGACTGTTACGCCGGATGTTTCGACCTGCCCAGCGCCGGGAATATCTTGTCCTTGAAAGCAGCCAATTCCCCGGTGGCGAACTCGTAGGTCTGGTCGGTCATTAGGTAGAGGTGCTCTAGGCCTGCCGCCTCCGCCTGCTTGATCCGCTCGGCGCAGTATTCCGGGGAGCCGATGAGGCCCATGGTGTCGCATAGCTGGGCGAGGGCGTCGTCGGGCAGGAATGCGCACAGTTCTTTGGCCTTTTCCCAGTCCTCGGCGTGGGGAACGTCCGGGTAAAGTTCCCAGAGACCCCGGGGGAGTTCAAATTCCGAGAAATCCATGCCGGCGGCCTTCAGCCAGCGGACGTAGGTTTTCTCCATCAGACGCTGCACCGCCAGGGGCCGGGCGATCTCCCGGGCTTCTTTGACGTCGTCTCTGATGATGGTAGTGCAGGTAAAGATGGTCTCGATATCGTCGGGATTGCGCCCGGCGGACCTGGCCCCGTCGGCGATCAGCTCACGGGCTTCTGCCACCGCGTTGGGGTTGATACCAGTCATCAAGACCGCACCGTCGGCCACTTCACCGGCTACTTTCATGACCCTGGGGCCCGTGGCTGCGATGTAGACCGGGGTAGTCACTCCGCCGCCGTGCTTCATACGGCTGGAGGTCTCGCCGAAATCGATCTCGCTCCCGGCCATTAGTTCTTTCATCATCACGGTTGCGTCCCGCATCTGGCGCACGGTGGCCGGCGGGATTCCCACCACGTTGGCGGAGCTATAGCCGCGCCCCATCCAGATCTGGGCACGTCCTGGCGCGATTTCAGAGACCGTCTGGGCCGCCGACGCCAGCACCGATGGGTGCCGAGTCACGGGATTGGTGACCGCCGAGGCTACTTTAATGGTTTTGGTGTTCAGCAACGCATGGGCCATAGAGACGAAAACGTCCCGTTCCAGCATCTGCGAGTCCAGCATGCCCACGCCGTCAAAGCCGGCGTCCTCGCACTCTTGCACGAAGGCTGTGACCTCGGGGACGGGCTTGCAGGGGGGCACTCTCAGGTCGATCTTGATGGCCATTTGGTTCTCCTTAGGTTATTCGATGCTTAGATTCGTTAACGGGTCAACTCTTCCCGCAGACGCCTTATGACCAAGGCATTCTCCTCTTCGGTGAGATTCAGCGGGTCGACCCCCAATTCGTCGGGCTGGCCTAGGAAGTGCAGATAGATGGGTGTCTCGCCTTCTTCCATGGCTTTGAGGATCTCATTCCTGCTGGGACCGTTCCAGTCGGGGCCAAAATGCATGATAGCGTGCGGGATTAGATAATCGTGGTCGTCGTGCTCCAAGGTGACCTTCAAGTCCGGCACCTCGCTTAAGGCGTCCACCACCTGCTCGGCCAGCGCCCGGTAGGCCCGCATCTCAGCCTCTTCGTCTTCTTCGACGAACATGTTGAGGGCGGTGACCAGCCCGATTACTTCCTCTTTAGCCACCTTCATGGGCCGTCCCAGGAACTGGGCTGGATTGGCGTGGGCGGCGGCGGCCTCGATCAGGTCGGCACGCCCGCAGAGGATGCCGGTGCCCTGGGGACCACGGATACCCTTCCCGCCGCTGAAGGCGATCATATCAGCGCCGTCGGCCAGGAATTTCTTCAGGTTCTCACGAGGCGGTAGCATGGACGCGGCATCGACCACCACCGGCACGCCCTTGGCGTGGGCTATCTCACAGACCTGGGCTAGTGGGATTGCCCTGCGGTTGGTCATTGGTGCGCAGAGGAAGGCCACGGCGGCGGTTTTTTCGCCGATTGCGCCCTCCAGTTCCCAGGGGTGCGAATATCTGGAATCGCCGATCTCCACCAGCTTGGCGCCGCCCGCCCGGTAGGCCTGCTCGTAGGGGAAGCGGTGCATGTTCTGGATGATGAACTCATCCTTCATGCCGGTGGTATCGGGTAGGAGCCGCATCTTGACTGGGTCTTTGCCTGCGATGCAGGCGGCCGCTTGCAACACCAGTCCGCCGGCCGCACCGCTACAGACGAAACCCGCTTCGGCGCCGGTGAGCCGGGCGATCTCTTCTCCGGCCTTGCGGTTCAGTTCTTCGACGTTGACCATGATGCGGGCCGCCCCGGTCATCACTTCTAGGACCTCGGGCCGCGTCCTGGTGCCGCCGTACTTGGTGACGGAGCCCGCGGCGTTGATGACGGGTCTCACTCCCAATCGTTGATAGGCTTGTGCTGCGTCCAAGGGAATATTGGCCACGACGCCTCCTGATGGACTCTGGCTAAGGGGAAGATGGGGCACATTATAGCAACTCTTCCCAACTGACGGTGTGCTAAAATTGGCAACCGAAACGCCCACGCGAATTTCGGTGTTTCTCCTGACGAACTTTTTCCTGGAGAGAACAGATGGACCAGCTAGACGTTAAGACCAAGATTGGTTTGGTGGTGGTGAGCGCATCGTCTATCTCCGAACTGCGCTATCCCAAGGCCGCGCTTCCCGGGGTGGCATTCCTGACCAGCCGGATGATGCTGGCCGAGGGCGAGAGCATCGAGGCCCTGATCGAGATGGAGAGCAACGCCGGCCGCGCTGTGGGCGAGCTGGCCAGCGCCAAAGTCGACTCGGTGGCTTATTGCTGCACCGTTAGCGGGGCGCTCCGGGGGATGGAAGGGGATAGGCAGTTCTGCCGAGAGTTGGAAGACCGATACGGCACGCCGATAACTTCCACCATGCTGGCCGTTGCCGAGGCTTTGCAACATCTGGGACTGAAGAAGATCGTGGTGACTACTCCGTATCCTGACAGTCATCACGTGGCCGAACGTGCCTACCTGCAGGAAGCGGGTATCGAACCCCTCATCATGAAAGGGATGGGCCTGCAAACGGCGGATGGTTTCGCGGCGGTCTCGCCTCAAGAGATCTTCGATTTCGCCATGGACGCCTGGAAGGAATTCGCTGACGAAGCGGACGGACTGTTCATAAGCTGTATGAACCACGATGGAATGGCCGCCGCCCAGGCCCTGGAAGACGAGATTGGCAGGCCTGTGGTTACCTCGCATACGGCCACCCTTTGGAGCGCCCTCAGCCAGGCCGGAGAGACCGATCCGTTGCCCGGCTACGGCCGACTGCTGGCCGAGCCACGGGCCGACCGTCGAAAAAAGCTACCAGCGCAGCTTAACGATTTGAAGAATAGATTGGAGACTTTACGATGACCACTGCAGACCGATTGTCCATGACCCTTGGCCAAGCGATGTTCACCCAACGGGCCATCCGCCGCCTGAAGCCAGACCCCATCCCCGACGAGGTGATACGCGACCTCATGGAGTCGGCCATCCGCGCCCCCAACGGCGGCAACACCCAGCAGTGGCACTTCATTGTGGTGAAGGACGCCGACACCCGGAAGCAGTTGGGCGAGCTTTATCACGAGGCCTGGTGGGCCAAACGGAAAGACCAGGGAATCATGGGACCAGAGGACATTCCTCCGGGCAAGAACTCCACACGTTCGGCCATGCGGTTAGCTAACGAGTTCGGCGACGCTCCGGTGATGGTCCTGATCTGCGCTCTCAACAAGGGCGGCTCGGGCGGAATCATCCCCTCGGCCCAGAACCTGCTATTGGCGGCCAGGGCCCACGGCATCGGCGGCACCATCGCCACATTGCACGCCGTTGTCGATGACCGTGTCAAGAAACTACTCAATATCCCCGACACCGCCGAGATCGTGTACTGCATGCCGCTGGGCTACCCACGGGGTGAGTTCGGCTCGGTCACGCGCAAACCCCTGGAAGAGGTCTGCGGCATCGACCGTTGGGACGTTCCCTACAAATAATCTCTCACTGCTTTCCTAACACTGCCATTCCGAGGCGTCAGTCGAGGAATCTCGTTGCCATCCGTAACAACACTGGACCAAAGCAAAGAGAGCCTTCGCGCGCTCACGGCGCTATCAGGGTGACAAGCGCAGGTGTTTGGTCAAGGGCACGATACAACAGATGCACGCGCCCGATGAGTCTGAGGTACTACATGGCGGTACGGACCGGCGAACAGTTTCTGGAGGGTCTTAGAGACGGCCGCGAGGTCTGGCTGGAGGGCGAACGGGTGTCGGATGTGACGACCCACCCGAAGACCGCCCGGATGGCCAAGACCCTGGCCGGGATCTATGACCTCCAACATAATCCGGAATACCGCGACAGGATGATCTTCGAGTCACCCACCAGCGGAGAGTCGGTGGCCCTGTCCTATCTGGTGCCCGAGACCCAAGAAGACCTGATGCGCCGCCGGGGCGCGCTGGAGATCGTCGCCCAGTCTTGTCACGGTATGCTGGGCCGCACGCCCGATTATGTGAACATCCAGGTTACTGCCTCCCGTCAGCTAGCCCATCTCTATGGCCTGAACGACAAGCGGCAAGAAGCGAACCTGCGCAACTACCACGAGTATGTCCGAGAGCGGGACCTGTGCCTGACGCACGCCTTTGGCCACCCTCAGGTCAACCGATCTCTCTCATTGACCGAACTACCTGAACCGTATACAGCTGTGGGCGTAGTCGACCGCACAAGTGAGGGCGTGATCGTCCGGGGAGCCAAGCTTCTCGCGACGTTGGCCCCGTTCTCCGATGAGATATTCGCTCCGGTCTACCGGCCCCTGCGGCCCGACAGCGAAGAGGACCGCAAGTACTGCATCGGGTTCGCCGTGCCCGTGGCGACCCCCGGCCTCAAGTTCATGTGCCGCCCTAGCCACGACTTGGGACGCCCGCTGGCCGACTATCCGCTGTCCGGGCAGTACGACGAGATGGACGCCCTGGCCATCTTCGACGACGTGCTGATCCCCTGGGAGCGGGTGTTTATCTACGACGACGTGGAACTGGCCAACATGACTGTCCAGAAGGTCACGCTGTGGCGGCAGTACATGCAGCAGGTGGCGGTCAAGAGCATCGCTAAGCTGGAGTTCATCCTGGGCATGGTCCACGGCATAACCGAGGGCATCGGTATTGGCGGGTTCGCCCACGTCCAGGAGAAGAACGCCGAGGTCATTGACACTTTGGAGACGGTGCGGTCCTATATGCGCGCGGCCGAAGCCGACGCCGCGCCGTATGAGGGCGAAGGACTCTGGCCAGCCGCCGAGCCGTGGATCGCTATGCGCAACTGGTACCCCGACGCCTACGAAAGGGTCGCGGCGATCGTGCAGCAACTGGCTGCCGGGGGGCTGATGTTGACGCCCACCGAGGAAGACCTGGCGGGGCCGTTGGCCGGAGAGATCGGAAAGTTCTACCAGGGAGCGTCCATCGACGCCAAGAAAAAGGTGCGGCTGTTTCGGTTGGCCTGGGACCTGATCGGCACCCAGTTCGGTTCCCGGCAGACGCTATACGAGCGGTACTTCAACGGCGACGTGGTCCAGCTTCGCCAACGCCGCTACGCCACCTACGATTACTCCCGCGCGGATGCGTCGTTGGAGTTGTTCATGGAGGAGTTGGAGCGGGGGTAATGCTAGGGTGGCGCACTGTTCGCTCGAGTCTTGTTTCCCTTTGCACGTCAACTCAGACTGTCACCCTGATAGCGCCGTAAGCGCGCGAAGGGTCTCGTTGCTTTGGTTGAGGGTTGTTAATGACGGCAAAGACATTCTTCTCCTTCCACGGAAGGATCAGAATGACAGTTGAAAACCGCGGCCGCAGATCGACGACACGGGGCGGCGATGGCGTTCCTACGTGCACACATCTACCCGGTAAACAGGTCCTTGACCTTGCTTAGGAAGGAACGGGTGCCGCCGCGTTCCATGAACTTGGCCCATGATTCTTGAGCGGAACTGGAGCGCTTCAGGTCTTGGACCCGCTGCTTCATTATCTCCAGGACTTTCTTTTCTTCGCCCTCGTCCAGCCAGTAGCCGCACTGGTTTTTGCAGTGGTCGATTGGAAGGTTGTGGGCCCGGTAGTTGAAGGTCTCCATGACCTCTTGGCAATGAGGGCATGAGATGTCGCTTTCCCGCCGGGCATATTCGACCATCCCTTTGCTATCGTCATCGTCCATGGAGTGGTCTTCAAGTTCGTCCAACTCGTGGAAGTCCAGCCACAGGCCCTTGCACTGAGGGCAATGGTCCACCTCGATATCCTTGAGTTTTTTCTCGTCTAGAGCAACATCGCAACGTGGGCAGTTCAACTTGATCCCTCTCTAATATCCCGGGCGGGTCGACCAAAAGGCCGTTTGGCCAGGATAGCATATGAGCTAACTAACGGTAAGCGGTTCTTATGGAGGATACGCGGCCGCCGCGCGTTTGGATGGGGCGGCTTAACTCCCGGTGAATCTGGGCGTCCGTTTTTCCAGAAACGCTTGAACGGCTTCCGTCTGATCGGAGGTGCCGCGAAGCGGGTCGTTGGCCCGGTGCTCAGTCTCGATCACCTGGTTAAGGTCGGGGTAATGGCTGTTGAAAAGCGCCTTGGTCGCCTTCACTGCCAACGGCGGATTGGCGGCTATCTCTTGGGCCAAGGATTCGGCCTGGGCCATCAAATCATCGGCTGGAACGACCTCGTTGACCAACCCCTTCGCCAGCGCCCACTGAGCGTCGTAGACCCGGCCGGTGTAGGCCATCTCGGCGGCGATACCAGGGCCGGCCACAGCAGAAAGTATCTCGGAAACCCCAGCATCCGGAACCAGCGATCGCTTAACGAAGACCGATGTGAACCGGGCGGTGTCCGACGCTATCCTGATGTCGCAAGATAGGGCGATCCCCAGTCCTGCCCCGGCAGCCACGCCATTGACCGCTGCGATCACCGGCTGGGGTATCTCCCGCAGATGTGGGGCCAATTTCATGGTTATGGAGGGACCGTTGTCACCGGTGTCCGCGTTCCGATCGCCTCCCTTGGCCATGCGTGCCGGCATATCGCCAACGTCGGCACCGGAGCAGAATCCTCGGCCCTCGCCGGTTATGACAACCACCCGAATCTCGGGAAACTCCCCGGCAACTTGGTCTAGAGCCTCATGCAGCTCCAGTCCCATCTGACGATTGAGGGCGTTCAGGCGATTTGGACGCTGGAGGGTAATAACCGCCACGTGGTCGCGGCGTTCAAGGGCTATGTGTTGGAAATCAGTGCCGGTGATGGCCATGGGCTCTCCCTCTTGGGTCGGCTAGTTGGTCTCGGGCGATCTGGGCGCCCCGGAAAAGAGCCGAAAGCTTGGCCCGGGCAGTCGCCTGGCTCAGCAGCACCAGCCCGCAGTCGGGCGCCGCTTGCAGCTTCTCGGGATCATGATGCTCAGCAGCCGCCAAGAGCCGTTGGGCGATCACCTCCGCGTTCTCAACCTCCGGTTTGGCGTTGTCGACGCAGCCGAAAAGCACCGTCTTGGACGGGCACAGTTCCAACAGTTCCGGGTCCAGTTGCGGCGCATGGAACTCCAGGGCCAATTGGTCGATCTGGGACCGCTCCAACTCTGCCAGTATCTGAGGGTAGCTGGGTCTGATGGGGCGTTCTACACCGGGAATGGTGTAGCTGTAGCAGACGTGAACGGCCGTTTGGGCGCGCAGTCCGTCCGCGCAACGGTCCAGGGATTCTATGCCCCATTCAGCCACTTTATCCGGGTAACGGCTGAACACCGGTTCATCGAACTGAATCACCGCCGGCCCTAGAGCGTCGAGGGCCTTGGCCTCCTGGTTGATGGCGTCGGCTACCGCCAGGGCGAAAGCTCGCTCGTCGCCGTAGTAGTCGTCAAACGTGGAGTCGGTAACGGTCATGGGTCCGGGCAGGGTAACCTTCACCGGCGAAGTGGTGTTCGTCAGCAGGAAACGCAGATCGTCAACGACGATCGGACCGCGCCACTCAACCGGCCCGGTACAGCGCCCCACCTGAGCCAGGCGGCGTCCGTCGCGGATCCACTTCTCCGCCAAAGTCTCATAATCGAATCCGCCCAATCTCGATGTGACGTAGGTGAGATAGGTTTTCCGGCGTTGTTCGCCGTCGCTGATGATTCGGACACCCGCGCTTTCCTGGTCGTAGATAGCCAGCCGCACCGCATCGTCCTGGGCGTTATGCAGCGGGTCGCCTTCCAGAAGCCAGTCAGAGCCGGTACCGTGATGGTCGAAGCCCTTGGTGTCCAACGGCACCTGGCGGTAGAGCCAGGGTGGCTTGGGCATACTGCCCACAACTGTGGTTATGAACGGCTCGGCCATCTTATTTCATGACCCTTCGGAAGAAATTCAAGGCGTTGCCGCCGATGATCTTCTTGACGTCAGTATCCGAATGACCCCGGCGGATCAGGCCGCGGATGATGTTCTTGCCGTCGGCTGGGGATTCTAGGCCGTTGAGATACGGAGCTGGCATCTCATCGAGAGAGCGGCCAAGCATGTAGTGCTGGAACATCATGTGGTCGCCGATGACGGTGTCGGTGCCGATGCCCACGTGGTCGACGCCAATCAGGTTGACCATGTAGTCGTAGTGGTCCAGAACACACTCGATGTCCTGTTCCGGGTCGTCGCTGAGGGCGTTGGGTACGGCCGTGATGCAGACCAGGCCGCCCTTGGCGGCGCAGGCTTTCAGTTCCTCGTCCTTCCGGGTTCGCACAGTTGGCCGCAAGGTGTACGCGGCGTTGTGGCTGAAGACCACGGGCGCTTTGGAGAACTCGATGGCGTCCATCACCGTGGGGGTCGAGGCATGGGAGAGATCAATGGCCATGCCGATGTCGTTCATGCGGTGGATAACTTGGATGCCGAATTCGCTCAAGCCGCCGGGGTTGCGTTCGTACATGCCGTCGCCGATGTAGTTCTTGCGGTTGTAGGTGATGCCCGCCAGGCGCACGCCCATGGAGTGGAGTTGGTCCAGTCGCTCCAGTTTGTTGCCGATGGGCAGGTGCTCCAAAGTCGGCAAGAACCCGATATTGCCGGCCTGCTTAGCCGACAGAATCTCATCGGCGTTGCCTACACGGACCACATTCTCCTGGGCCGACACATCCGCCAGCATCATGCCCACCTCGGCCGCCACGTCTTCGTACTCCACGAAGGACATCTCGGTGGCATTCTGAAGCGCGCCGAAGACGTTGGAGGTGGTCACCGTGGACCAGCCGCCGTACTGCACCGCCTCGAAGCCCCAGTGATATCTGTTGGTGCGCAGGAAGTCCACGAACCGGTCCATGGCCTCGGGCAACACGAACGGGTGCTGATGAACGTCGATCATCACCGCCTCTTCGGCCAGACCCGTGAACCGGGACTCCTCCTCTGCGTTCAAAGGAACGGTAGAAGAAGGCACCCGTCCGATCTCTTTGGACATCAGAAAATCACTGATGCTGGTCATTGTTTCCTCACAAGGCGTCTGGTTGGGAAGGGGTTTGGAGTGTAATTTAGGCGGGGATTGGAGTCAACGGGACGTCGGCGGAATCGATAAGAGCCTAATTCACCGAAATTGCCGCTCCGACCCCTTGGGTCTGTTCGTTGACTAAGAAAGAAGCGTTGTCTCGACCACGGGAGGTCTCTAGGTCGGCGTCGAACCGCTGGCCGCCCATGGTGCCGATGAGCTCATACCGCTGCTCGGTGTAGAGCCGGCCTTCGTACTCCGGGCCTTTGACGTTCCGCTCGGTCTCTCCGGCCAGAAACATCTCGACAGCCTGGACCATCAATTCCTGAAACTCGTCTTGTCCCAGGTAAGAAGAGGCCTTCAAGAAGACGTAGCCCCACCGGATTCCTTTGTGTTCCAACATGTATGTCGGTAACTCCTGTTCTTCAATGATTGGAGGGTTCGCGCCCGCTCATACTGAATTGCAGCACGATGGCCGAAACCAATGCTGCGCCAAGGCACAAAAATCCTACCGCAGAAAAGCCTCCCAGGGCAAGAACGGCCCCGCCCAAAGCGGCCCCGCCGACACCTCCCATCTGGTTGCTGGCGCCCAACATCCCAACGGCAGTGGCCTGAGAATTGCCGGAAATCTCAGTGCTTATAGCCAAGAACGTCGGCCATCCGACGCTGATAAACGTGATACTAATGAGAGCAACGCCCACCGTGCACCAGGCGGATAAGTCGAAGGAAAATAGGAACAGAGATGCCAACCCTCCGGCCAAGGCGCAGGCAGCCACCACTTGGGCCCTTCGTTTTAAAACTACAACCGACCCTGCGGTGAAACTACCGATCACGACACCCACACCCACGATCGCCAACGGCGCCGCGGTCTCGCCGACACTCAATCCGTGTTCGGCGATCAGATAGGCAGCCAGATAACTGAATGTCCCGTAGAAGGCGATCCGTTGCAGGAAGTTGGCCGCCAAGGCAGACCGGAACAGGTCGATGCTCGCCATCTGTTTATACCGGGATATGAATGGGAAGTTCCGTGCTTCCGGTCTCTGAGATTTCGGGTACCAGAACCAGTGCAATACAGCACAAACCAGCAGCAGCGACCCGATCACCGAGAATGGGGCACGCCAGCCGCCGGCGCTGGCCACCACCGCCACAGCGGGCACGCCAACCACTCCGGACAGCGAGGCGAAGGCCATCAGCAGCCCGAACGCCCGCGCTCTTTTAGCCGGGACTATAACGTCGGCCACCGCAGCCATGCTGTTGGGCGGAATCATGCCGCCGGACAAACCGGTCACGACCCGCAACGCCAGAAGGACGCCGAACGTCGGAGCGAAAGCCGACGCCAAGACACTGATGGACAAAAAGGTCAGTCCGGTAACTGCCACCGAACGCCTGCCGAACGAGTCCGAGATCGGGCCGACCGAGATCACCGAGACGGCCCATGCGGCGAAGGTCACGGCGGCAAGCTGACCGGCTGCCGCCACGGAAACGCCGAATTCGGCGGCCAGGTCGACCAGAAGAGGCGACAACATCAATGTGACGCTTTGGACCAGGAACATGGCCACTGCGGTCAGCGACAGAAATCGGGTTTGATTCATTTGGCAGGACTCACAGGGACCTGGCCGGTTCACGCAGGAAAAACACGATGACCACCACCGAAAAAGCCACCGCGCCAAGACACAGATAGCCGACGCCCGGGAACCCGCCGGCGGCCAACAGATAACCGCCGAGGGCAGCGCCGCCGACAGCTCCCGTCTGATTGCTGACCCCCAGCAAGCCGACACCCGTTGCTCGGGATTGACTCGAAACCTCGGTGATTACGGTAATCAGCACCGTCCAGGGGATGCTCAAGAGCGCGGTCGCCCCGGTTGCGGTGACCACCACCGCCCAAACAGGTATATCAACCGAAAACAGGAACAATGCGGCGATTCCGCCACCCGAAGCGCAGACGGCGATGAGATGCATCCGGTCGTTGCGGTTGGCCACGTACCCGCCGATATAACTACCGATCACCGTGCCGATGCCCACGGATGCCAGGGGCAGCGCCACTGCGCCCACGCTCATTCCGTAGTCGTCGATCATGTACGTCGCCAGATAGCTGAACATTCCCATGAATGCGATGCGCTGGGCGAAGTTGGCGGCCAGGATCGTCCGCAGCACTGGGAGCGCCAAGAGAGACCGGTACCTGGAGAAAAACGAGAAGGACCTGTCTCTGGTAACTTCACCCCTTGGAAACCAGAACCAGTTGAGTACGGCGCAGGCGGCCAAAAGTGAACCAACCGCCACGAAGGAAACCCGCCAGCCCCCAAGATCAGCGGCCAAAGCCACTAAGGGCACCCCGATCACCGAAGACAACGTAGTGAACGCGATGAGTCCGCCCACGATCTTCGCTCGGCGGGCCTGAGGGACCACATCGACTACGGCCGCCATGCCGTTGGGGGGAATCATGCCGCCGCCAAGTCCGGTTAACACCCTTAGGGCCATCAGGGTACCAAGGTTCGGCGCGAAGGCTGAAGCCAGGACACTGATGGAAAGCAAAGAAAGCCCGGTCAACGCTACTGGCCTCCTCCCAAAAGAGTCGGACAAAGGTCCAACCGAGACCACGGATACGGCCCAGGCGGCGAACGTTGCAGTCGCGACCTGTCCGGCCACGGCAACTGATGTGTCAAAATCGGCGGCGATGGCGACCAACAATGGTGCCAACATCAATGCGGTTCCCTGAGTCGCGAAGAACGCCATGGCCACGGCGGCCAAAAAACGGGTCTGGTTCATCTAGGCCGACGCATGAGGTTCTCGAACCGCCAACCTCATCACCAGCGCTGAGACCGCCACCGTCGCCAGGCAAAAGATCCCCACGGCCGAGAATCCACCGATGGCTAAGAACGCCCCTCCCAAGGCCGAACCGATGAACCCGCCCATCCGGTTGCTAGCGCCCATCATGCCTATCGCGGTGGCCCGGGACGGGCCGGCGATATCGGTGGCGAAGGTGATGAACACCGGCCAGCCTATGCTGAGGACACAGACCGCTCCAAATGCAATAGCCACGGTGGCCCAGATGGCCGGGTCGATGGCGAAAACGATCAACACGCCCGCGCCGCCGGCCAGCCCCGAGACGGCCACCAGTCCGAGCCGCTTCTGATGGCTGGCGATCATTCCGCCGAAAAGACTGCCGATGACTGCCCCGGCGCCGACTACGGCCAGCGGCAACGCTGTTTCCCCGACACTCACACCATAGGAGTCGATGAGGTAAGCGGCCAGGTAACCCAATACTGCGTAGAACGCTATCCGCTGCGAGAAGTTGGCCAGCATCCCCACGCGGAACACCGGGATGGAACCCAGTTCCTTGAAACGGCTTAGGTAGGAAAATGACCGAGGTCCAGTGTTTGGGCTTTTGGGATACCAAAGCCAAGATAGGGCGAATGTGGCCAGCAGCAGACCACCGACAACTAAGAATGGCAGCCGCCAATCGGCGACACTGGTTAGCACCGCGACCACTGGAACTCCAACCACCACTGCTGATGCCATGATGCCCTGGGCTACCCCGATGGCCCGTCCCCGTTTCTCCGGCGAGACCACATCGCTGATGGCGGCCATGCTGTTGGGCGGGATCATGGACCCGCCAAGTCCCGTTCCCATGAGCAAGAACATCAGTACGATGAAGTTTGGGGCGAAAGCTGCTGATGATATGCAGACCCCCATTACACCTAGGCCGGTCAAAGCTACTAGCCGCCTTCCCAAGGAATCGGAAAATGGGCCGATCAACGGTGCGAAAATAGCCCAGGAGAAAAACGTGGCGGCGGCCAACTGACCGGCCACAGCCACCGAGGTATCGAATTCGTTAGCGATGTCCACCAGCAATGGCCCAAGCATCAAAGCAACAGTGTTGTTGAGGAACAAAGCCGCGGCGATTATGGCGAACGCCCGTGCCTGGCTAGTTGCTCGGAGGCTGGCGGTATCAGTGGCCATGGGAAAAAGGGGAGAGGCGGGTTCTCGTCAATCTAAACGGCACGAAACCTGTTAAGAATCATGTTGGGATAAAACTAGGCGGCTAGGTGGTGGGGCTGAGGCCCCGATGAATCGGGGGAACCCCGTACCTTCCCGACGGCAATCGAGATGCTCTCCCAGATGATCTACACACGGAGGTGTAATTTACTCTCCAGATATGAGTGGCTTTTCCAAGATTTCAACAACGACTCCCTTTTTCTCGCTTCAGGAAGAGAGTCATATTCTTTTTCATGTATCAGCACCCACGGACGAAAGGCTTGGCCGACTTTGTCCCTCCGGCATTGTGGTGTTCGAGGCGATCTTGGGTATTGCCGGTACTCCCGATGTAATAGCGTCCATTACGCTCACTACGGAGAATGTATACGTAGTACATATCAAGGGAGGTGGTGGAGCTGCGGGGACTCGAACCCCGTACCTCTTCAATGCCATTGAAGCGCTCTCCCAGATGAGCTACAGCCCCACACGTGGGAACGGCAACTGGTGCTCAGCCGTTAGGCTGATCGATTGCCGCGATTCAGCATAGCAAAACCGCTATGCGGGCACAATGACTTTCCCCGAAAGATTACCCTTTGCGAGAGTACTTCACCACGCGGCGTCCCTTGCCCCAATCGCCGGGGGTCACCACATACAGGTCTTTGTGGGAGTCAACCCAGATTCCGTGGCAGGACCGATATTTGATGTCGCCCCACTGGGCCAGCCGTTCGCCTTCCAGGTTTAATACGCTGACCATCCCACCGTTGTGCTCAGGAATGTAGACAATGTCTTCGTCGTCGACGTACATCAACGCCGGGCCGATGAGTTTGGTGGGCCAGGATGACACGAACTTGCCGTCCTGAGTGAACACCTGGACCCGGTCGTTCTCGCGGTCGGATACCAGGACCTGGCCCTGGCGGTCGATCCATACGCCGTGGGGCAGGTTGAATTGGCCGTCGCCGGACCCGGGGTCACCCCAGGACATAATCAGCTTGCCGTCGGATGTGAACTTGTGCACCCGGGCGTTGGCATAGCCGTCGGCGATGAATATCTCACCGGAGTCGTTCACGGCGATTCCGGCCGGCATGTTGAAGGGTGCGCCGCTATGGGTCACGCTGGACCAAGTGGTGGAGCTGTAATCGTCCTGGGCGACACCTGTGTCCGATCGGAACCCTTCCTCGCCGATGGTCATCAGGAGGTTGCCGTCGTTGGTGTACTTGAAGACCTGGTGTTTGTTCCGGTCCACCAGCCAGACGTTGTCCTCTTTGTCCAGGTAGATGGCATGGGCGAAGGAGATTAGCCCGGCGCCCCAGGACGAAACGAGATTGCCGTCCCGGTCGAAGATGCAGATCGGGTGCTCCGGGTCACGGTTGAAGCAGTAGACGCGGTCTTTGGAGTCGCCGTAGACGGCAGCAGCCGGCATCTCCCAACCTTCGGGCAGCTTGGCCCAGTCTTCGTCCACATCGTAGGTGTATTTGCCGGCTCCTACGGTAGTTGTTGCAGCCATTATTCTTTCTCCTCGATTTTGATTAGTAGGGGCGGATGCCTGGAGTCTTGACCCGGAAACTGTATAGCGACACGCCGGGGGTGGTGTAAACGGTGCGGAAGTCGGGACCGCCAAATGCGATATTACGGGGCACCTCGGGCCCTCGAATCACGCCCAGGTGGGTCCCATCGGGCTCAAAAACCCAGATGCCGCCGGAGCCGGTGCAGAAGATTCGACCGAGGGTATCAACCTTCATGCCATCGGGCACGCCCACTTCTGCCGAGGCCATACTGGCGAAAACCCGGTTGTCGCTCAGCGTGCCATCGGCGGCCACATCGAAGGCCCGGATCTTCCGGTGTTCGCAGACCAGCCCTTTTTCAGCCTCTTCGAAACAGACCTGGCTCTCCCGGCTGATGGCCACATACAAGACAGATTCGTCTGGCGAGAAAGCCAGCCCGTTGGGATATTCACAGCCATCGGTGGCCACGGATATCTGGCCATCGGGCGCGATGCGGAACACTCCGGCGAAATCGTACTCACGTTCGTCTTCAGGCAGGCGGAGATGCGGGTCCGTGAAGTAGATGCTCCCGTCGCTGCGACAGACCACATCGTTGGGCTTGTGGAAACGCTGTCCGTCCCAGCGTTCGGCGATGGTGGTCACCGTGCCGTCGGAATCCATGCGGGTCACACAACGGTGGTCGGCGCCTTCGCACATGAGGAGCCGGCCTTGGCGGTCGAAAGTGCAGCCGTTGCCCTCCCCGGTGCCCTCGCGGACAACGCTCACCACTCCCGTCTGGTCCCAACGCTGCAGGCGGTTGCCGATGAGATCTACGAAGGTCAGATAACCCTCCGGATGCCATAGGGGCCCCTCGGTGTTGCCCAGGTCTGTGGCTAGGAGTGTGTGCTCTGGTGATTCCAAAACATCGTCGAGGTTGTCAGGCATGGGATTCTCCGGGGCCGTAGGTGGGGTCCGGGTTCAACAGGCGAGATTATAACAGCATGGCGTGCGTGGCGCACTCTGGGCAGAGCACTGTTTGACCGTTCCCATGGGCTTGATTAGAATGCCAGTCACCCACCTTAGAACGAGGGTGACTGGAGTACAACATGGTCAACATGAAGCCAAGCGACTCTGTCGAAGCCATCGCCGTGGAGCTTCGGGCACAGGCGGTGCGACTCTGGGGAGAACAGCGCGCCGGTGAGTTGGAGGCGTCCATCAGTCAGACCGCCCAGCAGCTCTGGGACCTGGGTCAAGAGAAGGTAGACCGGGACCTTGAACCCGGTTTTTATCAGTAGTCCCGATTCGCGACAGCCATTTTTCCACGAGGTCCGAGAATGCCACAGCCATACGAACTAACAGTGTCCCAAACGGCCCAGCAGATCAAAGACAAGAAGCTGTCGCCGGTGGACCTAGCCCAGTCCCTTCTGGAGCGCATCGACGCCACCGATAAAGACCTCAAGGCCTGGGTGACTATCGACCGGGAAGAGGTTTTGACCAACGCCAAGCAGCGGGAAGAAGAGGCTAAGCAGGGGAAGACCCGAGGTCTGCTTCACGGCGTGCCGGTGGGGCTGAAAGACATTTTCTATACCGCCGGCATGAAGACCGCGGCCGGGTCCAAGGTCTACTCTGACTTCGTGCCAGATTTCGACGCTACATCAGTCGCCAAGATCAAAGAGGCCGGCGGAATCATTTTGGGCAAGGCCGTGACCACCGAGTTCGCCACTTCCGACCCATCGCCTACCTTCAATCCCTGGAACTTTGAACACACTCCCGGCGGCTCCAGCAGCGGGTCGTCGGTCGCCGTCGCCACCAAGACGGTCGGCGCGGCCCTGGGCTCCCAGACCGGTGGCTCGACCTGCCGCCCGGCCGCCTACAACGGGATAGTCGGACTCAAGGCCACCTACGGCCGCATCAGCCGTTACGGGGTGGTGCCGGTGAGTTGGTCGCTTGACCACGTTGGGATCCTGGTTCGCACGGTGGAAGACGCGGCCCTGATGCTGCAGGTCATGTCGGGCGAGGACGCCAACGACCCCGGATCGTTGAGTGGGCCTGTGCCAGATTTTCTGAAACAGATGGCCGACCACAACCGGCCGCCGCGCATCGGCATCGTAAGCGATTATTACTCGGATAAATCGACTCCTGAGGTCTGGGCCAACACTCAAGAGACCGTCGAGCAGTTGGCTGCCGCTGGCGCTGAGGTGGTGGAATTGAGTCTGCCGGACAGCTTCAATTCCTGCCATAGCGCCCAACGGATAGTTATGAACGTGGAATGCGCCGCATACCACGAGCAGTTCCACTCCACACAGGCCGAAGATTACGGGCCCAGGGTGCGCTCCGGCATGGAGATGGGCATGCTGATACCGGCCACCAAATATCTGCAGGCTCAGCGGCTGCGCCGGAAGTTCCGGCAGGACATGGTCCAGATGGCGCAACAGGTGGACGTGGTCCTTACTCCGGCAATACCCGCCCCCGCGCCAAGGGATCGGAACACGACCGGAGACGCTTCATTCCAGGTGCCCTGGACCACAAGCGGCCTGCCGACAATCACTCTGCCTTCGGGCTTGAGCGAGGACAGCCTTCCAATGGCGGTCCAGTTGGGCGCACTACCTTTCGAAGAAGGCAAACTGCTTGGCGCCGCCAAGTGGTGCGAAGCAGCCCTCGGACTGTCCCTTTCCCCGCCAAATTACAGCTAGATAGGTTACGAAACAGGTCTCGCGAACAAACCCTGGACTGCCTGGCGGCATCAAATCCCGTAACGTCACCGATTGAAGCGCAATAATTTATTGCTGACTAACTGACACTTTCCTCTGTCATTCTGAGGCGCAAGCCGAAGAATCTCGTTGTCCTGGGCCAACGCTTCCGATGAGCAAATCGATCTCGATTCGATCAGGTTGACAGACGGTAGATGAGGGCATCATTGAAGAAAAACTACGACCTGCTTATCATCGGCGGCGGTTCTGCGGGGTTGATGGCCGTTCCTTCCTCCCGGCAGTTGGACCTGACCGTGGCCCTGGCTGAGAAAGACCGTCTGGGCGGGACTGCACCTGGACGGGGTGCGTGCCCGGCAAGACGCTGCTCAGAGCCGCCAAGTCCGCCCAGAACATCAATGACGCCGCCGGTTTCAGCATAACTTCGTCTCAACCAACCATCGACTTCAAGTCCGTGATGGGCCGGGTTCGTTGCGTGGCAAAGAGATTCGTCGGCTTTCGCCTCGGAATGACATTTGATAAGGCAATCATAATCACCCCATAATGACATCGGCCCACTACTGGAACGGACCGCCTCCGGCAAGTAATAGCCGCAGTTGCGCTGCTTAGAAGATGGCTATGGGGTTTACGGGGGAGCCCGTTGTGTTGTGGAGCCTGAGTGGGCCGATGGAGATCATGAACTCCCAGCGGTTGCGCTCCTTACAGGCCTGGGCCACCCCTTCCAGGTCCGCATTGTCCAATATCCAGATGCCCATAGCCGTGATACTCACCTGGTGGATAGGACTGGGCACCTTCTCGTACTGGGGCGGATTGACATCATTGCCGGTGTCCGAGCCCATCATCGCGATACCCCGCTCGTAGAACAGAGGCAACACCGACGCCTGGCAGGCCGTTGTTCCCGCCGATCGGTCCACCGGCCCTTCCACGTTGCGGCGGTGCAACTGTCCGGTACGGATCAGTAGCACATCGCCCTCTTCCACTTTGAACCCGCAGCGTTCTTCGGCGGCAAGGATGTCGTCGATCATGACGCCCTCGCCCCGTTCCACCCAGTCGATGCCCCGGATCATGGGGACGTCGACCAGCACGGCCCGAGAGATGATTCCCTCTTTGGCTTCTTCCACCGAACCGAAGGTCGCCCCCAGGCTGGTGGAAACCAGGTGTGCCGGTTTGCCGTTGTAGGTCTTCCCGTTCCAGAAGAAATGGGAGAGCGCGTCAACGTGGGTCACCGTAAAGCCGTGGAAGATCATGCCGAAATAATCCGTGGCGGCCGGGAAGGCCCGTGAGCTAACCTTATCGCCGCTGGCCCACCCCTCACCGCTTTCGACCATGAAGTGCACCGGAGGGGCGGGCGCATCGAGGCTCGGTTCAAAGCTGACGGTCCGCGACATCGAGATACGGACCCCCTCCTGCACTGTCGCGATGGCCTGCTTCACCTTAGCTGGCGTGATGTAATTTGGGGCGCCCAATTCGTCGTCGTCGCCCCACTTCCCCCAATTGGAGAACTTTTCAAAATAACTGAGTACTTCATCTTCGCTGGGAATGTTTGCCTGCGGCATTTTATTACTCCTCTAATATTGATTGCTGAGCGCTGTTAGTTAAATAGAGGTTGGGGGTGTCAACTGAACGTCGATTATCTTCTCGCACCACCGGGCGATGGCCAATAGCCGGGCTTCTTCGAATGGCGGTGCGATCAACTGGATACCCATTGGCAGACCCGATTCGGCCAGACCGGCGGGTAGGGTTATCGTTGGCAGGCCGCACGAGGTCCATGGCCCCTGGAACCGGGTGTCGCCGGTATTGGTCAAGTCGGCCAACGGCCCGGTGGGCGTGGACGGCGTGAGCAGTACGTCCGCTTGCTCCGCCAATTCCTTCATGTCGGCAGTGAACCGGAGCCGCCTTTCGAGGGCCTTGGAATAAGTCGTAGCGTCGGTTGCTAAGCCCTGACCCAGCATCTCTCTCAGTTTGGGCCGGTAGTCTTGGGCCTGCTTCTCGTACATGGGTTTGTGGAAAGCGGCGGCCTCGACCCCCATGATGAGCAGTTGGTCCTGGAAAGCGGTCTGGAAGCTCTCAGGCAGTTTCAATTCCAAAACGGAGGCGCCGGCCGACTTCAACTCTTCCAGGACCGCCCTGGTGCGCTGCTGGGTCTCCTGGTCGGACTCCTCCATGAAGAACGATGTAATCAGTCCAATCTTTGGTGGCCGAGCCGATTCTAGACCCGAAATATAATCTCCGGCCGGCAAGCGGGATGCGACAGGGTCTAGCTCGTCCGGCCCGGCCATCACTTGCAGGAGCAGCGCCATATCTTCCACCGAGCGGCCCATCCAGCCAACGGTGTCCAGCGACCAGCTCACGGGCACTACGCCCCGGCGGCTGACCCGCCCATAGGTCGGCTTGAGTCCGACGATGCCGTTATAGGACGCGGGCCGGAGCACCGAGCCCACGGTCTGGGAGCCCATGGCGATGGGGCACATCCTCGCGGCTACCGATACCGCAGAGCCGCTGCTGGAGCCGCCGGGCGTGTGGGCCGGGTTCCACGGGTTCTTGGTGTGAGAGGGGTCGAGGCAAGCAAACTCTGTGGTGACGGTCTTGCCGAGCATGATCGCCCCGGCCTTTTGGAGCAGGTCGATGGTTACGGCAGTCTCATCGGGCACATAGTCGGCGTAGACCTTGGAACCGGCGGTGGTGGGTATGCCAGCGATGTTGTAGATGTCTTTGATTCCGATGGGCACGCCGTGGAGCGGGCCGGTTTCGGCGCCGCTGTCCATCTCCGCCTGGCGTTGCTGAGCATCAGCCAGCACGGTCTCCCGGTCAACCCGTACCCAGGCTTCGAGTTGTGGTTCCAGAACGTCCATGCGCGCCAGAAGGGCTTGCGCCACTTCCACCGGAGTAATGGTTCTGTCGCGGATCTGGCGGGCGATCTCCGCCGCCGTTAGCTCATGGATCTGGGGCATGGTTGCTCCTTTGGGAATGTGATTGGCGATTCGATCGCCGCACTAAATGACACTAAGTTCGGAAAGCCAAATTTCATTGTCACCCCGATCCTTCCGTGGAAGGAGAGGGGTCTAATTTTTCTCGACCTACCTCGTACCAGCCTTCGGACAGGTCGTTCCACCCGGGATTGGAAGCCTCGATCAAGTCTATCTTCTTGGTCCGCCTCCACCTCTTAATCTCTTTCCCCTGGCTATTGCTCCCTCGACGTTGGAAGTTGCTTCGAAATAGACTAGGCGGTTCATCTTGCAGCGTTTCGTGAAACCTCCGGTGATTCCAGATTTGTGTTCGTACACCCGTCGTTCCAGGTGGTTAGTTGCTCCAACATAGAGGGTCCGTGATCGGTTGGTCATGATGTAGACGGAGTATTGCCGTGTCATGGTCGGTCGTCAGGTAACGAGATTCCTCGTCGTTTCACTCCTCGGAATGACCGTTCAGGTGGCTAGAGCCCGCCCTACACCGGTGGGCGGCGGGTGTGCCAGTCTGTGGCTTGTTCGTAGGCGTGGGCCACTCGGAAGACCATCGACTCATCAAAGGGTTTGCCGGCGATCTGCAGGCCCACTGGCAGGTCTTCGGATGTGAAACCGCAGTTGATGGACAAGGCGGGAACGCTGGCCAGGTTAAAAGGCGCGGTGAAACTCCGGCGTCCGCCCAGCATCTCCATGAAAGCCTCTTTGCTTTCGACCCCTGCCTTTTCGGGGAGCGTCGAGGCGGGTATGGACGATGTCGGCATCACCAACACGTCTACTTGGTCTAAGGCGTCCAATATCTGCTGCCGTATCATATGTCGGAGACGCACCGCCTTCTGGTGGGCCTGGGCCGGCAGTATGGCGCCGGTTAGAAGCCGGAGCTGGATGTTGTAATCGTACTCTTTCAGTCGTTGGTCGATGCCCTCCCGGTGGACTCCGGAGACATCGCCGTAGGTCACCGCGGTGGAAATGGCCGCCGACTGGGCGATCAGCGGAATCTCAATATCTGAAACGACGGCGCCTAACTCTCCCAACTGGGCGATGGCCTTGAGCACCAGGTCGCGCACCTGGGGGTCTACAGCATCTCCTTCGACTCTTTCGGTGATGACACCGATCTTCAGGCCTTGGACGCCGCCCGACATATCTGCCAGGTAATCCGGTACCGGAATGTCCCAGGTGTATCCGTCTTTTGGGTCGTGTCCCGCTATGGCGGCCAGAGTGATGGCGCAGTCAGGTACGGTGCGAGAGATGGGACCCACTTGGTCCATCGACCAAGATGCGCCCAAAACGCCGTGGCGGCTCACCCGTCCCCAAGAAGGCCGGATGCCAACTAGACCGCAGAACGACGCAGGCCCACGGATGGACCCACCGGTGTCCTCACCCAGCGATGTGGCGCAGAGGAAGGCCGCCGTGGCGGCGCCGGAGCCGCTGCTGGATGTGCCGGCGTTGCGGGAAAGGTCCCAGGGGTTGTGAGGCCGTCCGTAGGGATGTTCGAATGCGTCTCCCATGGCGAACTCGCTCATGTTCAACTTGCCGAGCAGCACCGCTCCGGCCTCGTTCAACTTGGTGACTACCGTGGCGTCTTCCGTGGGCACAAAGTCTTTCAGGATGGTGGAGCCGCCGGTGGTCAGGATCCCCTTGGTGTAGACCTGGTCTTTGATGCCGATGGGGATGCCGTGCATCGGACCCCGGTACTTGCCAGACACGATTTCCTGTTCGGCTTGGCGGGCATCGGCCATGGCCCGCTCGGACGTCACCGTGATATAGGAGTTCAGCTTGCCGTCGACCTGGGGGATGCGCTCCAGATAGGCTTCGGTCGCCTCAACAGGGGAAATTTCGCGCGACTTGATGAGGGATGCCAATTCTGTGGCTGAGATAAAGGGTAACTGAGATTTGTCCATCGGGCGGCCTCCCAAAGGTTTCAAGACGGGCCAAGCTGAAGCACGGCCATTCTGCCCCTGGCCAGTCGTATTGTCAACGTGAATCGTTCTATGCGCCGGAGGGCCGGACGGGGTGCAACGGGCTGTATTTCAGGCACGGCCAAAACCGACCCCGCTGGTATAATCCTCCCAGTACTCAGAGGTTGTAAAACGCTCGACTCTTATGGATAACGGCAGGGGTAATGACATGGACAACATGGGCAAGTTGGCAGGGATCATATTGGCCGCCGGAGACGGGAGAAGGATGAATTCCCGGATTCCCAAAGTGCTGCATCGGCTCTGCGGCAAGGAGCTGCTTCGTTATCCTGTGGAGTTGCTGGGCAGATTGGGCGTAGACAGGGTTGTCGTCGTGGTCTCTCCCGCCAACCAGGATACAGTTAAAGCGCTGCTAGGCGATGGCGTAGATTACGCTGTACAACCCTCAATGACAGGGACCGCCGGCGCAGTGAAAGCCGCGGCCACAACGCTCCAGGGGCAGGCGGATCAAGTCGTAGTGATCGGCGGGGACGCTCCGTTGGTGACCGATGACTCGGTCCGGCGTCTTTTGGACGGACATCTGGAGGAGGGCCGCAAGATGTCCATCATGTCGGGCATCGTTCAGACCAGCGCCGGTTTAGGCCGCGTCAAGCGAGACCTGGGCTCCCAGCAGAATGTGCTGGGCATCGTCGAAGCCACGGACGACACTGAACGAGATGGGCAACCGGTGGAGGTGAATTCCGGGGTTTATTGCTTCCAGGCAGACTGGCTTTGGGAGAACCTGGAGAAGGTCGACGTCAGCAGTAACGGTGAAAGCTACCTGACGGACCTGGCGGCGGTCGCGGCGGAGCTTGGCGCCTCGGTAGCTGCTCTGCCGTCCAACGACCCTGATGAAGTCCTGGGAATCAATAACCGGGTGGAGTTAGCGCAACTCGAGGATATCCAACGCCGCCGCATCCGCGAGCGGTGGATGCTGTTGGGTGTGACGATCACTGACCCGTCATCGGTGATGATCGATGGCGGTGTAACCATTGGCCAGGACACCGTGGTCTTGCCAAACACCATGCTCCTCGGGGATACCACCATTGGATCCGATTGTGAGGTAGGTCCCGGTTCGGTGGTCAAAGATTCGACGATCGGCGACAACTGCCGGGTTACATCTTCGGCGTTGGAAGATGCGGTCATGGAGTCCGGGGTGGATATCGGCCCCTTCAGTCATCTGCGGCCTGGGGCTTATTTGGAGTCTGGCGTCCACATCGGCAACTATGTTGAAGTGAAAGAAAGCCGGTTCGCAGCCGGAGCTGTTATGGGCCACTTTGGGTACGTAGGAGACGCGTCCATCGGGGCCAACGTCAATGTTGGCGCTGGCATGGTCACCTGCAACTATGACGGTAAGGATAAACACCGCACCGTGGTGGAGAAGGACGCCTTTATCGGCTGTGACACCATGCTGGTGGCGCCGGTCACTGTGGGCGCCGGAGCGGTCACAGGAGCCGGCGCAGTTGTTACAATAGACGTGCCTCCGGCTAGACTAGCCGTGGGTGTTCCTGCTAAGATAGTCGATAGATAAGTGGTTCCAACTGACCTCCCGGTGACGCTTCCCGCAGGCATAAACACCAAAGAGTCACATACGTGGGTTGACCGGGGGACGGGGTGTTTGGATACAGATTATTTACCACAAACCATAGTTTTTACTGCCTTCGCTCTCTTGTTCTCATATCTGAGCCTTCTTCGCTCGGGTGGTTCTGCCGGGCCGACTGGGTCCGCTGGCAGAGATGAGAATTCCTCGGCCCTCTCCGAACCGCTCCTCTTCTGGCTGAAAGCGGCCTGTTTGTTCGCCGTTGTCCTCTCCGGCGTGGCACTGATTCAGAGTGTGGCGAACACAGACTGGTGGCCTATCGCTTTCATGTCCATCGGACTGCTGTCAGGTTTGTTCTTGATTGACCGTGCGGCTAATATCCTGACACAACGCTATCCAGGATTGTCGCGGCCTTGGGTCCAGGGCGGTCCCAGCAACGGTCATTCTGCGTTAGCGGCGAACAGCCATGCAGGCAACGGTAATGGGAACGGGCACGGCCGTCAGTTAGACGGGGTAACCCCTGACGAGTCTGAAGAACCAGCCATCACCGAGGAAGAACTGACCAGTCTCGATGACCGGGACCGGGAGATGCTCCGTTCCATCATTCGGCTGGATGCCACCACCGTCAGAGAGGTCATGGTGCCCCGTCTGGATATGGCTGCAGTTGAAGCCGACTCCCCTCTAAATGTTGTGGCCGAGACGATGGTGAGCGCGGGCCATAGCCGGCTCCCGGTCTATGAAGAGACGATCGACAAGATACTTGGCATCATCCACGCCCGCGATGTGCTTGATTCGCTGGCAAAGTCGGCGGTCACATCGAACTCCAAGTCCGGGGACTCCCTTCGTACTCTGGTTCGTGAAGCGTTCATCATTCCCGAGACCAAACGGGTCGACGACTTGCTGGAAGAGTTGCAGGAGCGCCGGACCCAGATCGCCATCGTGGTGGATGAATATGGCGGCACCGAGGGCCTCGTCACCATGGAGGATTTGCTGGAGGAGATCGTCGGCGAGATAGAGGACGAGTTCTCCCGTTCCCGGGACGCCCAGGTGATTCACCAGGCGGACGGCACAGTGCTGGTTGATGCCGGAGTAACCACAGAGGATGTGGAAGAGCTCTTTGGCGCAACGATCGGCACCACTGAAGTTGACACCGTCGGCGGCTACGTATACCACAGCCTGGGCCGGATACCCCAGCAAGGCGACATCGTGGTAACTGACCGTCTACACATAGAGGTGGTGTCCATGCTGGGACGCCGTCTCCGCAAACTGCGCATCCACCGCATCGACGAAGGGGCAGCCAACCCGAGTTAGTAAATTAACGAGTAGCTTTAATCGAAAGAGACGCCAATAGTCGGCGTCTTTTTTCGTTGGATGTTTACAGCGATCTTACAAAAAGCCCACTTGATCTGTCATTCCGAGAAGCGAAGCGACGAGAGATCCCGTTGCCATCGGAAATAACCGGATTGCCGGATATCCAAACTTGGGGACCAACTAAAACAAAGCAGCGCCGAAAAAGGAGACCCCTCGCTACACTCGGGGTGACAGCAAGGGGTCATTTAATTCGGCTGACGGCCAAAAGTTAACAGCTCGCTACCTAAGGGCTATCAAGACCCCCGAAACCACCAGGCGGTGGTCGTACACGAACCGGGGCACCGAGGACACCAGATTTATGTCCGAGCCCGGAGTGGCGTCCAAGTTCAGGTCGTCTTGATGAACCACCTGACTGGTGGTTGCCCGGTAGAGGAATTGGTTCTCACCGTTGTCGGTGATGATGAACACATCTTCACCATTACGCAATTTCTCTGGGACCTTCTGTAGGTTGAAGAAGACCGACCCTTCGCGGCTGATGGGGCTCTCGGTGTGCCCGAAGAACCACGATGTCCCTGCCTCGCCGGCGTTGGCCGATTCTGGGATGTGGCCCACAGTATTATCCGGGCTCTCGTAGGCCCGGCTATCGCCAAAATCCAAGATGGAGAGTTCGGTTATGGTGGAATCCACGCCGATCACTGGGACTAGGATCCTCGTGGATGGCTGAATGTTCGAAATGGCCACGCCGGATTCTCCGATGGGCGAGAAACCGGCGAGCAATGATTGTTGCCGAATGTAGGCGGGCTCGTAAACAAAGGGGTCGCCCCAAGCATCCGCGGTAACCGCCTTACCTGGGAACAGGCTGACGTTGGATGCGGTGCTGCCGGTGATGGAGCTGACCGTCCGCGGCTCGAAAACCGCCGCCAGATCGTCTAGGTTGGATTTGGCATTGGCTGAATAGCCGTAGTAGGCGCCGCCCGATGCTAGCAATAGAAGCCCGGCGACTAGAAAGAATATTCCAGTGAAACTGATGATACGCCGCTGCAGACGGCCGTGTAGATAATCGTATCCTGCTTCCATGCCACCTCCTTCAACACTCACCACCCGAAACATCTGGCCATAGGGAGAGCGCGGTACTAGGGGATCGAATTAAATAAGGCTACCGGACCCGAGGCGTGTTGGCGTTACCGGGAGAGATGGGTTCGTTCAGATAGATATCGCCGTTGCGAATCTTGATATTGAACCCGCAGGTCGGGTTGATGCAGACCCAGGCTTTGTAATGGACCGCAGATCCTTGACCGCCATAGTCCGATAGAGGGACGAGACTCCCGATATCACAACTAAGACATTTGGGCATTGACGCTTCTTCCACGAACTCCTCCTCCCAACTCGGAATGTGCCGAGTATACCACCAGGTTTTGTGCGGGAACTACAAAAATAAACACGATGTTTACTAAAAAAGACGAGCCCAGGCAACATAATTATGGGATTCGTTATTATGTCACCTGGGCCCATTCCTGTTCTCGACTGCTATGTCTACTCTAAGAAGTCTTTAAGTTTTCGGGACCGAGTGGGATGGCGCAATTTCCGTAACGCCTTCGCTTCGATCTGGCGGATTCTTTCACGAGTGACGCCGAACTCACGGCCCACCTCTTCCAAGGTGCGGCTGCGGCCGTCTTCCAGGCCGAATCGAAGTTGCAGCACCCGGGCTTCGCGTTCGGTCAAGGTATGCAGCACCTCTGCAACCTGCTCCTTCAGCAGTTGGAAGGAAGCCGCGTCCGCCGGCGCCAGGGCGTTCCGGTCTTCGATGAAGTCTCCCAGATGGGAGTCCTCTTCTTCGCCTATCGGCGTTTCCAAAGAGACAGGCTCTTGGGAAATCTTGAGGATCTCCTCAACCTTCTCCGGGCCGATCTCCATGGCCAATCCGATCTCCTCGGGGGTTGGCTCTCGGCCGTATTCCTGAAGCAACCGGCGGTGTTGGCGCATCAGTTTGTTGATGGTCTCCACCATGTGTACCGGAATCCGGATAGTCCGCGCTTGGTCGGCGATGGCCCGCGTGATGGCCTGCCGGATCCACCAAGTCGCGTACGTGCTGAACTTGTAACCCTTGCGGTAGTCGAACTTCTCCACCGCACGAATCAGGCCGATGTTGCCTTCTTGAATCATGTCCAATAGGGCCATGCCCCTGCCGATGTACTTCTTGGCCACGCTGACCACCAGCCGGAGGTTGGCTTCGGTTAGGCGGGCCTGGGCCCGTTCGCTCTCGGCGTCGATCCGCCGGAAATATGCACGGAACAGCGGGTCCAGTTCCTGAAGGTCGGTGAAGCTGTTTAACTCGGCTAATTTGGCGTCCAACTGAGCGATAGTGGAATCTTGCAGTACATCCACGGCGTCGGGCGGCACGAGCCACGAGCTGAGAGAAAGCCCGATAACTTGTTGGTAGACATCGTCCTGGTACTCGTTTAAGTCCTCGGCCATGGCCGCCAGCATGTCAACCGAGACCTCGGCGTCGATGGCGTCCCTCAGTTTCTTGTGGTCCGTTATCTGGGACACGGTCAATTCGTCGGGGAGTCCCAATTGCTCGGAAAGAGATTTTACCAATTGCTCCGCGTTGACCATTCGCTTCAGTAATCCGGCGGCGATCTCCCAGGGGCGCGGAGGCCGGCCTTCGAGTTCGGTCAATTCCTGCCGGAGTCCCTCCAGGTGTTTGCCGCCCTCGATCTTGCGGGCCAGAGAGCGCTCATCCGCGGAGGTAAGCAGACGGACCCGGCCGATCTCCCGCAGGTACATCCGTACGGGGTCGTCCAAGACTTCCACAGACTCGGTTTCCGGCTCCCATTCTGGCTCTTCATCATCGTCCGAGGAATCGTCGGCACTAGTAGTGCTTTCGGTGGTGGTCGTCTCCGTGGAGTCGCCGTCTTTCTCGGCGGTCTGGGCGCCGTCCCAAGCCGCTTCGCTGGTGGTTTCCGTGATCGTGGCAGGCCTGGCGCCGGACATGCCGTCGGCATCAACGCCGTCGTCCTCCCGTACGGCATCGACGTTCCGGATGATATCCAGTACCGGATTTGGGGAATCCGAGTCATCTTGACGGGACTCTAAAAAGTCCTCTGGGGTCAATTCGCTAGAACTGTCTTTTCTTCTAACCATTGTGTGTGCCTCCTCAGCCGGAGATTTCCTGGACCTGGCCTCTCCGGAGGCCTTCGTTCTTTCTGATCTGCTGGTTCAATTGCAATATTTCGTCGTGCTCGCCGCTATCAATGTCGGGCGGAGAATCAGCGAATCTTTTAACTTCTTCGGATTTGAGATTTTTCAAGTTGCGTTCTTCCAAACGTGATGCCACTTCCATAAAAGAAGCGGTCCGGCCATTAACGTCCAAAGGTAACAGCGGTTTTTCCAATAGCGAGGTAAGTTGTCCGCTGACCTCATCGTCGCCGTCTCGCCTAACCGACGCCAACGTTTCATCTTTATCCAATCCGGGCCCAGCGTCCAGCCACCGGGTGAAAATCTCCCGGTTTTCGTGACGCTGGAAGAACTCAGACCGGAGGCCGTCTGCCAACTCCCTTAACTCAGGATAACCCAGCAGCAACTGCAGGCAGTGTTCCTCCATCGGGTCATGGTCCAATTTTGCGAAGGGCGATGCCGTAGTGCCCGCTGGGCGCGGTTGGTCCGGCCTCCGGGCACGCCTGGCAACCGATGGGCGGCTCAAAGCTGCCTTCACGGTGTCGATGGGTACATTCAGGTTGCCGGCCAACAATTCGACCGCGTTGGCCTGCTGGATCCCGCCACCAAGAAGGTGGATGAACGGCGCCGCTTCAGCAACGCAACGTGCTTTACCCTCCGGTGATTCTGTTTCACCCTGACTCGTTATCGCATTAATCCTAAAGGTTGTCGCCGGGATGGCGGATTCCACCAACTTCGACCAGTCAGATGGAGACCGGTGAATCACCTCATCCGGGTCTTGTCCCGGCGGCATGACGATTATTCTTGGGTCCGCGTCAACCGTCTTCGTTGCCCCGTCGGGTCCCGAACTGTTGGTCGTCTTGGTCCGGAAATTTTCCAAGACCACGTCCAGGCTCCGCAGCGTTGCAGCCTGTCCCGCGGCGTCTTGGTCCAACGCCATGGTCATCTTGCCGGTCAGACGTCTGATCTCATCGACCTGGAATCCGGTCAACGCCGTCCCCATCTGGGCCACGACGTTCTTAAACCCGGCTTGATGGGCTGCGATGGCGTCCATATAGCCTTCTACGATCACGGCGCCTTCTTTCCTCACATCAGTCCGGGCCCGGTCCATGGCATAGAGCAAACGGCTCTTGTCGAACAGCGGCCCTTGCGGCGAGTTCAGGTACTTGGGCTCCGAACCGTCTAGAGTTCTGGCCCCGAACCCCACCAGATTTCCGTGGGCGTCACGGATGGGAAACATCAGCCGGCCCCGGAACAGATCGTGGTTCACCCCATCGTCTCCGGTGCGGACTACCCCCGCGTTGGCGAGCTCTTCTTGAGAATAACCCTCCCGGACCAGATGGTTCTTCAGCGACTCTCCGTCGGACGGACTGAGACCCACGCCAAAGGCCTCGATGACTTGTTTGTCCAGTCCGCGTTGCTCGAGGTATTCCCTGGCGGATGCTCCCTGGGCGGATGCTAGCGTGCGCTGGAAGAAGGCTCGGGTATCTTCGTTTATTTTGTGGGCGCCTTCGTTCTGGGTGCTCTGCCCTCTTTGAGGCAGGGTTATTCCCGTCTGCTGAGCCATCTGACGCAGGGCTTCGCCGAACTCCAGGCTGTCAGCACGCATCACGAAAGATAGGACGTCGCCGCCCGTGGCACAGGAGCCGAAACAACGCCACGACTGCCGGTCAGGAAACACGTGGAAAGAGGGCGTCTTTTCCTGATGGAAGGGACAGTTCGCTTTGTAGCTATTACCAGACCGCTGCAGAGGCACTCTCTGGGAGATCACCTCAACGATGTCTAACCGGGCCTTGACGTCATCAACGACGGTCATCGTCCGCACTCCCTGCTGGAAAGCCTTTCACCCATCGCCGGCCGTCTGATGTGATCAAATTCCTAGTGACTCCACCGCCCAACAACTGCAAGGTCCGGATATACCTATGTACGTTAGACACAACTTTACAACCTAATTTTATCATAAAAGCACGAGATTTGACAGGCTAATTCGACTGGCGGAGCAGATCTATGATGCTGCCGAGATGAGAACGGCTGAACGATTCGATTAGCAGGGCGAGATACGCCATCTTCTTGTTGCCTAGCTCAATCTTCTGGCCACTTCCTCCTTGCGCTTCAACATCTCTTGAAGGGAGTCTGTGACCACCGCGTCCAACCGGAGGGCTGCCATCTGCTGCATATCACGGTCGAAGTCCAGGTCCCAAGCCAACACTCTGGCGCCTCCGGAATGAAATCTTCGGTGCAGCCTGGGGTTGTAAGAGTCGTTGGCTGGGTCGTACCAGTCAGCCCGCAACAGGGGGCTGAATATACGTGAGCGGATCGGGAATGGGTGGCGGCGAGACCATATGTAGCCCCTCGTTATTCTGGGTTCGCTCTTCTTGAGCTCCCAAAGGGATATGGGATTGAAGCTGGCGACAAGTGTGCTGTTCCAGCGGGCGTGACGCCGAATCACCTCAGCCACCTGATGGGCGATGAGCCTCATCCCCTTCATTATGACCTTCATCTCCACGTTGATCAAGAAGTCCGCTGGGAGAAATTCGAACACCTCATCCAATGTCGGAGGCCGCTCGCCTTGGAATTCAGGAGAGAACCAAGACCCAGCATCGAGTCTGCGGACCTGGTCTTGGGTCCAGTGGTTGACCGGTCCTTTGCCGTTGGAAGTGCGGTCTAGGCAGCGGTCGTGGAATACCACCAGCTTTCCCTCCCTGGTGAGCCGGACGTCCAACTCGATGCCATCAGCCCCCAGTTCCAGAGCTTTTTTGAACGCTGGGATGGTGTTTTCCGGGGCGTTGGTGACATCGCCACGGTGGGCGATGATCAACGGCAGGAGAAGAGAGCCGGGAGGGAAGTCCCAGCGGGTGATGCGCCCTGTTGAACTATCTTTTGCCAATCGGGGACCTCGATGCGAGGGGTATCCTCACGATACGCAGAGCCGAAGACGGGTGTCAATCAACGGCCGCCAGACCCGGCTTCCGGGCACAGGGAGTAGAATGACCAGGTTATTTCGCTTGCCTGCACCGGCGCGTAGCTGCCGGAGCGTGGGTCCGGTTACGGGGGCATCTCCACGGAATGAGGCCATCTTCAGGGTTTAGAGGAACCGTTCTGTCGGTGTTGCAGAACGCCGATTTTCGTCTTATCTGGTATGTAGGGACCATGGGCGAGTTCGGCCGCCGCATGGAGTTGTTGGTACTGAGTTGGCTGATCCTCCAGTTGACCGATTCTTATTTTCAACTGGGCCTGGTGTTAGCTTTCAACAATCTCTCCCGGCCCATGATCTCCTTGTACACCGGATACATCGCAGACCGCTTCCCCAGGGGTAGAGTGCTGATCATTGGTCAGGCGTTGAACGTGCTGACGACGGCCACTTTGCTGGCGGTTATCGCCTACGACTTTGAACTGATCGAGGCCTGGCATGTTTTTCTGGCCGTTTTCGTCCAGGGGCTGACCAAGGCGATCGAAGACCCCTCCCGCCGTACGGCCATCTTCGACATCGTCGGCCAGCGTCGGTTGGTCAACGCCCTCTCACTGGACGTGATCAGCCACAATATCGGGAAGATGAGCGGTCCCATAGTGGGCGGGATCATCCTGGGCGCCGCTGGGTTCACCGAAGCCTATGCTTTCCTGCTGGTGATCCACGTATCAAACCTGGCGTTGATGACCAAGCTTCGGATACCCGATTACCGGGGTCCCGCCCAGATCGAGCCGGTGGTGCGCAGTCTCAAGGTTGCCGTGGGCTACGCCTGGCGAAGCCCGGTGCTGATCGGACTGTTCTACATCACGATCGTGATGAATGCCCTGGCGTTTCCCGTCCAGCAGTTCATACCGGCCATCGGCCGCGACCACTTAGGGGTCGGCGTCACGCTGGTGGGTCTCCTGGTCGCCGCCGACGGCTTCGGGCAGTTGGCCGGGGCCGGAATCATGGCCATAACCCGGGATCTGCGCTACCACGGGCGGGTCTTCGTTCTGGGCTCCACCGGCGTCTTGCTTATGGGCATGATATTCGTTTGGTCACCTTGGTATGCGCTGACATTCGGGCTGCTTACCTTTAGCGGTATCGCCCAGTCGGGTTTCTCCACGATGCAGAGCGCCGTGACCATGCTCGCCACGCCCCACGACATGCGAGGCCGGATGATGGGCCTTTTAAGCGTTTGTATCGGCGCCGGCACGCCCTTGGGCGCCGTGGAGATGGGGGCGGTGGCTTCCGCGGTGTCCATCCAATGGGCCATATCGCTGAACGCATTCGCCGGGTTGATACTCCTCCTGCCGGCGATAGCCATCTCGCCTCTTCTGTGGAAGCCATTGAGCCAGGCGGAGTCGGATGCAGATTCGGACGCTGTTTCACAAGCCGCTCGCGGAGAGGCATAACCGCCAGAGACTCTCTTGCCCACCAACACCCCAAGGGTTATATTCTGATGGTCTGGACAGTAAGTTCCACTCGTAACGGCCAAGAGAAACCCGGAGAAGAGATGCAGCGAATCGTAGATTGGCCGGCCCGCATGAAAGAGGTTGCCGATTTCGTGGGCCTGGACCAAGGGGAACTGGATATCATCGAGTCCACCCGGGAGTTGGTGTTGTCACGGGGCGAGGAACTGACCGCCGCGGTGTACGACCATTTCCTGAAATTTCCCGAGACCCGGCGGTTCTTTCTTGAAGAGGGAGGAGAGGTCGACGAGGCGAAGCTTGACCGCCGCAAGCATAGCCTTCTGCGTTGGCTGACGGGTTCAATCAGCTTCAAGGTTGACGAAGACTACCCAATCAGACTGCTGGCCACCGGTATCGTCCACAGTCACCCGCCGTCCCACCGGGCCCACCTGGGTTCCATCCCCAGCAGGTTCATGACCGGCTCCATGTCGTTCATGCAGACGCTCTTGGCCCACCTATTTCAAGAAGAGATAGAGGACCCTATCGAGTCCCACCGGGCATCTGTCGCCTGGAACAAACTTCTGATGGTCCAACTGGATATCCTGCAAGCCGGGTATATCAACGAGACTCCCACTGAGGCCACCGGCGGACCTTCCCAAGCGCAATAATTTTCAGTAACGATACCTAGGAGACAAAAATGGGCAAAGTTTTGGTGATTCAAGGCGCGGGCATGAATATGAGGGGCAAGGCCCAATTGGAGACGTTCGGACCCATGACCTTGGGAGAGATGAACGAGCAGATCGTCGGCTACGCCGAGGAGTTAGGGATGGACGTCGAAATGTTCCATTCCAATATCGAAGGCGAAGTTATAAACGCTTTGTACGCAGCCCATGACGATGACTATGAAGCCGGGATAATCAATCCAGCCGGTTACACGACGACTACCGGACCCATCAAGGCCGCGATCGCCCAGGTAAAATTCCCGATGATAGAAGTGCATGCTTCCAACCCCACGGCCCGCGGCACCGTCTCACAGATACAACCCGTCTGCAAAGGCTCCGTGTATGGCTTTGGAATCTACGGCTACAAACTGGCCCTGGAAGCGATCAAGCAGATGGCCTAGCAGCTAATCGCACCTGAAGCAGCGGCGCTTCCCGAAGACTTCGTCGTGAACGCCTTTGGTGACGATCAAGTAATCGATGACGGCCCGTAACGTCTTGCCCTCATCGACGATCTCGTACTGGTCTTTCATAGATCTGATGAAGGCCATCTGATCCGTGCCTAATTCGACCTCATATGTCTGTTTGGGGCTCGGCATTTCGGTAACTCCTTTGATAAAGAGAGGGGTTCAGGATTCGAAATCGATTTCTCCACCGCCCATGACGTGAAATCCGGCTGCGCTGTAAAAATCCGCAACATGAGGCTCGGAAAGGACACTAAGCATCTTGATACCACTCCCCTTCACGCGCTCAGTGATCATCGCAATTAGGTTTGAAGCAATACCATGGCGGTCATGCTTAGGATCGACCATCAGGTCCCTCATGTAGGCGTCATCAATGCCGCCACTAACAACGTCAACGTAGCCGACAGGTTCATCGGCGTGGAAGCATGCAGCGCGTGACTAGGTATTACCAAGGATTATTTGGTACTTCTCGACCCCAGCGTCCCAACCCACAGCTTCTCGCAAATTGCCGACCTGTATCGCAGTCAGCCCGGGGTTGTCTTCGTACCGATAGTCCACAAAATTAGTCTTTCTTGAGACGGAGTCGGGGGAGTGATGTCGGATGGCGCATGGGGAATCACCGATTTCCTAGCTATAATGTCGCGTCGTGGACCGCCTGGGACATGCCCGAGAGCCTGGGGGTGTTGGTGGCCTCGGCACGGAACCCGTTGGTGATGTAAGCAAATGCCAGACCAGACTCACGGTTGGCCCAACCGATCGACGTACCCGAGCCGGCGTGGCCGAACGTCCTGATGTCCTCTTTGCCTGGGGCCGCGGTGCGGGGATCGCCCAACGACAGACCCAAAGAACGCTTCACCTGTCGGTCCAAGCTGTGGTCGAGACCCTCGGATTGCTGGGTGGTCACGGCTGCCACCGTCTCCGGTTTCAAAGTGGTCACGCCGTCCAAAGTTCCGCCGCCGGCCATCATGGCGTAGAACCGGGCCAGCCCTCTGGCAGTGGCGATCCCGCCGCCGGCAGGCAGTACCGCGGTATGGACCTCCGGCCGGTTGTAGATGGTCACCTGGCTGGTACGGTCGCAGTCCTCCATGGGATGCAGTTTGGCCACCCGTTCTTCCATGGAGGGGTCGATACCCAGGTGGAATTCTTCGATGTTCTGGGGTCCGGTAATCTCTTCTCGCACGAACTGCTCGATGGGCCTTCCGTCGATGCGCCTGACCAGTTCACCCACCACCCAGCCGAAATTCCGGGGATGATAAGCGATCACCCGGCCAGGCTTGTAGTCGAGAGGTATCTGCTCCATGGCTTCGACGGCCGCTTCCCAGTCGTGCCAACGGTCCCAGGTCATGTGACTGGGGGTGTCGGGAAACCCCGATTCGTGGGTCAAAACGTGCTTGATAGTGACGTCCTCTTTGCCCTTCTGGGCAAAATCGGGCCAATGGGAGGCGACCGTATCGTCCCAGTCCAACTTGCCCCGCTCCCAAAGGATGTGCAGACAGGCAGCGGTCACGGCTTTCGTTGAAGAATAGAGGACAAACATGGTGTCTTCGGCCACAGGTTTACCCGTCTCTTGGTCGGCTAGTCCGCCGTAAAGATCGAGGACCGGCATCCCGTGCCGGTAGACCGCTAATGCCGCGCCCGGGTGGACTCCTGTCGCGATCTGCTGATTGAATAGTTCTTCCACGTGACTGAGTCCCTTGGAGTCCATCTGAGCTGTTTCCGCGGCTACCACCATTCAGTTATGTCCTCTGTATCCTGGCATGTTCCCTGGTGATTCTAGATGAGGTCCGGCCTAAACGACTGTTATCTCTGCGCCGCCGAGGCCTTCTATCATTATGGATGCCGTGTCACCCGCGTTCACCGGCTTGGGTGACACGATACTACCGGTAATTATCACCATTCCCGCCGTCAGACCCAAGCCCTGCTCCGCCAATTTGTTGGCCAACCAGGCCAGCGGCTCCAGAGGGTGGCCCATGACATCCAAGCCATGGCCATCGCCCACCATCTCGCCGTTGATACTCATCGAGCCGTAGGCGGCTTGCAGGTCCAGATTTCGCCACTCGGACACCGGGTCTCCCATGACGACACCGGCGTTAAAGACGTTGGCGGCCACACCGGTGATGAATTGGACCTTGGGGTCCATGTCGGGGGTGCGTCGAATATCTATGACTTCAAAGGCGGCAGAAAGGGACTCGACCGCTTCGGAAACTCTTCCCCGGTCGTAGGGAGCGCCCGATGGAGCCAAGTCTATGCCGAGCCTGACCGCTACCTCGCATTCAAGGCCCAGTTGCACAAAATCGGAGGCCTTCAAGGTGCTCGGAGAACGGCGGATATTGTCCTCCAGCATGATTCCCAGACACGGTTCACTGACCCCGTTGGCCTCCTGTAGCGCTTTGGTCGTCGCGGCCAGCTTATAACCGGCTATGGGTCCCTGCTCTTCCGAGATATGTTTCTGAAACTCACGTTGGATAAGGTACGCTTCGTCCAGGTCCCTGGGCATCAGCCGGTCTTCCAAGGAATAAAGTTGGTGGGACCGGTATTGGCCCGCAAGGACGAGGCCTGCCTGCTGTACTTTGACGTTTACTGACATCTGGACGACTTCCTTAAGTTGGTCTGGGGCATTTCGGGCCCGTTACGTATAGGGCTGGAGTTCTATCTCGTGGAGCGCGGGCACGACCTCGCTGCCCAGGAGTTCCAGAGATCGCATGACATCTTTGTGGGGAATGTTCCCGTCACTGCCGATCAGTATTAGGTAGCCGGGGCTCAATTTCTGGACCGTGTCCTTTAATTTGGCGATCACCGTCTTTGGGCTTCCCACCACAACTGCGTTTACGTCTTGGAGGTCCTGGTAGGTCATGGGAGGTCCCCCGCCCCCGCCCAAGCGTCTGGTGGACATCTGGCTGGCGACTCTGGATTGGTAACCGGGGGGATCGACGTGTTCTATGGGTCCGCGCATGCGGTGTTTCTGGGCCCAAAGAAAACCCTTGCCGATCTCCTGGGCCTTTTCATCGGTGTCGGCCACCAATGCCCGGACCTGGTACCCAAAATGCTTGGGTCCGGGAACGAAACCAACTTCTTTCGCAGTGTCGATGTAGACTTGTTTGAGCTCCTGAGTCAGGCCGATCAAAGCGCCCAGGTTCATGTAAGCATATTGGTGTTTGGCGGCCCAGATGACGCTCTCCGGGCTGCTGCCGCCGGGAAACCAGACCGGAGGATGGGGCTTCTGGATCGGAAGCACCCACGGATTCACCACCCGTCGCTGGTAATACTGGCCTTCGAACCGGAACGGGCCCGGCTCGGTCCAGCATTTGATTATCAGGTCGTGGGCCTCTTCGAACCGGTCACGGTTCTCTGTTGGAGAGATACCAGCCTGCAGGGTCTCCACAGCGCCGCCACGCACGAATCCTGAGATCAACCGGCCCTGGGAATAACAGTCCAGCATGGCCAGTTCTTCGGCCATGCGCACGGGGTCGTTGATGGGGATGATGTTGCCCAAGATGGCGATGCGGACCTTCTTGGTGAGACGGCTGATCACTGCGGCGTCGATGTTGGCCGAAGGTTTCATATTCCAATAGGCGGCATGATGCTCATTGGTCATGATGCCGTCCAAGCCGGCTTCATCGGCCAATTGGTATTCTTCGTGGTACTGGTTGTAGAGGACGTGGGCTTTTTCCGGGTCGAAGTAAGTGTTGGGAAAGCCAAGGCGGCCGGAGTCATACTTCTCTAGGTCTTCTTCTTTGACGTGGATATAAGGCTGTTGAGAGTGGAAGAAAACTTCAACGTGGTCTTTCATTAGTCAAACACGTCCAGGTATCGGGTCGATGGGTCAGGCTGCGGCCTAGTATAGCATCCAGCTTCGAGCCAGCCGTGAAGTTGGCGCTAGGCGATCTCGATGCCGACGGGGCAGTGGTCTGAACCCATCACGTCCGGCAGGATGAAAGCGTCCGTCAGCCGCTCGGCGAAGACCTGGTCCACGAAGAAATAATCGATGCGCCAACCCACGTTTCGGTCCCTGGCGCGGGTCATCATGTCCCAGTATGAATAGTTCTCGGGCTCTTGGTTGAATATCCTCAGGGTGTCTTTGTATCCGTGGTCTAAGAACTCGTCTATCCAAGCCCGTTCCTGGGGAAGGAAGCCGGATACATTTGCGTTTTCTTTGGGCCTGGCCAGGTCGATCTCTTTGTGGGCGGTGTTCACGTCTCCGCAGACCACCACGTGTTTGCCGCTCGCTCTGGTTTTCTCGGCATATTCCAAGAACGCGTCGTAGAAGTCCATCTTGTATTGGAGACGCTCCGCCGACTGCCTGCCGTTGGGGAAGTAGATGCCAAACAGAACGAATTCGCCGTAGTCGGCGATGATGGTGCGTCCTTCGGCATCGAACCGGTCGCCGAAGCCGAATTGAACGCTATCGGGCGCCTTCTTGGTGTAGAGTCCAACTCCGCTGTAGCCCTTTCTTTCCGGCGTCGAGAAGAAAGAGCGGTATCCGGCCACGGACCGGACTTCTTCGGGGAGTTGCTCTTCGTGGGCTTTGGTCTCCTGAAGGCAAAGGATGTCGGGGTCTTCACTGCTGAACCAATCGAGAAATCCCTTCTTGTGGACCGCCCTGAGACCGTTTACGTTCCAGGATATAACCCTCATGGGACCAACTCCTTCCTTGATTGACCGAAATTGCATTTCCGGGGACTGATTCGATACCGTGCGGATACGTGGCCGGTGGTAGCCTAGTCGAAATGTGGTGACAATTCTTTCGCCACCCGTTCCATGGAAGCCAACGTCTCGTTGTGGCCCCAGCCGCCGAACCCGAAGTATAGGATAACCTCTTCGATGCCGGCCTCCTCGCAATCCTTCAACACGCTTAGACAATCTTCGGGGCTGCCGGTGATGATGCTTCGGTCACCCAGATCTTCGGTGGTCATGGTCTGCATCCGCTCCACGATATCAACGAAATAGCGGATGTGGGCCGGCGCTGTTGCCCGGTCGGCGGGAAATGCCGGCAGGATACCGCGGAAATAATGGAGCAGCCGTTCTTTCGTTGCCAGCGTCTCTTTCTCATCATGGGTCACGTTGACGAAATAGGAGCACATTGCCTTGCGGCCCGGATGACCGGCCGCTTCAGATTCTTTCCTGAATTCGGCGACGGCGTTCTGAAGGCTGCCGAACATCATGGCGGCGGCGAAGGGCGCGAATATGACATCGAACCCGGTCCGGGCGGCGTAGCGCAGGGTAGCTTCGCTGAAACACGCCACGTAGATCGGCGGGTATGGTTGCTGCACCGGCCGCGGTAGTACCGTGATCTCCGGGAATTGGTAGTGGACCCCTTGGTGGGAAGAGGTCTCTTGGCTCCAGGCCTTCTTAATCACCTCTAGGCCTTCAAAGAAGATCTCCTGGCTCTCGGTGAAATCCACTCCGAACGCGGCGTACTCCCGGGCGTCATAGCCCCGTCCCACCGAGAGTTGGGCCCTTCCATTGCTAAGCAGGTCCAAGAGCGCAAACTCCTCGGCAACCCGCAACGGGTGTTGTACCGGTAGCAAAACGGTCGCCGGACCAAGTTTCACCCGCTTGGTGCGCGCGGCCACGTTGGCTAAGAACACCGGCGCCGAAGGCAATACTCCGAATAACCCGAAGTGGTGTTCCGGCACCCATACTGAATTCAGGCCCAACTCTTCGGCGTGGAGGCATTGCTCCATGACTTCTTCTAGCAACCGGCTCGGGTCCTTGCGGTCCGCTCCGTACGCCGGAGGGTTGTCGGTCAGGGTAAAGTAGCCGAGTTTCATCCCGAGATTTTCGCTCCCGATGCCGGTTTCCAAAGATGGCCCGATTATATCTGTTGACCAGTCCCAGTCAACCGACGGTGTTCAGCGAGTCGGCGCGGTTGTCTCGAGTTGTCGTGTTCGGACGCTGTGCTATTATTGCGCCCTCGGTCGACAGCCTCATTTCAGGACGAATCTCTCATGACCAAAACAGGACAAGACCACCTGGATAGTTTGCGGGACGGGCGTAGCGTCTACCTGAACGGCCAATTGGTCGGCGACGTGGTGGACCACCCTGCCTACCGGAACGCCATCAGGTCAACCGCTGGGCTCTACGACTTCCAGGCCGCATCGGAGAACCGGGAGCTCATGACTTTCGAGTCGCCAACTGGCGCAAGAGTGAACCGCTGCTGGCAGATGCCTGAGTCCTACGATGATCTGGTGCAGCGCCGCCGAGCCCTCGAGGCTTGGGCGGAACAGACCAACGGGTTCTTGGGCCGCTCCCCTGACCATGTGGCATCGTCTCTTTGCGGCATGATGATGCGCCTAGACCTGTTCCAAGCCCACGGCGCGGAACGGGCAAAGGCCTTCAGCGACTATTTTGAATACGTCCGGGACAACGACCGGTTTGTGACCTACGTGGTGGTCAGCCCGCAGGCGGACCGCTCTAAAGGTGTTAGCGGGCAAGCAGATGAATTCCTGACCGCCGGCATCTGTGACGAGGACTCGCAAGGGATCACCGTGAAGGGGGCTAAGATGCTGGGCACAAGCTGCATCCTGGCCAATGAAGTGCTGTTGGGCACTATCCAGCCGATGCAACCGGGCGAGGAGAAGTACGCTTTCTCGGCCTCGATTCCTTTGGGGACCAAGGGGGTCAAGCTACTCTCCCGTAAGTCCTATGAGGCGGCGGCGGTCTCGGAGTTCGACAACCCCTTGTCGAGCCGCTTCGACGAGAACGACGCAGTGGTCTATTTCGACGAGGTTAAAGTTCCCTGGGACAGGGTATTCGTCCACCGCGATCCATCCATGTGCCGGGCCCAGTATCATGAGACCCCGGCCCACGTATTCCACAACTACCAGGCTCAGGTCCGGTTGATGGTCAAGCTTCGCTTCTTGGTGGGCGTGGCGCGGAAGATTGCCGAGACCACAAATGTGCTCGCCTATCCTCAGGTGGTCGAGAGCTTGGGGGCTCTGGCGGGTCAGGTGGGGTTGATTGAGGGTATGGTCTACGGGATGGAGGCTAAGGGGACTTATGTTGGAAAGTATTACGTTCCTGACCGCCACCTGATGTACGCCTCACAGGTCCAAGCCCAGCAGATGTACCCAGAGGTGATTCAAGCCATCAGGCAGCTGGCCGGCGGCGGGGTGATTATGCTGCCGTCTGGAGCCGTTGATTTCGCCAGTCCTGAGACTGCCGGCTACATCGAAAAAACCCAGCAGTCGCCGGTGATGGACTCAAAGGACAGGGTCAAGCTCTTCAAACTGGCGTGGGACGCGATCGGGTCGGAGTTCGGCTCGCGGCACACTCAGTATGAGATGTTCTACGCCGGAGCTCAGTTTGCCGTCCGCAACCACTCTTACCGGACTTACGACTGGGAGAAGGCGACAGGTTTGGTGGACCGTTTTATGGACAGCTACGACCTACCGGGGTAGGCGCCAGAGTGTGGACCAAGATAGATGCTAGATCGCTTCGACGATCGTCTTGATCTTGGCGGTCAGGTCGGAGACGTAAAAGGGTTTGGCCAGAAACTCAGGCTGCAATTCCGAGCCAAACTGGTTGGAGATCTCTTGGAAGGGCATCGCGGAGGTCAATAGAACCTGGATGTGCGGTCGAATCTGCCGCAAGTTCAGGGCCAATTGGATGCCACCCATGTAGGGCATCGCCACATCGCTCGGCAGGATGTCTATACTTCGATCCGGCCGGCTTTCTGCGATTCCCAAAGTGACAAGACCATTTGGCGCTCTCAACACTTCGTACCCTTCGCGGCGCAAGATGGTTGAGAAAAACTCCAGAAACGGACCGTCATCTTCCACCAATAGTACGGCGGTATCACTGGTCTGGGTTTTCCCTTTGCTATCTGGCGAATTTGATGAGTTCGACGAATTCAACGAAGTCTCCATTGTTCCTTTGGACCGACATGGGTCTTACCCCCGAGCCCGGTCACCTTACTGATTCAAGGTTAACAGGCATCCGTGCCTTAAAAATAGGGAACTTTGGCGTCCCTCTAAAAGTATGTTTTCGTGGACCATGTATCGCTCTAAGTCGATGATTGGTCCTGACTGGTTTCTAAATTGGGATACCCAATGGAACTAGGCCCGGCCCAGGTCTTTGGCGAGTGGCAGTATGGTTAGCTAACGGTATCCTTCAAACCTCTTAGGAATCACGTTTCACCAACTACTGACGCTGGCGGTACCATGTGTGGTCTAGATGGCCCCCGTTTAAGACCCCATTGAGACCGCACCGGTATACCCCGTTTACCTCACCTAGAATGGCCCGGTTGGCACTTCGTGATCCGTCGCCCGGATGGCACGATTGCTTGAGTAACGGAAGCGCAACTGAAATGGCGCATCCAAGGCCAATGGGTGCAGCCGATGGAACCAAGGTACGGTTTCCGAAAACAGTTTCGCGAAGGACACAGGATGGCGATTCAAGACTTTATAACCAAGAGACGCCGCAATCAGGCGAGGGAAAACTGGGGTGCTCGAACTGATCTTCTGGACAAGGAACCGGCGCGTATTAAGGTCGTTGGCGTTGGAAACGCCGGTTGCAAACGCGTAGAACGTATGATGCAACAGGCTGTTCCCGGTATGATATTTGCGATGGTAGACACCAACGCCAATGGGACCGAGACCAGCGAACCCGGCGTAGATGCCATTCAGGTAGGCGCGAATAATACCCGCTCCTGGGGTGCGTTCGGAAGCCACCAAGCCGACATCGGCGGACCAGACGGTTCTCCGGACGAGAGCTCCCAACAACTCCGTCAGTCCCTTGCCGACGCAGACCTGGTCTTCGTAACGGCGGGTATGGGCGGAGGTACCGGTACGGCGCCCTAGGTTGAACGGCTGGCCAAAGAACAGGGGGCTTTTGTTGTGGGTCTAGTTACCGCGCCTTTCAGTTTTGAGGGACGGCGCCGACCGAGTGTAAGAGGCGGGCGTATGTCAGACGCCCGCCTCTTCTTTTTCCATGAGGTGTCTTTGCCAGAACCGCTTGAGGGCGACCAACGCCCAGAGGCCCTCGATCACGGTGATGGGATAGACCTCTTCCAGACCGCTGTACAGCGAAGTCATGCCCGACCCGATGGCGAAAATCAGCACCAACCACTTGGAGCGCCCTTCAGTCCAGTAGGAAAGAAACATGATGCTAACGGCGATGACGCCGAATACGGTCAACATCTACTGTGCCTCCGCAATGAAGTAACGGCGCTGGAAGTACAGGGCAACATTGACCAGGCCGATGAGCACCGGCACTTCGACCAACGGCCCTACCACTGCCGCCAGCGCCTGTCCGGAACCGATGCCAAAAACACCGACCGCCACGGCGATGGCCAGTTCGAAGTTGTTGCTGGCCGCGGTGAGCGCCACGGCGGTTGTCTTGGAATAGTCCACTCCCATGCTCTTCCCCATGTAGAAGGAGATCAGGAACATCACAACGAAGTAGATCGAGAGGGGAATCGCGATTCTCACCACGCCCAGCGGGATATCCACGATGACTTCGCCTTTCAGAGAGAACATCACCAGTATTGTGAACAGCAACGCAACCAGGGTGACCGGGCTGATGCGGCGTATAAATACCTGCTCGTACCAGATCCGTCCCATGGCCTGCAGCAAAATTATCCGAGAGAGTATTCCGGCGAAAAACGGTATGCCGAGATAGATCGCCACGCTTTTGGCGATCTGGACTATGGTTATGTCGACTTCCAAGCCTTCCAGACCGAACCAAGTGGGGACGATCGTTATGAAGATAAACGCGTAAGAAGAGTAGAACAGTATCTGGAAGATAGAATTGAGCGCCACCAGTCCGGCCGCGTATTGGCTGTCGCCCTTGGCGAGTTCGTTCCACACGATCACCATGGCGATGCAACGTGCCATTCCGATGAGGATCACCCCGGCCATGAATTCGGGGTAGTCCCTTAAGAAAAGTATCGCCAGCAGGAACATCAACACTGGGCCGATAAGCCAGTTCTGCACCAACGAAAGGGACAGGATGCGCAAATTCCGGAATACCTCGCCCAGTTCCTCGTACCGCACTTTGGCCAAGGGCGGGTACATCATCAGGATCAGGCCGACCGCGATGGGTATGGAAGTGGAGCCGACCGAAAGAGATTCGGAGACATCCGATATCCTCGGCCAAAAATGGCCGCTGCCGACTCCGATGGTCATCGCCAGGAAGATCCATACGGTGAGATACCGGTCGAGCAGAGACAGCCGGCCTAGGCCGGCCGTCGTTGACTCCATGTGCGCCGGTGTATCCAGGTGACTCATCGATCAGTAGGTCGGTGGGCCTTCATCGAATTGGACCAAGATTCCGTCTGGGTCGTAAACGAATATGGTCCGGACGTTGCCCGATTCATCGGTGAAGTCCTCCATGGTCCCGGCCAACGGAACGTCCTTAGAGATCAGTTCTTCGGCGAAGGCATTGAGGTCCTCGACGCCGAACGAGATATGACTGATACCCTTCTGGTCCAGTTTGATGGGCTCGCCGCCGACTTGGTCGCCAGGATGGGAAGTTAACACCAGGTAAGGCTGGGTAGATTCCGGGTCGTCGATGTATACATCGGCCACCGTCCGGGATTTTCTGGGACGTTCGTACATATGTGCCGACTGCGCGCCCGGCCGCTGGCCCATCTCCTGAGTGGCGTGCATCTTTACCGTCAGCCCCAAGATATCCCGGTAGAATCCAAGAGATTTCTCCAAGTCTGCCACGCAGACTGCGATGTGGGATACGCCTCTAACTTTCAAACTAGACTCCATCGGTGGGTTTCACTGGATGAGCATACCGCAGTGTAAAATGCTGGCAAATATGATTGTTCGTGTTCTTCTGTAGCAACCTGTGCGTATCGGAAGAACGCACGAGGTGTTTCAATGACCCAAGCAGGCGATAAGCTGCCGCTGCCCTTGGAGGGTATCAGAGTTCTAGACGCCACCCATATAGTGGCAGGCCCTTTTTGTTCGATGATCTTAGCTGATATGGGGGCGGACGTGATCAAGATCGAACGCCCCGGAACCGGAGACTTGGTCCGGAGCCGGGGCCCGTTCATCAAGTCCAAGGACGGACGTGAGGTGAGCTCCCGGTTCCTAGGCGTGAACCGCAACAAGAAGAGCGTTGCCATCGACCTGCGGAATCCGAGGTGCAAGACCGCCTTCGAAGAGTTGGTTCGCAACTCCGACGTGTTGTTGGACAACTGGGGTCCTGGGGCGTTCAGACGGCTGGGATTGGGTTACGACCACCTGAGCGATATCAACCCCGGCCTGGTCTACGCCAGCATCACAGGTTATGGTGACAGCGAAGGTTTAAGCGGCCCCTACTCGGACCGCCCGGCCAACAACATGAGTATCCAGGCCATGGCGGGTTGGATGGAGATCACCGGAGACCCTGATGGGGGGCCCCACAGCGTGGGCGACAACATCGGCGATTCAGTCCCCGGCGTCTGGACCGCCCTGGGTATCGTCCTGGCCCTGGAAACGAAGCGCAAAACAGGGCGGGGACAGCACGTCGACATGGCGATGTACGATTGCATGTTCTCCCACATGGAGGGCAGCATGAACGTCTTTCGTACTACCGGGGAAACTCCGGTCCGCTCCCGCGAGCGGCTGGCCAACGCCGGAATCACATTTCGGGCCAAAGACGGCTACGTGGTCATGGCAGGAGTCCGCTCCGAGGAAAGACTGCGGGAATTATGGAAACTTGTAGGCCGGGAGGACCTGCTGGAAGGTGACGCCCGATATCTAGCCGGGCCCGGCATGGACGGCCAGTTCTACTATGACCACATCATCCCGGCTATCGAGGGGTGGTCCACTGGGATACCAAAATTCCAGGTTGCAGCGACGTTAACAGAGATCGGCTTCTCGATGGGAGTCACCCAGACCATGGCTGACCTGGCCGAGTGCCCCCAATTGGAGGCCCGCCAGATGTTCGTGGAGACCGGCGACAACCTGGGCGGCATATTCAGGGGAGTGAAGACCGCGGCCCGACTCACAGCCTGCGTCGACTCCCCCGCCGTAACAGCTCCACTCCTCGGCGAACACACCGCTGAGATACTCTGTTCGCTGGGGGGTATGACGGCTGCCGAAGTAACTGCATTGGAGGCGGAGGGGGCGCTTTAGGCAGCCTCTTCCGCCTGCGCGATCGGCCGCCGCACCAGTGGCGAGAAAAACACAGCCGGCAGCAACAGCACCAATCCCAACGACACGCTCATGGCCACTGCAGCCTGCGCCGAAAAGAAATTGGCGACTATTCCCACCGCTAACCCGCCCACAGCGGCTACCCCGATGCACTGTCCCAGCATGCCCAATGCCGTGCCCCGCATTTCCGGCTCCGCGGAAATCAGGATGATCGTGCTCTGCATGGTGCTGTAGCCCGCCGCGCCCAGCCCGGCCAGCAGCAGCATGAGGAACGACAACGGGTACCAGGGCGACATGGCGAAGAACAATAGGCTGAGCAGTTGCAAGCCCAGTCCCAGACAGAAGATGCGACCGTGGTACCGGACCACAGCCAGGGAAGCGATGACAGTCGCCGCTGCTAGGGAGCCGATTGCCTGAGCGGATATCAGTATTCCGGTCAGCCCCGCGCCCACCCCCAGATGGTCTCTGGCAACCACCGGAAACAGAGATTCCACACTGAAGGCCATGGCGTTCATGATCAGAGTGATGATTAGAACGCTCCGTATGACGCTGTTGTTCAATGAATACTTGAAACCGCGCGACACCGTGCTCCAGAACGAATAGGACGGCTTAACCCGGACAGGGCCCCTCGTTTCAAGCACCATGATCAGCACTAAGGCGATGACATAAACCACCATCAAGAAGATGTAGGGTCCTTTGAAACCGGTCAACTCGATCAGGAGGCCCGCCATGAACGGCCCGGCGAACCTACCGATGGTCGTGTTGATGGTTTCCAGAGACATGGCGCTGACGATGCGCTCGCTCCCGACCAGGTCGTAGATCAACGAGCGGCGAGATGGGAACTCCATCACAAAGAGACATCCCAGAAAGAAAGAGGCGATGAACACGTGCCACGGTTCAACCGCGCCGGTCAGCACCAGAGCCAATATCACGGCGGTGGCGGCCACTGCAACGGAGCGGGCAACCATCATTACGGCCCAGCGGTTGGCCCGATCGGCGATCATGCCAGAGATCAGGGCAAAGGCCAACATGGGGACCCAACGGAAAACGAAGAGCAAGGCAACCTGGAATGCGGAGTCGGTGAGGTCCAACACCAGAAGACCCATGACAACGGTGTCCATCCAACGCCCGGCGTTGTCCAGACCGCCGGCGGCCCACATAAGCCGGAAATCCCGCAGGACGAGGAGCCCTTTCACCCAGTCGCCCCAGGGTCTTTTTGATTGTTCTGGCGACCGTATATCCGCCATCGGCTATGTCGCCATTCCGCGTAGTGTCATTAGGAGATTAGTTCGGACGCGAAAATGGACTGGGGCCCGGCGGATGACCGCGGACCCCAGGTTTGGTCGTGTTTTTTGAATTCCAGGGGTTCCAGTTTCGGAACTCGGTTCAATTCCGGCGCCGTAAGCGAGGCAGTTTTATGGATAGGCTCATGAGCCTTTGGATTCCAGGGCGGCCAGAATGACGTCTGGAGTCAGAGGCAGATCGCTCATCTTAACGCCGATGGCGTTGGAGACGGCGATGGCCAGGGCCGGCAGCGGAGGGATGATCGGCGCTTCTCCGACGCCCCGTATCCCGAATGGGTGCTTGGGATTGGGGACCTCGATCATCACTGTGTCGATCATCGGCACATCCAACGAAGTGGGCATCCGGTAGTCCAGGAAACTGGAGTTCAACATTACCCCTTCTTCGTCGTAGAAATAGCTCTCGTTAAGCGCCCAGCCGATACCTTGGACAGTGCCGCCCTGGATCTGGCCCTCCACGTAGGCGGGGTGCACGGCAGTGCCAACGTCCATGAACGCGGTATAGCGCAGGATATCCACCTTTCCGGTCTCGGGGTCCACTTCCAAGTCAACCAGATTGCCGGCGATGATCGGTCCGCTGCCGGGGGAGGCAGCCGAGACCGAGCACGTGACCGGTCCGCCGGTCCGCATCAGCCGCGCTGAGAGGTCCTTGAAACTGATATTGTCTTCAGTGCTGGTGCAGCGGAATATCCCACCGTCGAAAATGACCTCTTCTTCGTCAATCTCCCAGAGAAGCGCCGCCCGGGCCTTCATTAGTCTGATGGTCTCTTGGGCGGCCTGGATGGCGGCAAGCCCGGTGTCGAAAGCGGTGCGGCTGCCACCGGTGACTCCGGTCCAGCCGATGGTATCGGTGTCCACCACAGTTGGAGATACGTCTTCTGCGCTGATGCCAAGGATCTCAGCGGCCTGCATGGCGACAGCGGTACGGGATCCGCCGATGTCCACCGAACCTGTGACCAGGTTGATGGTGCCGTTGTTGTTGACAGTGATGGTGGCCGACGATGCCTGTCCGCCCTGCCACCGGTAACCCACCGCCACGCCGCGGCCTTGGTTGGGGCCTGTGAGGGGGGTTCGATAGTGGTCATGGGCCTTCATGGCCTCTTCCATTTCCATCACCCCAAAATGGGGATGGGGCACTCCGTTGGGCATCCGGTCGCCTTCTTTGACGGCGTTCTTCAACCGGAATTCCAGTGGGTCCATGCCCAGCTTTTCGGCCAGTTCGTCTATCACCGGTTCAACGGCGAAAGCGCCTTGGGGTTGCCCGGGCGCCCGGTATGCTTGGACTTTCTGTTTATTAACCACTACATCATAGCCGTCAACTAGCAGGTTCGCGATGTTGTAGGGTCCGGTGGCGCACAGGGTCCCTCCTCCTACGGGAGAGCCGGGATAGGCTCCGGCCTCAAAGGCCATCCATACTTGGGCGGCTGTGATCTTTCCGTCCTTAGTCGCGCCGATCTTGGTTCGCATGGTAGATGCCGACGTCGGTCCGGTGCCCTCAAAGACGTCCTTGCGGCTCATGACCACCTGGACGGGACGGCCGCTCTTCTTGGACAAGACCGCGGCCACAGGTTCCAGGTAGGTGGTTATCTTGGCCCCGAAACCTCCGCCGATCTCAGTGGGGATCACTCTGATCGCTGACTCAGGGATGTCCAAGATGGCGGCGCAGGATGAGCGTATGGCGAAGGACCCTTGAGTGCAGGTCCAGACGGTTAAACGTCCGTCACCGGCCCAGGTGGCTGTCGATGCGTGGGGCTCGATGTAACCCTGGTGGACCGTTTGGGTAGTGAATTCCCGTTCGACGATCACGTCGGCCTCTTTGAACCCCTTTTCCACGTCCCCAAGTTTGTGCTGGATGTGGCTGGCGATGTTGCTTTTTGCCCCGGTGTCATCTCCCCGTCCGAACCGCTCCAACTTGAAGTAGGTTGTCAGGTTGCCGTGGAGCAGCGGAGCGTCGTCTTTCATAGCCTCTTGGAGGGACAGGACTGGCTTGAGGACTTCGTAATCGATCTCGATCAGAGCAAGAGCTTGCTCGGCGATATGTGGGCTGGTTGCCGAGACTGCGGCTACGGCATGTCCTTTATAGAGTGCCTTGTCGGCCGCCATGACGTGCTCCGCCATCAGGCGGGCATTGCCCTGGGTCTCAGCCAGGTCAATCATCTCGTCGGCGATGATGGGGAAGTCCTTGGAGGTGACCACCGCGGTGACGCCGGTCAACGCCTCCGCCTCGCTGGTGTCAATTGACTTGATACGAGCATGGGCGTAGGGACTGCGCAACACCTTGCCGTGCAGCATTCCTGAAAGCTGTATATCTGCCCCGTACTTGGCCGCCCCGATTACTTTGTCCACGCCGTCGTGGCGGATGGGCCGGGTACCTACGACGTCATATTGACTGGCTTCCGGAGACTGCTGGCTATCAGTGGTTGTAGTCATGTTCGTTCCCCCAAGTTGGATTTACTTATCGTGGCCGAGATTAAGTAGCTAATGGCCTTTCCGTCCCACTATATCCTTGGGCGTTTGGATGTCAATCAGGGTTTTTCGATATCCCTGTTGCTTCGCATCGAGATGCTAGCCCCGCAATTGCGGTATCACCTCTTTCCCGCAGAGCTCCAGTTGGCCTGTCTGGTTGGGACCTCCGAAGCGGATAACCATCGTCTGGGCGCCTGCATCGATAAATCCCTTCAACCAACCGATCGCATCTTGAACGTTGCCGGTGAAGACGCTCTGCGTTCGAGACATGGTTTCGAAGGGCATGTTGTAATAACCCTCTATGAACTCCCGCATCTCCTTGTCGGCTTGGGCCTTGTCTTCGTTTATATTCAATGTCGTGTATACGGCCCGGTGCAGACGTCCGGCGTCGTCGCCCGAACCTTTGGCCAAAGCTTCGATCTGCTGCCACCCCTCTGTGAAAGCTTCAGGTGACGTAGAGTTGGGGAACCAGCCGTCGCCGATCTTCAACATCCGGCGCTGGGGTTTTTCGGCGCTGGCCGCCATCCAGATGGGTACCCCGCCCTTCTGTACCGGCTGTAGTCCCAGGCTGATGCCTTCCATCTGAAAATGCTGGCCGTTGAATGTGACTTCAGGCTCGGTCCAGAGTCTACGCATCAGAGTTATACATTCTTCGAAGATGCTGACACGGTGCCGGAACGACACGCCGCAGGCGTTGAACTCTTTCTCCACCGATGGCGTCTTGCTGGCGATGCCAACGCCGAGGATGACCCTGCCTTTTGAGATGATGTCCAAGTTGGCAACCTCGTTGGCCAGTACGACGGGGTTGCGCAAGGCCGGCAGAAACACAGCGGTGCCCAGCTTCACCTGCTGGGTGCGCCCGGCGATGGCAGCCAAAGTGCTGAGGGCTTCCAATCGAGGTCGGGCCAAGACACTGTCTCCGCACCAGACCGAGTCGAACCCAAGACCGTCGGCCGTCTCCACCAGGTCGATTATTGACGCAAAGTCTGGGTCGCCGGCGGCCATGACCACCTCCCGGGTGGGGAGCAAGTAGCCGAAAGAAGTATTTCCATTCGCCATGATAGGGCCTCGCAATTCGATTTACTTGGTAACGATATAAGGGTGTTCCGCAGATCGATCGGCGAAACACCCTTGTGAGGCCCTAGATTATAGCTTGCTGGTAAAGATACTGCGGCGGTAGGTGTTGAAAATTAGTCTTCCCGCCGCTTCCCCATCCGGTATGCACCGTAGGACAGCAGGCCAATTACCAGAAGCAGACCGACGCTGCCCAATGGAGCGAAGATGGCCAGATCGCGGCCCAGGTCGGACGATCCATCTACCCCAAAGGCTATATCCAACCAGGCATTTGGCTCTTCGGACTCGTTGCCGGCCGGTAACGTGTCTCCGTCCTTACCCTCGCGGACCTCTTTGGAAACCACGCCGTCCTGGTCCTCCACCGCGGCAAGCACGATATTGAAGTCTTGAGAGAAACCCCGGACCGTCATGATTGCCCGTTGGCGTCCGTCTTGGATGGATGTGAATACCTGGTCGATCTCTCCCCCAACCTGCGAGACTATTGCCTTGACCGCCGCGACGCTGCCGTCGACATCAGTCGTCTCGACGCTTACGGAGCCAGAGGGCGCCCGGGCGTCGTCTCTCTGAGGCGGGGTGAGGAATACGGTGATGGTAGCCAGGTCGACGCGCCGTTCCAGAAAATTAAGTTGGCCCTGGAGTTGTTCCAGTGTTGGCAACCAGCAAAAGCGGGACACTATTAGGAGCAGATTCTAATCTGGGCCATTTCGATAATCAATTTGGCGTCGCTCGGCGGCTGAGGCCACATGAGATTCAGTTACCAAAACGAGCGATCTATGCCTGGTTTGGGCGGGATATGGAGCGCCACATTCTTCCAAAGGTGATGCGCTCCGTAGCCCGTAAGAATTTGCCGGAACTTTCTTGGAATTAGACCCGGGTTACCCCTGCGCGACCCAGCCCACCGCCCGTTCCGCGATCATGAGGACTGTGGCGTGAGCGCCGCCCGACCTTGGGACTCGGGGCATGATAGACGCATCAACGACCCATAATTTCTCTACGCCCTTCACCTTGCATCGCTGATCGACTACGGACGTTGGGTCAGAATCCGGGCCCATGCGGCAAGTCCCTGAAACATGCCTAGCCGTGCCCACGTTCTGGCGTATCCAGAGGTCAAGAGCGTTATCGTCGGCCAGTATCTCATCCTTTGGATTGATCCGGTGGTCTACCACGTCTTTATAGGCGTCTGATTCCAGTAGCCGGGTCGCCATGCGAATACCTTCCCGCACGCGCCTAACGTCGTTTACGTTCTGGAGATAGCGGTAATTGAATGAGGGCTGGACCAACGGGTCGGCCGAGGCCAATCTTACGTACCCGGAGCCGTCGGGCAATCCGAGAGTGCAGGAGATTCGAGCTACCTGTTCCGGCGGTATGCCGTCGGTTACGTACTTCGTCCGGACGCCGGGCACCTTTTCTACACGTTCATCGACTACGGGATTGGTCCTCAGTAGCATATCGTTGGCTTCGCTGGACCCATCGGAGGTGTAGTGCAGGCTAAAGTGGACTCCGTCGGTCTCTCCGGCGATGGAGACCCCATCTTTGACCTTGAAGGCAACGTGGGAGCTGAGATGGTTCCACAGGTGTTGCCCCACGCCAGACAGCTGGTGGACCTGGGGTATTCCGAACTCTTGAAGTTGCTCCTCTGAACCGATACCCGACAGCATCAGCAAGTGAGGCGATTTGATTGCCCCGGCGCATAGCACGACGCGGTCTGTCTCGATGTTGAAAACCTCGCCGCCGCTTTCAGCTTCCACCCCAACGGCTTTTAGACCATCAAACAAGACTCTCCTGACGGCAACACTTCCACGCACCGTGAGGTTCAGGCGATGGCGCACGGGGTTGAGGTAGGACATTGCGGCGCTCACCCGGACGCCGTCCACGTTGTTAGAAGGAGACACCCCGACCCCTGCAGGGTTTGGACCGTTCGTGTCTTCCGTGGTGCCAAATCCCTCCGCTACGCAGGCTGCGTGGAACGCTCTTTGGATGTCTGGCCAAGTCCCGGACTGACGGCGCCTCACGGGCATCGGTCCATCAGTGCCATGGAAATCATCTCGGATATCCAGGTCACGCTCCGTCTTTCGAAAGAACGGCAGGATCTTGGTATAGGACCATTCATCGTTTCCAAGGGCGGACCAAGCGTCAAAGTCCTCGGGTAATCCCCTTTGCATCGCCTGACCGTTGATGGACGAGCCGCCCCCGATCACCCGGCCTTGCGCCACGTGGATCTCGCCCTGCTCTTCGGTGATGGTCCCCCGCAGGGCCCAATTATGCTCCGAATCCGGGGATTCGGCGTATCTGGTGCCGCCGAACTTGATCTCGTCCGGGAGATTTGCTGGGTCCGGATAGTCCGGCCCGGCTTCCAGCAGCAGGACAGAGGTGTTCGGATCTTCAGCCAATCGGCTGGCCAATACTGATCCGGCGGCCCCGCCGCCGACGATTACAACATCGTATTTCATGGATTTCCTCGAATCATTGAATTGTGAATTGGAATTTCCCAGACCATTCTTGCGCATGGTCTCATGGAGCGATATTTATCGGTTGATGGACACGCGCAAGCCAAAGGAAATTACGCGGGTGTTGGCAAAGAGCTTAGATGCTCTAAACGCCGACGTATCCGTAACCGGTCAGAAGGTCAATCTCCATTTGGAGCTAGGCGTGGAAACACCAAATCCAAAGCTACTTACCACTGAACGAACATCGG
>Ga0208113_1000042_pt1 | contig 53400 bp, 59 predicted proteins | sample Knorr_S7_td_NADW_FD_185598 | JGI IMG/M metagenome (GOLD analysis project Ga0208113, IMG submission 185598) | Marine microbial communities from Southern Atlantic Ocean transect - Knorr_S7_td_NADW_ad_2505m_LV_A (SPAdes) (version 2) | ecosystem: Environmental > Aquatic > Marine > Oceanic | place...
GCGTGCAATTCGGTCGCCGATCGGTTTTGCACTTCCCAGGGATTGTATGGCAGCAACGATGCGTAAACACCGTGCGCCCACAATCCAGCGTCCGACTCCCCCACCGCACGCGCGATGGACCCATCGTGGTCAGAATGGCCGTGACTGATTACTATTCGATCTATGTCTTTGACTGCAAAGCCGGCGTTCACAATCCCGTCAGAAAGTTCTTCATAGGAGCCGTGGGCCCCAGGGTCGAGAAGGTTCAGTCCGTCGCTCTCGAACAAATATGCCCACGTGGGTCCGGTTCGAGAAGGCCAGTCCTGAGGCACGCCTATCGAGTGAATGATAGAACCCTGGTTTGTTGTGAACCGGACGATCATCCGGTTGCCCTGAGCGTCTCCTTCGCGCAATACGTCGACGTTCGCGAATGACTGGGGCATACTGGTACCCTCCTCGGGTAAGGTAGGGGCCTTTAGAATCGGGGATAAGTGTGGGGTGAGCGAAGGGATTTGAACCCTCGATCTCCAGGGCCACAACCTGGCGCCTTAACCAACTTGGCCACGCTCACCACAGCACAATAATAATTTTAGCGCCTGAGCAAATCGCGGTCAACGAACCTGGAGTCTGGGTCAGCAAATCTTCAAGGTGGCTCAAGATACTTTGGAGCTATCCGCTTCACTTTCCATGAGCTTTCGAAGCGACTCGTTGGTGAGGGCTTCAAGCAATTCGGAGACCAGAATATCTTGCTTTGTATGGTGGCGCAGTGAAAGCGTTGGGTCAACGCTGTATGCGTTCCGACGCCCCGTTTTTCTGCGGGTTATGTAACCGGCGAGTTCAAGATCTGAGATGATCTTATGAGTCGTTCGTTCGGTCACGCCAATTGATTGAGCGATTTCACGAGCGGTGCTGGTAGAGTTATGTGATATGTAACTCAACACCAACCCGTGATTGGTGATGAAGGTCCACCGCGCTGAGGATGTCATGGTAAATGGGCCCCCATAATTCGATTTGCCGAATGCTACCATACCCGTATAGTCATTACAACCAAATCGAATCGGTTAAAATTGATAAATGATAAATGCAGTGTCACCATTTGCCCCTGGAAAACAGAAAGTTATTCGATTTCCTGATCGGCAACCCGAACCTGATTTCCACCTCTCTGGCTACCATGCTTCCTTTCGAGGGGTTACGCGCGATTTTCCGACTGTTCCGATTTTCGAGATCGATCGGTCGTTTACTCAGACGACTGAGATTCAGCCAGCGCAACCAAGGTCCTGACCGGGGCGCCTGTTGCCCCTTTGGGATTAAACCCATCGACGCTGCTTGTGCGATTCGTCCCCGCGATGTCCAGGTGCGCCCACTGAGCCCCATCGGCGAACTCGCCGATTATCAGAGCTCCAATTGTGGCCCCTGCCCCTCTCCCTCCTGTGTTGTTGATATCCGCAATATCGCTCTTATACTGATCTTTGTACTCGTCGAATGTTGGAAGCTGCCATAGCCGCTCGCCTACACTCTCTCCTGACTGAATCACAGTGTCGATCCAATTTTGATCGTTTCCAAATATGCCGCTGGCGAGATTCCCCAGAGCGACCACGACAGCGCCGGTCAGCGTCGCGACATCCACAATCTTGGTGATTCCCAAAGACCTGGCGTACGCAACGCCATCAGCTAACACGAGACGCCCCTCGGCATCGGTGTTCCCAATCTCTATCGTTTTTCCGTTCATCGCTTTGACCACGTCACTGGGGCGTTGGGCTTTGCCTCCGGGCATGTTCTCTGTTGCGGGGACAATACCGATGACATTCACCTTAGGTTTAAGCTGAGCGATCGCTTTCATCGCGCCGATAATGGACGCTCCGCCTGCCATGTCGCTCTTCATTTCGAGCATCCCGGCAGCTGACTTCAGGTCAAGTCCGCCGCTGTCGAACGTGATCCCCTTGCCGACGATGCCCAGATTATTTTCCTCGTTGTTTGGGTCGCCGTGATAGCGCAGGACGATCAGCTTCGGCGGCTCGTCACTGCCCTGAGCGACGCCGATCAGAGCTCCCATGCCTAATTCCGCCATCTGCGGGCGGTCTAGAACTTCAATTTCGATGCCCGTGGAGGTCGCAACATCGAGGGCATTCTCAGCCATCATCGTTGGCGTCATGAAATTTGGAGGCTCGTTCGCCATGCTTCTGCACAAATTCACGGCATCGGCAATAATGCGGCCCCGGTTTACGCCGGATTCAATATTCGCGATTTTTGAATCGTCGGTGGCAATTAGAGTGATCTCTCTAACCTGTGGACTGCTCTGATCGGTTTTGTGCTTGTCGAACCTGTAAAGGCCCAATTCAGCGCCTTCAACCACCGCCTGAGCGCTTTCCGATTCGCCCATCCCGCCTTCGCCTGTGCCAAGGACGACTGAAACAAATTGGGTCACTCCCTTCGACCTGAGCAATCGCCCAACGCTTGCCGCCAGCGCTCGAACGGTGTTGATGCTGACGCTGTCCGAATAGCCTAGCCCCGCCACGACTACCCGCTTCGACGGCAGCTTACCGAGTGTGTGGAGCAGGGTTAACTCGCCTCGATTTCCTTTGATCTCGCCATCCTCAATCAGTGATGTAATCGCGCCATCCAATGCCTGATCAACTTCTCCCAGCGCACCGGCTGGATCGGTGACGCCTTGTAACATACCGACTACGATAGCGGGTGATTCCTGTTGAGTGATGTTCCCTGCAACTACGGAAATTTCCATGTTTCGCCCCTTGATTGATTTGGTCGTCCATTATATGCCACCTTCGGATCGTGCGCTAGAACGGTCCTCAGGCGTCTGATATAATCGACCGCGTTCCGGTAGCATCCATCGGGCTATCGAAAACGCGTACGAGGCTGCCTGTCTGATCGCATAAATCTACCCCAGGGAAGAAGGTGTCGCATGTGCCCACGAGATATGACGAGTCGAGAGCAAGAGTTGGTATCGATAGCTCATCGCGTTCTGCCAGGCGGCAGTCTGGGAAACATCGCGAACGATCTGGTCATCGACCGAGGCGAAGGAAGTCATATCTGGGATGTCAGCGGTAATCAATACATCGACTACCTGCTTGGTTCGGGGCCAATGCTCGTGGGTCATGCTCACCCCGAAGTCCTCGAAGTGGTCAGGGATCAACTCGAAAAAGGCACAACTTTTTTCGCTGGAAATGAGCACGCGATTTTGCTCGCTGACGAAGTTGTGAAGGCCGTTCCCTGTGCTGAGAAAGTCCGGTTCTCCTCCACCGGCTCGGAGGCGACGCTGTACGCAATGCGTGCGGCGAGAGCGTATCGAGGCAGAGACAAGATTCTCAAGTTTGAGGGCGGCTTTCACGGAATGAACGATTACGCTCTAATGAGCATGGCGCCGGCCAATCCGGCTCCTTTCCCTCAAGCAGTCCCTGACTCGGCAGGCATCCCCAAATCGATTCAAGACGAAATGCTCATCGCCCCTTTCAATGACATCGAGACGACTACCGCCATTATTGAGCAGCATCATGACGAGATTGGCGGAGTCATCGTTGAGCCATTCCAGCGGCTGCTTCCCCCGCAACCTGGATTTCTCGAAGGCCTTCGTGAGATTACCGAGCATTACCAGATTCCGCTAATATTCGACGAAGTCGTGACCGGCTTCAGGTTCGGCTACGGAGGCGCCCAGGAATTTTACGGCGTGACGCCGGACCTCTGCACACTGGGCAAAGCGATCGCCGGAGGATTCCCGCTAACCGCAATCGCAGGACGCGGAGACATAATGGCCCACATGGACAAAGATTCAGTCGATGATGGCGAATTTATGCCACAAATTGGAACGCTCAGCGGAAATCCCGTCGCCGCTGTTGCGGGTCTTAAAACTCTGGAGATTCTGCGGCGCGAAGGGACATACGATCGGATATTCGCCACTGGCGCCCGAATAAAGAATGCGCTGCAAAAGCTACTGGATGAGGCTGAAATCCCCGCGAAGGTGATTGGCGAGGCGTCGCTATTCGACGTGTTCTTCACCGAGAGTGACGTAACCGACTACCGTTCTACGCTGGGGGCGGACCCCGTGGCTATGGCTCGATTCAACTCGTCTCTGCTGGAGCAGGGGGTATTCAAAGGCGCATCAAAGTTCTACATCTCTGCGGCGCACTCCGATCAAGATGTCGTGGAAACCATTGCGGCGTTTGAAACCGCGGTCGAACATCTGAAAGGTTAGAGCCGAAATCGGTATTCCACTCAACCAGCAGGACGCACCTGAAGACATTCGTCATGTCCCCTGCATGGGTAGTGCGTTAGTTCAATGGTCGAACAATCATCGAATTCAGAGTCTCCGTTGAAAAGTACACCTGTTCTAGTAACTTTGATTCCTAAATCACAATAGACATAAACCAAATCCTAGCGAAATGCTCAGAATATAAACCCGATTACGCCTTGACACTTTCGCAAAATCCGGTTAAGTTAGCGTCGTGGACCTGATGGAGGAACATCAATACACGGCATAATTCAAGGTTAAAAACGAGTGTGTTCAGTGGCTTCCGGTTTCGGTGCGGAGCCGATCCACTGGCCGGCCGATTAGGTGAATCGACCGAACGCAACACTCAGGGTATCGGCCACATCAAAGATACGTTGAATTATAGTGCATCTTAAGTTTTTTGGCCGTGATAATTCCTGCATCGTCAGATCGGTCGCACTTCATAAGCTCTGTCATAAACCTGGCGCGCGCGCTGAGTCGCTGAGAAACACGCCCGCCGCAACCATCGTTGAGCCAAACCCTAGAATAAGGTTTAGAGACTCGTCTCTGGTGTGTCGGCTACTACCCGGCGCCTCCGGTTCTTCCTGATGAAAGCAAACGGTTTTTTGGCCGCTCTCTAGTAGTGCATGGCTGCGGTCCTCTATCGATTTCACACCATATCAGTGTTATTAGGAGTCCGTGTCAGGTGAACATAGGAACGACTTCCATCAATATCCTGAAAGATGGCACATTTTTACTAGACGGCGGAACCGTCTTCGGGCAGATACCGAAGTCCGAATGGGAAACTCAGATCAAGCCCGACCGCCGAAACCGCGTCAGGCTCGGCCTGAACTGCGTTTTGATAATGACTCCAGAGAAAAACATCCTGGTGGATACCGGCGCCGGTTCCAAGCGCACAGCCGAATTGAAAGAGAAATTCGGACTGAATGGGAACAAGCTTATGAGAAATCTTAAAAGCCACGGGCTGACCGCTAGAGACATCGACGTCGTGGTGCTGACACAATTGCAGTTCGCGCACAGCGGCGGCTGCACCAAACTAGATAGAACAGGCGCGGCGGTTCCAATATTTCCCAAAGCCGAATACGTAGTCCAGGAAGAATGCTGGAACGAAGCCATCAATCCAAATGAGCGCTTCGAGACCCAATTCTTCGAGGACGATTACGCTCCTCTGGCAGACCGCGATATGATCCGATTCTTGGACGGCGAAGAAGAAATTATTCCTGGCGTCACCGTGAGCGTCGCAGATGGCCCGGCAAAGGGGCATCAGGTTGTGTTTATCGAACGGGGGAGCGAGCGAATTGTTCTCGCGGGAGACCTCATCCCCACCCCGTACCATCTCCCCTTAACCTACATTCCAGCGGACTCTGAGTTCCCCAACGAGACTTTGGCCCAAAAGCGCCAACTGATCGAAACGGCAATGGACGGCGGCTGGCTGATAATCTTCGGGCATGGCAACGAGTGCAGTGCCGGGTACGTCCGCGACAGGGGCGGCAAGCTTCAGTTCATCCCTGTCAAGCTATAAACCCACTAGGTTCGCGAAGCAATTGCATACATGACACCGGTTGGCATTTTATGCCAACTTGGTGTCCGCTCTCAATGTGTTGCCGTCCAGTTCAAACAGATGCGCTTGGGTGATTTCATTTCCCAGATTCTCCGACGACACCGTCGTGACGCGCAAGTAGTTGTCTGTGAGACCAGTCCACGATTGACCATCGCCGCCATTCACCCGTTTCTCCCAGAGAACGCTTCTGGTAGTCCCAATGTGCTGCTCGCGGAACAACTTCGCCGCGATTTCGGCCCATTGCAATAGACTGGATGATCTCGCGTTCTTGACTTCGGATGCAACGCTGTCAGGAAGGTAGGCGGCGCTGGTTCCAGGCCGAGTCGAGTACGGAAACACGTGTATGTCAGCAAATTCGGAATGCTGACATGCTCTGAATGTGTGTTCAAAGTCATCGTCGGTTTCTCCTGGGAAGCCCACGATAACATCTGCCGTGATGGCAACGTCTTGAACTCGGTTCCTGATGGTATCCACCGATTGGCTGTACTGCGAAGCGGTGTACCTTCTCCGCATTTGACTCAGGATGTTGTCGCTTCCACTTTGGAGCGGCAGGTGGAAGTGGGGGCACATCCGAGGGTTGTCCCACAATTCTAGTAGGTCTGAAGTGATGTCCTGCGGCTGTAGTGACGACACACGAATTCTTGATATTCGTGTCCTGTTCAGGACATGGCGAATCAAACTGGCGATGCTCTCCCCTTCTAGGTCGAAACCGTAGGAGCCTAGTTGGGTTCCGGTCAACACAACCTCATGAAATCCAGCGTCCTGGTATGCTGTGATCTGCTCGATAATGGTCGCGACCGGCACGCTCTTTTCCCTGCCCCGCACCTTGGGCACGATGCAGTAGGCACATACTTGATCGCAACCTTCCTGAATTTTCACCATCGCGCGGTTTCGATTCAGACTCAACGGTATGACGTCGATGTCTTCTCCGGTGGCGCACGGTACGATCGGGAGTTCCAGTGAGTCAACCAGTCTTTGGACGATAGCCCTCTTGGACCCATTGCCCATGACGATATCGATCTCGCTTATTTCCATGAGTTCAGTCGGATTTCGCTCCGCGTAACAACCCGTGGCAACGATGGTGGCATCGGGGTTCTTGCGACGGGCCGACCGGAGCGAGTGTCGTGCTTTGCGGTCGGCGACATGTGTAACCGTGCATGAATTAAGCACGAATATATCGACTTGCTCATGCAGACCGACAACCTGAAAACCGGCGGCGCTGAACTCTCTGGCCAGAGCCTGGGAATCGGCTTGATTGAGCTTGCAACCGTGAGTTTCGATAGCCACTTTTTGCTGATTTGACGTGAGTTGGTTCATGGATATCACTACCGTGTCTCGGAATTTGCCGGACGGGGCGGTTTGATCCCCCTCATTATTTGCGTATGTTATTATAGGCGGACTTTTCGACTCTTGTCTGCGCTGGTTCAACTTGAAAGTCATCGACATCTCGATTCCGCTGTCTCCGAGCACGCTATTGTTTCCCGGAGACCCGACCGTCGAGATCGAATCCGCGTCGTCTTTTGACCAGGGCGACGCTTATCGGATTACCAGAATTACAATGAGCGCCCACGCAGGCACGCACATCGACACGCCATCTCATATTTTCCCCGACGGCAGGCAAACGGAAGATATTCGTCTGGAGGACCTGGTCGGCCCGGTCTTTGTGGTTGGATTCGACGGCAAACAATCGCTAGCGGCGTCAGATTGCAGCCGTGCGAATATTCCACTCGACGCTACTCGCGTGTTGATCAAAAACGAGACGAAGGACGCCTGGATGGATCAGACCACCGCCAGGTGGTTTTCCGAACGTGGCATCAAACTTTTGGGCTGGGAGGGGCTGTCCATAGACCGGTTAGATAGCGAGGATCTGCCCACGCATCGCACATTGTTGGAAAACGGGATTCATCTGGTCGAGAACCTTGACCTGTCTCAGGTCGATCCTGGCCACTACTTCATTGTCTGCCTACCACTGAAACTCATTGGTTCGGACGCGTCGCCGGTGAGGGCTGTGTTAATAGAGGATTTCGTGTGATATGACCAACAGAGATCATCCCGTTGATGATTGGATTAACAGGGCAAAGAGCCTTGTAGATTACCATTCGGAGGCCAGAGGGTTTCTGTCGCGGGCCAGCGCGTATTTTCCCGTTACTCCCGGGGACGCCGAGGCCATCTGCCTGCTCTGGGTGCAAGCTGACATATTGGACGAAGAGCTTTACGGCTCGCTCGTGGCAATGAATGAAGGCCTGTTGGAAGGCGCTGGCGAAATTGACGTGACCCGTGGCGCAGACCTCGTCGAAGGGGTAGGCGGTGGAGACACCCTTGTGTACCAATGCACCTGGTCGCTGGATTGGGAACCAGGCAACCGCATCGGAATAGTTATAGCCATCGAACCTAGATCGCAGAACTTTACTGGCACAATCCAATCCTCCCGCGGAGGGGAGTCTCCCCTAACCATGCCAATTCAAACGGGCGCTTTGCGACAGGCGCTGACTCTGGCTTACTATCGGGCAATGACCGCCACGCCCTTAACCTGACCTCACTCTCTCACACTTTTGTGGCCTTGACTACATCCTACGTGATTCCAACCCCAGAATGAGATTTGTGCATCCAAACAACCGTTGCGTAATTATCAATCATTTTTCAACGGAGGAATTGTCACGATGATGGAAGCCAAGATTACAGTATACGTGCGCCGTGGTGCCTTGATTGCGCCAGATCCAAGCAATTTTTGGGAGAACAGCGTGTTCTCTATAACCGGGTGGACATTGGTCAGGACGAGGCCTGACGCCAGTACGTCCAGGACACCAACGATGGTAAGCAGATCATCCCGGCAATCGTTTTTTTTAAAGGTGGTTCGATTCTGGTTGAACCAAGCAATGCTGAGTTGGCTTCGAATCTGGGAATCAACCCGCAGGCTTCCCAACCTTTCTACAATCTGATCGTGATTGGCGCTGGCTCTGCCGGCCTCACGGCGGCGATGTATGCGGCGCGTGAAGGAATTGAAACACTGATTATCGAGCGTAGCGGTGTTGGAGGACAGGCAGGAGTCACTGAGCGAATCGACAACTACCCAGGGTCCCCCCAGGGCATCCAAGGCGCTTAACCCGCAGACCAGATGCGGGAGCACGCCGAGCGTTTCGGCGTCGAAGTGGCCGGCGCAGTCGGTCACCAGCATCGGCACAAGAGGCAATTTCAAAGTCGTGAATACCGAAAGTGGCGATGATTACCGCTCGGACGCTGTGCTGGTCGTCACCGGCAGCCGGTACCGTCGCCTGAATGTGCCCGGCGAGGAAGACCTCATTGGCGCCGGAATACACTTCTGCGCGACCTGTGATGGCCCCTTTTACAAGGACGAGGAAATGCTCGTGGTTCGAGGAGGCAACAGTGGTTTTGAAGAAGGCTTGTTCCTCACCAAGTTCGGGACCAAAGTGACAATACTTGAGGCTGGAGACACTCCCAGGGCTAGCCGAATCTTCCAGGAGCAAGTGGAAAATAATCAAAGATGGAAGTTCGCACAAACACCACCGTTCGGGAGTTCAAAGGCAACGAGAAGATGAACGGTGTCGTCGTCAAGAATCTCAAAACTGACGAAGTCGAAGAGTTGAATCCCACCGCAACGTTCATTTTCATCGGGTTGGACCCGAACACCGCGTTTGTGAAGGACTCCATCGACCTCGACCAGTGGGGGTTCATCCAGACCAGTCCCCAATTCGAGACCAATATTCCAGGCGTCTATGCCGCAGGAGACGTCCGAGCCGGCAGCACTAAGCAGGTCATAGGCGCAGTGGGTAAAGGCATAACTGCCGCCATGATGATTCGACACTATCTCGAAAGCGCGCTACGAAACAGGGGGTATCGGGGAGACTGGACCAAAAATTCTCGCCAGGGACGCCCAGCCAGTCGTTGGTCCGGGCGTTTTTGGTTTTATCGACATACTGCATGATTCCAGCAAGATGATCGATAAATCACGTGTCAATAGTCGACGGCGCTGTTATAATTTAACCCTAGTCAGCAACATGCCGACCTCAGGCATGCCACTCTCGCCTATGACCTCGCATGTGTCAGAGCAATCATATGGAGCAATTGTTTTGAATTCAAACCGTGTCGTTATCACCGGTATTGGCATTGTCAGCCCAGTGGGATTGAACCGGAAGTCGAGCTGGAAAAATCTACTCGCAGGAAAGTCAGGCATCGGGCCTATCACATCCTTCGACGCTGAGGGATTTCAGACCCGGTTCGCCGCGGAAGTGAAAGACTTTGACCCCGAAGGGCTGCTGGGCCGCAAACAGGCCCGCCGTATGGACAGATTCGTCCAACTTGCCAGCGCCGCGAGCCTTGAAGCCGTCGACCACGCGAACCTGACCGTCGATCCAGAGAATAGCCATCGAACGTCAGTGATGATCGCCAGCGGAATCGGTGGCATCATCACGTTGTCACAACAAGTCAATGTTTTGGAAGATCGAGGTCCGAACAGGGTCACCCCTTTTCTGGTTCCTATGATGTTGCCTGACATGGCATCAGGCCAAGTGTCGATGATGCTGGGAGCCAAAGGGCCGAACTACACCACTGTCTCGGCATGCGCCAGTGGCGCAGACTCCATCGGCATGGCGTTTGAAGCGATAATCCGAGGCGACGTCGACACAGTGCTAACCGGCGGAGCGGAGGCCGCAATTTGCCCCATTGGGGTTGCGGGATTCAACGCCTGCCAGGCACTGTCTCGTCGAAACGACGACCCAACCACCGCTTCTCGACCCTTCGATGCAGACCGTGACGGGTTCGTGCTCGGTGAGGGAGCTGGAGTCCTAGTGTTGGAGAATCTTGAACACGCTCTGGGCCGGGGGGCCGAACCCATCGCCGAGATGGTCGGCTACGGGGCCTCTGCCGACGCTCACCACATCACCCAACCCGCTCCAGAGGGAGAGGGCGCCGCGCGTGCGATGCAAACGGCCCTAGACCGTGCTCACCTGTCTCCAGAAGACATCGGATACATCAACGCTCACGGCACGTCCACGCCAATGAACGACAAGTTCGAGACGATGGCGATGAAAACCGTCTTTGAAGAAGAGGCTTACAAAATAGCCATCAGTTCCACCAAGTCGATGACCGGCCATCTGCTAGGGGCCAGCGGCGGTCTCGAGGCTGCGGTGACGGTGATGGCCCTCGCCAACTGGTCCGTGCCTCCTACGACGAATCTCGAGACTCCTGACCCTGATTGCGACCTAGACTACACGCCGCACGTCCCACGTAGAGGCCGGATTCATGCCGCCATGAGCAACTCATTTGGCTTCGGTGGACACAACGCCTCTCTGGTCTTTCAGGAATACTCAGAATAGTCAGAGTTTCCCGATTGCGCCACCTGATAACCGAGGTTCCCCATTGCGCCGCCAGTCCATGTGCCATAACATCGAGCCATGACTAAAAACTGGAAAATCATGCCATCCGCTCCGGCGGGATTCGAGGCCGATTTGGGTATGTCCCGCCTCCAAGCCCAGCTACTGTATAACCGGGGCATCCGCTCGGCAGAGGATGCTCACACGTTCATGAACCCAGATTCAGGCCTGAGCCACGATCCGGGCTTGCTCCCGGACATGATTCCGGCCGTCGAACGTCTGTCGGACGCTCTCGATTCTGGAGAGATGATCGGAATTTTCGGCGACTTCGACACCGATGGAATCACCAGCACCGCGTTGTTGGTTCGGGCATTCTCTGGGCTGGGCGGACGTGTCCTCCCCTACCTCCCTGACCGAGTCGAGGAAGGGCACGGGCTAAACACAGACGCATTGCGCCGCCTGCAAGAGAGCGGTGTCACGCTGTTGGTGACTGTCGATTGCGGATCCACCGCCACCGATGAGATCAACTTCGCCGCCGAACTGGGGATCGATGTCATCGTCACCGACCACCACACGATTCACGGCGCTCCGCCTTCTCCTGTCGCGCTCATCAATCCCAAAACCGACCGTTCCCAATACCCTTACACCGAACTCACAGGAGTTGGCATCGCCTTCAAATTGGCTCAGGCACTGTATAAAAAGTTGGGACAGGATCTGCCGCCGGATTTGATGGAGCTTGTTGCGCTAGGCACGATCGCAGACGTGGGGCCGCTGACCGGCGAAAACCGCTATCTGGTTAAAGAGGGGATCGAGCGAATTAACGCCTCGGCCAATCCAGGCATTCGCGCCCTCGCCAGAGTGTCAGGTTACGAGATGGGCACATTAGACGCCAGCTCGCTCTCTTTTGGCCTGATACCACGATTGAACGCCGCAGGCAGGTTGGGCCATTCGGGCATCAGCCTCGACCTTCTGACATCAACTGACATAAACCGTGCGACAGCGATCGCGTCGGAATTGGAGATTCAAAACAGCAGGCGTCAGACCCTCACTGAGAGCGGGGTTGCCCAAGCCGATGCGCAAATTCGACGCCAACACCCTACTGAGTTGCCGTCACTGATCGTCGTTGGCCACGCATCCTGGGAGCCAGGAATCCTGGGGTTGATCGCGGGAAGAATCAACGACTCCCACTACCGCCCGGCAATCGCCGTTCAGATTGGGCCGGAAATCAGCAGGGCCAGCGCTCGGTCTATCCCAGAATTTGACATCATATCCGCGATGGAGACATGCGCTCCCCTGTTCACAAAGTATGGCGGACACGCACGCGCAGCAGGATTCACGATCGCCACCGAGCACATGCGCGAATTGGTGGCCAGGCTCCGCGAGATCGCCGACATCGATATGAAGGGAACGCAACTCCAGCCAGAGCTTGCCATCGACTGCGACGCTTTGCCTTCGGAGGTCGAGGGGCCGAATTTTGAATTCGTTCAGCGATTGTCGCCCTTCGGGGAAAGCAACCCGACACCGGTTTTTGCAGCGCGAGGCATTAGAGTTCTCCAGGCTCGTGGCGTCGGTGCAGGCAAGCACCTGAAGATGCGGTTGGCGGACGCCGAAAAGTCGTGGGACGCGATCGCATTTCGACAGGGCGACCGGGCGGGAATCGCCCGAAACCATATCGACGTAGCATACAGCATGGAGTGGAACACGTGGCAAGGCCGCACCACGTTACAGATGGTGGTTGCGGATATCAAACCGGCGGGAGGCTAAACCCTTGGATTGTCCTGCCTACCCTCTATCGCTGCGGCGGCGTTCGGCCCGCGTTCCCCTCGCACGTGGCGCAGGAGGCTCGGTCACCATCTCGTCGTCAGGCACGCGTCGCGCTTTGGCCAGCAACAACGGCACAGTAATTGCCAACACGATTAAAGCAATAAATTGAGCTTCTTGAAGCCCAATGGCCCAAATCTTGTCTTGCCTAAGGAAAGTTACGCCGAACCTGCCCACGGAATAAAGCGCGAAATAAAGCGCAAACAACATGCCGTCGGGCTTCAGCCGGTCACGAAGTTTCCAAATTATCACAAGAGCGAACATGTTCCAGATGATCTCATATGCGATCACAGGATGAACCGACACATCAATGCCGTTGGCGCAAACTCGAGCGTCGCTGGCGGGATTCGTCCAGACGAACGCCAGAGCGTTGTCCCACGCTTTGGCGCAATGCTCGCCGTTAACGAAGTCCCCCAGTCGACCGATCGTCTGCACGAACAAAAGCGCAGGAGCCGTCAAGTCAGCAATAATACCAATTGGATGCTTGAATATCCGGGCGTAGATGGCTGCGCCGAAGAATCCGCCCAACAGGCCGCCCCACAGCCCGATACCTCCGCTCCAGATGGCGATTATCTGTCCTGGATTCCCCCAGTAGAAACCCCAGTTATCAATAACGTGCACAAACCGAGCGCCCAGGATACCGCCGATGATCCCCCAGATCGCGATCGAGTAAATGTCGTCAGGGTCAATGCCTTTCATCGGCGCCCAGCGGCCAACCAGGAACACAGCCGACGCCACAGCGACAAAACTGAAGAATCCGTGCCAACTGAGCAGGAACGTGCCCAGGGAAACGAGATTGGGTCCGATCACAATGTCGATCATAAAGCCATTAGCTCCAAAAAGAATCGGCGCGAGTTTGCTGTTGATTGTACCGGATTATGAAGCTAAATCTAAGGCTGTCAGATCGTCGATGTCAAGCAATTTAAATTCAGTTTTCGCTCATGCCAACCCTCGCAGCCGATAGTCCATGAGAAATCGAGGCCAGAGCCATTGAAAGAGAACGTCGATAGCTTTCTGAACTATATGACCGTTGAGCGCGGCGTGTCGCCAAACACGCTTGCCGCATATCGAAATGACTTGCAACAACTGACCGAGTTTATCGAGTCCCGATCCGGAAACTCGAGTGGCGGCGTGAACTGGTCTGACGTGAGTGACGAGGATATCTCTGACTACGTTTTGCATCTTCACGCGCTGGGTTACTCTGACACGACGCGAGCGCGCAAAGTGGCTTCCTCTAAGTCAATGTTCGGATTTTTGATCCAGGAGGGCGAGATCCAGAGAGACCCAACAGAAAATCTACGTTCTCCTCGTATCGGTCGGAGCCTGCCTGACGCCTTGAGCGTCGAAGAGGTCGAACGATTGCTCACGGCGCCCGAATCGCAACACACCCCTGAGTCATTGCGAGACCGGGCCATGCTAGAACTGCTCTACGCCACTGGCATGCGAGTCACTGAAATGGTGTCACTGGATATTGACGACATCGACCTCCAGAGCGGCGCTGTCCGGTGCCTGGGCAAGGGCGGCAAGGAACGGATGATCCCGATCCACTCCCGTGCTGTTGAAATCGTCGAAATTTATTTGGAGCAAGGCAGACCAGATCATGAGGGCAAGAACTCCCAGCGCGCAGCCTTCCTCAACCGCCGCGGCGTCAGATTGACGCGCCAGGGGTTCTGGTTGATACTCAAGAAATACGTCAAGCAAGTCGGACTGACCAAAAACATCACCCCGCACACTCTGCGCCACAGCTTCGCTACGCACCTCTTGATAGGCGGAGCGCAGCTAAGGCATGTCCAAGAGTTGCTGGGCCACGCCAGCATCACAACGACCCAGATTTACACGCATCTGACCACTGAACACGTCAGAATGGAGTATGATAAAGCGCATCCGCGAGCATGAGTCCGTCCATTTGTGAGACAATACATCCATGACAATCTGATGGCTGACGGAACATCGCACCAGCCACCAATGGGAGACCAACATGCCAAGCAAACGAAAACGAGTAGCCTCACGACAGGCACAGTTAAGCAGAAGAAAACGCCGCGACCGTGTCAGGGTGCCTCATGAAGAGATCGCCCCAGACGTCTCCGGTTCGGCCTCAATGTCAGGCTTGGGCGGAGCTTCTACAGCAGTCGGCGCGAGTTCGAGTTCAGGGGCTGCCGCCGCGGTCATCGAACGTCCGGCGCTGCCAGTGCAACAGCGTACACGGCGAAATCGGCCATCCAGGGTGCGATCGGAACCATTGCCTTCAAACACTCACTTGAAATCCGAGTTAAAACACATCGGCATATTAACCAGTATCATGGTCGTAGCTCTGGCTGTTCTCACGGTCGTGCTCAGGTAAACTCTCCAACGTGACAAATGGTTCGCAGTTAACCTAAAACATTTAGAGTCGGCCTGCGTTGGCGAACCGGGCCGGCGAATAAGCGGCAGACCGCGATTGGGGGCAGCCGTGGTCGTTTCAGAGAGAATGTTCGACAAAAGGCTTCGATCCACGCCAACGGAACCTGGTGTCTACCTCATGCGAGATAGCTCCGGGAAAATTCTGTATGTCGGAAAAGCGGCAAGCCTGAGACACCGGCTGTCTTCATACTTCGCCAGCCCCGCGGGGCTTCCTCCCAAGATTCGTCGAATGGTGAGCAAGCTGGCGGATTTCGAGTTCATCGTCACAGAGTCCGAGCAGGAAGCTTTGATTCTCGAGTGCAACCTCATCAAGGAACACCAACCGCCTTACAACGCCCGACTCAAAGACGACAAGTCCTATCCGTTCATCAAACTGGACATGACCGAGGAGTATCCCCTAGTTTACGTCACGCGAAAGGTCGCAGATGATGGGGCGCGCTACTTCGGGCCATACGCCAACGCGACAAGCGTCAGGCGCACGCTGGCAGTTCTGAAAAAGTTGTTCCCCTACCGCTCTTGCACCAAGACTATCACTGGGACTGACGACCGACCCTGCCTGGATTATTACATCCACAGGTGTGTCGGTCCGTGCATCGGCGCGGCAAACAAAGAGGAGTATGGCGAGATCATAGACCAGGTGGCGATGTTCTTGGAAGGCAAGACCGAAACCATCGTTAACGGAATCAAGACTCGCATGGAAGAGGCATCCGAGGAACTTGAGTTCGAGCGCGCCGCGGCGCTGAGGGACCAAATACAGGCTATAGAAAAGGTCCACGAAGGCCAGAAAGTGCTGCACCTTACGTCCGAGAACGTCGATATAATCGCAGCCGCCCAGGGCAAACGTGAGTCATGGGTCGAAGTGTTTTTCATTCGCCAGGGCAAGTTGATTGGGCGCGATAATTTCCTCATGCACTCCACGCCAGACGATGACATGGAAGAAGTTCTGTCAGCCTTCATCAAGCAATTCTACGACGCGACGCCTTACGTGCCGCCCAAATTGATCGTCCACAAACCGATCAGCGATACGGCCGCTATTGAGGAATGGTTGACCCGAAAACGCCAGAGCAAAGTCCAGATTCATGTTCCTCAGCGGGGCGAAAAGCGAAAGCTGGCACAGATGGTGGCCGACAACGCCTCCCAGGCTCTCGAACAGCTGACTATACGGCGAATTCACGAAGAGACAAACAACACCTCGGCGATGGACGAGTTGCAAGAGGCCCTCAGTCTGCCCAACGTGCCTCGTAGGATCGAATGCTACGACATCTCCAACACTCAGGGGACCAACTCTGTCGGCAGCATGGTGGTGTTCGAGGACGGCAAACCCAAAACGTCTCACTACCGCCGGTTCAAAATCAAGACCGTCGAAGGCCCGGACGACTACTCGTCAATGAAGGAAGTCCTGACGCGCAGATTCAAACGACTATCCGATTCCAGAAAAGCGAACAAATCCAACGGATCGGCACAGGCATCGGAGAACGGCGCCAAGAACAACGAGGCTTGGGGCATAATACCCGACTTGGTCATTATAGACGGCGGCAAAGGCCATTTGGGGGCGGCACTACAGGTCTTCTTGGAACTGGGTATTGACGACGTTCCACTTTCCAGTCTCGCGAAAGAGAACGAAGAACTCTTCGTCCCTTATTCCCCTGATGGTATTATTTTGCCCCGAACCTCTCAAGCATTGTTCCTCGTTCAGAGGGTCCGGGATGAAGCGCATCGGTTCGCAATCACGTTCCATCGACAGCGCAGATCCAAACATAACATCCAATCAGCGATGGATTTGGTCCCGGGAATTGGGCCGAAACGCAAGCGAATGTTGATGCGCAAATTTGGGTCTCTAAAGGGCGTCCGAGAAGCTCCATTAGAGGACATCGCCGCCGTGCCAGGGATGACAATGAAGGCAGCTCGCGCCCTCAAATCTCACATCTAAGTCCGTTCGCCGATTTTTCCCGTTTAAGTTAGGTAAATTTCACGCCTGAGCAAGCCATCAATCCGCGACTAATTTCTAGGCGTTTAAGTTAGGTGTCAACTTCGCGATTTATAGGCCTTGTCTCTATTTCCGCTGTTCGAGCCACCAGATGTCATGTTGAGGAAGGGGTTCAACAGGTTGGTGAACTCCATCGGGAATATGAATTTGGTGGACTCGCTGGACCCAAGAGCTTTAAGGGTGTCGACGTACTGGAGGCTCAACGTATTGGCGTCGATGTTCTGGGCCACTCCGTATATTGTAAAGAACGCAGAGACAATCCCATGAAACGACGATGTCGTCAGCACACGAAAGCGCCAATGAGGTTCAAGCAGTCAATACGATAACGCCTGACATCCTAGGCCTTCGTACCAGTCGACATCGCGGCTGTATATCGGCATGCCTGTTTCCAAGGCTGTGGCTGCGTTGACTGCCTTGAGTTCTGCCAGCCTTATTTCTTCATGTTCATCTGACACACCAGGCCGGTTTCGTGCTTGAATTGAACCTGCGATCTTGGCGAGATCGCCAGTTAATGGAATCTGCTCGATGAACCTGATCATTGCGGACATGTGTATTTCGGCCTTGCGGTCAGACACGTGATGACTCCACAAGTGAAGGGCCGTGGACGCCGTCAACGCCAGGGAAACCTCCCCGGCCAGCAACTTGTCTATCAACATGCGAGCGCCGTCGTCGCCTGCCATATATTGAACCAACACGGACTCGTCCAATAGCGCTAGTTCAGGCATGTATTTACCGCAGTACGAGTCAGTTCACGCACAATATTTCCCGAAATCTGATTGATTTAACGATTGCCGAACGCGTCTTTTGCAATAGCCCTGGCCTCTTCGTCGGTGAGTTCGACCGGCGAGCCTATGGGTTGGTCTGCCTGCATGACGATATACTCGTCGTTCCAGATCGTGCGTCCGCTTGTTTGCTGCATGCTCACCGGTCGAGCGTCCCTGTCCAGCGCAAGCTCAATCGCTCGTTCCAGAAACTCCCTTAGCGGGATTCGCAATTCTGTCGATTTGGTTTTTGCGGCGAGATACAGGTCTTCGCGAATCGCAGCGTAAAGTTGCCTGGTTGGACCTTCTTGTTTTTGTCTTGGCATATCACGTTGATGATACTCCTATATTTTAATAGTGTCCAGTCTGAACGTGCCAGTCGTCAATCAGGTATCGTGTATCGGTTATTTTGTTCAATTGCATCACGTAACAATATTGTAATAGTTTCTTTTTGTTCGATCAGGTCGCTTCCTGTGACCTGAATCATGCCTCATAAGGTCTGGCGCTTGGTATATAATACGCGCCGTTATGAAAATTGTGATCGCGCCCCAAACATTCAAAGGCAGCATATCCGCGCTCGAAGTGGCAAACGCCATGCGAGACGGCATCGAATTAGAACTCGAAGATGCTCAGCTTGAACTGGTCCCTGTTGCAGACGGCGGAGACGGCACCCTCGAAACACTCGTCGAAATCTCGAACGGCGAAATCAAGACCGCGAGGGTGACCGGGCCGTTGGGTGGACCGCACACAGCGGAGTGGGGAGCGATGGGCGATGGGCGCACTGCTGTCATAGAGATGGCGCGAATATCTGGGCTTGCCCTTGTGCCCGTCGAACCGATCGACCGTCGCGATCCCCTAACTGCCACCACATACGGCCTTGGAGAGGCAATCAAAGCGGCTCTTGACGACGGCTACCGACGATTCATAATAGGCATCGGAGGGAGCGCGACTAACGATGCCGGTGCAGGCATGGCCCAGGCGTTGGGAATCCACCTTCGGGACGGCGACGGCAATGAGCTGCCTTACGGCGGCGCAGCGCTGGCCGATCTTGATTCAATCGATCTATCAGGGTTGGATCCTCGCGCCTCTGAGTGCGAAATAATGGTCGCATGCGACGTGAACAACCCTCTGACAGGGCCAGAAGGCGCATCGGCCATCTTTGGGCCTCAGAAAGGCGCCACGCCGGAGATGGTGGATCAATTGGACGCAGCATTAGAAAAATTTGCGGCGGTCGTCAAGCGGGACGTCGGAGCTGATATCAGGGACATGATGGGAGCAGGTGCTGCTGGAGGACTCGGCGGCGGAATGGTGGCGTTCCTGGGGGCGGAACTGGCTCCAGGCGTGGATATCGTCCTCGACACCGTGGAGTTCGACAAACATCTAGAAGGGGCTGACTTGGTGTTGACAGGCGAAGGCGCATTGGACAGCCAAACGGTATACAACAAAGCTCCTATCGGGGTCTCAAGACGAGCCAGCCAACGAGGAATCCCGGTAATCGCTATCGCCGGTACGCTCGGTGACCACTACCACATAGTGCATGAGCACGGCATCTCGGCCGCCACAAGCATACCCAATGGTCCAATGACATTGGAGTCAGCATCTGAACATGCGGCCCACCTAATCACTGACGCAACTCGACAAGTAATTCGCATGCTAAAAGTGGGAGGGCAAGTTTTCGGCCAAAACACCAAGTGAACAAATCGCCTGGCAGCGTCCCCTACCCCACCAATATCATGTGAACCTCTCCTGGCCCGTGGACGCCGGTCACCAACGTGTACTCGATGTCCGCTGAACGGCTGGGGCCGGAAATCAGGTTCATGTAACTACCCAGATTGCCATCAAGAAAATCTCTGCGCCGGATCGTGAACAGTTCATCAAGGGTCGGCAACACCTGACCTCGTTGGACGATGGCTATGTGAATCGGTGGGAGAAGAGACACCAGACGACTCACTTGGGCGCTGGGTATCAATACGCAGCTTCCGGTCTCGGCGATGGCGTAGTCGACTCCTGTGATTCCGATATCAGCTCGTTCGGCCAGAGATCTGAGTTCGTCCACAGTGTGTTCAGAATGTTCGCCCAACGCCATAGGGACAACATCGACGCCCAGGGAGGCCAACCACGCCTCCACGATTCCGCTTTCCAACACGTCTTGGCGTGACCTGACTACAAGATTGGCCTCAACGTCCCTCACGATTCCGACGATATGATCACCAGCCTTGTCCAAGTCATCAAAACGCGCGACCTTCCAGCCTGCTCCGGTGGCGCTCTCTGAAAGAGAGTCCATAAGCGGTCCGGATTGTTCATCGATATAGGCTTGGATCGCTTGGGAGCGCGCGGAAACCGCGTCAGAATTGTCGCCGAGCGCGGAACTGCCTGTGCCGGTCAGATTTGGAGCCTCGGTTTGTGGGCCCAAAGCTTGACGGATAGTGTTGAAAAACTCGTTTCGTTCAGTCATTTCTTGCCGATGTTTTTCCATCTAGTCCGAAAAGGCTTAGACGCAATGGCAGGGAATTTTCTATGTTTGGTCCAGCCTGACAACGGCGAAGGCAGTCGATCGATCCGCCCTCCGCGAACGAATGGCAGTTGCAACAACCGACCGCCAAGATTGGACAGCCTCATCATGAACGAAGATGAAACACTGGCCCGCCATCCTTTCACAGCCGTGGACTCTGCCATCGAGACAGATTTATGCTCAGGATAAGTCTCTCCCTGGGTCAACTCCTTGCGGAGATACAATAGCATCCTAGGGATGTTTATCTTGACGGGGCAGGCTTCTTTGCAGGCTCCGCAGAGCGTGGATGCGTAGGGCAGATCCTTGGCTTCGGACAGGTTCGTCAGCATGGGGGAAACGATGGCGCCTATCGGCCCAGGATACACCCAACCATAGGCGTGCCCGCCAACTTTTCGATACACCGGGCAGGCGTTGAGGCATGCTCCGCACCTCAGGCAGTACAACGCCTCTCTGAGATTTGGGTCCGCCAGCATCTTGGACCGTCCATTGTCGACAATGACCAGATGGAATTCTTCTGGGCCGTCAACCTCGTCCTCACCACGAGGGCCGGTGACCGTTGTGACGTAGCTTGAAATTCGCTGACCGGTGGCTGACCGGATCAACAGGCGCAAAAACAGTCCCAGGTCCTCGATGCTCGGCACAACTTTTTCCATCCCGGTGATCGCGACGTGAATCTTGGGCATGGAGGTGCACATCCTGCCGTTGCCCTCGTTGGTGACCAGCGTCACCGTTCCGGTTTCGGCAACTATGAAGTTCGCGCCGGTAATGCCCATCCCCGCGTCAACGAACTTTTGACGTAGCTGATCGCGGGCTTCCCTGGTCAGGTCTTCAATGTTGTCGTACATGGGAACGTTGAGTTTCTCCACAAACAACTCGGAAACCTCGCCTCGCGACTTGTGAATAGCAGGCGCAATGATGTGGAAAGGAGTCTCCTCGGCCAGCTGCACGATGTACTCGCCAAGGTCAGTCTCGACGGGTTCGATCCCTTCTTCTTCGAGGCGGTGGTTCAGCGCCATCTCCTCCGACACCATCGACTTGCCTTTGATGACTAACTCAATGCCCCGTTCCTTGGCAAGATTGACCACGTAGTTCGAGGCGGCTTCGGCATCTCTGGCAAAGTAGATGTGGCCTCCAGATGCGATGACGTTCCGCTCAACCATCTCCAGATAATACGCCAGATTATCCAGCGTGTGCGCCTTTATCGCTCGGCCTTTATCCTGCAAAGCTTCCCAGTCAGGCGTCTGGTCAGAAGCGTCGATTCGGGCCTGATGAAATCCGTTGTACAGCCCTTCCAAATTTGCCTGAATCTTTGGATCTGAGAGGGCAGCGCCTGCGCCCTGCCGGAAGTCCTTTGTATGGGATTGCACTTTAGAATATTCCTAAGTCAGATTCTTTCGTCGAGCAATTGCGCGATGTGGATGGCTCTGATTCCGGCTTCCTGCTTCTCCAGGCCACCGCCGATGTGCATCAGGCAGCTCATGTCGCCCGCGACGACAGCATCGACATTCGCGCTCTGAATGTTGGCGATTTTGTCATTTAACATCGCCGCCGAAATGTCGGCGTATTTCACAGAGAACGTTCCTCCGAAACCGCAGCACACCTCAGCCTGGGGCATTTCAACCAATTCTACGCCTGGAAGTGATTTGATAAGTGACCTGGGTTGGAGGTCAACTCCAAGCTCTCGTTTCAAGTGACATGACTCGTGGTAGGTGACACGCATGGGTTTTGTTGCATGAAAAAGCCCTTCGCGATTTTCGGCTCCGAGAACATCAGAGACGAATTCTGTGAACTCGAACACGTGGGGAGCCAACGCCTGAGCGCGCCGAAGGGTATCGTGTTCGTCGTGAAACAACTCGTTGTAAAACACGCGGAGCATGGCGGCGCACGAACCTGACGGCACGACGACGTTGCCCTCTCCTTCGTAGCTATCCACCAACCGCCTGGCCGTAGGTTTCGCGTCGTCCCAAAAGCCGTTGTTGAACGCAGGCTGGCCGCAACAGGTCTGAGACTGGTCGAACTCGACATCCACGCCTAGACGGCGCAGGACGCGGACGGCGGCTTCACCAACTTCTGGGAAGAACTGGTCGATGATACAAGTCACGAACAACGATGCTTTGACGGCGTTGTCTGTTTGATTCAACGGGTCACTCCGGCACTTTTGGCGCCTGTCGGCATTTCAGACGCTGTCAATCTGGAGGCGCACAGATTTAGAATACCAATCCATTAACGACGAAACCAACAATCCATCCCATCATAAACACGCCGCCTGACGCGAACAGGCTCCCCTCAGTTTCTCGCTTTGCAGGCCCGTGCATTGACAGATACACCAGGAATGCACCCAGGCCGATAGCAACCAACCACACTGACGCAGTATTGACTCCCAGCGAAACCCCGATTACGACGCCAATGATGCCCCAGGTTATCCAGCTGTCCAGCTTCTTGATTAGCGACATTATTCTGCTTTGCATTCAGATGTTGGATTTTAAGACAGTTTATCCGACTCGGGCCACGGCTTCTGTATCGTTACGCCCATTAATTCCTCGCGGGGAAGGATACACCGCTCCCATTCAACTTTCAATTATTTGGGCAAGTTGCAATCGACCGCAATGCTTGAATACACTGTGGCGCAACCTTGCTGCTGAAAGGAATAGCTCATGATTGCGGGATTCAACCATTCAGGTTTTGTTGTCCAAGATATTGATCTCATGGTCGCGTTCTATCGTGACACTCTGGGGTTGACAGTGATGAACGAAATAGACAGCGTTGCGCCACCTGAAGGCGACCACACAGGCATCCCTGGGGCGCATCGGACTTTGGTGTTCGTAGGCAAACCGGAGGGCGATCATGCTCTCGAATTGGTCCACTTTATAGACCCACCCAGCCCTCGGGGGCATCTTGACCGACACCAATTAGGCGCGGCTCACATCTGTTTCAACGTCACGGACCTTGAGGCGTTGCACCAGGAACTCTCATCCAAGGGCGTGAGGTTCGTGACCGAGCCAATCATGACGGACACTCCTGAAGGCCTGCGACGGGGTATCTGCTACGCACAGGACCCAGAGGGAAACTACGTGGAGTTCATCCAACCGCCGACTGCATCTAGTTCGTAGGCGCTGAATATCGCTTAAGTTCAAAACTGGCCGCTTGAGTAATGAAACCCAAGCGGCCAGGAATTTCTTCACCGTAGTGACAAACGCGATTAAGATTAGACGTCTGTTCGCTGATAGATCTGGAGACGGTGCCGGTTGGCCTCTGAGACATACACTCTGCCCTGGTTGTCTAATCTGACGGCCACCGGCCCCCAGAAGTACGGCTCTGACTGGGACGACTCGTGGTAGGCCGACCTCAGATGGGCTGGAAGTTCCGGTGTCATATTGGCGATCTCACGCGCCTCCAACTCTTCGGGATTGGATGCGAAGTAATCGGCGGCCCATTTGGACACGGTGGCTTGGCCTCTCAGTTTCAAGGCGAATGAACCGTCCGAGTTCAATACCTGCACTCGTTCGTTTCCCCAGTCAGCCACAAATATCACGCCGTCCGGGGCCACTGTGAGTCCCGCGGGTCGGCTGAACTGTCCGTCTCCGTCACCTGACTCCCCGTATACTGCCAGGACATCGCCCTCAGGCGAGAATTTTTGGATTCGGTCGTTACGCCAGTCTGCGACGAATACTGAGCCGTCCGGCCCAACTGAGACTCCCCAGGGCAGGTTGAACTGTCCTGGTTCAGTGCCAAACTCGCCCCAGTGGGCGATGTATTTTCCGTCGATAGTGAATTTTTGGATTCGGCTGTTGTGCTGGTCGACGATGTATACATTGTCGTCGCCGTCGATGTCAATTCCGGCAGGGCCGTTAAGCTCTCCAGGCGCGGAACCGGGCGTCCCCCACTTCTCAAGGAATTTGCCAGATGTATCGAATATGCTGATCCGGTGGTTATGCTCGTCGGTGATCAGCAGCCTCTCCTGGCTGTCCAGCCTCATCGACACCGCCCACACGAACTGGCCGTCGCCAGAACCATTGCCGTAGCCGAATTCTCCCAGGTAGTCCTCGTCGAAATTGAGAATGCCCACCCTGATCGCCGAAGCTCTCGCTGTGTCGCAACGGTTGATTACGTATATGGTTCCGTCGGCAGTGATGGCGAGGTCATAGGGATTGGCGAATCCGCGTCCGTTGAACCCGTTGTTGACGATGCCAATTGTCTTAATGTATTCCAGCGTCACCTGTGCCGAATCTTGCTTTGTGGTCATTCGCTGCCCCAGAAATGATTTTCGCCGTCGCACGGCTGTATGACACCCCGGAAAAAATTGTCGAACCGCATCCGATTCGACAGACTAAATCCGTCCTCAGAATCCGATTATCATGCCAATTGAAATTCTCGTGTGGAAGCGATCAGACGAAGAATGTCGCCAACACGTTGGACGTCGTCGCCGCCTTCCTCCAGCGAATCCGTGTCCACGTCGCCACCCATTGTCGCGAATTCCACCAGCGCATCTCTGGCCTCATCGCCGACTTCGATGGGCCCAATGAGGTCAAGGCACTGGTCAACAAGGTCGTCTGGACTCAAAATTCCTCCCTGGATGGCAATTCGGTCGATGATCTTGCGAATGCCTGGCTTGGTTGGGTCGCTCAACTCTTTGGCGACGAAATTCACCCGCTCGACCAACGCCCCGCTGTCGATCCATTCCGTTCCTTCGTGCCAGCCTTCGACACTCGGCGGAGAGAGCAGCGTTTGGCCCATGAACATGGCATGGTGCGCAACCGTGTTCACGCCCAGGGTTGGTTCGCGGTAAGTTCCTGCCAAACGAATCGCAGAAACTATGGTTTCAGCCGGGCCTTTTATTCGTGCGAATCGTGCGCTCTCGGATTTGAAGTACTCGGAGTTAAACAGTGTCCCGAGAACAGCCTTGATCTCGTATCCAGACTCGAAGTAGCTGTCCATCATGTCCTTAATGACCGCTTCGCCCTCATCATCCACCTCATCGGCGGCGAAGTACTGGAACAGCCTTGTTGACACGAAACGTGCGGTTGCGTCCTGTTTGGCGATGATATCTATGATGTCCTCGCCGGTGAAATTCCCGGTTTCGCCGAGGAAACTCTTCTCGCCCGTGTCGTTGTCATTCTCACGGAAGTCGAAGTGCCAGGCGATCCTGGAATACGGCCATATGGAGTCTTTCAAAGCTCGGACGTTCATGTACTCGACGTTTCCGAGTGTCCAGCCAGTGAAGGCTCGGGCGCATTCCTTGATGTCGTCTTCAGTGTAATTGCCGATCCCCATTGAGAACAATTCGAGGAGTTCCCGCCCGAAATTTTCGTTGATGGCTCCATTGTGATTGTCCTGGTTGTCAAGCCAAATGATCATTGCAGGATCCCTGGACAATTCCAAAAGTATATTGTTGAACTTTCCCAAACCGTGCCTACGAAACATATCAACCTGATTCAACAGCACCCGCGCCTGATTCAACTTGGAATATCCGGTGGCAAACAGGCCGTGCCAGAACAGCGCCAGCTTCTCTTCGAGCGGGCACTCGGTCGTTATCATCCGATACATCCAGTACGCGGCGGCGCCGTCCAATTGACGCAGTTCTGATTGTTCGACGTGATACCGTCGGATGATGTCGTCGGGAAGATTGTTGGGGTTCTGTGGATTGAGCAGTTCTTCCACAACGGCTTCGTACCCCTGCTCGACTTTTGCTTCAAGCTCGTCTCTAGTCGCGCCGAACCCGGCTCGACGCATCAGATGCGCCATCAAGGCAATCTCTTTGTCGCTCATTTAATATGCTCCTGAATGGATGGGCTATCGAGCAATAATTTCGTGAGGCTCGAATGAACCGTTGATTATGTCTTCGGATCCGACATGAAGCCAGCGATCCAATATTGTCGCATAAGTGCGCCGGAAATCATTGTTGAATTGAAGGTCGCCCTCCAGTTGCTTTTCAGGCTCAAGTGATGGGTACTCACCATACATGCCGCCAATAACCTGTCCGCCCACCAGGAAGGCCGAACCGCCGGATCCGTGATCAGTCCCTGACCCGTTGTCTTTGATTCGCCTGCCAAATTCCGAAAAGATGAATATCAACGTGTCGTCTTGGCGGTCGTGTTCCACCAGATCGTCCCAGAAGTCGCCGACTGCCCCTGAGAGATGATCCCACAGCTGTGCGTGAGTTGCCATTTCGCCGGAGTGGGTATCGTAGCCTCCCTGGTTCGTGTAGTAAATGCGCGTCCCGAGGTTTGCGAACATCACTTGAGCAACGCTTTTGAGGCTGTCGGCAATTGGATTGGCGGCGTATTCAACATTTGACGAATACAGGCCCGGAGCGGTCCTGAGGATGTCAGCGCCTTTGAGAGCGTCGCTCCCAGTCTGCCCCAAGAAATCCATCACAGCATCCTGTCCGCGCGCTCCTCCGTACATTTTGGCAAAGGCATCCAGCGCGATTTTTCGCATCATATCGTCCTGAAGGTCAGGGAACAGTCCATACGTCTCCAGATTTCCCACAGACGCCACCGGCACGCCTTTCACGCCCAACGCCCTGGGTAGTCCCCTGCCAAAATTCACTGCGGTTAACACGTTCTCAGCGTTAGGGTCCAGAACTCGAGCGGTCCGTCCCAACCAGCCTTCTTTGCCAATATCGTCGGGTTCTGCCGTGTGCCAGATGTCCATCGACCTGAAATGCGACCTGTTGGGCGAAGGGTAGCCGATGCCGTTGATCAGGGCCATCTTGCCGTCATCCCATAATCGCTTCATTGAGCCCATTTTGGGATTGAACGCCAATTCGTCGCTGATTGGCAAAACGGACTCCGGCTTGTAAGCCACAGTCCGCCGGTTGTCGTAATAGAGACCGTCGTTGTACGGTATGACTGTGTTAAGAGTATCGTTGCCACCGGTGAGTTGGATGACGACTAGATTCTTTTCCCCATTGCCGTTGCCGGATGCCATTCGCGTATCTCCTAGGAATGAGTAATGCCTCGAATGTTCAAGCTTCACTCAATCTACTAGATTCGAGGTTGGGGCGCAACATTTGAGATTCCACTTGGAATCGTTTCCAGTGACTGCGATAATTGTGTTTGGCCTTGAACGATTTCAACTCACAGCCCTCGGAGACTATATGACATCCGCAAACGGAGCCAGCCTATCGTCCATCGAAACATGGATGAGCAGGGTGGCCGCGCACCACGCACAATCAATCAGCGTCATGGGCGTGACCCGACGCACAGGCGATTTCTGGGCCGGTTTCGCGACCAGTTTCAGGGATGATCCTCGCCGAACCGACGACGCCGTGTTAAATCGATTGTCAGAATTCGTGGATGAGAACGACACTGTTTTGGATATTGGCGGAGGCGCCGGCAGGTTGGCTATACCGTTGGCGATGAGGACGCGATCGACAACGGTTGTCGAACCATCAGACAGCATGGTGAATGAACTGAGGCTGGCGATAGGCGACGCTGAAGTTGAAAATGTCGACATTGTTGAATCCGGGTGGGAAGAGGCATCAGTGGAGCCGCATGATCTGGCGATTTGCTCTCACGTAGTGTACGGAGTCGAAGACATAACCAACTTTATGCAAAAACTCCACGACAGCGCCCGCAGTCGAGTCGCAATTGTTTCTTACATGGAGTCCCCACAGGCCCACCTAGCGGCATTGTGGGAGCCGGTCCACGGCGACACCCGAATCAACCTTCCCGCCCTGCCCGAACTGGTCAACGTCTTGTGGGAGATGGACATCTACCCCGATGTGGACATGATGCCTCATCGCCGCAGGTCGCCATTTGAGTCACCGGAAGCAGCGCTCGATCAGATTGCGAGACGGTTGTTTATCGGCGGCAATCCGGTGCGCGAGGAGCGGCTCCGCGCAGCCCTGCCAGACTACCTCGAGCCAACGTCGGACGGCTACGTCATCCGAGGCTCGAAACCGGCGCGACAGGGAATCGTGCACTGGCGCACCGATATCTAGTTTGCATTGGTCAGGTCGGCCTTAAAGCCCTTGGGCGTGCGCCGAATGGAATGTGTCGACGCCGGCGACGAATGACTCCTCCGAATCTCGGATTATCGCGACCGGACTGGCAAAACTGGCGAATCCGGTCTGAACGTACTCGTTTCCGATGGCCTGCAATCGATGCCCTTTCAATTCGAGAGCGGCCATGACGTCACTCCCGACACGGGGGTCGATGCTCGTGGCAGGCAGACTGCAATCCGCCCTGGGCGAGTCTATCGATTCCTGCGGCCCCATGCCGAAGTCAACCATCTTAACGATCAGTTGAGTCACGCAGTTGGTTATTCTTCGGCCACCAGACGCGCCTACGGCGATTTTCACGCCGCGATCATCCAGCACGAGAGCGGGCGTCATGTTGTTCAACGGGAACTTGCCGGGCATTATGGAGTTCACTCGGCCAGGCACGGGATCGTACCACATCATGCCATTATTCATAACCACTCCGCTTCCCTTGGGGATGATGCCAGAACCAAACCCTGACATAACGGTGTTAGTCAATGATACGCCGTTGCCTTCTCCGTCTATAACGCACAGATGGGTTGTGCCCCGATCCAAAGCCGGCGCGCTCGATTCCAGTATCTCCGTTGGCCTCCGTCCTTCTAGCGCCCAGGGGTCGCCTGGGGCGATGCCGCCCAAAGTCGAAGCGTCTATCCCGGCCCGTCGAATATCCGTGTATGCGTCGGAGACCATGCCTTTCCACGGGACATCTGCAAATTCGGGATCGGCCATGTACTCGAACCTGTCTGCGTACGCTAGCCTCGCCGCGTAGATGAATGCATGAAGCATCTCGACAGAATTGTGGCCCATCGACGCAATATCGAAACCGTTAAGCAGTTTCAGTGTCATCGCGCTGGTCAATCCTGCGCTGGCAAAGGGCGGAACCCGCACGGTGTGGCCACGATAGCCAAACTCCAAGCCTCCGTCCCAAACGAAGGGTTTATATTCGGCCATGTCTCGTTCGGACAGCGTTCCGCCGTTGGCTTGAACATCGGCTACAATGGCCTTCGCCACGTCACCTTTGTAGAAAGCGTCTGGGCCGCCCTTACCGATGGCCTCAAGGACGTCGGCTAGCTCCGGCTGCTTCAGATTGGGAGGAGTTGCGACATCGCCAACGGGCAATCTTCCGTCTGGCATGAAAACCCGCCGGAGCTCTTCATACCTAAATAGCTTGTCGATCTGCGTTCCCATCGAGTAAATGTTGTGCCATCCCGGAGCAAAACCATCGCGCGCCAAACGCACCGCGGGAGCGACCACAACCTCTAGCGGAAGTTTTCCCAGCCGTCGATGGGCTTCGCACAGCCCTGCCACCGCTCCAGGGGTTGCGATTGACCGGTAACCTTCCAGATTATCGGAGTTGACAACGCCGGCCCATCCGAAATTCCCAACCGTCGGTTCGCCCGTCAATTCGTACATATCTGGCCTGGCGTCCATCGATCCGCGCATCGGGAAGCCTATGACGCCTCCCTGATCGCCCACTTGGAAGACCATATATCCGCCGCCGCCGATTCCGCTGGACGCTGGCTCCACAACGCCAACAGCCAGACAGGCAGCGACCGCGGCGTCGACAGCATTGCCGCCTTGCTCCAGCATCTCCAATCCTGCCTGGGTTGCGTGAACGTCCTTCGTGGCTACCATGCCTCGGGAGGACCGGGCTTCAGTTTTGATGATGTTCGTAATCGTGGGGGCATTTATAGTCAAATCTGTTTCTCCAAGTTGGTCTGAGTGGGTTCGATTTCGGATGCTAAGGTACGTCCAGGGTCACTCTGAGTCAACCACAACGCCATCCAGTCCGGGGATTTCGTCTCCGCCGTTGAGGATTCTCACGGACGATCCGTTAAACGCTTCGCCAATTGGCTCTAGTCGTCCTCGCAGAGTCCGAGATAGAAACGCTTCCGTAATTGCCATAAATGACAGATTATTCTCAGGGCGCGCGAACCCATGACCCTCGTCCGGGTAGAGCGCATACGTGACTGGGATTCCATTCTCGTTCATCGTCGCCACGATTTTATCAGACTAAGCCTGCTTGACTCTGGGATCGTTGGCGCCGTGACCGATCAGAAGCGGTTTTTTGAACATGGGTCAACGGGGAACGCTCGGTCAGCATTCGCCTGCCCTCTTCGGTGTCGATGTCGGCCATCCAAGTGCGGAAGACCGATTCCACTGTAATCCGAAATCGACATGAAATCCATCATCAACTGCAACGGCATTTTTCGCATCAGATCTGCCATGAAGCACACCATGCCGCGCTGCACCCCTACCAGCAGCGGCTGTTTCAGGGCGTAACCCCGCGATATGCGTTTGCCAAGCTCTTCGACCTTCTGGTTAATTTGTCGCTCAGTCAAAAGCACGCGATCGATGCCCTCAACGCCCGACTCGATCAACGGCCCGACACCAATCTTCACCAGCAGACTGTGGGAATCCTTGCGGTAAAGCAGCCTTAACGAAACCTCAGGGTAAAGCTCATGCATCAACCTGATCTTTCGGTTTTTGTGGGTGACAAGGCTCTGATTCATCGTGGTGAGTTCGAGGTACATGTCAAGGTCTGGCAAGTAGAAATCAGGAGTGAACATCTCGAGTATCTTGTCGTTTTCGTCATCCCAACGAAGTGGGAAGGACCGAGGCTCATACTCCAAGCGCAGACCATAGAAGTCAAGGATCTGGGCAAATTCTTGTTCGCTGGGATGGGCGAATTTGGGCTTTCCGTCCTTTCAGGCAACGTCGACAGGCTGAACTCTCGATAGTTTTTCTGTCATCCAATTCGTGTCCGGTGTTAGCGTTAGGCGTCCCTAGGCTCTGACCGCCAATTTAAGCACAAGCGAACTCTGAGCTTCGATACGCTATCAAGGCCTGTCCAATCAACGGCACCAAACGTGGGCCATATCAGCGTTCGGTTGCAAATTCAGAATCGTTCCATTAAGTTACGGGCCAATCTCGACATCGCTTGACGAAGCCAACATCATCGGAGGCAAAGGCCAGAAATGACCAACTTGACATCTCGAATACTGGAATTTGACGACGCCTCACAAGTTATAGAAGACTACTTTGGCCGAGGTTGGACCGACGGTCTGCCAATCGTCCCGCCTACTCAAGACCTAGTGCGTGAGTTTCTTGACGCGGCCCATCGCTCGCCCTCCGATGTTATCGGCGCCGAGCCAACGAAAGGACGCGTGATAACCGCCGAAAAGGTCGCGGTCAACGCAGTGATGGCCGGGTGTCGTCCAGAATACTTCCCTGTCGTCGCCACGGCTGTTGAAGCGATGTGCGAACCGGAATTTAATCTCCACGCGATCACGGCCAGCACAATGGGCGCGGCGGTTCTGATGGTAGTGGGCGGGCCGGTGGTCTCCGAAATCGGCATCAACTCCGGCGTGAGCGTGTTCGGCCCGGGCCATCGCGCAAACGCTACCATCGGGCGCGCCATCAGGCTCGTAATTATCAACGCCACCGGCTCTTCTTCTGGGGAGATCGACAAGGCAACTCTGGGCCATCCCGGCAAGTACACCTGGTGCATGGCCGAGGATACCAATGTGAGTCCTTGGGAACCGCTGCACGTCGAGCGTGGTCTATCCGAAAACGAAAGCGCGGTGACAATATTCGCTGCGCTGTCGGGGATTCAGGTTGCGAACCACGAGAGCGAGTCGCCGCGGGATATCCTGAACAGCTTCCGAGACGGGATGTTCGCCATCGGCGCCAGACACGGAGAGTTGAACATCGTGCTTTGCCCTGAGCATATCGGACATTTCAGAGCCGCCGGGTGGACCAAAAACCAGGTGAAACAGACGTTGTTCGAGCTTGCCCAACGCACAGAGGCCGAATGGAGAACGGAGGGTCAGGTTCTTCCAGAGAGCGACGACAGTTCTCAGATGATCTCAACGGCATCCAAACCTGAAAATATCAATGTGCTGGTTGCAGGCGGCGCAGCCGGAGCGTTTTCTAGTATAATACCGCTGTGGACCGCGGGTAATGGGACTCGCTCGGTCACGAAACGGATTCAGTTTTAACAACCACGAAGACTTCTGAATCATTCTAGGGAGGTTCGATGATGACGACCGCAACCAGGTTGGCCGTACTGGACCCAACCGTAGAACCCATCCCAGCGCACGCAGTTGTGGCTCAAAGGCCCGACACGCTGGATGGCAAGGTTATCGGACTGCTGGCTAACGGCAAGCGCAACTCGGTGGAGTTGCTCGAAGCCATCAGCGATGTGCTGGCAGATCGATACGAGTTCAAAGCGATTATGGCGCGAAACAAAGGCAATGCCTCCAGGCCGTGCCCACCTCCCCTGGCTGAGGAGATGGCGGAGGAGTGCGACGTAATCATCACCTCCTCCGGCGATTGAGGGTCCTGCTCGTCGTGCAGTGTGCACGACGGAATCACCTTCGAGCGCAGCGACGTTCCCACCGCAGTAATCTGCACAGAGCCGTTCGTAACGAGCGCAGACGCGATGGCGAAACTCGGCGGAATCCCTGACTACCCGTACGTTGTCCTCCCCCACCCTTTGGGAAGCCTCGACGAAGCCGGAATCCGCGAAAAAGCTGCACAGGCTGCTCCTGATGTGTTGAGGATTTTGTTGGCGAAGAGCTAATCCTCGACGAACGCTCTCGGAACTGAATAGAGGCGGCAGAATTGCCGCCTCTATTCAGTTATTCTGTGGCCCGCCTGATCGTTTCCGCCCAGACATTTTGCCACTCACGCAACGCGTGAGTCATACGAACGATATATTCACTCGGCTGCAAGGCCGATCCGTCCTACGTCACTACTGTTCCACAGCAATATCGTGACCGCGAGAACCAGGGTAATCTGATTTAAGCTTTTCCGTCACTAAGCCCCATTCGCGCGCAGCAGGTTGGACAACCGCATCTCTTCGGTTCACGCATCATCTGTTTCAGGACAAGGGTGACAATCTCTTTCTCAGTAACGTCGAAGGAAGCGCACAGCGTCTGAAGCTCCTCAAATCGGTCAGCCTTATCAGCCAATTCTTCCTCGGTTAGCTGCTCGTCGTTGACCAGGACTTTTGTGGCATATGCTCTGAGCATTTCGAGATGTTCTGCCACTATCTCTCTAGGATCGTTGGATATCAGATTCGTCATGGCCCACTCCTCCATCGGTTCATCTTCCTCGAACATATGATGATTTCAGGCTCCATATTCAGAATACGGACAACATGGGCTCAGAAATAACACGAGTTAGCCCCAATAACTCGTCGCAGGAAACCACCAAATCTTTTTGGCCCCTTACTCCGTGTTCCCATGCAGAGGGTATCAGGTTTTATGGAGTTCGGACGGCCTGATTTCAGTGATATGTGGGCAGACTTGTCGGCCTAAATAGGACAAGGCTTGTGTGGCAATATAACCTTCTTGCTCAGATCCGCGACCGCCGGACGCGTTTCGACGCAAGCCGGGGGCGGCGCGAACGAAGGCGCATACGAACAGACGCTATGAGAAACAAACGTCTGGCGGGAGCGAGAGGGAGTCGAACCCACCGCGCCAACCGCAGGGTTGCCGCCAACGGTGTTGAAGACCGCAGGAGCCACCAGGCCCCATCCGCTCCCGTGTGCATGTCATGACAGAACGCCTCAGACGAGACATTCAAAGTTAGTCGCTAAGGTCTATCGACAAATTATTGGCGCTAAAAAAACATGACACGGATTACCGCATCATGCCTGTCACTCAAATTGGGAGTGCGTGAGCCAGTATAACAGATACGGGAGGCCCATCAGCGAGCCTCCCGTATCTAAATTACCCAGGTTACTTAGCCAGAGCCGCGTCGAGCTTCTTTTTGAGGACGGACTTGGGCACTGCGCCCACCACCGTCTCAACAGGCTTGCCGCCATTGAAAATGAGCAGGGTGGGGATGCCACGAATCCCAAAGTTCGTGGCCGACTGCGGGTTGGTGTCCACATCAAGTTTCGTGAATTTGATCTTGTCGCCAAATTCTTCGGCCAGTTCCTCGACGATTGGCGCAATCATTTTGCACGGGCCACACCATTCAGCCCAAAAGTCCACCAACACCGGGGTGTCAGATTGGATTACTTCTGCGTTGAAGCTGTCGTCGGTGATATCAATAGGGTGAGCCATTAGTTCCTCCAATGGGGTTCAAATACAAGAGCGACGATTCTGTCACTCATTATATTCGTTGCGGCATCAATCGTGTAGGTTTTTTAACCGCGATCGAAATAGTTAACATAGTCAGCGATGATCTCTTCAATCTCGTTCCAGAATACCGAGCCCAGTGTGAGACCTTTTGGAACGTCGAAAATCATCCACCCCTTCACCTGGAAATCTCTGTCCAATTGAACTTCGCCCCAGAGCAACGGAGCAAACTCATCCTCTTTAGGACCAGCCGCCTCAACTACACGGGAATTAACGAACGGATCGAGCGCCTCGATGCGTTCGCCGCGCCTGTCACCAAGTTCTGCAGCTTCTTCGTCAATCAATAAAGGCATGACCGTGCTTGTGCGGTTCACAACAGCGATTTCGACCATCGCAAGCTGGCGATTTGACGCTCTGGGACGCACGACACGATGCTTTCCTTCATCATCGAGAAATGACATTTTGGTCTTGACCACAGGCCTGCTCACCTGAATTTCTATGCTTCGTCCCCGCGCAAGATGCACATCTGGCGCGCTGTTGCAGGCCACGACCATCATCGCCATCAACACGAGGACTAATGTCAAAACGGACGCCTTGGAAGCCTTGAGGGTATGCTGGTTTGTTGAGCGTTCGCGATTTACATAATGGGCCGAATCGCGAAGTTTCGTCGACAACAATCGAATCATATTTACTGAACACCTGATAGCGAGGGCATGGCCCTCAGTCGATTAACAAGGTCTGGTATCACCGACAGCATATAATCAACCTCTTCGTCGGTATTGTCTTTACCCAGAGTAATACGAACACTCCCCTGCGCCAGTTCTGCGGCAAGACCGATAGCCAGCAACACATGAGAAGGTTCGAGCGAGGCCGACGAACACGCGCTTCCGCTGGAAGCGCTGATCCCAGCAAAGTCGAGGCCCAGTAGTATAGGCTCACCCTCTACGGCCTCGAAAGAGATATTTACATTGTTCGGGAGCCTCTCGACGGGATGCCCATTGAGGTGAGCATGTTCCACGCGATCCTGGAGGCCCTCTATGATCCTGTCTCGCATCGCAACGCATCGAGCCGCCGTCGTCTCACGTTCCTGACAGGCCAGCCGAAACGCTTCCGCCATGCCGACGATTCCCGGAACATTCTCCGTGCCAGACCGCCGCTCGCGTTCCTGGCCGCCGCCCATCATCTGAGGCTCAAAGGGAGTTCCCCGCTTGACGTAAAGCACGCCAACGCCTTTTGGTCCGTGAAACTTGTGGGCAGACAGGCTCATGAGATCAACGCCCAATTCTCGGACATTTAGGTCCAGGAATCCAGCCCCTTGAACAGCGTCCGTGTGCATTAGTATGTTCCTGTCGAGACGGCGGGCTTCTTGCTTCACGGTCCGGGCGATTGCCGCCACTGGCTCGATGGTTCCAATCTCGTTGTTTGCCAGCATCACGCTGACGAGTATCGTGCGATCCGTGATAGCCTTCGCGACATCGTCCGGATCCACCAATCCGTGCCTGTCCACCGGCAGGTAGGTCACGTCGAACCCAAACTGTTCCAACTGGTGGCAGGTGTGCAGTATCGCGTGATGTTCGATGGCGGTTGTGATGATATGGTTGCCAACGTTTCTCAACGCGAATGCGACGCCCTTCAGAGCTGTATTGTCCGACTCAGTGCCTCCGCTGGTGAAAATCAACTCACTGATGCGGCACCCAATCAATCCGGCGATTGTTTGCCTGGCATCATCGACAGCGTTACGGGCTTCTTGAGCGAGCGTGTAAATGCTTGAAGGATTGCCGAAGCTGACGCCAAAGTATGGCAGCATGGCCTCCAACGCCTCTGGCCTAACTGCAGTTGTGGCAGCATGATCCATGTAAATCAGGCGCTCAGATAGGCCCATGGCCGTTACCTTTCGTGTTTTGTGGCTCGTGGATATGAACTGCGCATTGGCTCATCATCGTAATCAAAAGTATTCTAGCACGCGCCTAGCCGGGGCATCAAAGTTGAAATATAACCCATCAACTTGTATGTCAGCTTGGCCGCAGTGTAAGCGCACGCCTCTGGCCCCTCGGCGGGCGCAAGCTCTACGAGATCGAACCCGACTACTCGCTTCGCCTCGCAAACCAGGCGCAGGACGTGAGCCAGGTCTTGCCACAACATTCCGTCTGGTTCGGGCGTTCCGACCGCAGCCATGATCGAAGGGTCCAAAACATCGAGGTCTATGCTCACATAGATCGTAGAAGGCAGATCGTCGATTATCGCGCGGGCGTACTCATCCATCGAAGAATTTGGCGGCCAGAGATTCACGTTCAGGCTTTCATCTGCGATGAATCGATGCTCCTCAGCGCTGAGGCTGCGAACACCTGCGTGGGTGACTGGACAAATCTCCATCAATCTTCGAGCCACTGAGGCATGTCCCCAACGCGTGCCCATGTATTCGTCCCGTAAGTCTCCGTGAGCATCCAGATATAGCACCGCAATGTCAGGATACCGACGCGCCAACGCGGTGACCGCTCCGATGGAGACAGTGTGCTCCCCGCCAAGCAGAGCCGGGATTTTTCCGTCTGATATGACCTGGGTCGTCAACCGATCCACCTGACCAAACAGGGCATCCATCGAACTGAGATTCGGGACCAACTCTGGCACCGTGTGTATCCCGGCTAGGGATATATCGACGCCCAGTTCGATGTCGTAATCTTCGAGTTGCCCCGACGCCGCAATAATTGCCGAAGGCCCGTCGCGGGTGCCAGACCTGAATGACGTGGTGCCGTCGAAAGGGATTGACAGCACCACGAATCCGGCATCCTCGTAGCGGGCTTCATCAGGAGGCGTGTCAAGAAATGTGTCCCATTGGAATGGGCCAAGTCCAGACTGCCCACCTCTAAGTTCGTGCATGCCCAATGTTCGTAGGCGGGGCTATGCCAATTCGCTCTCTCACCATCCCAGAATACGCTTCATGGTCGTTCATGTACTCCAGGCCGCGCTCCAGTATTTTTGTCTTGACGCGAGTCAAACCAAACGCTGTTTCCACGGCCTTCACGCATTCGTCGGCATCGAAGGATTTGCACGAGAAAATATCGACGTTGATATGTTGACGATCAGGGAACGTATGCACGCTGATGTGGCTTTCGGCGATCAATACGAATCCTGAAACACCCCAGTCCTGAGGCTTCTGACCGTGGTAGGTGTACACTTGCGGAGGAATCATTTTGGTCATGCCAATCTGGTCTGGAAACGTGTCCAAAAAAGTGTATATGAGGTCACTATCCTGCAAGGCTTTGGCGTCGCCGCCGTGCCCATCTACTACCAGATGCAAATGCGTCAATCCTGAATAGAATTTGTCGTCTCACGGACAATCAAGAGTAACATTGTCTCCAACGCCGCACAACACACCTTGATACACAAGGCGCCGATGGTTTAGAATCCGTTAAGTTTGCCGGGGTGTGGTGAAAACTGCGGTTCGCTCATTTTATGGTTGGCAAGCGCGGATTCACAGGCGGGTCGCGCCCCTTCAACCAGAATCTAACTGTCAGCGCGTCGCAGATTACGAATCCTCGTGAATGCGACGTTCGTAGAACAGATTGAGTAAAATTGTCCGGTAGGTTTCCGGTGAGCCATGAATTGGACCAATAGATGATTGAAGTAAACGGCGTCTCCAAGATGTTCGGGGCGTTCCCGGCGATTTCCGACATTTCCTTCAGAGTCGAACCTGGAGAGATACTCGGGTTCCTCGGGCCGAACGGCGCCGGCAAATCTACCACAATGAAAATCATCACCGGGTTCATGCCACCCACCGACGGCAACATCACAATCGCCGGTTACGATATAGTGACTGATTCTCTGGAGGCCCGTAAGCACATCGGATACCTTCCCGAGACCGTGCCCCTTTACACGGACATGACCATCAAAGACTATCTCGAGTACATGGGCAGGCTCAGGGGCATGTCTCGTGATTACATAAACCAGCGAATCTCTGAAGTAATCGACATTTGCAACCTCGGCGATTACTACAGCACAATAATCTCAAAGCTATCCAAAGGATTCCGACAGCGTGTGGGCATTGCCCAGGCCATTTTGCATGAACCCGATGTGCTGGTTCTGGATGAGCCGACCATCGGAATCGACCCAATCCAGGTCGTCGAAACCAGACAGCTCATCAAGAATCTGGGCGGCGAGCATACCCTGATTGTCAGCACCCACATCCTCCCGGAGGTCAGCCAGATCTGTGAACGGGTTATTATCATTCACGAAGGCCAGATCATCGCCGAGGACACTCCCGAGAATCTGGCTCAACGACTCGTCGGCAGCGAGCGCGTGGACCTGGATGTAAAAGGCCCTCAGCAGGATGTGCTGGTCGCATTGCAGCAAGTCGAGGGAGTGCGCGAGGCTGTCAGGCTCGAAGGCCAACCAGGCTCTGTGCCCCGCTACCGCGTTCAGTCTGAACTCGGCATCGAAATTCGGGCGGAACTGGCTTCTACGATCATAAACTCCGGGTGGGGTCTTTTGAGACTCGACGGGGTGATAATGTCGCTTGAGGAGATATTCCTCCGGCTCACTACCGAGGACGAATTGATTCAACAAGTAGACCCCACACAAGAGGACGCAAGCGCCGAATGAACACATTCACCGTCGCATGGAAAGAGATAAAAGGCTACTTTTCGACGCCGGCTGCGTACATCGTCGGTGCGATGTTCCTGTCTCTGACAGGTATTTTCTTCGTATTCGACGTCACGTCGCCCTTCGCAGAGGCCAGCGTCCGAGGCATCGTGAACTGGGCCAGCTTCTTCATAGTGTTCCTGGCCCCGCTTCTGACCATGCGACTATTGGCAGAGGAACAAAAGCTGGGAACGCTTGAACTTCTGATGACTGCCCCTGTACGCGACTGGGAGGTCGTTCTGGGGAAATACATTGCCAGCCTGATTATGTTTTCCGCGACGATAATTCTCACGCTCTACTACGTGCTTTTGCTTTACGTGTTCGGGCAGCCAGACACCGGTCCGGTGCTAAGTAGCTATCTTGGACTCATGTTGCACGGGGCGGCGGCATTGGCAGTCGGGTTATTGGGATCGTCTCTGTCTGCCAACCAGATCGTAGCGGCGGTGGTCGGCATCGCCGTGTTGTTGATGCTGTCCTTCGTAGACAGGGTCGGCTCGTTGGTGAGCGGCGTCGCGGCGGACGTGCTGAACGGCCTATCACTCAACGCCCACGTAACTGACTTTACACGAGGGGTAATCGACACCGCGAACGTCGTATACTTCCTCTCGATCACAGCGGTATTTTTGTTCCTTACCATCAGGTCTATGGAGACGCGCAGGTGGCGGTAATTGGCGAATCAAGAATCTAATCGAACCCTAATTGTAGAAACATTCCTCGGATCGGCGCGATCATCGGGGTTTTGGAGCGCGATCTCCGGCGTAGTCGGCGTGACCGCGTCTTTGGCTGGCATTATCTTGGTGCTGGCGATCGAGGAGCTTCGCAACTTCGGAATGGCGGTCCTGATAATCGGTCTCGTCATGATGTTCGTGGCTTTGGTGCTGTCACCCCGCGCCGTAGCGATATTTATGGGAGGCAGGCAAGGCCGCTACGGGACAAACATAGTGGTGATGACCATCGCGTTTTTCGCCATTGTGGTGCTTTTGAACTACCTGTTCTATTTGACCTCCAATCGCTTCGACGTCACAGCGACCCGTGTTTTCACTCTATCTGCGCAGACGGAGCAGATTCTCAAAAACCTAGACCGGCCAGTTAGGGCTAACGCCTTCTTCATTCCTGACAACAGTGCGACCTCGTTCGCCGAGCAGCAAGCGGAGGACCTCTTGAATGAGTTCAGCCGTCAAAGCCCCAATTTCACTTATCGTTTCGTTGATCCTGAGTTGGAACGAACCATCGCCACTCAGTACGACGTTCAAGACTATCCAACTGTGGTGTTCGAGGACATTGATCAGGGTAGCCAGCAAGCCACGTTCGGTCTAAACGAGCAGGATTTCGTGACCGGGATTCTGATCGCCACCGGAATTAAGCAAAAACGGGTGTACTTCCTCACTGGTCACAAAGAGGCATCAATCACACGCAGTCCGACGACCGGCGAGACTGACTCGAAGGGCTTCGACTTCGCCATCGAAGGCATGCAGAGAGATAACTATGACGTTCGTCCGCTGAATCTGTTGGAACAGCCCGACGGCGTGCCCAGCGACGCCGCCGTTGTGGTAATCGCGGGGCCGGAACAAAACCTCAGCAGCGCCGAAGAGCTTGACGCGTTGACGGAATACATGCTGGATGGCGGCAGCATTATCATGCTACTGGACCCGCCGGTCCCTACGACCTATCGACAGTTCATCAACCGGTGGGGACTCCAGATTTTCAATGAGAGCGTAGTCGACGTCGTGAGCAACGTCGGCGGCGAAATATCGACTCCAATGTTCCAGCGCACGAACGGTCAGTTCGTTCCCAACAGCCTCACCGGAGTGCCTATCGTTGACGATTTGGACGTGGTTTTCTTTCCAGACGCCACCGCTCTAAGCCTACTTGTCGAGCCAGAGGATTTGCCAGCGTTTATCACATACACCCCGCTGGCGCTGACAACTCCGGCTAGTTGGCTGGAGACGAATCCTGACAACGTCGAGTTCAACCCAGGACTCGACCCCGGAGGCCCGCTGGATGTCGTTGCCGTGATTCAAGCTGCCGGCACTCTGGACTTTCAACCTGTCAGAACCGAGAACAAACTGGCCAAATTAATCGTATTCACGGATTCAGACTTTGTCAGAAATAGCTTCTTCTTCAGCAGTGACAACGCCGACTTCTTCCTAAATGCGGTGAATTGGCTTGCTGATGACACGGAACTCATCTCGATCAGGCCCAAACTCGTCCCCTTCCGAGAGTTGGTAGTTAACCAGCGTGAACGAGACTTTATCAAATGGTCTAGCTGGTTTGTGCCTCCTATCATCATGTTGATACTCAGCACCATCGTATGGTGGAGGCGAAGGTAAAGAGGCGGCGGAATGAACTGGAAAGCAACGGTCCTTTTGGTCTTGATAGCAGTAAGCGCGGCAGTCGTCGTGTATATCAACCCCTTCGAGAAAACCGAAGAGAAAGAGGACGACCCACCCTGGTTCTATCAGGTATCTTACGATGACGTAAACTCCATTGATGTGTCTCACCTAGACAATCAAGTCAGCTTCCACAGGCCGGAGCCCCACACTTGGGTCTTCGATGATCCTGCCGGAATCCCTCCAGATCACTTCCGATGGGGCGGCATCGTGCTATTGCTGAGCGGACCTCAGACCAAACGGGACTTCTCCACTGTGCGGGCTGTTATCGATGACCCAGCAGAGTACGGCCTTGACGCACCGCAACTGATAGTTGAAGTTGGGCTTACCGCAAACCGAAATATCAGCTTCAGGCTCGGCGACGCCACCGCAGACGGAAGTTTCAACTACGCCCAAGTCACCGGATTCCCTCAACTATTTCTAATCGCCAAATCATGGGGCGACGTTCTCGGTCGTCTAGCTGATGACCCTCCGATACCGAAGTGGTTCGTCAAACGTGAGTTCTCCGAGATTGATGAGGTCAACGTATTTTTGGGCGATGATGGCGACGAGGAAGGGGCTGTCCTGAGAATTCAAAAGGAAGACGGAGAATGGGTCGCCCGAAATCTGGCTATCGATGACGAAAACAGACCTCTTGATGCCGATAAATTCGCGGAATTTTACCCATATATGGTTGGGCCGCCCGAAGTGCTGGTGGAAATTCCACGGAATGAAGACCGCGACTATACTCGCTGGGGCATCGAAGACAATGGACCATCAATAGAGATCAGATTTAGAGGCACCACTGAAAGAGGGACGTCGTTCATCGACGGAGTCCTGTTCCGCATGGGTGACAAAACCGACGATGGGCGACACTATTATGCGACGTCGGCGTCCGACGCAGTTATCAACGCAGTTCTCAAGCTGGATGCTAAATGGACAGAAATGATGTACTCGCTCTTAGAGGACACTCCTTATGGCGACATCAGTGGCTCTGTTCTCGGGACAAACACTAAGCCAACGGGCTAACGCCCTCGCCTCGAACCCATTGACTCGTCCGATTGAGCTGCGGTCAAAATGCCTACCCGATCGATCTTCGTCGTTTCTCGGAATTGAGCAGGATATACTTCGCCAGAGGACACGCTCTGGACGCCCCCAGCTTCGACTGCACGATTCAACACACACGATGGGATCCATATATGCACGCTGAAATAATCTCAATCGGAACCGAAATACTGATGGGCGAGATCGTGGACACTAACTCCGGCTACCTTGCGGCAGAGCTTGCCAAGATCGGAGTTGAGGTCCGGTGGGTCACAAAGGTTGGGGACGATCCCGACAGACTCCATGAGGTGATTAAGCGCGGTTGGATTCGCTCTGACGTCACCATCACAACCGGAGGCCTGGGACCAACTTCGGATGATCTGACCCGTGAGTCCATCGCCAGGGTCATGGGCGAAGAGATGGTCGTTCAAGACGATTTGCTGGCAAATCTCAAAGCCCAATTTGAAGGCCGTGGCGTGCCGATGCCCGCGACCAACATCAAACAAGCCACGCTGATAGCTTCGGCCGAAGTTGTCCTCAATCCGATGGGAACCGCCCCTGGCTGGTGGGTGAACCGTGGGGACCGAGTCATCATAGCGATGCCCGGCCCTCCGAGGGAGTTGTCTCGAATGTGGGACAACGAATTGGCGCCAAAACTGCGGAGCATGAATCCAGATGTCGCGATAATCACCCGCACGCTGAAGACGTTCGGCATCAGCGAAGGCGGCCTGGATGAGATGTTGTCTCCCCTGTTCAAGAGCGAGAACCCAAACCTGGGCATTTACTCGAAGCAGGACGGGATTCACTTGCGAGCCATCGCCACCGCCGCCACCGAATCGGAGGCCCGCGCGTTGATCCTGCCGATGGAACAGGAGATACGCCGAATCGTCGGACACGCGATCTGGGGCCTTGACGACGAAACGGCTGTGACCCAGGTCATCGACGCTCTGAAACGCGTAGGCAAGACGGTTGGGATTATCGAAGGTTTCACTGGAGGTCTATTGACCAGCAGCATGAACGAAGCTCCGGGATATTCCGATGTAGTCGCTGGCAGCATCGTAGCCTCGAACGCCGTGGCGCTGCAACGATACGGCGTGCCTCAGGAAGTTTCCAACAGTTGGAACAGCCCAACGTCCGCTTCGGCTGGGGCGTTAGCTATGGCCGCACAGAACTTTTTTGAATCCCATGTTGGCGTTGGAATCACAGGACTAGTTGTCGAGCCGACCGAAGCCAGTGGGCCGGTCGGAACAGCCCACATGGCCTTCGCAGTTGGCGATCTGGTCGCCAGCCGATCTGGCAACTACCCTACCCAACGTTTGAGGATTCGCAGCCGGGCAGTCACTCACGCGTTGCTGGAACTGATTGCCGTTTTGAATCCGACAGGATAGGCGCTCACGCCTGATGTCATTTTTCGACTTGCTAAAAACCGTGCCTATGTTCTCTAGCCTATCTGACAGGGAATTGACCGTGATTGAGGCTTTGCAAGGGGTAGAAACCTTCCGGCGAGACGAAGTAATAATCAAGCAGGAAGAGACGGGTCGAAGCCTGTACGTCGTAATCGAGGGCGCCGTCTCGATCACAAGATCGACACCGGAAGCCCACAAAATCCGGTTGGCCGAGGTTCTCCGCGGCGAAGTCCTCGGCGAGTTGTCAGCCCTCGACGCTGGACCCCGCTTGGCAGACGGGACAGCAATGCAAGACTGCAAACTGCTGGCGTTGCACCGCGACAAGTTCCTCCTGTTTGTCCAGAACGAGCCATAGGCTGCCGTAACTCTCATGGTGAATCTGCTAGCGACGCTGAGCCAGAGACTACGCAAAACCGACGAGAAAGTGCACGAGAACGAAGTTTCGCGGGTCCAGGAGTGGGAACGGACAGATACAACAGGCGATGTCCCAGATGACGGAGATGAACTCTGCGTTCCAAGAAATCCTGTCAAGACGGTTCGAGATCGTTTACGCTTATCGTGACCTCATCAGCAATGTCGAACGGCTCTCCGAACATGCCACGTCGCTGGCACGGGGCGCCAATGCGGAACTGGGTCCAGGTATGAGCGATCTTGCAGTTGCGTTGAGCAGTTTAGCCGAATCTGCCCGGTTGCGAGACGCAAATTAACTGGCAACGGTTCACGGCCGCATAATCTTGAAGATTTTCTGGGGTTCGGAAATTCCCTTTAGCTTACATGTTCCCGCTTCGCGCTCGCTGCCGTCGCCGGTGGCGGCTAACAAGGACTGCACGATTCCTGACGCATAAATCATGGCCTGCTCCGGCCAACTCATTGAACCTCGCTGCCAGGTTCACCGCGTGACCGAAGAGGTCGGCGTCTTCCACAATGGGTTCGCAACACTGAACGGGCCAGAGAATCTCCCAAACGATCCGTGAGCGCAGTCGATTCCACAATGTCGGTGAACATTATGGTCACAGCCATGCCCACAGTTAGAATGTCCAACGTCATTGAGGAGGGTGCAAATACCCAAAACGCCGCCATGCCACCCAACTCGATCTTGTCGCCCTCTTTCAAAATCACGGATTCTGTCCCGAGTTTCTTGCCGTTTCAGGTAGGTGCCGTTGCGGCTGCCGGCGTCGGCAATCCAAAAACCGGAGGCGTCGGCCCGAATGGAGGCATGTTGTCTGTATATTCCAGGCTGGTCTACAACGATATTGGACATCATCGAGCGGTCAAACGATAACACCTCAAGGCCGAGAGAAGTGACGGTTCCGTCCTCTGGCCCTCCTTTGGCAATTAGGCTGGCGCGTGGTTCCATCGCCATGATTAACGAACATTTATTCCAAAGAGTTCGCCCGCGTGTCCCGCAACGTGGCTCCATGTTGAGTTACTATTATACGCGTTGTTCACTCTGATGGCTTCGACCGCTTAAGCATGTGGAATGCGTTTACGCTCCAATTCATAGGCCGTAATCTGAATTTCTGGCGACCATAAATCGACCACTTCCCCACAGGACAAATCAATGCCATCACTGAATCTTGAGGGCATCCCGTATAAGTTGTACACCAAACTCGTGAAAAGCGCCGAGAAAAACAACCGAAACCTCAACGGCGAAGCGTTATTCTGACTCGAGAAGGCGCTGAGCGTCGCTGACGTGGACCGAAACGCCCCTTTGGAGAGATTGGGTCACTGAGGGCCAATAAGCCCCGCTGACGCGTTGTCAAGGCGTTCGATGGGTTGCCCGTTGCGGGCTGAACCACCTCAATTAAATATCCAGACAAAAAGAGGCCGCGAATGCGAATTCGCGGCCTCTGGTCATTACCGTAATCTGGCACTACATCGTCAACCGGCGATAGAGGTACAGAAGCCTTTCTGGAAGGTCGAAAATGCTATCCAAAACCTCGTAGCCCATGTCAGCGCACATGGTCTTAAGATAGTCGTGGCCGTTCTTGTCCACTGTGAGACAGAACGCGTTGATGTCCTTGCGCCGCGCTTCCTCAAGGGCCATCCGCGTATCGTGAACTGCGTATTCCTTCTCCACGCCCTCTCTGCTGTAACCCCTGTCCTGAGGACGTCCGTCGCTGACCAGAAATAGTATCTTGGTGCGAGCGTCGGCCTTCTCTAGCTTGGCCGTCGCGTGACGGATAGCCGGTCCCATTCTGGTGGCGTGCAAAGGAGCCACGCGGTCTATCCTGCGCTTCACCCTGTCTGAGAACGCCTCGTCCAGTTCTTTGATCGTGTAGAATTCCACATTCTCGCGCCCGTAGCCTGAGAACCCGTATATCCCATACACGTCGCCGATCGCTTCCAGAGCGTTGACGATCAGGACGATGGCTTCTTTTTCAACGTCGATTATGCGTTTGTATGAGCGCCGGGCCGCCTCGCCTCGGCGTGTGCGAAGCCAAACCATATACTCCACCGGATCGTCGGGAGCGTCCCAATCGTCGGCTGTGCGTTTGCCCTCGTCGATGGCTTCTGCCGTTGACGCGCTGGTGTCTACCAGGAAAGCGGCGGCAACCTCACGCTGTATCTTGTTCCTGCGCCAGTAGAATTTCTCGCTGGGGCTGACCCCGGTTTTCATGTCGACGATGGCCTCGACCAGGTCATCTATGTCGATGTCCTCGCCGTCCTCCAATTTGCGCTGTCGCCGGAACGTCTCGGGGACCATCATTTCAAATTGTCGGCGAATCCTGCTCACGAGTCCACCGTAGTTGTGCAACGTTGAAGCGTAGAACGCCGGGTCGCCCTCCTGCATTGTTTTTTGGCGAACGATGCACCACCGGGGCTTGTAGTCGTCGGCTCGGAAGTCCCACTCGTCGTAGACGAATGTCTGAGGCTCGCTGGCCTCCAGCGCATCGCCATCGTCATCGACGTGAACGAACGGCCCCTGGCCGAATTCCGGGTTGTCCGGCAAATTCATGCCTGCCTCTTTCAGCAGGTTGTCCGCGAACAAGCCCTGGGAGTTTTGTATGTCTCCCTCCACAGCCTGAAAGTCCAGTTCAGCGCTGTTCTGGAGCAATTCTTCTAACTGTTCCTGGGTGATTGGCTGTCCGTCGGCCTCTCCTGCCGACTGTCCGTCTTGCATGCGAAGTTGGCTGAGAAGTTGGACTAGCTCGGGTTTGAAGTCGCCACGATACTCAACCTCCTCGGACGATTCGTAATCAGACTCGCCATCTGGCCTGAGTTCCATCTCCATGCCTTCAGCGAGCTGTTGGAGCAGTTGCTCCATTTCGTCAGGGTCGGTGTACTCTTCCTGCTGTTCTTCGCCGGTGTCGACATCCTCCCAATCTTCGGGAGGCACTTCCTCATTGGGGATGGCAGCGATTATCGCGTATATTCGCAGGGTGGCTTCGGCAGCGTCTTGCACAGTGCTTGTGGCGTCCAACACTCGGCGGGCTATGTCGGTAATCTGTTTTGCCTGCTCTACATATTCGAGAGGAGCAGGAATGGAGTCATATTGTTGCAGGCTAAGACGTACAAGAAATTCCACCAACGCCTCTCGGACAGGCAAACTCTCTATCTCAGGCCTGCCCTTGTGGGAGTCAGCCTGGACAACAGAGTATGCGGCACGGATGCCTGGATACTCGTGCTTGACTCGGAAGTCCAATCGTCCGTCCTCAACAACCGTGAAGATATCAAGTGACAGCTTGCGGTCTTCGAACAGGTTAAAAAAGCGTTGCATGTCGGTAATCCAGGCGCGCTCCAAGCCTTCTCCTTCGACCTGTTCCTCACCCTCGGGCCGCTCTTTTTCGACCTTATTTTTCTCAAGATCCGCGCGTCGGTCTTGGAAAATGGTCGAAGGCTCATCAAATTCAAAGTAGAAACTGCCGAACTCAAGGTGAGCCACTTGATGAGTCGACACAACTTTGAACCAGCCGAAATTTTCGTCCTTGCTAGGGTATCGGTCAACGAGCGTGGGCACGAACACCGTCGAGCCTTCGGTTGACGGCGACTCTGACGACACCCAACCAATGCCTTTGCTGACCAGGTCTTCGCTAGCGGCCAGCTTGATCTCCGATCCTGCGAGACCTCGGCAGTACATCTCCATGACCGGCTTGATTCGGTCAAATTCGACGCCGGAGGACAACGCCTCCAACACAGACTCCGAGTGCGCTGACTCGATCTTGAAGAACGCAAGACCGCCGTCTGGGTTCTGACGAAGCAGGTTAACGCCCTCCTCGTACCAACGTTCGACTTGCGCCAGGGACAGCCTGTCCATTATCTGGGCGCAACCCTTGATGAACTCCGGCACTGCGGCTGGAGACTCTTCCAGCAGGGCTTCTGAGAGTGTCAAAATGCGAGAATGGGCCTCTGGGTCGACTTCTGAAAGCGCTTGAGAGGTTTCCAGCATGACGTTGGGAATATTGGTTCCTCCGCCCTGCACCAGGCGTTCCGCGATCTTGAGAAAACGGAATCTCTGATCCTCATCAATCTTCGGGAGGGCCTTGGCGCCGGATTCAAAGAAACTCTTAACCTCGCGCCAACCGGAATCAACCAGGGCTGTGGCAAGGCCGATAAACGCAGTCTTGTCGTCGCCTATCAGCGGGAATATCTGTTGGCCCAGGGCAAGACATTCCGCAGCAAGGTCGTAGGAACGATGGGATAATGCGTCGAGGAAGCTGACAAACCGCTCAAGTTCTGGAAACGTCAGGCTTTCCATTAAAGCGGGACTGTAGGCGAAGAACTTGCACGCTAGCGTGCTGGACTTCCAAGTTCCCTTGTACAGACTGTTCCCCAGGGCCGCCCACGCCTCGATGTGGCGAGAGCGAAGCTGGCTCATCGCTTCGGGGCTGGCTTCAAAATACGCCGTGGCCAGAGTGGGAGACTCTTTGCAAAGATCGTTGCCGCATTGCGTCCATCGCATGAAGTAATTGAACGGCATGTAGGAGATGACCTGCGGACTGACCTTGTAATACTGGGCCGCCGCTTCCCATGATCGTACAGTTTGCTCGGCAATCTCTACGCCCGCATTGGCCCATTTGACCATGGAATCCGCTTCCATGTTGTCGGGCATCTTCGCCTGGGCTTTCTCGAACTCATCGGCAACGGGCGCCGGAAATCGGCGGAATTGCTCCTGGATCTGTTCCAACGTAGATCTGTCTTGATTTTCCACGCGGTCTCCTTAAATGGGCGCGTCCCCGAGAATGTCGAGGAAATTTTCCAGCACCATAGCTGTGGCCCCGAAAATAACATGGCCGTCGTACACGTAGGTGGGTGAGGTGCGAACTATGCCATCGCGAAGTCGCGACTCCCACCGAACGCTCGCCTCACGTCGCAGATGGCTTATGGGGACTTCCAAAACCTCTGCGACTTCAAACTCGCTGGGCTTGAAGTCGTAAGGATAGGGGATCGTCGCCACAAAAGCGTTGATAAGGAAATGCGATATTGTCGGCATATCGTCCAGATCACCAAGGTACTCGATGTCGTCAGGAAGAATGCCCATCTCCTCATGAGTCTCGCGAATGGCGGTCGCCAACAACGTCCCGTCTTCGGGGTCGACGCTGCCGCCAGGGAAGGAAATTTCGCCTTTGTGATACTCGACAAGCTGAGAACGCTTGTTAAGTAACACGCAATATTCGCCGTCCTTTGGATAAACGACCAATAGCACCCCTGCGGGCCGCAGGGATGGATCATCTATGGTCTTTTTGGGGTTGTCGGCGAGCGCCTGCCGAATCGTTTCTATCTCTGGCGCTCGCATCGCGTTTCCTTCTGGACTTCGAATTGTCCAATTGCGAAACCCGAACCCGCGAAGGCAGTTATTCGAAGATGGATGTCGTAAGCTCCTCGATACTGCGTTGGACTGTGTGGTCGTCTGTGACGGCCCAGTTGATCGCCACCTGGCAAGCTCGCCTCGGCGGGATTCCCTGGTTGATTAGCTGACCGGCGTAAATCAAAAGGCGGGTGCTGGCGCCTTCGCCCAGCCCATGCTCTTTCAGGTTGCGGACTTTACCGCCCAGTTTCGCAAGTTGGTTGGCAACATCAGCATCGACGCCGGATTCGTGTCGAACGATTTCGGCCTCGATGTCGTTAGGAGGATAATCAAATTCGATGGATATGAAACGCTGCCGAGTGCTGTGCTTCAGGTCCTTCAACGCGCTCTGGTAGCCGGGGTTGTAGGAGAGCACCAGCAAGAACCCTTCTCCAGCTTCGAGCAGTTCACCTTTCTTTTCCACAGGCAGTATCCTGCGGTGGTCGGTCAGTGGGTGAATCAGGACTGTCGTGTCCTTGCGGGCCTCGACGATCTCGTCCAAGTAGCAGATGCCACCGGCTTTGACTGCCCTTGTGAGGGGGCCATCAATCCAAACGGTCTCGTTGCCTTCGAGGAGGTATCGACCAACGAGGTCGCTGGCGGTCAGGTCCTCATGGCACGCGATGGTGACAAGGGGCATGATGTCGTCGTCCGTACGAACGGCCTCTGGAGCCCCTGGAGATGGGTTCTGTTTCACCCTGGTCAGCGGTTGGCCGAGACGATATGACATATATTCGATAAATCGAGTCTTGCCGCAACCCGTTGGGCCTTTGAAAATGACGGGTATCTTCTGGGCGTATGCAGCTTCGAAAAGTTCAACTTCGTCAGCAACTGGAACGTAATAAGGTTCCTGGGTCAGTTGATACTCTTCAATAATGTAACTGCGATAAAGCGTTCTCGTTGGTGATGTCATCTGTTGTGCCCGTTCTCCTTGATATTACGCCGGCGATCTTTCGCGCCAGGCAGTTTCGACACGCTCTCTGAGATGGCCCAGATCGCCGTCGTTCTCGATTATGACGTCCGCGTGGGTGACGCGCTCTTCCTGTGGCATCTGCGAGTCAATTCTCGCTTTGATGGTCTCCTCAGTCATGTTGTTTCTCGACAAAAGCCGCTGAACCACATCGTTTCCGTTGGACGTGACAACCCAAACCTCAGTCGCCAGCGGTGTCCAGTTGGCCTCTATCAACAGCGCCGCTTCCACCACGACTTTTTCAACCCCTTCTTTTTCCAGCTTATCGATGCGTGCCTGAATCATATCAAATATGCGCGGGTGCATGATGGCGTTGAGGCGTTTGAGTTGTTCAGGATCGCTGAACACGATGGCGCCCAGCGCTCTGCGATCTATCTCATCGTTCTCTGTGAGGATGCCTTCCCCGAAAGCCTCAACCACTACCTGCCAGGTTTCAGTGTTTGGGAGGTAAGCTTCATGCCCAACAAGATCGGCATTGATCACCGTTGCGCCCAGATGGGAAAGGATACCAGACACTTGAGTCTTGCCAGTTCCAATGCCGCCAGTGAGTCCAATAACAAACATACAAAATCCGCCCATTCGGGAAATTGTTCATATTCTACAAGAGGGGCCAAAAGCGGGTCAACATTCAGGCGCCTCGTGAATGTTCCAGTGACGGTGGGTTTTATTCCAATGTGATATCCGCAACAGTCGGGTTATAATTAGATTTACTAATTTTGGATCAGAGTGCTGTGAGTATGACATCAGGTTTCAGAGCAATCCCTCCCGTGAACCGTATTCTTGAGGAAGACGCCATCGTTCAGCTGATCGAAGCGCACTCCAGAGATGCGGTTCTAGACCTCATTAGACAAAATCTCGAAGAAATCAGGGCGGCGGTGTCAGAAGGGGCCGATCCCCCGGATCTCCCTTCCCTGGTCTTTGAAATCGAACACCAGGCCAGCAAACGATGGCGCGCCTGGCCAGAGCGCGTGATTAATGCCACCGGCGTGATCTTGCATACCAATCTTGGTCGCGCCCCGCTCAGTGACGATTCGATTCAGGCCATGCACCGCGCCGCCTCAGGATACAGCGACCTGGAGATGGACCTGGAAACCGGCAAGCGCGGCTCTCGGCAATCTCACATATCTCAATTGATGAGTCAGGTGACTGGAGCCGAGGCCGCAATGGTCGTGAACAACAACGCATCAGCCATCATGTTGGCTCTGGCGACGTTCGCTGTTGGCAAAGAAGTGGTCGTATCGAGGGGCGAGGCCGTCGAAATCGGCGGCGGGTTCCGAATCCCCGACGTCCTGCGACAGAGCGGAGCAACTCTGGTCGAGGTCGGGACCACCAACCGCACATACGCGCGCGATTTCGATGCGGCGATCACCGAGAACACGGGCGCGATCCTGTCTGTCCACGCATCCAATTTCAAGGTGATCGGTTTCACGAACGCCCCGACCCTTGAGGAGTTGGTCGAGGTCGGACACCGTCGAGGCGTTCCTGTCCTCCACGATCTCGGAAGCGGTTGTCTACTGGACACCGTGCCTTATGGGTTGGCTCCCGAGCCTATGCCTCAACAGAGCGTTTCCGCCGGCGTTGAGCTTGGGTTTTTCTCTGGCGACAAACTGTTGGGGGGGCCGCAGGCGGGAATCATCATCGGCAAAAAAGAAGCGGTTGCCAGAGTGACGAGCCACCCACTGGCGCGGGCCGTCAGGATCGACAAGATGAGCATGGCGGCGCTGGCCGCCACAGTCCTTCATTACATCCGCGATGAGGCCACATCAAAAATCCCTATTTGGCGGATGATATCTGCAACAGAAGAAGAACTGCGACGAAAATCCGAATCCTGGGCCAGTTTCGCTCAGAACGGAGTCTCGGTCGCTTCCCGGTCCGCGATCGGCGGAGGCAGCTTGCCTGGAGAGACCCTCCCGACCTGGGTGGCCCGAATCCCATCCCTACAGCCTGGGGAAGCCGAAAAGATGGCCCAACGTCTGAGGGACAACAACCCGCCTATCGTGGCCCGCATCGAGGACGACGCGGTTATTCTAGACCCTAGAACCGTGCTTCCGGGCGACGAGAGCGACTTGCGGGAAGCCCTGAACAACATTGCTCAACCGAACGCCGCATCGTGACCTCAAGAAGGCGAGACGACCAACCATCAAGGCTGATGAGGACGGCGTCGATGTCAGCCGAGGTCCACCTGCGGCAGATGAAGGTTCGACCTGCGTTGTCAAAGTTGGACAAATATCTGAACGACGCATCCATGGCCGGATTGCATCGGGTGCGGGTCATCCACGGGAAAGGCACAGGAACCATGAAAGGCGCGGTGGCTGAATACCTGTCGAAACATCCGCTGGTAACTCGGCACTACGCGGCGAGTCCAGCAGAAGGAAACGGTGGAGTCACTATCGCTGATTTGAGATAACGACGATTCCCAATTTTCTATCGCTTCGCGCTGGAAAGGGCGCCCCAAAGCGAAACTAGAAACGGCGTGATGTAGGTCAGAGGAATTTTCCAAATAAGCGGCGAGGGA
>Ga0208113_1000045_pt1 | contig 52231 bp, 52 predicted proteins | sample Knorr_S7_td_NADW_FD_185598 | JGI IMG/M metagenome (GOLD analysis project Ga0208113, IMG submission 185598) | Marine microbial communities from Southern Atlantic Ocean transect - Knorr_S7_td_NADW_ad_2505m_LV_A (SPAdes) (version 2) | ecosystem: Environmental > Aquatic > Marine > Oceanic | place...
ACCGCCATACCGAAGTCCCAGGACACGATGCTGTGTACGGAGACGAACACCGGCAGAATCAAGGCCGAGAGCAGAACCCCGGCGATGATCTGGAGTTTCCACTGCCGGGCGTTGCCTTGCCAGCCCATGGCCAGCATCCCGTAGATGCGGTGGCTGATGCCGGTGGTCCGGTCGCGCAACACGGCGAAGTCGGGGATCAGCGCAACCATCACGAATAAGATACTGGATGTCAGGTAGGTGTAAACGGCGCTGGGGTCCCAGACCAACGGTGTCCGGATATTTGGCCAGATGCCGCGAGCATAGTCATAAGGCACGAAGGGCAGCGTGTAGATCCAATAGACCGTGCGCCATGGACGCCCGGTGTGGATCAGTGGCATGGTCATGGCAGTCATCAGCGAGAAGACTGTCAATATCTCCGCTGCCCGCGTCGCGGGACGCCGCCATTCAGCTTTTGATAAGCGCAGGATGGCCGAGAGCATCACGCCGGCGTGGCTGATGCCTATCCAGAAGACGAAGTTGGTGATGAAGAATCCCCACATCACCGGACGGTTCAAGCCTGTAACGCCGAACCCCTGGTTGATCATGAATCCGGCGGTGCTCATGGCAACCAGGACGATGAAGCCAAGCACACTTAACGCCCCAAAGAACCACTTGGGGGAATTAAGGATGCCGACCAGCAGCTCCCTGTTTACCTGCCTAGATTGTAGCGGTGTGCCTTCCTGCATGATGCTCCGCCGGATAAATTGGGTCTAATTATTCAGGTTTGCCCAGGATCAGATATTCGCCACGGATGAACTTTCCCCACTTCTGGTAGAGAGTCCCTTCTTTGACCTCCCAGATCGAGATCAAGGGCATCAATTTGGTGGCCGCCAGATAGAGGAAGACGGCCGCCCCCAGTCCTCCGAGCACCATGAATACGTCCCAGATGTCCGGATATACCGGCGCCGGGACATGTTCCATGAAAGCTTTGTACAGATCGGCTCCCGGCGCCGCATTGGCCGAGCCGACGAAGATCCTTATGTTGAACATGAGCCCGCCGAATAGCACCAACACCCCGGCTAGGGCCGGGCCCCAGGCGCTACGGCGAACAGGGTTCCAAAGCAGCACCGCAAACGGAGCTGCAAAGCTAAATATCAGGTTCAGAAGGAAGATTACCGCGTAGGTATCCGTGACCAGATATTTAATGACGTTCTGTTCGATCTCCAGCCGCCCGTACCAGAACGTGATGAAAAAGGCGAACAGATGGTAGACCCACAGCAGGGTTACTCCCAATAGCACTTTGCTGGCCGACCAGAAAGTCGACTTGCCGATGTAACCTTCGTACCCACCCCATCGCCGCATGATGAAAAGGACAACGAGGATCGCTCCCAGAGACATCTGGAGGCTGGTGATCGTGTAGATCACCGGGAATATCGAGTCTTTCCATCCGGGAATCAAGCTCTGAGCGTAATCGGAGCTAATTACGAAATGCATGAAGATCAGAGTCATGAAATAGAAAGCGCCCAGCAACGCCAGCCCCGCTTTCTGGGCGTTCCACTGACGCTTGGTGCCATACCAATTACCGGCCAGATAGTTGTAGAGCCAGCGCCTGAATCCGGTAGCGGTATCGCGGCACTCAGCCATATCCGGCTTCGCCGATATCCAGAGTATCGTCAGCGAAGTTATGGTCAAGAATGCTACCCCCACCAGGTCCCAAGCATGTGGGGCGCCTATAGGTCCCTCGAACCAGATGGTCCTACGGACGGCCAACTCGCCCTCGATAACTGCGTCTGGATTGGCGATGTCCGGGAGCAAGAACATCAGGGGGATGAACATCAGAAGGTTCAAGATCCCAACGATGGAAAACAGTTCCGCCACCCTGGAAAGGGGCCTGCGCCAATGGCTCTTGGTGAACCGGAACGCCAACGCCACCAGGGGTGCTCCGCTGGTGACCATGAACACCATGGAGAAGATGGCCATGTAATAGCCCCAAGGGGCGATATCGTCGAACCCGTCATCGACGGCGCGGGCTATGAATCCCACGATGCCGAGGATGAAAAAGATTCCAGTCACCGCCAATGCCGTGGTGAACGGCCGAGGCATGGCCTTCGTCTTTTCACCGACATCCTGAGTCATCACCGTGGCATCGGGGAATACCCACATGCCGGCGTGTTGACCGTGACCTTTGGGTTCGATTACCGCCATCTATCTAGGCCTTTTCTAACGGGAATGCGTCAACTTTCTTCAGATAGACCACGTTGGGCTTGGTGCCTATCTCTTCCAACAACCGGTAGACCCGAGTGTGGGATTCATCAACATGACCGCCGTGCTCACGAGTCTCGATCTGCTCGTTGGCCTCGTCGAAGTACTCTTTCACAGGGCTGGTATCGTCGTGCTGATCCGCAAACTGTAGGGCATTGGTTGGACAAGACTGAACGCACGCGGGAAGGTAATTGCCCTCTTTCATCCGGCGTTGGTCGAGCTTCCGGTCGGCGACCGGGATACTCTCGCCAGTTAGAGGTTCGATGCCGCGCCGTTCTACATTTACCTCTCCGCGGCGCAGGCGCTGCACGCAGAAAGAGCATTTTTCCATGATGCCCCGAGTCCGGATGGTCACGTCGGGGTTTAGCTGGTTGCGCAACCGGTCCGGCCACTGCGGTTCCCAGTAGTTAAACATTCTTACGCTGTATGGGCAGTTGACCGAGCAATACCGGGTCCCGATGCAGCGGTTGTAGATCTGGACGTTCATGCCTTCGTCGTTGTGGTAGGTGGCGAACACCGGGCAGACCGGCTCGCACGGGGCGTTCTCGCAGTGTTGGCACAGGATCGGGATGAACCTGGCCTTAACGTTGGGGAACTCGCCTTCCCAATAACGCTCGATGCGGATCCATTGGTAGGCCCGCCGTTGCTGGTAAAACGACTTAACATTGATGGGAATGTTGTTCTCTGCTTGGCAGGCAACAACGCAGGCCTGGCAGCCTGTACACCGGTCCAAGTCTACTACCATTCCCCATTTATGGTTTATTCGCTGAGTCACCATCTGATTACCTATCTACTCTACGTTTCTTGGCTGATGCGGCCGGGCGCCTTTAGGCGTTCTCCGGTGCGATGGTTTTGATGATTTCTTCGGAAGGCAGGATGCCGATCTCAACGGCCCGGGCATCGCCTTCCAACTTGGCTATGCTCACACTTTCGCCGGTTTTGGAGACCCGCACCCGGGTTCCAGCCCAGGCCAGAGAACCTGTGCCTTGAACTTGGGTTGTCTCCAATATGTCCATGACGTTGGAGCTTTCGTTGCCAGGCCGGTCGGTAGCGTAATCTGACCCGTGCTTGCGGCCCTGCCCGAAGGGTACGCTCACCGTATCCGGAGGCGCGGCCGGAGTCGGATAGGCCACGGCCCTGATGGAGTCCTTCGAGGACTCTATGCGCAGGATGTCCCCTTCTTTCACTCCCAAACGATCGGCGGTTGTGTCGTTCAGTTCCACCCAGGTCTGCCAGGTGACGGTCGACAGCGGGTCCGGCGTGGCCTGGAGCCACGGTAGGTGGCCATTGTAGCCGTCCAGCAGGGTGTTGTGGGCGAATGGCACCAGATAGAGGGAATCGGCGCCGGCGCCGATCCCGTTAAATTCAGGGTTGGCGGCCTTACCGGCGATGGTCCGCAGTAGACCGTCGGCCGGACGAATACTGGTGGGTCCGTTGCGGAGTTCGTCCCACCATCCACCGCGCTTCAGTAGATTGTTCCAGAACTCATCGGCGGAAGAAGCTTCGATCGAACCCCGGTTCAGATTGAACAGGGCATCGGAGCCTTCCCGCAGCATGGCTTTGTAATTGTTCCATGGCAGGTCAGAATCTTTCCCAAGTTCCTGGGCCATGGTCAACAGAACGTCAGGGAAACTCAACGGGTCAAGGTCAGACAGTGGGTTCACCACCGGCTGTTGCATCCCGACGATCTGGTATCCGGGACCCGGTTCGGCGATATCGTCGCCCCAGTCCTCCAGGGACACACGGTCGGGGAGGATGAGATCGGCCATCACGCTGGTGTCGTCCAAGAACGGCGAGAAACTGACCACGAATAGATCGTCCGCCTGGGCGATGGCGTCCCTGAGTTGCAGGGAGTCGGGCAGGCCGTGTACCGGGTCTGCGCCGTGTAGCAGCAACAGTTTCGTCTGTCCGCTGCGAATCTGCTCGGTAACGCGGGTCCAGTCTTCCAAACTGCCCGCCGTGCTGGAGTTGGGGACATCGGCCCATGGGCTGGGCGGGTTGAATCTGATCCCGCCCTTCTTGCCAACACTGCCCACCAGGAAATTCAGCGCGTAGATGGCTTCCAAGTTGAAGAGCCCGTTGCTCTGGGCTCCGGCAGAGCCGCCGCCGATGGCGATGCTGGGCCGGTTGGCCGCAAAACTGCGGGCCAGGTTCTTCAGGAACTCAACCGGGTTGCCGCCGGTCATCTCCGAGGTTAGTCCGGCCAATGGGGCCACAACCTCGGGACGGAAGGTCTCCAGGACCTGAATGCCGGCATCGCCCCCGACGAAGGAGGCCACGTCGACGCTATCGTCCTGCAGGTCCTCTGCGATGATCACCTGGGCCAGGCTGAGAGCCAGATAGCCTTCCCATCCGGGCCGCACGGGTAGCCACTTGTCGGCGTTGGCCGCCGTCATGGAGAACCGGGAATCTACCTGATAGAACATGCCCCGGTCGCGTCCCTCACCCTGGCGGAACTCTCCGTATCCGCGGTTGAACCGGGTGGGGGAGACCCAGGTGGACAGGAAGTCGGCGCCGAAGGACAGGATGAACTTACTGTTCTCCAGGTCGAAGTCGGGCAGGGAGTCTTGTTGGAAGACACTCTTGACCGCTGCCCGGTAGGTGTTGTTATCGATGGCTTCAAAGCCCAGACGCTCGCCGCCGATGGCTGCGGCGAACCGGTCGGCCAACAGCGCCATGTGTCCCCTGAGAGGTGCGGTAATCATCACCGATGATGAGCCGTTGGCACGCAGGACATCTTTCAGAGTGTCCATGCCGTTGGGCTGCCAATTTACGGGCAGAAACTCGCCGGAACCGCGGGGGCCGCTGCGGCGCATGGCGGTAGGTATGCGGTCTGGGTGGTAGAGGGCCTGGAGCCCTGCTTCACAACGGGCATGAATCTTGCCCTGGTTGGTCGGGTAATACGGATTGCCCTGGACCATCTTGGCCCGGCCTTCCATCACCCGAATGACGATCCCTTCGCAAGACGGGCAGGTCCGGCATAGGCTGGCGTACCAGTTGTCGTCTCCCCGGACGAGGTCCTCGGGCAATTGGACAGGGCTCTGGATATCCAGTTCTCCGTCGCGAATGCCAAAGCCCTCGCAGGCAACGGCTCCCACCGCACCTAGGCCGGCCCATGCTAGGAAATTTCGCCGGGTTAGCTTCATCTACCTATAGCCCTGTATTGCATCTATTTTCATCACTTGTGGCAGATCGTGCAGTCGGTGGGTATGTTGTTGACCCGGTGACAATCCACGCAGGTCCCCATCTTCAGCGACTGGCCGGTCTTCGGTTGGACCACTGTCTTGTTCCCCACATCACCGTGACAGATAGTGCACGTCTGAGCGACGTCGGGCGATTCAATAATCTCTTCCCCGTTGATGCCATATTTAACGGGGATCGTTTCGTCGGTGAAATACCTTATGTGGGACTCATGGATGAACCGAACGTGGTCGGGTAAACGGTGGACCCGCTCCCAGTCGATCGGCGTATCGTTCTCGAATGCGGTCCTGACTTTCTCGATCTCGGTCTGAGCGGTAACCGTCCTGCCGTCTATTTCTTTGTGGCAGAAAAGGCAGGTCTCAACGGCTGGCACAGTGGCCGCGGCGCCCTTGGTCACATTGCGGTGACAGAACTCGCACTGGATATTGTTCTCCGCCACGTGAACAGTGTGGGGGAACGCCACGGGCTGGGTGGGAGCGTTTCCGAGCCCGAACGGCGGGTTGGAGAACCAAGATATGAGCAGAACTACAACGATGAAGCCCATTATTACGGTTACAACCCCTCCGGCTACCATGAGGGGCAACATTTTCCGGCTTGGCATCATCTAGTAGGTTGGTCCGCCCATCGTTTTCTTAACTTCATCCGCTTTAAATCAGGAACCGGTCCCAGACGTTGCGCACGTCCAGGGTTGCATTGATGCCCAAGATCAGAATCACAACCCCGGCGGCGAACAGAAGGGCCGCGAACCCTGTTAGAGGAATGCGCAGCTTCTGAGTCGATTCAGGAAGATGGCCGGTAGACACCAACGAGGGTATCAGCGCATGGGCTGTCAGCAGGGTGATTCCAAATGTCACGACAATGGGGAAGTAAATCCAAAACCATTGCAGGAACATATGGATGTTGTTCCAGTCAACGCTCGTTAATGCTTTTGGGTCTTCCAATAGAACTACCCATAATTGGCCGAGAATCAGCGAATTGGAAGGCTAATTTAAGGGGATTTTTCCGTGAGTAACCCGCACGTAAAAAAGCCTCCGGCTAGAGGCCAGGTGAAAAATATCACAACTGCCTATGGGTGTCAAGAGATTTCAGCTTTGGTTACGCATGCTTGCGGGGCTTACCGATGAAGCATGTTTCAGGAAAAATAAGCGGTAAATTTGACGGCTGATTGTCTAGTTCTGTTTTCTTTTAGGCTTTGGTAACGTCAAGACATACTCGATGCTCTGCCTAACGTATCCATGTAATGCCACACTACTCTGCGGCGCATCGCCAGGAAACAAGGCATACTCTTTTTGACTGGGCCTTCTGGAAAATATCTCAGCGGGACGGCGGTTCTCTTTAAGAAGAGGTCGTCTTTTGTTTCCTCCGGAAGCTTTATAGCCAACCCAGCAGGCGTTAAAGATATGCATATCCTTCCCTCGGCATAAAGCGCGGCGCCGCTAAAAAGTGTTTGCACTCGAGGCTAACGTCACCGGGTAGGACCGATGACGCATATCCCACGAATCGCGACAATCTATCCAGGTATTTCTTGACCACGTCCGCCATTGCGACCACGCCGTTATGGTATTCCATTTCCTCGTCGTAGATTTCTTGTAACGCCTTGGCTAAATCTTGCTCTCGCTCATTGGAGTGTTGAGCTAAAATCAAAGGGAAGGGAGTCCTCTGCGTCCACTTTCTGGGCGATTTCCTCTGCGTGGTTATGACACGACAATGGCCGCGCATCGAGTCTATGACCTGCTCAACGGTTTCCGCTTTTTCTTTGTGCTCAGAGAATATCCTATTGAATTGGAGCGCCGAATCCGCTTGGGCATCGCCGACTACAAATCTAAAGTCCGTAACAATCGAGGAGGCAGAAGCCAGGGCGTTGGATGACTTGCGCATTTCATCACACATGATGGCCAAGTCGATAGCTACGTCGGGATGTTGCGTCTTAAGGTAGTCCTTGCCGGTCTTAATCTCTTTCGAGATCCCCTGCATATTCTCGATGCCCTTTGAAACGGCATTGATCGCGTCAAGTACCTCTTTAACGATTGCCATAGCACTCTCCTTTCTAGCGTCATGGCATCCGGGAAAGACGCCTATAGACTAAGCCGGCGGATTGCTACGGAACCAGTCTATGATCTCCGAACCGGACGCCGCCCAGACCCCGTCGTGGCCCATGATGTGGGCCAACGCCTCCTCCAGATAGCCGATGCGGAACGGCTGGCCTACCAGCCACGGATGAAGATTGATGGTCATCAGCCGGCCGTTGTTCCCGCCGTCCCGGAACATGACGTCGAAGCCGTCTTTCAACGACTGGCAGTACCGCTCGATCTCCACGCGGCGGTTGGACATGGCGAACAGGTCGTCCATCTCCAGCATCGTCGGCAGAGCGACCAGGCCCCCCGTCATGGGGTAGGGCTGCTCGTCGTTGACCCAATCGCACAGGTAATCGATGCCGGCTTGGCGCAATAGGCCCGGCGTCCGCTCCGATTCACCGTAGTCGGTGCCGAACCAGCCCCTGGGCGCCAAACCCGTTGCCTCCTTCATAGCATCCAGGGAAGCGCGTATGAAGTCGACTTCTTCCTCGATGGACATCTTCCCGGAGATCATCTGGGTGCCCGAGACGCCGTGGGCGATGATCTCACAGTCCCGGTCCAGGCAATGTTTCACCAGGTAGGGATAGCCTTCGGCGGTCTGGGTGTCCATAGCCACGGTTGCCTTGATCTTTAGGCGTTCCAGGGTGTCCAGCACCCTGAATATCCCAACCCGGTGCCCATACTCCCGGTGGGAGAACCGTGGGTAGTCGGGGAAAGGACGCAGTCCCAGGCCTCCGGCTTGGTCGGCGCTGAAGCTGCCCTCCGGCGCCTCCCATTCGGTGTGCTCCAGGGTGATGATCACGCACAAAGCGACTTTGGCGTTATCGGGCCAACTCAGTTTGCCTCGGGTGGAAATCGGGGACCACTCGTGATGCTCGTGGTCCATCCCTTCTCGTCTTTCAGCAGGCATTGGTCAGGTCTCCCATGGCCTTAGATTTTTGAAACGCCATACCGGCTATACCTTGAACTGTTGAGCGTGTTCCACCGCCTGGTCGTAGTAATTCTCGATGTAGTAATCGGCGATGTCGTCGGCGGTGGTCTGCCAGATGCCGTCGTGGGACATGATGTAACTGAGTATCTCGTCCAGGTACTTGATACGGTGCGGTTGGCCGATCAAGAAGGGATGGAGGGCGATACACATCACCCGGCCGCTCTCGGCCCCTTCTTTATACAGTTGATCGAACTGCCGCTTGCATATTTCGGCGAAGTAATCGGCTTCGTAATTCACCCGGAACAATGGCGAGTCGTTCAGTTCTATCGAATAGGGCACCGAGACCAGCTTTCCCGCCTCCACGTTGATGGGCACCGGTTGGTCGTCGTGCATCCAGTCGGTGTGGTAGATCAGCCCGGCCTCGGCCATCAGGTCCGGAGTGCGGATGGTCCCGGATATGGCCGGACCCAGCATCCCTTTCAACTGCTTGCCGGTCTGCCGTTTCAGTGTTTCGACGTTGTCCCGGTAGAACTCCCGCTCCTCTTCCTCCGTATAGGCATACAGGTAGCGGGTGTTGTAGATGCCGTGGCTCATGAAATCCCAGTCTCGCTCCACCATAGCGTCGCGAATCTCCGGGAAGTGTTCCAAAACAGCCAGGTTTAGGGACACGCAGGCGCGGATCTTGTACTGGTCCAAGACCTCCAGCATGCGCCAGAACCCGACCCGATTGCCGTAGTCCCGGTAGGAATACTGCTGCACGTCGGGATACGGGGTTCGCGGCCAGGGGTCGCGGGGCCCGTACTGTTCGGGCATGTATTCGTAATGCTCCACGTTGGGAGCAATCCATAACGCCACTCGCTCGCCGTTGGGCCATTTGATGGGCGGGCGTTCGATGATTGGACTGTAGTCCACTCGATGCGGAGGAAGAGACATAACTTAAGACCTCCAGGCTTGATACCAGCTTGAAATCACCGGTCGAATCGTGTGCCTCAGACTAGGGGAAGCAACTTGCACTGTCAAATGTATCTTTGACGGTCTAGAACATGATTCCATCGGCGCTGGTAAAACATGGGAAGATACCGCAAAATACCGGCGAATACTTTTAAGAATATGCCCGGCGTTGATCGCCAGGAGGGTACTGGATGCCAGCCAGGACGGGAAAGCAGTACATCGACGGACTAAGCGAAAGGCCGCCCAACCTCTACATGTCTGGCAAGAAGGTAAAAGACGCCACCAAGGAACCGGGACTGCAGGGCGGGATCAAGACTTTGGCCCGACTCTACGACCTGCAACACGACCCCGAGTACGCCAAAAAGATGACCTACGAATCGCCGACAACCGGCGACCAGGTGGGCATGTCCTTTCTGACTCCTCGGACGCACGAGGACCTGGACCGGCGCCGCGAGATGATGCGGAACTGGGCCAAGATCACCTGCGGGATGATGGGCCGGACCCCCGATTTCCTGAATGTGAGCTTGATGTCCATGGCCGCCGCGGGCAAGTACTTCGGCCAGAACCGCCCCGAGTTCGAGAAGAATATCCAGGACTACTACGAGTTGGTGAGGGAGAAAGACCTGGTGCTGACCCACACGCTCGTAAACATCCAACGGAACCGCTCCGGAGCTGCCACGGCCCTCGACGACTCCGTGGACGTGGCATTGTCTGTGGTTAAAGAGTCCGATGAGGGGATCATCGTTCACGGGGCACGGGTCTTGGCGACACTGCCAATCGCCGACGAGATAGCCGTCTACCCTGCACGCTCCCATAGGCTACCCGCGGGCGCCCCGGGCCGGACTTCCTTTGCCTTCGCCATACCCTGCGACACGCCGGGCCTCAAGTTCCAATGCCGGGAGCCCTTCGACTTGGAGCGCTCCAGCTTCGACCATCCCCTGGGTTCTCGGTTCGAGGAGATGGACGCATTGGCGTTCTTCGACAACGTCCTCGTCCCCTGGGAAAGGGTGTTCCTCTACGGCGACGTAGACATGTGCAACAACATGTCGCTGAGAACGCACCAGTTCCTCCATTCGGGCCACCAAGTAGTGACCAAGAATGTGGTGAAATGCGAGTTCATCTTGGGACTGGCCAACCTGATGGTCAAAACCCTGGGTTCCGAAGATATGCCCCAGGTGCACGGCATGCTGGCTGAGATCATCGAGAACCTAGAGATTACCAAGGCCCTGCTGCGAGCGGCCGAGGTAGATGCGGAGGTGGACGAATGGGGTGTCATGTGCCCCGTGGATATATCACTGATGGTAGCCCGTCAGCAGTTCATCAAGATGTACCCGCGCATGGGCGAGATACTCCACCTGCTGGGCTCTAGCAGCCTGATGGCCCTGCCCACGGAAGACGATTTCGAGGGCCCCGTCGCCGACGAAATCGCCAGGTACCTGGAGACCGATTTCTCATCGGCCAAGGACCGGGTCCGCCTCTTCCGGCTGGCCTGGGACACCTGCTGCAGCGCCTTCGGTTCCCGGCAGATCCTCTACGAGCGCTTCTTCCAGGGCGACCGGAACCGTAACGTGGTCCTGATGAACAGCCGCTACGACAAAGAACCCATGAGCCAGTTCGTCTTGGACTTCCTCAACCAGGATTAGTCAGCGGAGAAAACTAGTACCTTCATTCGAACATCCCTCCTTCCAAACTGTCATTCTGAGGAGCGCCGTAGGCCGACGAAGAATCTTCCAATCGTCACCTTGGCAGACCCTTCGATTCTCTCAGGGTGACATTAGTGCGGCGTCATTCAATTAAGAAAACCGTAGGTCTTAACCACAAAAGCCCACAAAGTGAGAGAGAACACACGGTTTCCCCAAATGGGGAAACCTAGCCGCTTCTCCCGTTTGGACGGGAGAAGGTTGGGATGAGGGCGTTACCCGTCCCGACCAAGCCAACCGCCAAAAACCCTAGTCGTCATCCCCTGCCGCGGTGGCGGCCGGTCTGAGCTGGGTATCGCCGGTGGCGGAAACTTCCGGCAGGTCGTTTTCCCAATCTGGGATCAACACATGGGATGTATCGTCCAACAGCGAGATGACCAACACACCGACGGCGCTGAAACCAACAGATAACGCCATCACCATGTTGAATGACCCCGTCGCGTATATCACCAAACCTGCTAACGCGGTGGCCACGGCATGTCCCATCAGCGCGCCCGTTGTCTGCCAACCGTAGATCGTCCCCATAGGGCCTTCACCGTAGTACTGGCGGTTGATGACCAGATAGCCGGTCCACTCCCCGCCGAACCCGATGCCGAACACCGCGGCGAACATGTAGAACGCCCAGGCTTCCTGGGACCAGAAAAGCATGAAAACGGTGGCGGCCTGGATGCTCAGACTGGCGGCCATCATTCTCCGAGTGCCGTACATCTCGGCCATGATCGGGGTCACGACACGGCTGAAGACGCTGACCAAAGAGATGATGGTCAGGATGATTCCCGCCTGAGCCAGGGACGAGAATGCCCCGCGCTCGAAGGCCATAGGAATCACGTAGATCAAAACCGTGCCGTGTCCGGCGCAACCCAGGCCGTGGATCAACGGCAGGTTCCAGAACGCCTTGGTGCGGCGGGTGTGCTGATTGAAGACCTTCTGACGCAGCCGATCCACAGTCTTGTCCCTCAAGACCACCGGCGGGTCTGTAGCCCTGGCGCCGTAGGGCTGTATACTCAGGTCGGCCGGTTTGCTGTGCATGAAGGGGACCATGGCCAGCATGATTCCTCCACCGACAGCCCCTATGAGCATGAAGGTGCTCTGCCAGCCCAGCGCCTCGATGAAGCCGCCCATGAGCGGTGCCATGATGCCGGTGCCGATCCCACCCGCGCCCCAGAGGATACCCACGGCCACCCCTAGGCGGCGGCGGAACCACCCACTGACGGCCGACATCAGGGGAACCATGGCAAGGGACTGGGTCAGCGACAGCAACACGCCAAAGAAGATGAAGAAGTGCCAGACCTCGGTCACCTGTCCCAGCAGAAACATGCTGATCAGGTACATGATGGCGGCGGCGAATAGCATCCAGCGGGAGCCGTAGCGGTCGCCCAGCCAACCGGTCATGGGAGCATAGATCGCTCCGAACATGTAATAGCTGGCGATGGCTATGCCGATGGTTCCCAAGCCCCATCCGAAGTTTCCTTCGGCGTCGTTCAGCGGCGGGACCATGATGCCCGCGGCCATGCTGATGGAGCTGGCGAATATCTGGACCGTGGCCAAGATCCCGATGACCACCCAACTGTAGTGGATGCCAAAGGGCAACTTGCCGGCCGAGAATTTAAGGTTGGGCCTGGAGGTGAGGGCCAATTTCCATTTCCAAAAAGACAATTACGCCGAGTTACCGGCGTAATTAGGATATTGCTAGTGGAACATTATAACTATCGGTGATGATAAGTACACCCCAGCGCGTGATTTTGGCGATAGTCCGGGGTCTGTATGCGCAAACATCAATCGCCTCCAACAGCGGCGCCAGGCACGAAGTTCGTTCTGGCTTCGGGCGGCAGAGAGTCTTCCCAATCGGGAATCAAAACGTGGGAGGTGCTCTCGAGCGTGGCAATGACCAGCAGTCCGGCGGCGCTAAAGACCGCGGAGAGTACGAACACCGGGTAGAAGGAGCCGGTTACGTAGATAACCAAACCAGCCAGGAACGTGGTCACGGCGTGTCCGGCGAACGCTCCGGTCATCTGCCAGCCGTAAACACTACCCATGGGGCCATCGCCAAAGTACCGGCGGTTGATCTCCAGATATCCGGTCCACTCGGCACCGAACCCCAGTCCGAATGTGGCGGCGAATAGATAGAACATCCATGGGTCGTGGGCCCAGAACAGAATTAGCACCGTTAGGGCCTGGATGCTCAGGCTAGCGGCCATAACCTTCCTGGGTCCCCAGGCCTCGGCCACGACCGGGGCTCCGAGTCTACTGACGATGCTTACCAACGAGATGATCGTGATGGTCAGCGCCGCAGCGGTAGTGCTAAGCCCTTGCTCAACCGCCAGGGGAATCACGTAGATGAGTACGATCCCCATCCCAGCGCAACCTAGCGCATGGATGACGGGAAGGTTCCAAAATGCCTTGGTGTGCCGTATCTGCTGATTGAAAACCTTAAGGCGCAAGGCCTCCACTGCCGGGATTCTAGCTGGAATTTCAGGTGCATCGCTCGCCACCCCAAAGGGCCGGATACCGATATCTGCCGGCTTACTCCGTATGAACGGGAATACCAGGAGCATGATTCCGGTGCCTGCCAGACCCACGATGGTAAATGACTGCTGCCACCCCATCGTGTCCAGCATGTAGGCGATCAGCGGCGCCAATATAGCGGTCCCGATACCCCCGGTAGCCCACAGGATGCCAACACCCCAACCCAGGCGGCGGCGGAACCAGCCGCTGATGGACGCCATCATTGGGACCATAGTGATAGAGGCGGTGAACGACATCAGGAAGCTGTAGAAGAGGAAGAAGTGCCAGAGTTCAGTCACGAATCCCAGCGCAACCATGCCCACGCCGTACATCACCGCGCCGACAAACATCATGGGCCGTGCACCGAACCTGTCTCCTAGGTGGCCCGTTATAGGGGCGAAGATGGCACTGAAGACATAGTAGAGGCCGATGGCCATGCTGAGTTCGCCGATGCCGAAGCGGAAACCGCCTTCCGGGTCGGTCAGCGGCGGCACCATAACGCCGGCGATCATGAAAACGGAGCTGCCAAAGACCTGGACGATGGCCAGCACGGCCACGATCATCCAACTGTAGTGAACGCCAAAGGGCATCTTGGCGGCCGAATACCGGAACTTGGGTCTATCTATCAGGGCCAATTAGCGCAACCCGCTTGTAAATCTAGGAGATTCGATGAAGCAACCAGTGGATTATATCGAATCGCTTTCATAAATACAGCCAGACACCACCCGGAGCCACCATCAGATCATGATGTTCATCTGATTGACGATGGTATTGCCCAGAGCCGTGTCACCGGAGACGGTGACCTTGCCAGAAGTGAGGGCTTCGGCGGGGTCCCAGCGGCCGCATCCTAGGCAGGCGAACGTCTCGACATCTGTGGTTATCGTGACAGTTGGCGAATCCGGCTCTGCGTCCAGCTCTTTTCCCCGGCCGCCCTCTACCGCCACGGGGACCACGCTGCCTGCCGCGCCGGTGATGTTAAACACTACAGTGACACCGTCCGGAGCTTGGGCTTTCCTGGCGGTCACGAAGGGCAGCGCCCGGGCGATCCGGCCCACCGAATGAGAGGCCACCGGGCCCTCTAGCTCGCCAGGTATGCCCAGCGCACGGCGCATGTCCTGCTCGTGGACCCAGGCGTCGAAGATTCGGATGCGCACGAATTCGGTGATCGTTCCCGGACCGATGGGCGTCTGAGTCTCGGCGGCGAATCCGTCATCGCTCAGGCCCTTGAGGAACGTCAGGCGTTGGCCGGTCAACTCACGGAACTCATCCAGGACATGTTGTCCGGCCCAGGAACGGCGAAAGTCGACCACCACTTCATTGGACTGGCCGACATCGTTCTTGACGTGGGAGGTATCTTGCGGTGTGTGGTCAGGCCGGGGATTGCCCAAAATTCCGGACTCGGCGCCCACCAGGTGGGAGACCTGGTCTTGGACCGACCAGCCGGGGCAGTCGGTGGGCGTTTTCCATTGGGATTCCGTGAGGGGAGAGCACAACGAGTCTATGGAACTCCAGACGTGTTCCATCAGATCGACCACTTGCTGGTTGCCCATGGCTCTATCCCCTTAATGGCTGGTTTGGGTTAGTGGGCCGCGCCCTCTTCTTCCTTCCGGATATTCTCCCGGCGGGTGATCAAGCGGATGGCCTCGTCGGCGCCCATGCGTCCCACCGGTCCCGAAGCGTACATGGCGCCCAGCACCGTACCGCCCCGGCCCAACAGGAGCTCGGTGGGCTGGATGTAACCGCCCCGTTCCTCTGACCACCATGACCCCAGCAGGTCGCCGTCGGCTTTCGTCGCGCCATAGGCCATGGGGAAGGTCAACTTATTGTTATCGGCGACTTCCTGTGCCAGTTCTTTGGTGTCAACGCTGACTGCGTAGGTCGTCACTCCCAGTTCTTCCAACTCCGCTTTGTTCGCTTCCCATTCGGCTAACTGCCGATTGCAGTAGGGTCACCAATGGCCCCGGTAGAGCAGCACCGCTGTGTACCGGGTGGGTGCATCGTCGGGAAGGGTAATCTTACTTCCGTCCAGAATCTGAAGAGTGATCTTGGGGAGACGGTCTCCCTGTTGCAGCTTTTCGCCCATCGTTACTCCTTTTTGGCCGCGCCTGGCCTAGGTGCGTCCAATATACTCTGCCTGACTCCAAAAATAGATGCGCGTTGCAACCTGTACAAGAAACTTTTCATGGCCGCTAACAGAATCGGTGCCAGCATAGCTGTGGCCCGGTGCGCCGTCAACAAATAAACAACACGAGGCGAGCCCTCCTTTGCCCTGGCCGCTCTGAAGTTACTGCAATCGGTGCGCCGCCTAACTGAATCATGTCATAATACCGGCAACTTTTTAGGCAGATAGCACATGAACGACCAGCGGAAGACAAAGAAGCAGCTGTTAGAAGACCTGCAGCGCGAACGGTAACGCTCAATCGCGCTTCAAGAGGTCTCCAACAAGGTGGCCGACGCCCACAACACAGACGAAGTGTTGGACCTGATCGTCAACGAAGCTGTCCGGCTGATCGGCGCGTCTGCCGCCTTCATCCGCTTATTGGAGGGCGGCAGAGTGTTGGTGGAGAGCGAATTCGGCAAAGGGTCAACCTCCACCATGAAGCTGCCGGCGGTGGTGGAAGAATCACTGGGTACACAAGCGACCCAGTAAGGAGAATCGACATGAAACAGATAACCAGCAATGTTTGGGTTGAAACCGAGACTAGAGGTTGCAACTTTGGATTCGTGACCACCACCGACGGCATCGTCATGATTGACAGCCCCCACAAGCCCACCACGGCGATATGGCTGAAGTCGGAGATCGAGAAGCGAGGATTGCTCCGCTACATCATCAATACCGAACCCCACGGCGACCATTGGACCGGCAACGCCTTCTTCGACGCCCCCGTCATCGCCCACGAAGGGGTCCGCACCCGCATGCTGAACACCGACATGGCCGAGCATGCCGCCAGGGTCGGCACATTCGGGCCTGACGAGCCGGCGTTGTTGGAAGATTACACTGCCAATTTTCCAGTGATCACCTTCCGCGACACCATGACTATGCACGTCGGCGACCACACCTTCGAGATGATTCACATGCCCGGCCACACCCTCTATCAGGCGGCGGTGATCATCAAAGAGGAGGGCGTGGTCTTCACCAGCGACAACATCTTCAACGGCGTCCATTCCTGGTTGCACGAGGCTGACCCAGACCTGTGGCTGGTGGCATTGGAGTCGCTGCGAGGACTGAACGAGGACATCTTCGTCCCAGGGCACGGCGACATGTGCGGCAAAGGCTATCTGGACGAACAGGGAGCGTTCATCTCCGAGTGGAAAGACTACGTCCAAGACGCCGTGGACCGGGGCATGACCAGAGAAGAATCGGTCTCAACCCTAACGGCCCTGATCAACCGATACCCCATGGACGTGGAGCAAGCAGCCTTGGCGCCCATGGTCATGGGCATCAACGCCGGCAACCTCTACGATTACCTAACCGGCCCCTGGCCCCCGGCATCTATGGGGACGGTGGCTACGCGACTGCCTGGGGATGATAAGTAGCGGCGGGCCCCGCCATTCCGGCGCCGGTTTGGTCTCACAGACCTTAGTCCAACCAAGCCAATCACCGTAGGCGCGGGTTTCAACCCATTTGACCGCGGTAAGACTAATTTGAACCCCCGCGACCATGCCACCATTCGAGGCCAACCCGGCATCTTTTGACCAATTTGACCTCCCCCGCAACATGGCCGGTTAAAAACCGGCGCCTACGCCTCCCCACCGTCATTCCGGCGAACGCCGGAATCTACGGCGCCCAAATGCCGGAATGGGCCACGAACCAAGTGTTCTGACTCTAGCAAACTACATCGATCCCTGTTATCTCAGGAATTGCGGAAGCCCGTAGGGGGCGGGTTAGAAACCTACCCCTACGAGCTTCCCCGGCCATTTCGGCCCCTGGGCCTTGTGGATTCACCTACCGCGGACGGGACAGGAATGAACCACGAACCGAGTGGTCTTACTCCAGCCAACTACATGGATTCCTGCTTTCGCCGGAACGACGGAATAAGAAAAGAGAAGGGCCGGGTTAACCCGGCCCTTCTCTTTTCTTCCGACTTTCACTGCCCGCCTACTTACTCACCAAACGTAGCAATCGTCCTCTGGGCGGCTGACAGGCTAGCGCCGAAGGCCACTTCGTAGCCTTCTTTGGCCAGGATAGATTCAAGCGCGGAGAGTACCGCGAAGACGTTCTTCTCCCGGGCCGACTCGCCCATCAGGCCAATGCGCCATGCCTTTCCAGCAAACTCTCCCAGTCCGCCGCCGATCTCGATGTCATAGTCGTTGAGCAGCGCCCCACGGACCTTAGCGTCTTCAACGCCATCTGGAATGGACAATGTGGTGAGGGGGTTCAGTCGGTGTCCTTCCTCGGCTAGCAGGCTTAGACCGAGAGCTTCCACTCCGGCGCGAAGCCCAGCAGCCACCCTGGCGTGCCTCTGGATCCGGTTCTCCAGCCCCTCTTCCATCATCATTCGCAGGGCTTCCCGCAGGGCATAGGTCATGTTGATTGGCGAGGTGTGGTGATAGGCCCTGGTCTCGCTCCAGTACGCTTCAAGGTCCTTGAGGTTGAAGTAGAAGCTCTGCACCTTGGTCGGCCGCTTGCTGACTACGTCCATGGCCGCTGGGCTAAGGCTGATGGGGGCCAGTCCCGGAGGAGCTCCCAAACACTTCTGGGTCGCGCTGTAACAGATGTCGATACCCCAGTCGTCCATTCGCACTTCATGCCCGCCCAGAGACGTAACGGCGTCTACTATGGACAGCGCACCAGCCTCACGGATCACGTCCATCAGCTCTTTTATGAAGCTAAGAACCCCCGTGGACGTCTCAGCATGGACCACACCCACGGCTTTCAGGCCTGGATGCTTCTTGAGCTCGTCGCGCAGCATCTGAGGGTCTACCGCTTTGCCCCAGGGAGTGTCCATCAGGTGAACCGTGGCCCCGCAGCGCTCCGCGATATCGGCCAGTCGGATGCCGAAGTAGCCGTTCCGGCAGATCAGCACCTCGTCGCCCGGCTCGATGACGTTGGCGCAGGCTGTTTCCATGGCGCCCGTGCCGGTGGACGATATCGGCACGGTCATTTTGTTCTCGGTGTGGAAGACCTCGCGAAGCATGTCGCACACGTCATCCATCACCTGAAAGAACGCCGGGTCCAAATGACCCACCACCGGCATGGTCATCGCTTGGAGCACGCGTGGGTGTACGGTGCTGGGTCCGGCGCCGAGCAGCATCCTCTGGGGTAGCTGCGATTGATTCATATTGGAGCTAGTCAATTTTTTAAGACCCCCGGCCATATAGACACTTTTGTCGATTGATCATATTAGGTTAGAGAACTGCCGACGCGCCGCCGTCCAGGTTCACGGCGATTCCGGTCAGATAGCTGGCCCGCTCAGAGGCCAGGAAGGCGATAACGTCGCCAGCCTCTTCGGGCTCGGCTACCCGGCCTATTGGGACGTTCCGGCCCTGGGCCAGTTCGTCATAGAACGTGTCCAGGGAGAGGTTGGGTTCCTTCTCGAGGCGGGCGTCATACCGTCGCTGGTGCTGGCCGCTCTTGACCAACCCGATGCAGACGGTGGTGACCAGGATGTTTTCCTTGGCCAGGTCCTTGGACAATCCTTTGGTGATGGCTATACCTGCGGCGCGAGAGATGGAAGTGGGCATGGAGGCGGGTCCAGGGGTCCGGCCGCCAAGGTTGGTCACGTTGATGATCCGGCCGCCGCCGACCTTACGCATTTCTCCGATGGAGTCTTGCATCAGCCGGACCGCAGCCCAAACCTTCAGTTCGAAGTCCGACTGCCAGTCTTCGTGGCTCACGCTCTCGAAGGGTTTGGCCATGGATGAGCCGGCGTTGTTGACGATTATGTCCACCCGCCCGAAGCTATCCACGGCGGTCTTGATCATCTTCTGGGAGGCGCCGTCGGTGGTGATGTCCAAGGCCAGAGGTATTACCGAGCCCTCAGTGGCCGTTTTAATCTCTTGTACGGCCTGGTCCAGTACCTCTTGGCGGCGGGCCACGATGACAACGTTGGCCCCTTCTTTGGCCATACTCAATGCGGCCGCTTTCCCGATCCCGTCACTTCCACCCGTGATGATTGCAACTTTGCCTTCGAGGCCCATGTCCATAGTAATTTCTCCTGTTTCTTAGCCCGGTTATTCAACGGGAATCGAGTCTGAATCAAGCCGAAGCACGCACAGAAAAGGCCTCGGCGAATCGGCAGCCATTATAGCACAGGGGTTTACACAGGTTGACGTCTGGTGCAGCTTCGGGTGGACCCCTAAATCTCCAGCCCCGACGCCTGGGCGACGATGTCGATATCTTTATCGCCACGACCGCTGAGGCAGACAAGGACTATCTGGTCAGGTGTCAGCGTCTTCGCCAACTCGACGGCTGCGTGTACTGCGTGGGACGACTCCAGCGCGGGGATGATGCCCTCGGTGCGGCAGAGCAGATGGAAAGCGTCCAGAGCCTGGGAGTCGTTGACCTCCCGGTACTCAGCCCTACCGGAGTCTTTCAGGTAGCTGTGCTCCGGCCCAACGCCTGGGTAGTCCAGCCCCGCGGAGATGCTGTGGGTCTCCTGTACCTGGCCATGCTCATCCTGTAGCAGGTAAGACATCGCGCCGTGCAGCACCCCCGGACGCCCCGCGCTGAGCGTGGCCGAGTGCTTGCCAGTTGCAATGCCTTCACCCCCGGCTTCCAGTCCCATCAGGCGTACGTCCTCATCGGGCACGAAGGGATGGAATATGCCGATGGAGTTGCTGCCGCCGCCGACGCAAGCCAGCACGTAGTCAGGCAATCGCCCTTCAGCCTCCATTAACTGGGCCCTCGCCTCCCGGCCGATGACCGTCTGGAAGTCGCGTACCATCACCGGATACGGGTGCGGCCCCACCACGCTGCCAATCAGATAGTGGGTGGTCTCCACGTTGGTCACCCAGTCGCGGATGGCCTCGTTGATGGCGTCTTTCAATGTGCGGGTACCCGATTCAACGGGCACGACTTCCGCCTCCAACAGCTTCATGCGGAAGACGTTCAGCGACTGGCGCTGAATATCTTCGCTGCCCATGTAGACGATACATTCCAAACCGAGCATGGCACAGGCGGTGGCGGTGGCCACGCCGTGCTGGCCGGCCCCAGTCTCGGCGATGATCCGCTTCTTGCCCATGTGCTGGGCCAACAACGCCTGGCCCAGGGCGTTGTTGATCTTATGGGCGCCGGTATGGGCCAGGTCCTCACGCTTGAGGTAGATCTTGGCGCCGCCGCAGACCCGGGTCAGGTTTTCAGCGAAGTACAGCGCGGTAGGCCGGCCGGCATAGGTGTGCAGCAGATGGCCCAGACGTTCCTGGAAATCCGGGTTCGCCTTGGCCGTCTGGTAGGCTTCGTCCAAATCCCCAACGGCGGCCATCAATGTCTCGGGGATGAATTTCCCCCCGAAATCACCGAACCGGCCCCGATCGTCGGGAAAAGGGCGCACCTCGTTTTCATCTGCCATCGTGTGTTCCTTTTTATCCGTTGATCGACTTGGCGGCGGCACGGGCATTGTGCATGAAATCCCGTATCTTGGCGTGGTCTTTCTTGCCGTCGGTCTCCACGCCACTGGAGACGTCCACACCCCAGGGTTTCACCATGGTGATTGCATCGGAAACGTTTTCGGCGGTTAGCCCTCCGGCCAGCAGAAAAGGGTGCCCGGCCTGGGAGAGTGACGCCGCCACATCCCAGTCGAAACCTTTCCCGGTACCGCCTTGGATTCCCTCCACGTACCTATCTAGCGTTACCAGGTGTCCAACGCCGCTGAATTCTTTGACCCGACCACCGGTGCCAGCATCATCCGACGCAGTAGCGGATTCGGCTACGTGCACCACTTTGATCACGTCGCAGCCGACTTGGCCGGCAAATTCGACCGATTCCTGGCCGCAAAGTTGTGCCAGATCTAGTCCGCAGAATTCGACTACCCCGGCAACTTCTTCGATGGACTGGTCAGCGAATAGCCCCACTATCCGGGGGACTGGGCCACCGGAGTTTCTGACGCCATCGACGATGGCTTTGGCTTCTTTTGGCGTGATCCGCCGGTGCCGCTCGGGCACAAATACCATGCCAATTAAGTCGGCCCCAGCCTCGGCGGCAACCAGCGCGTCGTCCAAGGCGCGAATCCCGCAGATCTTGACCTTTAATCCCTGGGAATCCATGGTCACGCCGCCGGCGCTTTCTGCCCGGTCAACTCCCGGACCTTTTCGCCGATGTCTGGAGCGGTCACCAGAGCCTCGCCCACCAGCACCGCATTAACTCGAAAACGATTCATCTGCTGGAGATGGTCTCGGGTGAAGATACCGCTCTCGCTGACTATCTGCTTGCCTCTGGGCACCAGCGGCGCCAGGCGTTCCGTCACTCCCAGGTCGGTAGTGAAGATGCGCAGGTCCCGGTTGTTTATCCCGATGATCTCCGCTCCGGCATCCACCGCGGTTTCCAGTTCCGCTTCGTCGTGGACCTCCACCAGACATTGCATCCAGTGTGACTGGGCAGCGGCCAGAAGCTCTTTCAATTGGGTTGGCTCCAAGATTGCCACTATCAGCAGCATGGCATCGGCCCCGGCGGCGCGGGTCTCAACGACCTGGTAGGGGTCGAAGATAAAATCTTTGCGCATGACCGGCGCGCGTTGGGAAGCCCCAGCTTCTTTAATCTGACGCAGGTGGCCCAGTTCGCCCTGAAACCTGGGGTCGGTCAGGCACGATATGGCGGCAGCGCCGTTGCTGGCGTAGGTGTCGGCCAGCTTCAGGTGGTCGAAGTCGGGCATCAGCAGCCCACGGGAGGGCGAGGCCTTCTTGACCTCTGCGATCAACCGCACTCCGCCACCTAGCAGCGCACCCGACAGATTCAGGGGCCGTGGTTGGCCAGCAGCAGCAGTCTCTAAGTCGGCGAGGGATACCTGAGTCTTGCTCTCGGCCAGCTCAACACGCTTGGCGGTGACTATTTCATCAAGGATGTTTGGCATGATTCTACCGTGGGCGTAATTTCCAGACTAGCATTATACTTCGCGGTTCTCTAAACCGGTTCAGCCGGCCCCCGCCTGACTAACCTCGATCATGGACTCCATCCGGTCTTTGGCTGCGCCGCTGTCTATGGTCTGGGCGGCAAGTTCCACCCCGTCGCGGATGTTAGAGACCAGGTCCCCCACCAGCAGCACCCCAGCGCTGTTCAGCAAAACGTAGTCCCGCACTGGACCGCCGGCGCCGTCCAGCAACTTCCGCATGGTCTTGGCGTTGGCCGCCTTGTCTCCGCCCCGGACCGCTTCGATCTCTGTGACCGGCAGGCCGGTGTCGGTCACAGAGATCGTCCAATTGCTCACTTTGCCACCGGCAACCTCCCACACTGACGTGTCCCCAGAGAGAGTAATCTCGTCGAGGCCGCCGTCGCCGTGGACGATGATAGAGTGATGGGTGTCCAGCAGGTTCAAAACCGACGCCATCTGCTCGCTCAACTCCGGAAATGCGACGCCCACCAGCATCGACTGCGCTCCAGCCGGGTTGGTCAACGGCCCCAGAATGTTGAACACGGTCCGGATGCCTATCTCCCGGCGTACCGGCCCGGCGTGGCGCATAGACGGATGGAAAGCCTGGGCAAACATGAACCCGATGCCGCTTTCTCTAATGCAACGCTCCACGCCCTCGGGCGAAAGCTCGATCTTCACCCCCAGTTCTTCCAGCAGGTCGGCACTGCCGCAGGTACCCGAAGCAGCTCTGTTGCCATGCTTGGCAACTTTTAACCCAGCGCCCGCGGCAACAAAGGCCGCGGCGGTGGAGATATTAAACGTGTTCAGGCCGTCGCCGCCGGTGCCCACCGAGTCCACCAGCATACCGTCTACGTTCACCCGCAGGGCGAATTCGCGCATAACGGTGGCCATACCGGCGATCTCTTCGGTGCTCTCACCCTTGAGCCGGAGTGCCGTCAAGAACGAGCCCAACTGCGCCTGGGTGGCCTCGCCGGACATGATCTGCCGCATGACCGACGCAGCTTCGTCCATAGACAGGTGTCTGCCTGAGACCACTATGTCTATCGCTTCCCTGATTTCCAACTTTAATAGCTCCTATCTAAACCCTAACCGCCGCGCTCACCGTGTCCAGGAAATTCTGCAGCAGGTGTTTTCCGTCCGGGGTCAAGATGGACTCGGGGTGAAACTGGACGCCCTCAATCGGAAATTCTCTGTGGCGCAGTCCCATGATCAGCCCGTTGTCGGTCTGGGCCGTGACCTCCAGAGCGTCTGGGACGGTCTCGGGAAAGACCACCAGCGAGTGGTAGCGAATGGCCTGGAAGGGATTGGGCAGTCCGGCCAAGACTCCGGCGCCGTTGTGGTTCACCATGGATGTCTTGCCGTGGCGAATCTCGCCCGCCTGGTCTACTTTGGCGCCGTAGACGTGGCCGATGCACTGGTGGCCCAGGCAAACACCCAAGGTAGGCGTTTTGGGTCCGAACTGCCGGATCACATCGTTGGAGATTCCCGCCTCAAGGGGCGTGGACGGGCCCGGAGATATGATAATTCCGGCCGGCGACATGTCCGTGATTTCCTCCAAAGAGATCTTATCGTTGCGGACCACCTCAACCTCAGCGCCCAACTCGCATAGATATTGGTACAGGTTGTAGGTGAAGCTATCGTAATTGTCGATTATTAAAAGCATGGTATTTACCCTATCGTCGAATGGCCGGAACTAGAAGGTCTCCACAAACTCCAGCCAATTGCCGTCGGGGTCTTGGGCGTATGCCGCCTTGCGCGACAGCTTCCCGTCATCGTCGAACATCGATGCAGGTGGGTTGTTGTATTTTATTCCCTTCTGAGAAGTCTCCTGGTAAAACGCGTCCAGGTCGTCCACGAAGAATGCCAGATGTGACGCTCCCAGGTCATTGCGGTGGAGATGGTTCTCCCCGCTGGCCGGGGACAGGTATTGAATCAACTCGAGTTGATGGCCCTCCCCCATGTCCACGAAACCGCCCTTGATGTGGGCGCCGGGGAAGGCCAGCACCTGCTCGACAAACTCCCCTTCACGTTCGGTGCGGCCCGCGATGCGCATGCCCAGTACTTCAGCGTAGAACTTTATGGACGCCTCGATATCCTTAACCACGAAGCCAGTGTGAAAAAACGATTTCAACATTTTATATCACCTATTAATTGGTTACTCTGAGCCCTCGGCCAGATCGATAGCGCGCATCAAGGCGCCGGCTTTGTGGCGGGTCTCCATGTACTCGTCTTCGCCCGTGCTGTCAGCGACGATACCGCCGCCGGCCTGAACGTACATCACGCCATCTTTGTAGACACCGGTGCGGAGCACCAAGGCCGTATCCATGTCACCTGAGTAACTGAAATAGCCCACGGCGCCTCCGTAAGGCCCCCGCTTCTCGCCCTCCAACTCGGCGATTATCTCCATGGCCCGAATCTTGGGCGCCCCAGACACCGTGCCTGCCGGAAAGCAGGACCGCAGGGCGTCGTAGGAAGTCATCTCAGGCCGAAGGTCCCCCTCCACATGGGAAACCAGGTGCATCACGTGGGAGAACTTCTCCACGTCCATGAGCTGGGTGACCGACACAGTGCCAGGCTGACTGACCCGCCCGATGTCGTTGCGGCCCAAATCCACCAGCATGATGTGTTCGGCCCTTTGCTTCTCGCTGCTCTTCAACTCCGCCTCGTTGGCGTCGTCTTCGCCGGGAGTCGCACCCCTGGGCCGGGTGCCGGCGATCGGATGGGTGGCGGCTCTGCCGTTGTGCACGGTAACAACCGTTTCGATGGCCGCCCCTACGATCTGGAAGCCGTCCAAGTTCAGGTAATACATATATGGCGATGGGTTGATGCTGCGGAGAGACCGGTAGATCTGGAACGGGTGGGCCTCGGTGCGGCGGGAGAAGCGCTGGGAATAGGTTACCTGAATCATGTCGCCAGCATAGATATAGTCGATGCATCGGTCGATCATCTTGGCGTAATGGTCCGTTGTTTGATTGGACTCGATTTCGCTGGGGACCACCTTCTGTTGTCCGTTGGACTGTAGCTCCGGCGGCAATTCCAAGGGCTGTGACAGCCGGCTGACCATCTCGTCGATCTTGGCCGTGGCCTCGGCGTAGGAACGGTCGATGTCGCCGTCCAGACTAACGTGACTGACCACTTTGATGTCGTGCCCGACGTGGTCGAACAGCAACAGAGTGTCGCAGAACATGAACACCGACTCTGGCACGCCCACGGGGTCTTCCGGCATCTCCGGAACTCTTGGCTCGAAGTAGCGGATGGTGTCGTAGGCCAGGTAGCCCACCGCGCCACCGTGAAACCCGGGCAGCCCTTCAACCGGGACCAGCTGGAATTTGTCCATTTCCTCCTGGACGGGTAGCAGGGGGTCGATCTCGCCCAAATCTTCTTTGGCGCCGGTCTTCACCACCTTGTACGGGTCGGTGCCGATAAAGCTGTAGCGGCCGATGCGTTCTCCTCCTTCCACGCTCTCCAGCAGGAACGAATATGGCCCCCGCGCCACCTTCAGATAGGCCGAGACCGGGGTTTCCAGATCGGCGTTTATAGAGCGAAAAACCGGCGCCAGGTTTCCTTGGCCGGTCATCTCCTTAAGTTTTTCCAGTGTCGGTTGGTACATTCCCATGCTCCCTTGGCCTAGGTGTCCGTGCCGTGCCGCTGACGAACCGGTCCCGGTCTTCGTCGTAGGAACGGCTGTACTCCCGGTTAACCGAGCGTTTGAGCGCCGCGTAACTTGTTTTCAAACTCTGTGTCATAGCTTTTGAGCTTTTTACCAAATAAAAAATGACCCGTCCATCAAGGGACGAGTCAGCTCGTGTTGCCACCCTATTTGCCGACAGAACCCCAATTTGTAGACGGGGTAGTTCCGGCTTCTCAATCGGCGGGAGGGCCCTGGTCTACTTTCGCCCTCGTGCCGTGGACCTTTAACGGCGTCCAACCGTCACAGCCTAGTTCCGTCCTCGATTCGATCGGGACATCGATCGGCCTGCGGCTCCGGGGTCCATTCGTTCTTCCGCTCTGAGCACCGGCTCACACCAAACCCGGCTCGCTTTGCTCCGCTGGAAGACTACTACTCCCCTTCTTAGCCTTTTCACATATTTGTTTGTGTAATTTTGAGTATAGGGTCGCTGAAAAATTATTGTCAAGTTTTCGTGGGTAGCCGGCCAAAGTATGGCCCTAGACCGTCGCCTCCCCCAACCCGCCCTGCGCCACCGGCACAGCCTCGTCTTCCCCCGGCCAAGGCGGTGTGGTATGACACAGAAACCGCAGCGGACCGTCCTGGCCGGCGCTGAATTGGAAGCTCCAACCTGTGGGGATGACCAGGGCATCGCCGGGCTTCACATCAACGGCTGAGACATTCTCAGGGTCGGCATCGGGCCGACAACGCCACACCTGCCCAGTACCCTCCAGCACGTACCAGACCTCTTCCACAGTACGGTGCCGGGCCGGGCGGGTGACTTCTCCGGAACCCAAAGTAACTTCGACCAGACTGCTATTTGTCGCGCCATGGCGTACGTCCACCAGCAGGCGTATCTCCGAGCCGTCGGGAGCCGTTAGGTCAGGAGTTAGGCGTCGCTGTCCCAAGGGAGGAACAAGATTGCTGTTGGATGCTGTCACCTCGGCACCTTATCTAGCGGTCCGGTTTAGGGATTCAAGCCCTCGCCCACCAGACTCCAGTAGGGCAGGACGATGGTAAATAGCACTCCGATGGCGATCACAGTCATCACAACACCCATCCTGACTACCTCGGAGGCCTTGATCTCGGCTCGCTGGTAGATGAACACGCTGCCCGTGGCGCTGGCTGGGTAATAGACTACCGAGTCTCCAACGACAACTACCGCCAAGCCACAGACAACCGGATTCAGCCCCAGGGCCGCGCCGGTGGACATGGCCACAGGAATGATGAACGCCAGATAGCCCGAGATGTTGGGCATGACGACCCGGACGGCCGCGGACGCGGCGCACATCGCCAGCAATATCAACGTGCGGTGGTCCCGCAACCCTTCTACGCTTCCCACGAGGGTGTCCGCGAACCATGCGGCCGCCCCACTGATGATCAACGCATTGGCCAACGACAATGACGAAGCGATAACGAAGATGTTGGTCCACCCAATGTTCGTCTCAAATTCTCGCCACGTAAGGAGACCCACTCCCGGCAGCAAGATCACCGTCATGGCGATGATCGCCGGCACGGCGGGCGGCAGGCCGTGGGCAAAGTCCGTGAACCAAAGCAGGGCCGTGCCCAAAGCAATCAGACCCGCCTTTATCTCCCTGGTCTGGATCGGGCCTGCTTTTAGGTCGACAGTGTCGACCCCCTCAGGCAGTGTGAACCCCGACCGGTACATCAGGAACACGGCCAACCCGCCGAACATCAGGATCAGATAGAAGGGCGCGGCCATCAAGATGAACCACCTGGTCCAGGAAAAATCATCGATCATCCCAAAATCCGCGATCAAGGCAGACGCGACCACCGGGGTGATTCCTCCCGCCAACAATGCGGTGGAACCCAACCGGTTCAGTCCGCCCATGGCGATCATGACCGCCTTGTTCAATGGCGAGCTTTTTTCCACACCCCAGTGCTCCAACACCTGCTCGTACACATGGACCATGATGGCCCCGCGGGTGCTGGCGGAGGGAAGGGCAAAGGTCAACCCGGCAAAGGCGGCCAGCATCTGGACGTAGAGCATCTTGGGGCTTCCGCCGGCAAACCGAATGAGATAGGCCGCCATCCGCGCCGCGAGGCCCGATTGTTGCACGGCCAAACCCAGGGTGAGGATGCCCAACAGGAAATAGGTGACGGGTTGAGAGAAGCCGTACAACGCCACGTTGATGTCCTCAACGGCGTCCACCAGCGCCAAGGCGACGATGCTTACCAAGCCAGTCACGGCGATGTGGAGGGTTTCCGTGGCCCACAGCACCACGGCCATGGCCATCACCGCCAGCGCCCGCTGCCCCTGGTCGGTGAGCCCATCAGGGTTGGGCGCCAGGATCACTGCTAGGAAAACGGCAACCGGAAGACCGAACCGGAATGCCAGGGCGCCCGGTCTCATATTTCTGATGGTGACTAGATCTATCAATTAAAGTATCCGGCGGAACGGCGGAGAAAATCCGCCGTTTGTTCGGCGGCACCTACTCTACCGCAGCTAAATAGGCAGCACAAGATAAAGGCCCCCTGCTGATCTTCGGGGGCCTTTATTTCATCAACCGGTCACCGGTCTGGGATTGGCTATGAAACGCGGGGTTTGCGGCCCTTCCGGTCTAGGAAGTCCTTGAACCCGTCTTCCACGCTGAGTCCCTTGAAACGGCCCTTCCGGCCTTCGATCTCCGTCTGGAACTGGGTTTCCAGGGCCTCGCCGGTGTGCTCGATCAATAGGGATTTGATGTTGGCCACGCCCTCGGCACGGTTCTTGGCGATCCCCGCCGCGACCTCGACGGTCCGGTCAATCAATTCACCCGACGGCACCAGATGGTTGAGCAGGCCGATGTGATAGGCCTCGTCCGCGAAGACTTCGCGGCCGCTGTACAACAGTTCTTTAGCCTTGGGCCAACCCACCATGGTCGGCAGGCTCCAGGTGGCGTTCAGTTGTCCGTAGTTGACCGCCAAGAACCGGAAGCTGCTTTTCTCGCTGCCCATTAGGAAGTCCAAGCTGGTCGCCATGACGGTGCCGCCGCCGTAGCAGAGACCGTTGATAGCCCCGATGACCGGCTTGCTGGAAACGGCCAGATGCCAGGTGTATTCGGTCCGGGCCGCAGCGCCGGCCGCGCGCTGCTCGTCCGAATTCTCCCGGTTCTCATGGATGTCGGCGCCCGCTGAAAATGCCCGGTCGCCTGCCCCGGTGAGCACGATAGCCCCGATGCCGTCGTCCTCCTCAGCCTCGGTTACGAACTCATCCAGCTCCCGCACTAGTTGCAGACTCAATGCATTCAAGACCTCAGGCCGGTTCAACGTCACGATGGCCACCCGGTCCACCTGGTCGATCTTAATCATCTCAAAACTCATGGCTTCAACTACTCCCGGATTATTACCAGATACCCGCCTCAGACCACCAAGATTCCACCGGCCCGAGGGGGCGATTACCGAAATCTAATAAATCATATCAGGCCCGCAAAGTAAAATTTCCAGCCGCCTCATCAGATGTGCCGACGCTGCGAAATCAGTTCAGCAACGTGACCAGGCTCACATGTCTGGTTTGCCAAGCGTCATGGCTAGGAACCGCCGCTGAGAGTTTATTGGTTGTAACAACAACGGAGTCCTCGAACCAACGCTCCGGTGACGAAAAAGGGGAGAGCATAATGTTGTATTTATTCAAGGGATACGGGAAATGTGAAGGCGACCTGTTGATGGACACCGACGAATGGCGTTGCTTCCAATGCCGCCGCGTGTACTACCCCGCGCGGACCCCTGAAGAACAACAGCTGGACCGCACGGCCTTTCAAGGATCATCCGCTGTCTGCGAAGATTCGGACCGGCCCGAGGTACGCCGGTCGGCCCGCCACCTAAATCCCGTGGTCGCGGCCTCCAAAGCCAATGAAGAGCAGTGGTGGAACAAGAACCAGCAGGTGATATCCCACCTTGGTCAGGGCAAGAAAGTGCGCGAGATTGCCGAGATCGCCGGCAAAGGTCCTCGGCAGATCCGGGTGGTCCGGGAGCGGCTGCGAGACCTCCGCTCCGCCGCACCCGAGTTGGTGACAGCCGGCTAGTCCGGCAGAAAATCCTCCCACCCACTCCATCTGTTTTGTTCCGGGCCGTAAGATTATTGGATCCTCTTCCCGCAATTTTGCGGCCCGTAATCTTTCTCCTTCCCTCGCGCCTTCCCGTGCTGTAACCTAGCCCCCATCCCCCAAAAGCGAGGCAGACATGAAGGCGATACGCGCGTACGAGATCGGCGGACCCGATGTCCTGAAACTGGAGGACATACCCGACCCTACTCCCGGCCACGGCCAAGCGGTGGTCGACCTCAAGTCCATCGGCGTCAATTACACCGACGTCTCCAGCCGAAAGGGCACCAACCCGCCGGCCAGCTTTCCCTGGACACCGGGGAGAGAAGGCTGTGGGGTGGTCACCGCCATCGGAGAGGGTGTGAGCGAAGTGGTCGTTGGCGACCGGGTCGCCTACGCCATGCACACCGGCTCCTACGCCGAACGCCAAGCTGTGCCGTCCTGGCTCCTGGTCCGCATACCCGACGCCATGGACTTCACCACCGGCTCGGCGTCACTCCTCCAGGGTATGACCGCCCATTTCCTAGTCTTTGGCATCGCCCGGCTTAACCCTGGGGACCAGGTGCTGGTGCACGCCGGGGCCGGCGGCATGGGACTGCTCCTGATCCAGCTACTCAAGCGCCTTGGCGTACACGTCTTCACCACAGTCTCCACCGATGCCAAAGCCGAATTGGCAAAGCAGGCCGGGGCCGACCAGACGATCCTATACACCCAGGAAGACTTTGAAGCAGAGATACTGAAGGCCACCGGAGGCCAGGGCGTGCGTATGGTACTGGACGCCGTGGGTGAGACCACCTTCGAGAAGGGCTTCAAGTGCCTGGGACGTCGCGGCTACATGGTCCTGTACGGACAGGCGGGTGGTGCGGTAACCGACACCAACACCCGCGCGTTGCAGAACGGTTCGCTGTATCTCACCCGGCCCAGTCTTGGGGACTACACCGCCACCCGGGATGAGCTGCTCGGACGTGCAGAAGAGGTCCTCAGGTGGGTGCAGTCCGGCGAACTCAAGCTGCACATCGGCCTAACCCTGCCGTTGGCAGACGCCGTAGAAGCCCACCGCCAATTGGAAGGTAGGGAGACCGTAGGCAAGATTCTTTTGACACCCTAACCAGGCTGACCAGGCTGAGCCTGGACCCAATTACTTCCGGCGGACGGGTGCCGTCGCGATTTCGGGGTTTCCTGCCTCGCATCCGTTCCTATTCGGCCTTTCCGTTTTCTCATGGTGAGCTCTAGCCGAAGGTCGAGAGTCTCGATGTAATAGGACCTGTCGAACCTCCGGCTGTGGTAAGCCGTGCCTGCGATCCGCAATGCCGCCCAAACCGCATACGCCGTGTAGAATATCCCCGACTGACAAATCACCGGAGGTTTCCATGACTGAAAAGTTTGCTGGGGTCCATTGGATGCTGGCAACGCCCTTCCACGAAGACGAGAGCATCGACACCGCGTCAATAGCCAATCTGGTGGACAAAGCCGTCTCATCCGGATGTCAGGGCATGGTCTGCCTGGGCGTAACCGGCGAGACCGCGCGTCTGACCGACCGCGAGCGGTATCAAGTGGCCGAGACGGTCATCCAGCACTCAGAGGGCCTAGCTGTCACCGTGGGGGCCACCGCAGGCAGCACCGCCGCAGCCATCGAACGTAGCAAGGAAGCCCAGGAATTGGGCGCCACGGCGGTCATGGTCTCGCCCCCGCCCATGAGCAAACCCAACCCGGACGCCGTCTTTGCCCACTACTCCCGCCTGGCCGACGCCATCGACCTGCCCATAGTGGTCCAGGACTACCCCAGCACTTCCGGCGTTCACATGTCTCCTGATTTCATTGCCAGGCTTTCCAGCAGCGTACCCGCCGCTCAGTACTTGAAGCTGGAGGACCCTCCAACGCCCCCCAAGATCTCGGCCATCCTTAAGCTGGTGGGCGACGAAATGCCCATCTTCGGTGGTCTGGGCGGTATGTACCTGTTGGAGGAATTGGCCCGGGGTTCCGCCGGCGCCATGACCGGATTCGCCTACCCCGAAGTCCTGGTGGATATCTGCCGCCAGATGGCCGAGGGCGACCGGACCAAGGCCGAAGAACTGTTCAACCGCTGTTTGCCACTGATGCTATTTGAGTTCCAAGAAGGTATCGGCGTCGGCATCCGCAAGTACGCCCTGCAAAGTCGTGGCCTGATCAAGAACTCCAATGTCCGCCATCCCGGTCCTAACCCCAACGACGAGACCAAAGGCGAGTTCCACCGTCTGGTGGAAGCCGTGGGGTTGTCGTCTATGTAGGTCCGTTTCCCAGATAATTTATAGTCCTCGTGGTAGTCCAGAGACTTTCTAAAAATTCCCCCGGTGCTGGCAACGCCAACCAAATTAGGATCCACGAATACTCACGCGGAGATACATTCATCATGGGTTTATTTGACGTGATTTTGGGGCCATTCAAAAGCGGATCTGACCCTGCTGGGGAGAAGGGGGACAAGGGCGACTCAGGCGTCGACGGCACGAGCACTCAGTTGATCAAGCTGCCGGTCAATTTTGTGTTAGTAACTTCGACACTTAACATCAACCGATTGCTTCCCGTTAGGACAGCCATGACGGATGTGAGCGCGTTTTGGGCTCTGCAGGAAATTGATATCCAGCCTCGTATTTCCGGGATGGTTACTGACGAAAGCATCCTTACCGTCGATCTCCCGAGCACCGAACTGATCGACCGCCACTCTGGGAGGCCCGAGGCGGTTCGTTGACCGTGTACATCGGCTGGGAATCAACGCGGGTCGGTAACGACATATTAGGGTAAACCAGGGATGATAGGGTGGCCATCGTCGCATGTGGTACCGCGATTCCCGGCGGCGGCAACCTTATGGCCGACATCATCAACCACGAGCTCCGCCACCTTCTGGGCCTGGGCGCCGGACACGAAGAAGGCACGTCCATGCGGGCGATCGCTGATACGCCCAACGATACAGTCACCCCTGCCCAGCAGGCGACGCTTAAAGCTGCCGCCTACGAACTCGGGGGGTTCTAATGACGCAACCTACTGCGCCGTCCAGCCGCCGTCTATCACCAACTCACTACCAGTAACGAAGGACGATTCGTCCGAAGCCAGATACAGGACTCCGTAGGCAACGTCCTCCGACTCGCCATACCGGCCCAGGGGAATCCGGGAGACCATCATTTCTTGCACCGCCGCATCGGAGCGCCGTGCTTCGGTCATAGGAGTGACTATGGGGCCGGGATGGACCGAATTGACTCTGATGCCCTCGGCCGCGTATTGAACGGCCGCCGACTTGGTGAAGATCCGGACCGCTCCCTTGGATGCCTGGTATTGGGGGCTGCTTTCGCCCATGCCCACCAGACCCAGTTGGGACGAAATGTTGATGATGGAACCACCTCCCGCTTTCCGAATCTCCGGGATGGCGGCGCGGGTGCCTAGAAACACGCCCTTGGCATTGATGTCCATCACCCGGTCCCAGTCCGCAACCGATGTCTCCTCGATAGTGCCTCTGGCGCTGACTCCCGCGTTGTTCACCAGGACGTCCAACTTGCCGTAGCGGACCACCGCCTCTTTCACCGCAGCCGCCCAGTCCGATTCGCTGGTCACGTCCAGACGCACGAAGACGGCATCGTCGCCAATCTTCTCGGCCAGATTGCGTCCCTCATCTTCCAGCACATCCCCAACCACCACCTTGGCCCCTTCCCTGACGAACAGTTCCGCTTCAAAAGCCCCCATACCCCGGCTCCCACCGCTAATGATGGCTACTTTTCCTGCTAGACGCATGGTTGGGCTCCTTTGGTTGAAGATTAGCTGATGACGGACGGTTCGCCCTCACCCCAACCCTCTCCTAGCGGGAGAGGGAGCAAATCCCTAATACCTCGTCTGTTGACTCATGGGCGTGAAGGTACCGGGGTGTACGGCGGTCAGGCCGGCGTCCACCGGAAGGCAGATACCGGTGATCCAGCGGGCCTCGTCGCTGGCCAGGAACAGCGCGGCGTAACCGACGTCCCAGCCGGTCCCTTCGGTCTTCAACGGGGCGACCTCGGTGCGGAACTGCCGCAGGTCGTCATTCATCCTCGGGGCAACCATGGGGGTGTAGACCAACCCGGGGGCGATAACATTCACCCGGATGTTGTCGGCGGCGTGGTCGGCGGCCATGGAGAAGGTCAGACCGATGACGCCCGCCTTGGACGCGGTGTAAGGCGTGCTGCTGTGGGCCCTGAGTCCGGCGATGGACGAGATGTTGATGATTGCCCCGCCGCCGCCGCTGGCGATGATGTGGGGGATAGTAGCCTTGCTGGCCAGGACGATGGTCTTCAGGTTGACCGTCATGACCTTGTCCCAGTCCTCTTCGCTGACCTCGACCACCGTTCCCCGCTGGGAGATGCCCACGTTGTTGTCCAGGATGTCCACCCGGCCGTAGCGCTCCATGGCCGTCTGGGCCATGCGCTCGCAGTCTTCGAGCTTAGTCATATCGCCCTGCAGGGTAGAGGCGACGCCGCCCTCATCCTGGATGACCTGGAGGGTCTCCCGCGCCCGGCCCTCTTGGAAGTCGACCAGAAGCACTTTCGCGCCTTCACGGGCGAATAGGATGGACGCGGCTTTGCCGTTGCCCACTCCTTCGCCGCTGGATCCGGCGCCGGTGACGATTGCCACTTTTCCTTCAAGCCTGGGTGGTCTTTCCGCCATTGGTTGCACCTCTGAGATTTCGCCTAAAGCGTCGTTGATAGCTATTTGCTTAGGCCCGATTTACACTGGGGTACAATCTAGGAAAGCATTCCCATTGTCAAGATATTTGGCGCCCCCGGCGAAATTCGTCGGCCAACCCAAATGCCGCGCACGGTTTCTTGACTCCACTTGGGCGGCACTCTACACTGATAGAGACACAATTAGGTGAGCCTGAAATCGGCCACCGGGACGTAATACTGCATGCAGAGCAACCTGAACCACGGGACGGATGTCGCCCTTTTCATCGACTGGGAAAACTTTAAGATCAGTCTGGCCGTAGGCCACCGCACCCCCAACGTTTCCGCACTGAAAGAAGAAGTCTCCAACCACGGACGCGTAGTGATCGCCAAGGCCTACGCGGACTGGGTTACCAGGGCTCCAGAACTTAGGGGCGCCAGCCAGTTTCTAAACGACCCTCCCTCCCTCTATGCCGCCGGAATCGAGCCGGTGTTTGTGCCCACCAGGGCCCCATCTCCCAACGCCACCAACGCCAACGGGATGCGCACGGGACGCATCAAGAACAGCGTCGACGTCAAGATGACCGCCGACTGTATCGAGATCGCCCACTCGTACCCCAACATCGGCACCTACGTGCTGGTATCAGGGGACTCCGATTTCATCCACGTGGTCAACGCCCTCCGGACAATGGGCAAGCACGTGATCGTGATCGGCATCTCTTGGAGCACTTCCCGCCGCCTGGCAGACCAGGTGGACACACTGGTGCTCTACGACGTGGATGTCGACCCTCCGGTCTCGGCAGAGGCCGCGGCTCCCAGCGCCGCTCCCACAGCCGAACCTGCTCCAGACCGCACATCGGCAGATAATCTGAATGACATGATCCGGGCCATCGAAGAGATCATCCGGGACGAGCGGAAAGCCGGTGGCAACCCCCTGTTGACTTCAATCAAGCAGCGCCTGGTACGCCGTTATCCCGAATTTGACGAGAAAAAACTGGGCTTCTCCGGCTTCAAACGCCTGATGGCCCGCGTTGCGCAGAACGGCAATGTCCGGCTGATCACGGCCGGATTGGTCGACTGGGCAATCATGGCCGAAGAAGACATTCCCGAGGGCGCAACCGAAGCCACCTTCTCCACGCCCAACGCCCGGCTGGGACGGCGCCGCGGACGGCTTCCCCGTTCCCGGCAGCAAGAAGAGATTGAGCATCCGGAGCCGGTCCACTCTGAAGATGAAGATACTCCACTTGTCGAAGACACCGAGACCGACCATGAACCGGTCCCCGCGTTCACTGCCAACGGGCAGCACGATGACCGTGACGACCAGCCGGAATATTCGTCCGAATCAGACGACGGCGAACCAGCCTCTTCCAGTTCTCCTTTTGGCGAAAATACCGAATTAGCTCAAGCCCTGCAAGATGCCATCAGCGGGCTCGGCATGCCAACTGAACCAGACGACGGGTTGTTGGCCGACCGCGTATCCGACCTGATTCTCATGGCTAATACCCTGGAACACCAGGAAGGGATAAGCCACGTAGCGTTCAACTTCCTAGTGGGAGAGATCTGCGACGCCCTCAGCCAGGGACTGGAAGCCGGCAACGCCGATATCACCCAGCGCTGGGGTCAATCGAGTTCCCGCACCTATGTGAGCAAGATTCTTCGCAGCCTGAGCGATGGTGAGTTCTTCATCAAGGGCAACCATAGCTGGCGCGACGAGAACTCCGGCCAGAACCGCCGCCGCCGCACCTTCAGCCTGAACCAAGATCACCCACTGGTGCAGCAGGCCATCGCCGCCCGTTTGGGCGCCGGCACCGCGGACTCATCTGCAACCGTGACCGAGGAAAGCTATCCTTCCGTCGACCAAGACGAACCGCCCGAATCTCCGGACACTGGTCAGGGCACAGAAAACGGCGCCACAGACGACATCGCTGAATCGCCGGAACAATCCGAATACGCCAACTACGAAGACGAGGACGAAGACTACGAGTCGGGCAAATCGGCCGCCGAATCCCGCGTCGAGACCGGGTTCATGTCCCGACTCTTCAGACCCCGCAGAAACTAGGCTGGAAACCAAAAGGCTCTGCAAACCAAAAGCGCCCCGATTCGTCAGGGCGCTTTTCTTGTTCCTACTCGACGCTGGTCCTCCTACATATCCAAAATCAGCGTAGACCAGCCAAAGTCCCGGGCACCCAGCCCCTCGGCGGTAAAAGGGTTGTAGTACTCCCTGAACCCGGACTTCTCGATGCACTCATGACTCTTGGCGACGATAATATCAGCCAGTTCCCCGTAGCCGTGGTCCCGCAGCGCATGGGACAAGAACCAATTGGTGTTGATCCAAGAGGGGCCCCGCCAGATGAACCCTCTCGGGTTTCCGGGCATGAACTTGGGGTCCGAGACCGGAACAGACGGCAGCGGATACGGTGTCCAAAAATGGTCCGGAGAAGACACCCAGTCGTTCACCAACCGCTCCACGATGGGCCTAGGTAAGTCGTCCAATATCAGCGGCATCAGTGAGCTGATAGTCACGACCCGCACCGGCTTCTCAGCGACGCCCGAGAGATCGAAGAACGCGCCTGCTTCTTCGTCCCAGCACTTCTCCAGTAGAGCGTCCCGAGTCCGGTCGGCCTCGCGGTTGAACTCGTCGCCTTCAGGAGAGTCACCCAGCAGCCGAGCCAGAGATCGCATCCCCAACGCGTAGATCGAGTTCACCAACACGTCCTCGAAATGAAAAAGGTCAGCAGCCAGTATCTTCCGGTCGTCGCCGCGCAGCGTCTCGTAAGCCTTGTAGATCTCCCGCAGAGCGGCGATGAACCCCTGATTGGAAAGTTCGGTCAAGCCCAGGGCTTCGTCGTACTTAGGGGAGCAGTCGGTGCCTGCTTCCTCGGGCTGGATGACGGCGATCAGGCCGTCGTCGTCCGGGTCTCTGGTGTTCCGAAGCCAGCGGTAGAAATTTACCAGCACCGGTAGCGCCGCCTTCCGGAATTCCTCATCACCGGTGGCCCGGTACACCCGTTCTACGGCGTAGGCGATGATCGGCGGCTGCATGGTGGAACTATAGTGGGGGTCGCCGGCCTGTCCGACGATATTCCGGCTCAAGAAATCGGGCTGTTTCTCCATCTCCCAGAAGATGATGTGGGGCATGAAGCCGTTGGAGAGGGCGCCGCTCATCAACGTCCGGAGCTCAGCCTTAGCTTGGTCCGGGTCTAGGTGCAACAGGGCGATGGCGTGGAAGCACGAGTCCCAGAACCACTGGAAGGGGTAGCCGGTGAGGGAGGGGCAGACGAAGCTGTACACTTGACCGTTCCAATCGGCCACGCCCTGGCGCAGGTTGGTCAAGAGTATCTTTTTTGCGCCTTCTTCCAGCGCCGCCCGGTCCAAGTGCTATCCTCTTAGATCAGGCCGCGGTGCGGGTGTCTTGGTAGACTTCCAGATACTTCTTGGCCACCACCGGCCAAGCAAACTCGGTGAGGGCGTACTGCTGGGCTTGACGCCCCAGCTCCCGGCGGGCTTCGTCGTCATTCACCAGCCGGACCAATTCATGGGCCGCGGCCGCGTCATTGAACCTGGGAACAACCACCGCGCCTTGAGACAACACCTCCCGGTTGGCGCCTACATCGTGCGTCAGAACCGGGGCCCCGTGGGCCATGGCCTCTAGAAAAACCAGGCCGAACGCCTCGTACTGGGAGAAGAGAGTGAACAGGTCAGCTTCGGCGTACCATTCGGCCAACTCGCTGTCGGAGACCTCTCCGGTGACAATCACCTCTCCCCGTAGGTCGTGTTGGGCGATGAACTTCTCGATTCCGGCGGAGGCGCCTTCATCGCGGCCGACCAACACCAACCGCACCGGACGCTCGAACTGGGCGCGGGCCATCCGGTAGGTCTTGAGCAGCCACCGCTGGCCCTTATGCCTCCCCAAACGTCCGACGCAGAGAATGGTCAACGGACCCGACCGCCCGCGGTCATCGTCTCGTACAGGACTGCCCTTCTCCTCGCCGGTCTTGGCATCAACCGAAGCTCCCCAACCGATCACGCCCAATTTATCCTTGCCTGTGCGGTAGGCCTTGTGGACGCCTTCAGCCTCAAGTTCGGTCAACGCCACCACCCGATCGGCGATGTGGCTTAGAAAAGCGTTGATGGGTTTCAGCCACCATCTGCTGATCGGCAATTTGTGGAAAGACGGCGTGAACACGAACCGGGCCTTGCCGCGGTACCAGAACCACGCCCACAGGTGGCCCCAAAACCAGCCGTCGCCCACGAAATGGATCACGTCGGGCTTGAACTCGTCCAGATACTTCTTCATGCGCCGCGGGGAGAACCAGACCAATGGGACCGAGTAGAACGGGAGAGACCGCCGGGGGAATCCCGACAGGCGGTAGATGGTAATATCCTCTGGAGTGGTCTCCTGGTCGTCCCAGGTGGGTTCCGGATGACGGGGGAAGGAATACTTGGTGGTGAGCACGCCGACGGCTTCGATGGCGTTCGACTGTTGCATCTGGAACGATAGCTGTTCTATCGCCCTCTCGATACCCCCCAAGTAGGGCCGGAAATAGGGGGTCAGAAACATCACTCGCAGTGGTCTGCTATCCACTGGCTGCCTCCAGGCCGTTGTTCCACACGCTGCTGATCTCGGAGACGGACAGGTCGACCTGTCCGTTGAACCGGAAACGGCCGCCGCCAGTATACCCCAGTTTAATGGCCGGCACTCCGGAGCCTGCAGCCAGGCTAACCAGAGCGTCCCAGCGGTCCTCAGAGAGACCGACGACGATTCGCGATTGCCGCTCCCCGAATAGAGTCACGTCCCAGCGGTCCGCTACCGAAAACTCGCCGGTGAAGCCCATGCCGCCTTGGATGGAACACTCGGCCAGAGCCACTGCCAGTCCGCCCTCGGAGCAGTCGTGGGCCGATGTGATCAGGCCCTGCTCTATAGCGTCGCGGCAGACCTGCTGCACCTGCTTTTCCAGGTCGATATCAATCTTGGGGCTGCCTTCTACCCTTCCGTGGACCCGCTGTAGGTACTCGCTGCCAGCCAAGTCGTTAACTTCGATTCCGAGGGTGTCCGCGCCCAATAACCCAACAACCAGCCCTTCCGCAGCGAAGGCCGACCTGGTAGCTTTGGCGGCGTCTTCCAGCAGACCCAGGCCGCCCACGACGGGCGTGGGGAATATCGCCTGCCCCCTGGACTCGTTGTACAGGCTCACGTTTCCGCTAACCACCGGCACTTCCAACACCCGGCAGGCCTCGGCGATCCCCTGGATGCATTGTTCCAACTGGTGATAAACGTCTGGGCGCTCGGGATTGCCAAAGTTCAGGCAGTCGGTCACGGCCAAAGGCAACGCACCGGAACAGCTTAGGTTACGGCAGACCTCCGCGACCACGATCAGGCCTCCCTGGTAGGGGTCCAATTGGCACAGGCGACCGTTGCCGTCGATGGTCACCGAGATCGCCTTCTTGGTGCCCTTCACTCGCAAGACCGCGGCATCGCTCCCTGGCCCCACCACGGTGTTGGTCTGCACCTGGTGGTCGTACTGCCGGTAGACACCCTGCTTGTTGGCGATGTTGGGAGAAGCCAGCAGCCGCAGCAATGTTGCCTGCGGACCCTCTTGAGGCAGGGCAACTGAGTCAATGTCCAACTGGAGGCGCTTGATGTCCTCTTCGGACGGCTTGCCTTCCAAACGGTATTGGGGCGCTTCGGATAGGGGTCCGATGGGCAGGTCGACCACCAATTCCGGCCCGACGGCCACTTGGGCGGTCTTCTCCGCGATGACCAAGCCGATCTCCCGGCAGACCACGTCCCACTTCTCGAAGACGGCCTTGATGGCCGGTACGTTTTCCGGGGCCACCACCAACAACATCCGCTCCTGGGACTCCGAGAGCATCACCTCGTATGGGCTCATGCCCCGCTCGCGCTGGTGGACCTGGGAGATATCCAATCGGATGCCCCGGCCGCCGCTGGCCGCCGACTCCACCGCCGCGCTGGTCAAACCTGCCGCTCCCAGGTCTTGGATGGCGTTCACCAGGCCGGTGTCCAATGCTTCTAGACAGGCCTCGATCAGCACCTTTTCCAAGAACGGGTTGCCCACTTGGACCGTGGGACGCAGCTCCACCTCTTCCTCGAAGGTGCGGGACGCCAGCCCGGACGCCCCGTGAATGCCATCTCGTCCAGTGCCCGCGCCCACCAACAGCATCACGTTGTCGACTTCGCTTGCTGATGACGTGGCGATGTTGTCGGCCCGGACCAGCCCCACACACATGGCGTTTACCAGGGGGTTCTGGGAGTAGGACTCGTCGAAACAGATCTCGCCGGCCACGTCGGGCACGCCGATGCAGTTTCCGTACCAAGAGATGCCGCCCACAACACCGTCGAAAAGGTACCGATTTTGTGGGTCGTCGAGAGGACCGAACCGGAGGGAGTTGAGCAGGGCAATGGGCCGGGCGCCCATTGCCAGGATGTCGCGGACGATGCCTCCCACGCCGGTGGCCGCTCCTTGCAGCGGCTCCACTGCGGAAGGATGGTTATGGGACTCAACCTTGAACACCACAGCTAAGCCGTCGCCGATATCCACCGCGCCGGCGTTCTCCGCGCCGGTCTGGGACAGGACCCGGTTGGACTTCTGGCTGAACAACCGCAACAACGGCCGGGAGTGCTTGTAGCCGCAGTGCTCACTCCAAAGAGCCCCGAACATGCCCAATTCAACGGCGTTGGGCTCCCGGTCCAATCGTTCGATGATCAGGTCGTATTCGGCCCGGGAAAGCGCAATTTCATCCAGTGTTTCTTTGGTCACCGCCATCTACTTTTCAAACCCCGCCCTGGTCCCATTTTTTCTGGTCCATCTTTGCATGATGTATACACCGGTCACGCCGATTCGTCGATAGCCTGGCCCGTTTCTTGGTCCCCGTTTTGGCCCGACGCCGGGCTGTCTCCCACGTTCCCGTCCTGGTCTGAGGGCCAGACTTCACCGTTGGAGACATAGAGATAGTTGGCCCCGGTGCCGAAGAAATCGTTCACCTGTTCCAGGTCGGTGGTGGTGATCAGGACCTGCTCGTACCGCGTCGCCTTCTCCAGCAGCCGGTGCCGGCGGGAGCTGTCCATCTCCGACAGAGCATCATCGAACAACACCACCGGCCCCTCACCGCGCGCCGACGCCAGGAACTCTGCCTCGGCCAGCCGCAGCGCCAGCGCCAGGGTACGGGCTTGACCCCGGGACGCGAAAGTACCCATGTCCGCTCCGTCGATGTTCAGGGCGAAGTCATCCCGGTGGGGACCAACAGCCGTCACCGGCCGGGCCCTCTCCCGGTGGACCGCCGCCGCCAAGGCCTCGCGGAAGTTGTCCTCGACCTCGCCGACCTCGCCCGCCAGCAGCACACTGGGCCGGTACTCTACCGCCAGTTTTTCTTCTGGGCCGCTAAGGTCCTCGTGGTGACGCACGCAGGCGTCCGTGAGCTCCCGCATAGCTAGATATCTCCGCCAGGTGATCTGGGCGCCCTCCCGGACCAGTTCGTCATCCCAATAGGCAAGCTCGTCAACCTGGGCGCGGCCTTCTTTGAGTAGCCGCAGCAGTTGGTTTCGCTGTTGCACGACGCGTTGGTACCGTTGCAAGCCCTTGAGATAGACCGGGTCGGCCTGGGACAGAAGAATATCCAGAAACCGCCTGCGGCCCGACGGTGGTCCCTGGACCAAGTCGATGTCCGCGGCGCTGAACAGAACGGCGTTGACTTCGCCGATCAACTCCCCTGCGGTGCGCCTGAGCCGGTTGACCCGAATCTCCTTGCGGACGTTGTAGGTCAGGCCGTCGTTATCTTGGCCCACGCGTTGGGTCGGCTGGTAGCCAACTATGACCCTGAGCCGCTGGCCGCTCTTTTCGATGGTCCCGTCCACCAACGCTTGCTCACCGGCTTTCGCTGCGTCGAAGTTGACCACTTCACGCTCGTTCTCGGCTCGGAAAGACCGGGCGATACAGAGGAGATAGACGGCTTCCAGAAGCGTGGTTTTGCCCTGGGCATTGGGGCCGTAGTAGACCGTCACACCGGGAGACAATCCAACATCCAGGTGAGTGAGGTTGCGGAAATTCGTCAGTCGCAATCGGGAGAGGTAAGCCAACCCGTCATGTTCCTCCCGTTAGACTGGTCTGGGGAGCCGGACTTTCTAGTCCTGGTCCATCAACAACTGGATCTGCGCATCCAGTTCGGTGGCCGCCCCGGCGTCTCCGGCGGAGAGCCGGAAGCAGCGGTCGATGTAGAGTTTGGCCAGTTGTGAGCTTCGTTCCGAATTATCCTTGGCCACGTTCAGCAGGTCGCTCACTTTGAAATTCTCGGGCAGGTGGCGGGCCAACACCGTGATCTCTGCGCCGACCTCGTCCGCTTCGGACTGGTCCGCCCCATCAACGGCGAACCTCAGCCGGCCCAGCAGCCGTGATAGCTCACCCAGTTTGTCGCTCTCACTCATGAAACTGAAGAGGACCTCATTGACGTTTAGAGAGTCATCAGGCTCCGGTTCTGGTTCGGTCTCAGGGACCGCAGCGGCTTCCAGGGTCTCCCGGAGTTCTTTGCCAATGGCCTCGGCAGCGCCCTCAGCCGCGGTGCTGATCATGCCCAGCGCTTCGGAGCAGAGGCTGGAGTAGATCTGGACAGCCTCGGTGGCTGTTTCCATCATGCGGGGCAGGTCGAATGAAAACATACTGCCGCCGTACACCAGATCGTCCTCTCGCAACTGGCTCAAGCGCTCTAATTCCTCGAAAGAGTTAACAGCTTCGGGCACCGGAGGCATCGCGAAGGCCGACAGGTCGCTGAGGGGCAAGTTGCCTAGATGTGAAGCGAGGAAGGGCGGAACGTACTTGGTGAGGTCAGACTTGACCGGCAGCGTGACCACGTATGTCGCGTAAACCTTATCCGGTTCCGTATCCACCCGGAAGTAGAGCAAGGCATGCCCTCTGGGGTTCTGGGAGTCTCCCCTATCAAAGACCAGGTCCATTTCAGTCAGTCACGCCCTTAAGCAGATATCTCCGCCCCATTATAGGACAAACCGGAGTGGCCGGCCACGCCCACCGTAGTGGTATCAAAGCCGGCCCGGAAGTATTGGATAAAATGGGCCGGTTTGCTCAGGGTCTACCCCACTACGCCCATCGGTTTGGACAGGAAGCCGGTTACGCTGCCTTAAGTCGCGGGAGTCTCGAAATCACTTCAGACGACGTGAATTTAGCGATGCAAGAGGCGGTCAATCAGACTCATGAAACGATTCGCTTTGCTTACCATGCCGCTACGACCAGTCCACAGAAAGACGCACTCTTCTCGAAGGTTATTCTTAAGTGAGCGTTAGCTCCCAGAGACGAATCAGGCTATTTTGCACCGGCGGATGTTAGAGACCCTCTATATGTAGTCGTGGGGAAGCGGTATGCCATTCCACAGTACGTGTCCCACTTGAAGAAGTTTTGTGAATCGAATCGAGGACCGGTATTGGAGAGTGAAGGAGAAGATTATCGGCGTCAATACCGGTTCATCAATCCACTAATGCGAACCTATGTCATATTGAGAGGCCTTCAAGAAGAAATCATTGGTGAAGACACAATTCAGCGCTTTGAACATGCTGACGATTACGCAACAGTGCGTGGTCGACAAGCGCGATTGTCATAACGAGGCTTCCTCTCATGAATATCGGACTAGATTGGGCTCGGCCTCTTCTATCTAATAATTAAATCAGCACACGCAAACCAGACCGCGAAAATCAAGCCATCAAGTCGCGCGTCCCCTTCCGCGTTGACTACCCAATACAAACTTTGTATTGTAGAAGCAGCGTGCCCAACAGAGTCATGGAGGAGCCACGGATGGCGGACGCAGAACTGAAGATATTCGATTATGACAAGGCCGAGATAGGGGAAGAGTTGGGGTCCTACGAGTACACCCTCACCCAGGAGATGTTGGACGCATTCCGGTCCTCGGTGGACGACCCGGAAGCCCAGTTCCCGACCCTAGGCGTCAAACACGACGCCACCGCCTTCGCCATGGTCTACGACGACCCCATCGGCACGGTGAACGCGGGAAACGAAGTTGAGTTTTTCAACCCGCCCATCGTTGGCAAGAAGATCAGCGTCAAGGGCCGGATTGCCGACAAGTACCTCCGCCGGGACAAACCCTACATAGTCATTGAAGCGACCGCCATCGACGAGGACGGCCGCCTATTGGAAAAGCTCAGCACCTACCAATTGAAAAAACCTGATGAGTTGGGGAAAAAATGGCATCCAGAGCAGAAATAAAGCCCGGCGAGACCATTCCCTCGGTCACCAAAGCAATCACGGAGAAGTCCATCCTGGAGTTCGAGTCCACTGGAATCTTGGACCGGGAGAACATCCACAACAACCCGGAACTGGCCGCCAAAAGGCTGGGGACGACCTATACCCTAGCGTCTGGCCGAATGTCCATCACCTTCGCCAGCGAGAGTCTGCGCAGATTCTTTGGAGCCGAGGTCTTCAACCACACCGCCACCGTAAACCTGAAATTCCTTAGGCCCGTTAAAGCGGGAGACACCATCACCGTCACCGGCGCTGTCAGCGGGTCCGAACAGACCGACGTCGGCACCAAAGTCTCGGTAGACCTCTTCTGCGACAACCAGGACGGAAACCGCACGGCCGTGGGAATCGGCACGGCAGTGATTAAGTAACTCCCCATCTTTTCGGGGCCACGCACCAACATCTTTGGAGGACCAATGGCAGGAGAACACGGCAAAGTAGAAGCTGAGATTCTTTATTGCGTAAGTTGAGGGTACTTCCCTGTCGCCACGTGGTTGGCGAACGAGTTCTTTCGCTCCGACGCTCCGGGCGACATCGCCATCAAGATGACGCCTTCGGATAAAGGACGCCTGGAAGTGTTCCTGGACGGGGATAAGATCTTCGACCGCAAAGAAGCCGGCGCGTTCCCTGACCTGAGTAAGGTAAATGAACTGAAGATGGCCATCGCCGAGAAACTCTTCGAACTGGAAGAAGCTTAAGGTTTTTGGCCAGCACCTGCCACCGGTAGAATCCGTCAGAATGGACTACGCAGCCTGGGACGCTTTCCCGGGCTGTATTTTTTGGCACCGACCAATTATTGGAGAACGATTTGGCTAACCAAGAACACGTAAAACTGGCCTCTAGCGGGCCCGACGCCCTGGACATCTGGCGCGAGAACAACCCGGAGGTGCAACTGGACCTGGAAGGGGCCGACCTCAGCGGCGTGAACCTGTCCGGGACCAAGATCCGCGCCGCCAACTTGAAGGGCGCCAACCTTTCACGGGCCAGACTCAGCCGGGCCAACCTGGCCGGCGCCGACCTATCGGGCGCCGACCTCTCCGAAGCAGACTTGGGCCAGGCTGGGATGGCCGGCGTGGATCTGACAGGGGCCAACGTCGTCAACGTGAACCTCTTCTGGACCGACATGAAGGGCGCTGTCTTGAAGGACGCCGTACTAACGAACTGCCGCATGAACCGGGTTAACCTGATCGGCGCCGACCTCTCCGGGGCCAATTTCAGTCAGTCCAACATGATTGAAGCCGACCTGAGAAACGCTGATATGACCAACGCCCGCTTCCAGTCCTCCAACCTGAATGGCTCGGACCTGAGCCGGGCCCTCATGCCAGGGGCCGACTTTCACCTGGCGATGATCCGCGACTCCATGTGGATCGCCAGCGATGTCCGAGGCGCCAGCTTCAAAGAGGCAAGCCTCCACCGGTCGGATTTCACCCTGGCCAAATGGGACGGCACCACCAGATTTCCCGACAAGTTCGACCCCGAAGACACCGGCCCCAAAGACGTGAACGACTAGCCTGCCCACATGCTAGAATTATCCGGCATTTAGACCTCTAGGCATTCAGGAGACCGCGTGTCCGTCATTCAGATCGTTGGCAACCAGTCCGGGGCTGGCAAGACCAGCTTGGCCGCGGCTTTGCTGGTGACAGCCGCCAATGCCGGGGAAAAAGCCGCCTACTATAAGCCCTTCGCCGACGGGCGCACCCCGGACGCTGATGCCGCTTTCATCTCCGGACTTCAAGAATCCCTCGGCGGCCCAGCCGTCCCCGCTCCAGGGAATAAGTCCGACTCTGGCGATTTGAGCAACGCTCAAGCGGAAGTAACCAGGCTGGAGTCCGAGGCGGGTATCGTTGTCATTGAAGGTCCCGACGCGTCCGCCCCGTATGCCATTCGGTCCAAGACTCTACTAATCCACCGGTCCTCACAAGAATCAGTTGCGGCTTCCATCGCCGCAGCCGGCCCCGATCTGGCCGGGGTAGTCGTCAACGCCGTCCCCATCCACCGCCGCGACGAGGTGGCCCGTGAGCTGGCCGGGCAATCCGTGCCCGTGGCTGTGATTCCGGAGAGCCGGGGGATGCTGACTGTGACCGTGGAACAACTGGCGGAGCATCTGGGCGGCCAATGGGTACTGGACCCGGTGAACACCGACTCTCCAGTGGAACGTTTCATGATCGGCGGCAACATTCTGGACGAAGGCCCCACCTACTTCGACCGTTACCCGAACCAGGCTGTTATCACCCGGGTGGAACGCCCCGACATTCAGATGGCCAGCATGGGCGAGAAGACGATCTGCCTGGTGCTCACCGGGCCGGGCGAACCTTCCGAGTACATCAAATCAGAAGCCCTGAAGCGGGAAGTTCCTCTGATCCAGGTACGCACCAACACCCACGCTACTGCCGAGGCTTTGGCGGGATTACTGGACAAAGCCGACGCCCGCACCGCCGCCAAAGCCAACCACTTCGCCGGACTGTTGGAGCAGTACTTGGGAGCCGAGGCTCTAGAGCAACTACTGCGTTAGGTTTCGCTGGTAACCTAAGATTCTTGACTGAGCGTCATATCACGCTCTACAATAAGTCTGTCCGCTCCTCATGGGAGCCAGCTACTGAATCCAATCCCAGACAGCGCGGCTAACCGCCGGGGGGAGAACGATATGCCCTTAACCCAGAATGGCGTGCAACTTACGGTGGCCATTTCCGAGAAAGCCGCCGAGAAGATTAAATACTTCGCCGAGAAAGACGGCATCGGAGAGAACGTCGGCGTCCGCGTGGCCGTCAAAGGCGGCGGCTGTTCCGGACTCACCTACGACCTAAAGATCAGCGGCGACTTGGTAGACAATGATACCGACAAAGTTGTCGAGCAGCACGGCATCAAAGTCATCGTCGACAAGAAGAGCTATATCTACCTAGTCGGCACCGAGTTGGATTTCTCCGACGGCCTGAACGGAAAGGGCTTCGTCTTCGAGAACCCCAACGCCAAGAAAGCCTGCGGCTGCGGAACATCGTTTAGCGTTTAATTCGGCCAGCGTCTAGCTGTCCTATCTGGCAGAACCAAAAGCGCCGCCTTGTCCTAACAAGAGCGGCGCTTTTATAATTAAGCCCCAAGTCTCCACCAAGTCTCTAATCGGAGCGCCCAATGGCCCTGCAAGAGTCTCCCCTACAGCCCGGCGCAAAAATCTTCCTCGAACGGCACGGATTTCAATTGCCGGCCGTTTACTCCGACTTCGCTTCAGAATACGCCGCTGCGACGACCGGGGTCGGGATCCACGATGCCTCGTATATGGGCCGATTGAAGGCCACCGGCGAAGACGGCTTGGACCTGCTGGACCGCATGTCGACCAACAAGGTTGTTGACCTGGCCACCGGCGAGGGCGCGGTCACCGTACTTACCACAGACCGGGGCAGGATCATCGATGTATTGGGTGTGATGAACCAGGGCGATCATGTGATCTTGCTGACCAGCCCAGGCCGCCAACAGGCCGTGACCGATTGGCTGGACAAATACACCATCATGGAAGACCTCGTAATCGAGGATGTCACTGCGGAAACCACCATGCTGGCCCTGATCGGCCCGGAAGCGGCGGGGTTGTTGGGTTTGACCTCCGCCCAGATTTCCCAAGACTCCCTTACATCACAATCAGTCGAACTGGCTGGATCCGAAGTTTTGGCAGTGCAGCAACCCCTGGGGTCCCTTCCCAGGTATTGGTTGATCGGCACGCCGGATGCCGCCGTGGGCCTATGGCAGCACCTCACGGAAAATGGTGCGACTCCCGTCGGCGCAACCGCCATGGACGCTGTGAGAGTGAACTTCGGAGTACCTGAATTCGGTCCAGAGCTCGGCGAGCCCTACAACCCCTTGGAAGCAGGGCTGATCGGTTCAGTGGACTTCGCTAAGGGTTGCTACATCGGCCAGGAGGTCATCGCGCGGCTGGACAGCTACAAGAAGGTGCAGAAATACCTGGTTTCTTTGAGCTTCAGTGCAGATGCGGGCGTCTCTCCGGGAGATGAGTTACTTGTAGAGGGAAAGCCGGTGGGAACCATCACATCCGTGGCCCCAGAAGCCACGAGTGGCGTTTTACAGGGCTTGGGCTACGTCAAAGCAGCCAATGCCACCCCAGGCGCCAGCTTGAACATTGCCGGTCTAGAAACCGCCTCAGCCGAGATCTTGGCCTTCGCGCAACCCTACGGCCCGGCCAAGGACTAAAACCCTAGTCGGCAGCCGGCTCTATCTTGCCGTCGGGTGTCGCCGCTAAAAGCGCCGAGAAATCGTACCCGCGCTTCCGCATCTCCTCGGACCCGCCCTCGTTCCGGTCCAAGATCGAAACCACCTTCACCACTTTGCAGCCTGCCTCTTCCGCAGCTTCGATGGCGTGGAAAAGCGACCCGCCCGTGGTGCAAACATCGTCCACGATGGCAACATTGCTCCCTGGTATCAAAGGCCCTTCGATGTTCTGCTTGGTGCCGTGGCTCTTACTTTCTTTCCTGACTATGAATGCCGGGATCGGGCCCCCTCCCAGGTGGCTCGCCAGCGCTACAGCCGCAACCATCGGGTCGGCTCCCAGCGTGGTGCCGCCCACGGCTTTGGCACCGGCCTCCTGCAACAAGGGGATCAGGGCCTGTGCGATCAGATGGGCGCCTTCCGGGTCCAGGCTAAGTAGCCGTCCGTCGAAGTAATAACTGCTTTTCTTGCCCGATGTAAGGGTGAAGTCGCCGTACTTGATGGCTCCCCGTTCCAGTGCCAATTCCAAGAGCCGGTCCACTGTCTCGCTCAACTCGCCGTCCTCCCTTCCCGTCCTGTCAGATAAAGTCCCTGCTGGTGGATATACCCGGCCACTGCATCGGGCACCTGCCCGGCCAACGACTCACCCGCAGAGACCCTCCGCCGCGATTCGGTACCGCTCACGTCAACCAGTGGAGCGGTCACCGTCTGTACTCTTCCTTCCGCCTCAGGCACCCGGCTGTAGAACCCGGACCAATCAAAATCTTGTTCTCCGGGCCGGTCCAAGGCTAACAACCGGCAGAGCCCCACCACCCGTCCCGAGTCCTTCCACCGGTCCAACTGGCTCAGAACATCCAGGCCTAAGATGAAGAATAGATTCGCCGATAGGCCCAGCATAGCCGACAGTTCCACCAGGGTGTCAACGCTGTAGGTGGGGCCTGGCCGGTACGCTTCGATGTCACAGACTTGGAACTTTGGGTTATCTTCGATGGCCAGGCGCACCATCTCCAGACGGTGATCAACCGATGCCAAAGGCTCCGCTTGTTTGAGCCTCGGATGTCTGGCCGGGATAAAGAGCACCCGGTCCAGTGCCACTTGGTCCATGGCGGCCTGGGCGATGCTCAGGTGACCCAGGTGCACTGGGTCGAAGGTCCCACCTAGAATGCCGAAGTTCAAGGCTAACGGCCGCTCAGAACCATGCTAGCTCGACTTTCCCGAACCTGATGGTGTCGCCTGCTTCGATACCAGCGTCGATCAGACGATCAGCCAAGCCAGTCTTTCGCATCTCACGCCACAATTGAAGCAAGACTCTTTGGTCGCGTGTGTCGGCCATGGCCGTAAGGCGCTCCATCATTTCGGATTCTACGATGTATACGCCGTCTGGACCCCGCCGGACCGATTCTTTACCAGCGGATCGCTGCGGACGGAAGCGCATGGGTTCCGGCTCTGGACCCTCTTCAACTTCTTCCTTAGGCATCTCGGCCAGGGCTCCGACGATATTCCCCAGGAGTTGGTCCACCCCTTCGCCGGTGGCTGCTGAGATGAAATGCACGCGCGAGCCCATATCGCCGATTGCCTCCACCAGACGTGCCGTCAGTTCCTCTTGTGCTTCCCGTACCTCGGTGACGTCGAGCTTGTTAACCACCACGAGCTGGGGTTTCTCGGCCATCTCTGGGTTGAACTGCTCCAATTCTTGGTTGATCATCCGGTAGTCGTTCACCGGGTCTTCAGAAAGGCCGTCCAACATGTGCACATAGAGTCGTGCTCTTTCTGCGTGTCGAAGAAACTCGTGGCCCAGCCCGATCCCGTCGTGGGCGCCTTCAAGCAACCCTGGTACTTCCATCATCACGAAATCATTCTGGCCAACCCGGACCACACCGAGGATCGGCTCGACGGTCGTGAACGGATAGTCCGCCACCTTGGCTTTAGCGGCGGAGCACATGGATATCAAAGTTGATTTACCAGCATTGGGTTTCGCCAGCAATCCGACATCCGCGAGCAGCTTTAACTCCAAGAAGAGGATAGTCCTCTCTCCTTTCTCTCCCCGTTGCGCCAAGACCGGCTCCTGGTTGGTCGGAGTGGCGAACCGAGTATTTCCCCATCCGCCACGGCCACCCACCGCAACCAATCTGGGCATTTCACTCGTAATATCGTCTAGGTACTCTCTCTCTCCGTCCTCGTTCAAGCGATAGACCACCGTACCCATAGGCACAGGAATATATTTGTGATCACCGTTGCCACCTCGCCGGTTCTTGCCTTTCCCATGTCCACCGTGGACCACGTAGATAGTGCTATTGAACTTGATATGAAGCAGCGTATTGATGGACGAATCACCAACCAGATAGGCGCTTCCCCCTTCACCACCATCCCCTCCGTTTGGACCACCTTTAGGACGGTATTTCTCCCGAAGGAAACTGCTACAGCCATTCCCACCGGATCCGGCGTTAATATTTAATCTAACGGTATCAATCATTGAATTTAGCTATGTAAAAAATAATAAGAGTAATAATCATGTGGACTACAGGTATAACTATTCTTAGTTGTGCCTAGAATCCAGTTGATTACTACCAGTTTAACATGGAGAGAGTTAGAGTTTGGGTTGATAATCCGGTATACGAGAGAGAACAGAAATACCGAGTTCGGGTCCAAAATAGACCGGTAGTTTTTAAATGGAATAATTGTCCCAGGCTATAGGCGAAAAGGCTTAAAGTTATCCACTGGGGACAAAACCTTACCCACGCATG
>Ga0208113_1000046_pt1 | contig 51996 bp, 49 predicted proteins | sample Knorr_S7_td_NADW_FD_185598 | JGI IMG/M metagenome (GOLD analysis project Ga0208113, IMG submission 185598) | Marine microbial communities from Southern Atlantic Ocean transect - Knorr_S7_td_NADW_ad_2505m_LV_A (SPAdes) (version 2) | ecosystem: Environmental > Aquatic > Marine > Oceanic | place...
TTCCCCCGACTTATGGACGCCCTCTCCAAGATAGATGGCCCCTATGTATCGAGGATCGAAGACGGGAACCCGTTCGCCCCCAAGTCACTCAGGTGGATGGTCGTCTTCTTTGTGATGTGGTACTCACTGGACTGGCTCTCCGCCATGGTTGTCCTCGACGAAGGGGGACTGCGTGAATCAGGACCAGTATGGGATGCCGAACTGATGGAGACGGTCATGACCGTCGCTTGGGGGGGCTTTGTAATCCTCGTACTTCTGACAGCCTACAGGCTGGTCGACTACCTCGATGCATTCATCGTGGTCGAGGGGGACAATATGGCGGCTCGCCGGTCTCTGGCGAGCGTTGCTGAGTCGATTGGCAGGCTCGCTGTGGTTGTAGTTGGATTCTTCGTCGTCGCAGGACTCTTCGGCGTCAATCTGAATGGGCTCATCGCCGGTCTCGGTATCACCGGTCTTGCGCTCGCGCTCGCAGCCCGTGACTCGGTCGCCAACGTGTTCGGAGCCATCTCAATCATCGTCGACCAGCCATTCAACGTCGGCGACTGGATCATCGTAGAGGACGTCGAGGGTGAGGTCGTCACCATCGGCCTGCGCACGACCACGCTGAGGTCCGGGGCAGACACGATGATCACAATCCCCAACTCCAACATCACCAACTCCCCCGTTGAGAACTTCAGTCACCGAAGGTTCCGCAGGATTCGCCCGAGTTTTGAGTTCGAGGAGGATAGCAATGCTGCGCAGCTCCGTCAGTTCTGTGAGTCCCTCTGCGAGCAGGTGCTGGTAGATCCGAGGTCTACCAAGTCCGAGGACTCGTGGGTCCGTGTCACTGAGACTCTTCCATCGAAGGTCACGGTTTCAACCAACTTCTACTGCGCTTCCTCAGGCAAGACCCAGAGGGAGTTCACTGAGGACATCCTGCTGATGGCCCGTGCCAGGGGCAATGAAAGTGGCCTGAAGTTCCACGAACCTAGGCGCAGGGCGCAGATGTAGGCCAGGTGTACGACGATGGCCAGACTGATTCTGGTTCGGCATGGTCAATCGGTCTGGAATGCGGCCAATCGCTTCACCGGCTGGACCGATGTCGATCTGTCTGAGAAGGGCGTCGAAGAGGCGGATGAGGCTGGCCTTCAGTTGGCTGACATCAGGTTTGACGTCGTCCACACCAGCGATTTGATTCGCGCTCAGAGGACTGCTGAGATTATCATGGGGCACAATCAGGCCTCGGGGGATGATGTGCCGACCAGATACGACTGGAGGCTGAACGAGCGCCACTACGGCGCCCTGCAGGGTCTGAACAAGACCGAGACTGCCGAGAAGCACGGCGCCGAGCAGGTGCACGTGTGGCGCCGCTCCTACGATGTGGCCCCTCCCGAGGGAGAGAGTCTCGAGATGACCGCCCAGCGCACCATCCCATATTTCATCGACGAAATCGTCCCCGACCTCGAGGGTGGTCTGAACGTGCTGGTCTCTGCGCATGGCAACTCGCTGCGATCTATCGTCATGCACATCGAGGGTATCTCCCCCGAGGAAATAGTGTCCCTCGAGATTCCCACCGGGGAGCCGATTCACTACACCTACGATGAGGGAGTCATCTCCCGAGATGGGTGAACGGCCTCTCCGGGGGCGGGGACATACGCTTGTAGACCCCGTACAGCCAGTAACTCAGGGCGATGCAGGCTATCGGAATAGGAACTTCCTCCATCGTAGGTGGGAATGTATTGACCAAAGAGACGATGCCGAAGAACGCGGCCATCACCGAAAGTGACGAGAAGGTGCGGTTGCTGAACATCCGCTTCTGGTAAGCCTTGACGTAAGCCAGCGTAGTCACTGCCGGCTCTGGCGCACCTGATTGATGCGAGGTGGACTCGAGCACGTCGAGCAGACACTGCTCGTACTCCCAGATCGCCAATCCACCGCGATGTGAGTAGAAGGCATCGTCTGATGCCCAATCCGCCGGTGCTGTTGACTTCCATCCCTCGATCAGCGCCAAGCGCAGGGGAGTCTGGTCCAGACTGGTGGAAGAGGAGTAGTGGATACGGGACAGGTCGTGGACCAGCGATGCGAGGTCGCGCATCGCGGGGAACTCGCAGGTGTGAGTGCGAAGAGCGTCTGCCAGCCTAGGCCTGCCTATCCTGAGCGAGTCCGCGGAGATGTCCGACAGCCTGACATCGCCGAGACTGAGGGTGCAGGGCTGGTTCTTTGAATACTTGGCGCGCCAGAGGTGGGTAGCCCGGAGTGTCTCTTCCAGCCACTGCGTCCTGGCGTTCCAGCGAGAGGGGTCTCGCGGAGTCGTTCTGACTTCCTCCACCGCGGAGTGATAGCGGCCGAGCACCTCTCCGGCTACGCGCAGAATCCCCTGCGCATCGGACAAGTCGTCCACTCGCAGGGCCTCCCTCAACTCCGAGGCTGCATCAGAACCCGCATCCGGGGCACTCCAGAGAAGTATCACGTCCCTGTCCGTCCAAGTATAACCTCCTGAGGGGACCCGTGAGCCCTCCGGTGCTGCTCTGGCTCTGGCCCTGAGGCGGCCGTCCGACCCCCACGGGAGGAACTCAGCGATCCAAAGACCGTTGGCACTCAGAGTGGCTATCATGCCACGCTCGGAGGATTCGGAGGAGGCTTCGGTTATGGAACCCGAATCTGGAACCTGCCCCCAAGGCTCCAGTTCGGAAATCAGCAACTTCCAATCATCTGCATTTGACATGGAGATTGGCTCTAACATACTGGCCACCATTCCGGTTCCGGCGAATTTGACTGCTTGAAAGCCCGCAGGAGCCTCGGAATCGCTCTCCACCTCAGCCATAGCGGCCGGCCTCCACTGCCTCTCCTGCTCTGACATGTTCGCTGCCCCGGGGCCACGACGTGGTCGTCGGCTTCATTGAATCGGTCGGCGAAGCCTTGAATCACACCCCCCTCAGCGAGATGCGTGGGTGATACTGTGTCTGACATTCCTCTGGCCGTCGACATGGACGGTACGCTGATTCTCTCGGACATGAGCAGGATCAGTTTCTCGCGCGTCATCGCGAAGCGCCCCTGGGTGCTTCCAGGAATGCTGCTGAAGGAGCTCACGGGGAAGCGAGCGCAGTGGAAGCGGGACCTCGCCAAGAGACTGGTCTTCGATCCAGCAGAACTGGACTACCACGAGGCTTTCCTCGATTGGATTACCGGCGAGCATGCAAGGGGTCGAACACTGGTTCTGGCTACAGCATCGGACCGTATCGTAGCCGAGAGGGTCGCCGCGCACGTGGGACTGTTCTCGGACGTGATGGCTTCAGACGCGACCTACAACCTCCGAGACCAGCGCAAGGCGGAAGCGCTGGTGGCCCGATACGGCGAGAAGGGTTTCGGCTACGCTGGCAACAGCCATCTTGACATGGCAGTGTGGGAGCGAGCCGGTCAGGTCGTGGTCGTGAACCCCGACAAAGGTGTGCTGGACAAACTCGGAGAAGGCGCTGATATCGTCTTCGAGTAGGTGCGATTCAAGGCGACGCCCTTTAGCGCAGTCAGCATTTGGTGAGTGTATGGGCCGCATGCGCAAGTCGCTCGGGCGTCGAATCGACAGCATTGCCAAGTGGTTCCTGAAATTCAGACTGGTTTCGTTACCTGCGAGGGCGATTGCCAACTCCAGCTACGCATGGAGCTTCATCTCGCGCACCGACAGGATTCGCACCAACAGACTGCGAGACCGACTCAAGGAAAGTGAGTTGCCTCAGCACATCTCGATCATCATGGACGGCAACCGCCGCTTCGCTTGGAACAAGGAGATTGAGCGTGACCTCGGACACCGTCACGGCAAGGAGAAGCTCAAAGAGGTCATGGACTGGATCATCGATCTTGAGATACCGTATCTGACCGTGTATGCCCTCTCGACGGAGAATATCCACGAACGAGCTCCTGAGGAGCTGGGGGCTCTGTACGACCTCTATGTGACTGGACTGAACGAGATCGCCGAAGACCCGCGCATCCATGAGCGGGGCGTCAAAGTGCAGGCGATGGGTCGCCTCGAGATGCTCCCCGAGCGGGTACGCGAGGCCATCGGCAACGCCCAGTCTCGCACCGAGGACTACACCAACTTCCTGTTCACCGTGTGTCTAGCCTACGGTGGCAGAGAGGAGATCGTCGATGCGGTGCGCGAGGTCGCATCGGACCACGCCAAGGGCGAGCTCGCTCTCGAATCGATCAACACGGAGCAGATCTCCAGCAGGATGTACACAGCCGACCTGCCCGATCCGGATCTGGTAATCCGCACCAGTGGGGAGGAGAGGATCTCGAACTTCCTGCTGTGGCAGATAGCGTACTCCGAACTGCACTTCACCGACGTCTACTGGCCCTCGTTCTCCAAGGAAGACCTGTACGAGGCCATCGAGTCGTATCAGAGCAGGAGGCGGCGCTATGGCGAATGAGGCGTGCGATGAATGCGGACGCGACGGTTACCGCAACCCCTCTGTCGCCGTCGATGCCGTCGCCCTGAGAGAGAGTGAGGCTGGAATCGAAGCCCTGCTCATCAGGAGGGGGAGTGAGCCGTGGCTAGGAAGGCTGGCCTTCCCGGGCGGTTTTGTCGATATCGGAGAGGACCCGGAGGACGCCGTGCTGCGCGAGCTCGGAGAGGAGACCGGGGTCGATGGCTTCGACCCGGTCGCCCTCGCCATACACGGAGATCCCGATAGGGACCCCCGCAAGCACATCGTCGCGCTGTTCTACCTCGTAGACGTCGATCCCGAAGCCGAGCCGAGAGGCGGAGATGATGCTGCTGAAGCCGCCTGGGTCCCCCTAGACGGGTTGACTGCAGAACAGATGGCCGGGGACCACATCGACATTATCGAGATGCTGCGTGAGTAAGCCTATCACCGGTGAGCCTGTGCGGGACTCATGGCTCGTAAACTGAAAATAGATACTGGCGAACCCACGCTCGCACCATACAGCCCGGGAATCAACGTGAAGGACCACATCTGGCTGTCCGGTCAGATTGACGTCTCGGTGGAAGGGATTGAGGCGCAGACTCGTGGCACTCTTGCCAAGATAGACGAGCTTCTGGCAGCGGCCAACAGTTCCAAGGCGGACCTCGTCAAGGTCACTGTCCTGTTGGCTGACATAGGTTACTACTCAACGGTGAATGAGATCTACTCCGAATGGCTTGAGGACGGAATGCCCCCTTCGAGAGCGGCCTACGGAGTCGTGGATTTGCCGGGCGGGGCACTCATAGAGATCGTTTGTGAAGCGTTTCGCGGTTGCGGGGGAGCATAATGCACGACATCATCCTGAAGCGTTTCGAGGAGCCTGACGAGTTACGGGAGTTTGAGAAGGGCAGGTTCGAGGTAGTGCACTTCGATGGCATGACAATCGGTCGGGCTACCTACGAGCCCGGCTGGAAGTGGTCTGTCGATGTCTCTCCGCTGACCGGTACGGATTTCTGCGAGATCGAGCATCTCGGGATGGTGCTCGAGGGCCATGCGACATGCGCTTTCAAAGACGGCGAGGTGTACACCCTAGGCCCGGGCGATCTGTTCTACATCGGCCCCGAGCCGCACGACAGTTGGGTGGTCGGCGACGAGAAATACGTCTCACTGCACTTCCAAGGCGCCGACAAGTACGCTGACTGAGTCTCTGTCCCGAATCGGGAACGCTTAGGAGTGCCGGCATCTGGAGCGGGCCGTGAGCGTGTTCAAGGCGTACGACATACGCGGCATCGCGGGAAGCGATCTGACGGTCGAGTTCGCCAACACTCTCGGTATGGCGGTGGCGACCCATCTGGACGCTGGCGCGGTCGCCGTCGCACGCGACATCAGGGAGTCGGGTGAGGAGCTCCATGCGGCGTTCGTCGAGGGGGTACTCAGCACGGGCGCGGACGTCCTTGACCTAGGTGTGACAACCACGGGAGTGCTGTACCGCGCCACTGTGGATCTGCCAGTCCAAGCCGCGGTAGCCATCACCGCAAGCCACAACCCACCTGAGTACAACGGCTTCAAGATCTGCCACGGCAAACTGCCCGTTGCAGGGGACGAGCTGCAAGAGTTGCGCGGGACCTTCGAGAGCGGTGAGTTCCGCGAGGGTGCTGGCTCTCACGTGCTGGTGGAGAACTTCGAGGACCACTACCTCGATATCGTCGTCGATAACGCAGGCAAGCCGGCAAGAGCGATGCGGATCGTTGTCGATTGCGGTAACGCCGTGCCGGGCCCGCTCGCGATGCGTTTGATGGAGGCTCTGGGTGTTGATGCGGTCCCTCTGCACTGTGACTGGGACAACACGTTCCCCAACCACCCTCCCGACCCCACACGCCCGGAGAACATGGCCGACCTCGCCGCAGCGGTGGTCGAGCACGGCGCTGAGTTCGGCATCGGTATGGATGGGGACGGGGACAGGATTGGCGTGGTCGATGAGGCCGGGCTCTTCATCCACCCTGACAGGTTGATGGCAATCTTCGCTAGAGATGTGTTGTCCAACCTGCCCGAGGATGCAGTCGAAGAAGAGAAAGTGGTCTACTTCGATGTCAAGTGCAGCATGGCACTAGAGGAGGCGATCGCAGCAGCTGGCGGTGTGCCGAGGATGGTAAGAACCGGTCACTCTTTCATGAAGCGAGAACTGAGGGACAACCCCCAGTCCCCAATGGCAGGTGAGATGTCGGGCCACTTCTTCCTGCACGACCGCTGGCCCGGCTTCGACGACTCGCTGTACAACAGCGCCCGCCTGCTGGAGATCATCGGACGCGACCCCGCGCCCGCAGACGGAGGGCCGGCCTTCTCCGAGTGCTTCTCGTTCCTGCCCGACTACCCCTCGACAGGCGAAGCCAAGATCCCATTGCCCGGTGAGCGCGAGGAAGTCATGGCGGCCGTGCAGGAAGCCTTCTCGAACATGGAGTGCTCCACTGTGGATGGCATCAGAGTGCGTTACGACGACGGTTGGTACCTGTGCCGACCGAGCAACACCGAAGCCATCCTGGTAATGCGAGCGGAGGGTCGCAACGAGGCTGCGCTAGAGAGTATCCTCGCGGACGTGAACGCCCGCATAGGGCATATGGCGGATCTCAGCGCGCTGCGCTGATCATTCCAAGGAGTCGGCAGAGGCCAGAATTGGTAGAGCCACCAAAAGGCCGCATATAGCAGCGCAGAAGACGCTGAAGAATGCGCCAATACCTCCCATAGCTGCCCCTACAGCACTGTCTCCGGCCGCCTCTGCCATTGCATCGGCGTACATTACAGAACCGATCAGCGACACGACGAGGCTGACCCCGATTGCGTAGAGTCCCGTCATGACGCCGCTCCTCTGGTAGTTGCGGACCTGGTTTCCGGCATACGCTACCACGAAATTGACGCCTACGGCAGTTAGTGCTTCGACGTACATGAAGATTGAGCTGACCTCGATACTCGCATCCGCAAGTGCGTCCATAGTGGCGCCAACCGCGGCTAATTGAAGTACTGAAAGCAGCCCCATTATGACTCCGTAAATCATCATGAGGATTCCCATGATCTTGGGCAGAGAGCTCTTCGGACCGATCATCACAGCAGGTTGGCTGTACGCGCCTTGGTCTCCGGCTGCCCCGGCATTCGGTGTTCCTGACAATGTCGCTTCTTGCGGGGCTGCGCCCCCGTCGGTCTCTTCCATGGCAGGCCGTGTTGAAGTTGTGACTTAGCCTTGTCTGCGGCACCGATTCTCTTATGCGAATGGCTCAGGTGGTCGCGCTGACGCCACTGTAGCTTAGCTGGTAGAGCACTTGATTCGTAATCAAGAGGTCGGGAGTTCAACTCTCCCCAGTGGCTCTCATTCGGAGGTTCCCAGTTCCAGGGCGCCGAGCAGTGGCCTGTACTTGTCGTTCGAGCGCGCGAGAGCTTCAATCACAGGCATCGGCTCGCCCGAGAGCATGCCAAGGGTGGATCCTCCTCCAGTGCTGTTGTGGCTCACCTCGCCGGACATGCCACGCTGGTTGACCAGGGCACTGGTGTGACCGCCCCCGACGATGGTTACCCCGGTGGCTTCGGCGCACATGTTGAGGATCTCGATGGTCCCGATGGCGAACTCTGGCAGCTCGAAGAACGAGGCCGGACCGTTCCACATGACGCAGCTGGCGTCCATTATCAGCGGTCGCAGGTCCATCAGGGTCTGGAAGCCGATGTCGTAGATCGGATTCTCGGTCGGCAGCTCGTCGATTCCTATGGGGTGCCTCTTACCGTCGACTTCAGTCACTAGGTCGCTGGGTAGGAAGAGTTTCTCGGAGTGGTCGCTCAGTAGGCGCTCGGCCATCTCCCAGGTCTCGTCGAAGGATTCTCCCATCGCGTTTCGGATGAACTCCTTGTTCCTCTCGCCTATGTCGTGCCCGCTGGCCCACAGCATCAGGTTGCCGACCACCCCCACCAGGGGGATGCAATCCACGACGTCTCGCTCGATGAGATTAAGCGCGACTCTCAGCGAGTCGTCGCACTTCGCCCCCCCCAAGATAGCAACATACGGTCTGGGAGGGTCGTCCACGGCCAGTCCAAGGGCCCTGATCTCCCTGTTCATCAGGCGGCCTGCGATACAGGGCATCTCCTCGGCAAAGCCAGTGAGTGTGGGGGAGTTCCGGTGGGCTGCGCCGAAGGCGTCGGAGACGTACACGTCCGCAACGGCTGACAGACGGGTCACGATCTCGGAGGACGGCTCCTCCTCGGGGCTGACCTTTTCCGGGCCGTACTCCTCGGAGTGCATTCGGACGTTTTCGAGGAAAATCTTCTCGCCGGGTTGCATCTCCTCGATGGCTGTGATGGCATCGTCGCCACAGACATCGGCGACGAAGCGTATCGTCTGCCCGAGGAGGCGGGAGAGGCGATCACAGTGTACTTCCATGCCGGTGAAGTCGCCCTTGCCGGGTCTCGACTGGTGTCCCATGATCACCACTTTGGCGTCGGAGAGGTCCCTCAGGGTATCGAGGATGGAGCGCAGCCTGCTGTCATCGAGGAAGGCGCCGGTGGACGGTTCGAGGGGCGAATTGACGTCTACTCGATAGAGCACAGTCCGTCCCGCAAGGCGGACGTCGTCCAGCGACAGGACGGTTGTCACGGTTGGCGGCACTAGCGGTCCCTCTATGGCCGTTGTGGGTGGCGAACACGCTCCGCGTGGCCCCACAATGCCTTTCACCGGTGACGTCTGAAGCAGCCGCATGAGTTGGGATGCCGGGCGCCTGACTGGCCCCGACGGAGAGGACTGGAGAGTGCCGGCCTCGGAATTAGCGGAGAGGCAGGGCAGGTTGTCTGCGGCACTCGCCGAAACCGGCCGCGAATCCGTCTTGGTCGATGATCCTGTAGAACTCTACTGGCTTACCGGGGGGCGTCAGAACTCTCTGCTCCTAGTCGGTGCAGATGGCTCTGGCATTCAGAGGACGCAGTGGGTGAGGCGCTCTTTGAAGCGCGCTCGATTCGAGGCAGGAGGAGGCGATTCGCCCCATGTCATAGAGGCTCACCCGAGGATGGGGGACTTCGAGGACTCGTTGCGGGCTGCTGGTTGCACTCAAGCACCCGGTTTGCTCGCAGGCAAGGTTCCACAGAAGCGTTGGTCCTTCCTCACATCCAAGATGAGTGGGCTCGAAGGGCAGAGCTCCGATTGTACAGGACTGCTGTTCACCCTCAGGGAGACAAAATCGGACTGGGAGCTTCGGATGCATCGCGAAAGCGGCGCTATCAATCAGTTGATGTTTGAGGCTGTCCGCGACCAAGGGGGGCTGGGGCACACTGAGATCGAGATGGCCGCCGCTGCCGATGAAGTCAGTAGAGCCGCGGGTTTCGGCGGCCGCATCAGGATGCGTAATTGGCCGATGGACTGCGACAGGGTCGTCATCGCCGCTGGCCGTTCGGGAGCCGTGCCATCATACTTTGACTCTGGAGTGGCCGGTCTGGGCGCAAGCCCGATCTCCTCCCTCGGCGCGGGATTCGCCAGAGTAGCCGAGGGCGAGCCGGTACTGGTCGACATCGTCCATGTACATCGGGGCTACGTCTCAGACTGCACTCGAATGTTCAGCGCTGGTCCGCTGTCCGATGAATGGCTGCAAAGGCTCGACGATATGGCACAGGTACGCGATTTTATTGTCGAAAGCCTCGGCAAAGGAGATGACTGCTCGGCTGTCTGGGATTCGGGCAGCGAGATGGTCGGAGACATGGGGCACAGTGAACACCTGATGGGAATGCCACCTGACCAAGCCAAGTTCCTAGGGCACTCGATCGGGCTCGAACTCGACGAGACCCCTGTGGTTGCTCAAGGCTTCGACCGGCCTCTGCCGCTCAGTGGAACCATGGCAATCGAGCCTAAGGTCATCTACCCGGGCGGCGCCATAGGAACCGAGGACTCGTGGGTCCGCACCAGCGAGGGTATGGAGTGCCTGACAATGGGCGAGTCCTTCCCTATGCTCACGGAGTGGTAACATGAGGAAGCCGATTGTCTCCGTGTTCGGATCTAACGACCTCTCTGGGGCCCCCGAGGTCGAGGCTCTGTGCGAAGACCTGGGCAGAGCCATAGTCGAGCTGGGGTGCAGGGTGGCCTGTGGAGGGCTGGGTGGCACGATGACGGCGGTCTGCAGAGGTGCGCAGAGCAGCGATGACTACCAGAGCGGCGACACCATCGGGATTCTTCCGATGGGGGATGCCGATTCCTCCAATCCACATATCGATGTGGTCATCCCGACCGGCCTAGGACTCTTCAGGAACATGCTGGTGGCCCGCACTGGCGATGCTTGCATCGCTGTCAGAGGCGGCTCCGGCACACTCTCCGAAATCGCCTTCGCCTGGCAGATCAACAAGCCTGTGGCCACTATGTCGAGTACCGGAGGCTGGTCCTCCGAACTCGCTGGCAGAAGGCTGGATCACCGTAGAGACGGCACCGAGGTGGTCGATCTCGATGATGTTGATGCCGCGAAAGCGTGGATTACGGAGGTGCTGGGACTGTGACTAAGGCGAGGCGGACAGCTCAAATCAGGCTCGCCAGAGTTCTGAGAGGGCGCAACGAGCCGCACGGCAAACCCATCACCGACGAGTCGATTATGAAAGGAGTCGAGGTAGACGATGCTGGAATAGTGGAATTATGGGTAAAACCACCTCATCCGCACTGTCCATGCTGCTTGGATGACCTGATAAGACTGAGGAACGAGGTGGCCTCGCAAAAAGGTGTCCTCGGATGCCATATTGAGGTAGTTGGAATACCACAGTCAGAACGATGGACTGCGGCTGTGAACGAGTGATTTTCAAGGTGTTATTTTAATAATTATTAAAAAAACCTTATTCATCTGAAATCTCATCGGTTTCCTGCCATCTCTTGGCCCTTCTATCTTCGACTTCCCTCAACTTGGCCCGAATCCTGCTTGAGATCCACCAGATGCCCACACTGAGACCGATTATCGAGATGAGGAGGCTCTTCTGAAACTCGGGATCGCTCCAATCCACCATTCACTCACCTACAAGGGGGGAATCACGTCGATGTCGCATGATCCAACAGGGTACAGGCAGCACGTCAGGATACCGCCTTCTGCCACGATGTAGTCGTCCAGCCCAGGGGGGAGCTCCTCTGGCAGGTCCACCTGACCACTCAGCAGCCTGACAAGGCAGGTTCCGCAGTTTCCTGCGGTGCAGTTGGTGGGGATCTCGACCCCTGCGAGTTCCGCAATCTCCACAATCGGGGTGTCCGGCACTATTCGAGCTATCCCGAGCGGCTTCGAGCCTCGGAAGAACCGGATGACCGGGATCTCGTCCGCCATGGACCTGCCTCAGCGATCTTCCCAACGTGTCCATCTGCCGGTCTGCTTGTTGAAGACCAATCCAGCCTTCTTCATCCACTTGTTGAACTTCGTAGCGCCCGCGCCGGTGGCTATGATGAACTCCTCTCGGTGCTCTTGCGCCTGGATGTAGCCCTTCGCGGCGATGGTCTGGTCGATCCAGTCGTCTATGCTCATCAGCACGCCAGAGAGCTTGCTCGACTCCACGGCAGCCTCGAGCTCCTCTGCCGTGGCACCAGTAGACTCGAGATCGCGTATCATCCGATCAGTCACCGAAGGCGCGTCCTTCTTCTTCGGGGGCCTTGAGACGGGCAAGCGGTGCTTCTGCTTCGGGTTGATCTTGATTCTAGAGCCGTTGTCCAGGTGATCTTCGACGATTTGGGCCATGGGCGCTCTGAACTCCTCCTCGCACTCCCAGCAAACCAGCATGAAATCGGTCAGGTCCTCAACGACATTGCCGCTGCGTGGATCGATTTCCTCGCCGCATGAGGGGCATGCATGGAGGCAGATGGTCGGTGCTATCTTCCGACGGAAGTCGACGATGTCCTGAGGGGTCCCGATGAGTTCGAGCATTTCGTGGTCCCTAGCGGCCTCAAGCCCCCTGGTCTCGAGCTGGTCACGCAGCTTAGAGCGCTGCTCGTCCTTGGATTCCTCATCAAAAGTGTTCTCCAGTTTGACGATGAGCTCAATGGTCTTGCCCAGTCGGTTCATGACCAACTTCTTGTCGCGGAACGCCTCGACCCTCGCCATCCTGAGTTGCTCCTTCGCCTCGAGCAGTTCGGAGTGCAGATCCTTCTGTTCCCGCTTGAAGCGCTGCTCCTCGATCTTGTCGACCTTCTTCTTGCCGCGGTCGGAGAGGACGTCGGCGAGGAACCTCTGCTTGCTCGACCCTCGCGGGCCTGAGCGCACCGCGTCCAAGACGGATATCGCTATTGCCTTCTTCAAGCCGTAGTTGTTGATGAGCGTCTCAGGGTCCAGTTTCTTCAGGTCGCCGACCTTGATACCGCCGTCGGAAAGGATGTGGGCGGTGTTCACGTCGATACCGCGTCGAAGCAGCGCCAGATAGGTGTCCTTCTTCGCCATAAGTACTCATCCCGGCTCGGGCCCGTCGCGTGACCTGCCGCCCTGACCTGCCGAGCAGGGAGCCCTCTATCAAGGCGCGGGCAAAACCCTCGTATTTAGTCTCAATTCGATGAAATTGCATCCACAAGTGAGACCCATTGGGATGTCTCCAGATTCTCTGGACGGAGGTCCAGCCAACCTTCTGGGAGTCCCTCTGGAGAGGCTTGGATGACAGTGTCGACCGCTTCGGACCAGCGCTGCTTATGCCAGCCCTTGATCCGACCGATGCGACTGGGGGGTTTCGACAGCAGGGTGCGCAACTTGCGGCGCCTGTTGGCAAAGCAATGCTGGGTGACCGTCCTGAACATCCTGCGGTCAATCCCGGGCTCCCTGTCCACAGGGCGCATGGAGGTCAGACGGGAGCTCACGCGTGGAGAGGGACTGAACGAGTGCGGAGCCACCTTCGCGTCCAACTCGACTTCGAAATCCAGCCAGAGAGACAGTCCTAGAGGGCTCAGTGCGGCGTGATCCCTGCCAATGGCCATTCTATCTGCGAACTCCTCCTGCAGAAGCAGCACTACAACTGCCATCGGATGCTCGGCGTGATGCCTCTGTATCCTCTCCAGGACGGGGCTGGATATCTGATAGGGTAGATTGGCCACTATGTGAGTTACATCAGCAGGCCAGACGGCTTCCAACGCGTCGGCCTTCTGGAGGTCGAGGCGCCCTTCAGCGTCTCCGAAGACGCGTTGCAGGTGATCGACGGACTCATCGTCCACCTCGAACGCGGTCACCCTTGCTCCGGTCCTCAGAAGTGCCAGTGTGAGAGAGCCGGATCCCGGGCCTATCTCCAGCACATGCGAGTCCGTATCGAGGGGGCTCGCGCGGGAGGCAATGTCCACCGAGCGGGAGATGACTGCGTCGTCGATCAGGAAATGCTGTCCGAGCGATCTGTTTGGGCGGATCCTGTCTCGTAGAAGGTCGACTAGGAGACGTGTGTCCAAGTCATCCATGGCTCGACCCCGATTCACATCTCGGAGCGAACCAGCAGGTCGAGTAGACGGGGCGACTGGGTTTCGTCTTCCATCTCCTTGACATAACGCTCTGCGAGCAGTCTAACTGAGTTGATGCCGCAGGCCTCGTCGATCTCCTCGAATTTGCTCCAACCAGCAATCCCACGAATCTGGACCATCTGTAACGCCTTCGCATTGCCGATGCCAGGCAGCAACTGAAATGCGTGCATCTTTAGTGAGAGGTTGTTGGCACGGTTGTAGAAGCCCAAATGTCTCTCGGAATCCTCTGAGATTACTCCTATAATCGCCTCGGTCAACTCACCATTGGCAGACGCCGAGAGATCACGGTGTCTGACCTCGGACAACGGTCCGAGGTCATCAGAGTTGACCTCTATCCTAGAGCCGTTTGACAGGTCTCCGTGGTCATTGACCCTCGCTCGAACCAGATGCATAGAGGGTTCGCTCAGGCAGTGTACCTCATGTCCAAACGGCCGCCTCTCCTGAACGTCTAGTATCCTGAGGTGAGTCTCGGAGTCGAACGGCTCGGGGCCATCCTCCTCTGGCTCACTCCGGTCTCCAGGTTGCATATCCCTCGAGTTGTACAGAACGGTTCCCCCCCTTGAATGGAATTGTTGCAGAAAATATCCCAAAACGACGGGTTCAGAGTACGTGCTGACGGATGATGTTGACGATTTCCTCAATCTCTGATGTGTCCATCGCAATCCTCTTGCTTGCGACGATTACCCTGACATCCGCTACAGCCATGGGATTTAGTTCGGCCAACTTGGCACAAATCTCGGGGTGAGCGGAGAGCTTCTCATTCTCCATGAGTGTGTCACGCAGAGTGCTGAAAACCTCAGGATCGGTCTTAATGCCGCCGCGGTTCGCACTGGCTGCCCATTCAGCGTGACCGAGTGCCATTTGCTGCTCGTAGGACAGTTCGCCTCGGCGCTCGTTCGCCTCTAGAAGCAGGTCACGGACTGAGGCGAAGTCAACGTATTCTCGCTCTGCCATCTGAATCACTCACTCCATTGGCCTGAGGTGCTCGGGGCGGGCCACGACCGTCTTTTGCATGTTGCCGTCAGAGACAGTGACGATGTACGCTCGTCCTTGTGTCCCCGAGATGACTCCAGTCTTGCCTTGGAAGCGGCGGTGTGGCATGCCCTTCTGCTGAGCTCCGTCAAGAACGATTGCGACGCTGTCACCCTCGGAATAGGGGTGCATCACTCGGTTGATGAAAACACGGCTGCGGTCGGCCTTCTTCTTCTTGAGAATGCTGCGAGTGCCTTGGCGTGAGCCATGGGTCCTAGTTGCCATATTATCACCATTCGACCATAGGTCGCGGAGCGTTCGACCTGCCGATTCTTCTTAAGGGCTCGGATTCGGTTCTGCGCTCAGTCAGCGTGAATACCCTCGACGTCGAGCCAAATGACCTCACAATCCCTCTCAAGCACGCCACTCACCGACGGGATGGTCCTGCCCTCATCTGAGTGGATGAGTTCCTTGATGTAGGTCCCGGCCTCGCAGCGCAGCGTCATCTGGACCTCGTCGCCATCGACAGATACATCGCTGATGGAGACTATCTTCCTCTTGCGGGTTTTCGCTGCCCTGCGATGTGAGACCCGCTTAGGAGTCTCCTGCTCCAACACGGCTCCGGAGAGGCTGGAGACGGACTCGATGACGGTGTCCTCCTCGGGGATGTCGTCGACCTTGAATCGGATGGTGTATGACTTCTCGGAGCGGGTTTCCTTGACCTTGCTCACATCGCCCCGCTTGGACCATCTCAGTGAGTCGAGCTCGACCTTGCCGTCGGCGTTCTCATTGACTTTCGAGACTAGTTCCTCGAGGTCGGTCTTGCGGACCTTTGGATTCTTAATCTCGAGGATGAAGGGGCGACCGGTTCCGAGGCATCTGACATCGATGTCCTCGCGACCCATACCGTGGAAGGAGGTGTCCTCGGCATCGAGGGTGATGCGAATTGGCTCGCCGATGAGGTCCTGCACCGAGTCGAGGTACTGGAGTCCAGTGCCTTCGCAGGACTCACAGCCATCAGCCCTGCCCCTGCAGGCTCTGCAAGGCCAGCGGGTCTGTGGAATCTCACGACTGAGTTTGCGGTACCTGCCGTAGAGGAAAACCGGTCTGACATCGACGTCAATCCGCAGCGTCAGACCGTCGACCAGTATCATCAGGTCAGGTATCTCCTTGACGAACTTGACATCGGGCATGTGCGCGGATAACTCGTTCTGGATGGCATCGACGAAAGCCGCCTTAAGGGGTCTTGAAGCGGGTGCTCCGTTCCTGCTGCGGATGCGGTCCTCCTCCTGGATGAGATCCTTGGGCATGTGGATACCGAACTGGATGGAGGCGTACTCGATTCCCTCAGTGGATTCGACGACTCTGCTGACGATGTTGCCGACGTCGTCGAACAGATTCTCACAGAGAGGACATAGGTCAGGAGTCTCGATTTTTGCTAACTCCGTGTCTCTGGCGTGTGCTGCACTGCGGATTTCCTCGCCCCCCGGCGCTCCTGGGGCCTCGGTCCTGCGACCGGCCAGCCTGTGCAAGCAGTGGTCGCAGGCTCCTATCTTGATGATGTGTGCGATTCCGAGTGGCGCGGGGCAGGGAGGCGCGTCCCAGTCTATCGAAGCGCCGTTGAGCTCCAGGTCATCGCCGTCGAACCAAATCTCCTCCTCCTCCTCTTCGGTTTCATCGGCCTCGACAATGACTTCGGCAGAAGCATATCCAGCGCTGGCGTAGAGCTGCCACTCGTCCTCCTCATCGAGCTTCTGCTCGCCTGCCTCAGGGCTGTCCCACTTCATCGGATCACCACCGAAGCCATGGGGGGCACCCGTGTCTTCGATGAATGCGCCACCAGAGGCTCACCTTTGACTCCTTCGGGCTCGAAATTGGTTGTTCAGAGAGACTTTCCGGACTCTTCGGCGATGCTTCTCAGATGACTGAAGGTATGTATCCCGCTGGAGCATCCAGTCGGCCAATCGAACCTGATTCCATAGCGACCGACCGATTCGGCCCTGGGCTTCTCCATCCGTAGCCTCGCGACCTCCTCCTCGAGTTCCAACTGCCTCTGCTCGTTCTCCTGACGGGGCTTGCATTTGGCACACTGACAGCGGCAGCGTATCGACAGGTAGCTGACCCTGAATGCGGCTCCGTCGGCAAATCGGAGTATGCAGTCCTCGTCGCCGCGCTCCAAGTCGGTCAGAGTGTTTCTCGACATGATGTTTCTCTCACAAGGGGGTTCGGAATCCCAGTGCTCGTACTACGCACCACCCAGTCTGGGCTTCAAAAATAGAAAATGCCCCTCCACCTATGATTGCCATAGGAATTATCCAAAGGACTCGCTGGAACTCGATTCCTGATAAGTAGAAGGCTGCTGCCAATACAAAGCCAACTGTGACTCCCATAATTCCGAGCTTGAGGCGGTACGCCTTACCTCTCGCGTCTATGTTGCATTCGAACACCATGATTTCAGGCAACCGTTTTTTCCATAAAATATCTATCATCAACTGCTAATATTTGTTTGGTGCAGATTGGAACTAGGAATACTCAGAAACCAGTGATTTTCGATGAAGCAGTCCCAATACTGCAGGTGTGAGAACCATGCTGGCAATCAGGGAGAGTCCGATCATGATGGCACAGAACAGTCCGAAGGTTGAGAAGAAGCCCATCTTGGACTGGTTGATTACTAGGAACCCGGCGATGTCTGACACGGCGGAGCCGAAGAGTGCGAGGCCCGAGGCGCTGCCCACAGCGGCGAGTGAGAGGTGCGGCGTAGTCCCCTTCTCACGCTCCTCGCGATAGCGCTCGATGAGGTGGATGACGTAGTCTATGCCCACTCCGAGGGACATTGCGGCGATTGCGACGGTGATCATGTTGAGTCCGTAGCCAGCCAGTGCAATCAAGGCGTACAGCCAGACGATGACGACAAAAATTGGACCGGTGGTCACTGCGGCGATGAAGAAGGGCATGGTGCCCCAGAGAATGGAGAGGACCAGAGCGAGGGTTGCGAAGGCCAACGCGTAACCAGTTCCGAGCAAGAAATAGGTGATTACTCCGGAAACTACGACCGTCGACCCAACTCTGCGAGTGAAATCAGCGCGGTCCTGCATCCCCTCCTGCCATCGCTGGCTCACAGAGGTCTCCTCCCGGAAGCCCCACCATAGGGTGATGGTGCAGAACACTACCCCCAGCAGCAGGGTCCCCTGCATCTCTTCCTGCATCGAGTTAGCGGCGACGAACCTGATGACCGGTTCGCCGGTCGGTATCGCCCATGTGATCGGGTACTCCTCGTCGGCAGAGGAGATTTTGCCGCGCTCCCTGAGAGGATTCCTCGCGAGCTCCTGCAACGGAGCCATGTCCTGCTCCAGTTGAGCCAGGGCCGGCTCAACCAAGGCGAACTGCTCGGGGCTAGAGATGCCGTATCGCATCGAGGCGCGTGGGTAGTGAGGTACCTCCCCAGAGACGGTGAGCCATGGTCGCTCGTAGTCCAACTCCTCGGCTGCATGGATGTACTCAGCGACTATGGAAGGAGGCAGTGGGGGATAGCCGCCGCTCTCGGGGACTCCGCGAGTCAGCACGAAGCCGTAGAGGAATATCAGGCACTGCCTGTCATCCAGTGAAGGCAGCCCGAGGACGTCCTTGTCGCAACCGACTCCTCCATCCTCGGCCGATGGGTTCCATCCCGCCTCAACGAATGGGGTGTTGTTCCATGCCATTGCGGCCTTGGCGAAGCCGAGTATGCCGTCGATGGCGATCATCTCAACCTCTCCTGTAGGGAGTCGGGAGATCTGGTCCGAGTCCTCAGGACCGTGCGAGTTCACGTTGCTGCGGAACTCGCCGAAGGCGGCTATCACCTTTGGATTCGCTATATCGCCCTCGACCAGTATGAATCCGGGCTCGCCTTCGTCGCTGAAACGCTCGTTGATCAGGCCGATTCCAAGAGCGAGGTCGGATTCGCTCTCTATGAAGTCCTCGACTTGGAAGTCGCCCTCCAGAGAGAACATCATAGGAACGGCCATCGCGGTGATCAGGATGGTCAGTGCGGCGACCACTGGAGCATGCCTTGCTGAGGTGGTGGTGACTCCGGCCAGCCACGATTGTGGGACCATGTGAACAAGGCCCTCCTTCTCCTCCTGCAGCTTCCCTCTGGACTCCATCCACAGATCGAAATCGTAGCGGACTAGTGGGGCCCAGAGACCGGTCAGGATGAATGCAGACAGCACCCCGAGACCGGCCTCTATGCCGAAAGAGCGCAGTGCGGCTATGTTTGAGGTCATGTTGGCCATGAACGCGACGATGGTGGTCGTAGAGGTCAGCAGTATGGCCCGACCTACTCTGCTGATGGAAGTGTGAACGGCCTGCTCGGGACTGGCTCCCTCCCTCCTTTCCTCCTTGTACCTGTGCAGCACGTGCAGACTGTCATCTATGCCCAGTGCCAGGACTAGAATCGGCAGGAGGTTGGAGAACTGCGAGCGGAATATCACTTCCATCCCGTATCTCTGTCCCAAGATGATTGCCCACCCAATGAGGCCTTGCATCCACAGCAGTGACAGTACCAGACCGACTGCCACGATGGCCACATCGGACACCCTCCTCAGACTGAGCCATAGCAGGATGGTCACCACCACTGCCATGATGGCAATCAGATAGGCGCTGGACAGCAGCTCGCGGTTGACCTCGACGTTGACGCCTTCTGCGAGCATCAGGGTGACGACCATGTCATCAGTGGCCCTCAGGTCCTCCTCGAGGGCCAAGTAGAGCCATTCCACCGCGCAGGGGGCCTCTCCAGCCAGAGCGCTCTCGCGGCAGTGCTCGACCGAGTTGTGCACCGGCTTGGTCTCCAGTGTGACTCCGTCCCACTCGTATCCGAAATCCGAGCTGGCGTTCAGCCAGGAGAATGTCCAACCGTTGCTCTGCATCGCCTCCCTGTCGAAGTTGACGAGCATCCATGCCGCCGAAGCGGACCAGCGTCCGGGCCCCCACTGCTCCGAGGTTATCGTGCCATCCTCAGACAGCTGATGTCCGTACGGTCCAATCACCGGGCTGGAGGGGTCCGGGGTGAAAGCCCGGTCGTTCGAAAGAAGTCTTAGGAAGTCTCCGGCGCTGTGGTTGGCCAACCTGTGTGCGGCTAGGTCGATGTGGGCTTGAGTGAGGTTCTCGTCGTCGAATGAGAGGCACTCGAGGACGCCACAGTCGGTCCAGTTGGTGGACGGCGGCGCCATGGTCAGAGTCTCTGGATCGATTCTGAGGCTCGTCAGGGCGGATTGGCCCGACATGAAAGCCCTGAAGTCCATTGCGAGGTCTATGATGCCCACCGCCGGTTCGCCGGTTATCTGAGAGGCGAACGAGAGGTAGAACTCGGAAATCTCGTGCTGCCTGAGGTACTCGGCCTTGGCGTCGATCTCCCTCAGCACCGTGAGGTTGAGTATGCCGCCCTCGGGCTCGACCACGCCCTGTCCTTCACCGGTGTAGTCAGCAATCATGCTGACGTCGGAGTCGGGCTCCCCGAATTGCCCTGAGTCCCGGATATAGACCCCGAAGGCCCAGATGTTTCCGGCCGAGGAGAACTCCTCCCTGAGGACCTCGTTGGCATCGAGCTCTGGCGACTCAAGGTCGTACGACTCGATGTCTATGGGGCTGAATGTGGCTGATATTCCCGGAAGCATCAGCAAGGACAGAAGGAGGATAACTAGGTGGGCCTGTTTGCGCCTCGGGACAAGGAAGTCAGCCACGTGGGCGAAGTCCCTCATGGCGCGGGCTCGCGCAAGATGGGTATTTCATTGGTTGTGTGAGAGTCACAGACCGCTTTCACGCAGGCTATCTAGGGCGTCACGCTGGGCCTTGGTCAGTTTGTCCGGCTCAGCGAGTGTGAACTCGATATCCAATGGGCCTCCAGAGTGGCCGTGACCCTGCAGTCGCCGGCGGTCCCCTATCCTGGTCCCCTCAGGCACGTCGATCTGAACCCGTTTGCCGACTGGTGTGCTGATTCTGACCTTGCCTCCAAGCAACAGGGTGGTGATTGGTATAGGGACTTCCTGAACCAGCCTCCCTTCCTCCCAGCGGCGGCCCTCCTCAGCATCGAGCCTCAGCGTGATGAGAAGGTCCCCGGGCTCACCCTGCGGATGGTCGTGACCCATTTTCTTCAATCGGAGGAGTTGCCCGTGGCTAGCGTTCGGCGGTACCTTCACTGTGAGCGTGCTGCCCTTGGTCTCAACCCCGGTTCCGTTGCAGGGGGCGCAGCGCTTCGAGGTTCCGAAACTTGAGCCCCTGCACTTGTCGCAGAGCTTCAGCCTGCGATGACTGAACCTAATATCAGTTCCATCTGAGGCCTGCTCGAGAGATATGTCCAGCCCGGCCTCTATGTCCGCACCTCTCGAAGGCTCGGTGGGCTCGCTCTTGGGCTGCTGAGTCTGTCTGCCTTCGAAGCCCTGCCCGAAGTTGAAATTGAATCCGGGAGCCGCCGTTCCGCGCCCACCCATGAACTGAGAGATGATGTCCCCTAGGTCGACCCCGCCGAAGCCTCCTCCGGACGGATTGCCCTGATAGCCCCCCCCTCCGAACATCTCCTCCATGCGACGGCGCTGGTCATGCTCTCGGCGTGCCTCGACCGTGCCTATGGCTTCGTAGGATGCCTGTATCGCCTTGAACCGCTCCTCGGCCGCCGCATCACCCGGATTGCGGTCCGGATGGTACTGGCGGGCGAGTTTTCGGTAGGCTCGCTTGATCTCCGCGTCTGTAGCATCGCTCGAGACGCCCAGAACGCGGTACGGGTCCTCTGCCATCGTCGCTTCTCGGCCGAAGGGGAGCCTTCAACCTGCTTAGTTGGGCGACGATGTGATAATGGGATTGAGGCTTTTGGGAGGCGCGTGGGAGTCGGCTGGGCGGTGTTCCGCAACTATGTTGGGCACGCCAAGGAGATCTACGGTGACATCACCGACTACCCGAGATTCTTCCTGATGCCGCCGACCGCTCTCGTCGAGGCAGACGCGGACGGCAACAACGTGGTCGCCCTGAGCTCGGCCGAGGACCACATCGACCACGAGGTGGAGTTGGTAATCCGGCTCGGCGAGGATCTAGGGCCGGTGGAGATGTGCGTTGGCAACGACACCACCAACAGGACCCGTCAGACGCTGGCCAAGAAGAAGGGCTGGCCGTGGCTCGAGGGCAAGGGGTTCGCCGGTTCTGGGGTGCTAGGGACTTGGACTGCTTGGGACCCACGCCCGGTGGAGATCTGCCTGTCGGTCAACGGCGAAGTCAGGCAGCAGGCCTCGACCGAGCTGATGGTGCACTCTGTGGAGTCGATTCTCGGGTACCTGCATGACTGGTACGAGCCCTCGCCTGGCGACCTCGTCTGGACCGGCACCCCAGAGGGCGTCGGGCCGATGCACGAAGGCGACGTCGTAGAGTGCTGGATGAAAAACTCGGATGGAGAGACGGTGAGTGTATTCAACGCGGAATGCGTTGTATAATCCGATTTCGTTAATTTGAAGAGTTGGGGCTACAGCGCTTAGCCATGGACGTGGCAGTAACTGATGCCGGGCCAGCAAGGGTTTAGCCTTACCACCTCGAGTCGGGGTCATGCGTGGAACGGCCGCCTTGCTCGTGATCGTTCTGTTCGCACCGGTTCTATCCGGCTGCCTCAACTGGAACGAGCACGATAACGAATTTTACGACTGCGACAGTCAGGAATACTGGGTGGACATATCGGAAGACTCGCCTTACCCAGGGCTGGAATGCGAGTCGGGGCCGGGAAGGCAGCTCTTCATCACCATCTTCGTATATCGAGACAACGAGGGTGTCGAGTGGCTCATCAATGAGACCTCAATCGCTACCGGAGTCGAACTGATCAACTCGGTGTACAACCCATCTGGAATCTACTTCGTCGTCGACGAGATAATCTGGGTGGACGAAGCCTTCCCAGAAATCCAAGACGATTTCGGTGACCAGGTCTCGATATCCCAACTCGGTGACACTTTCGTTGAAGGCTACAATCCAGCCAATGTCAACATAATCATGCAGAGCAACGGCTGGGGACAATACAGCAACTATCCTTGGCATTCCAGAGAGTACTACATCAGCACGGTGAGGGCTTCATCGTTCGCCACCAGCCACGTTCCGGGCCACGAACTCGGGCACTTCCTCGGGCTCTACCACACCCACCAGTTCCACGATGATCCGAACTCGGATTCGGACCTCGCACAAGCCTTCATCTGGGCGCAGAACTGGGTTACCCCAACCGAGCAGTGCTACCGCACTGGTGACTTCATCTGCTCGACCCCCTACGATTGTTACATCTGGTGTGAGGAGGTCATCAATTGCACCGCCAACGCCTATGAGAGCGACAGGCCAGATCAGGAACCGAGTGAGTTCGCTAATTGCACTGTAGAGCAGCACAACCCTTCACGGACGAATCTGATGAGCCGATATGGTGACCGCAGCGAGATTTCTTTTGATCAGGGCGCGCGAGCGCGCTACTTCATCCAGTACATGTCGGAGAACGAAAGAGAGGGGAACCTGCTGCATTTCTCAGAGATGGTTCCCCTCTACTGATGGAGAACACTTGAGTCGGGCGGGCCGCTCGCTCGCCCATGGACGGGCGTGTGCGGCGGGTCACGGGAACGCGCCTGATTGACCATGACGGTGCCGTCCAGCACGGTGATTTCCTGCTCCACCCAGATGGCTCGTACTCCGCGAGCAATGGCGACGAGGACGTAGCCGAGACGATTGACGGCTCGATGCGCCTGGTGACACGTTCCCTACAGAACTGGCACACCCACCTCGCGATGATCCTCAATCGCTCGATGGGTGAGGGTCTGCCACTGATGGAGTGGCTGGAGACCTCGGTCTTCCCGGTGGAGAAGGGGCTCACAGCAGGTTTCGTCGAAGCGGGAACAAGAGCGGCGGTAGCCGAGATGATAGCCACTGGCACGACTTTTGCCTGCGACATGTACTACCATCCCGATGTGGTGGCAGGAGTGCTAGTAGAATCCGGGGTACGAGGAGTTGCATGCGGCCCTATCACCGACTTCCCCACTCCATCCTACCCCTCGGGAGGCGCCGAGGCTCTGCAGAATATGGACGAGCTCCTCAGGGGAAGCGCTCCCTCCGAGAGAGTCGAGTACGGCATCGGTACTCACGCAGTCTACACCTGCAGCGAGGAGACGCTGCTGAAGGCTTCAGAGATGGCTGCTGAGCACAGTTGCATACTCCATATTCACACCAGCGAGACCCGCAAGGAGGTCGCCGACTGCCACGCCGATCACGGCATGTACCCCGTCGAGTATCTCGACTCCCTAGACTACTTCCAAAGCGCAGATGATGGAGGCACGGTGTGCGCCCACTGCGGCTGGGTCACCAAGAGGGAGATGAGGATACTCGCAGGTCATGAGGCGCATGCTGTGCACTGCCCGACCTCAAACCAGAAACTCGCCTGTGGCGGGACGATGTCATATCCTGCGATGCGCGAGGCAGGCGTGGATGTGCGGCTCGGCACGGACGGCGCGGCAAGCAACAACAGCCTGGACATGCGCGCGGAGGCCAAGGCGGCGAGCGTGGTCCAGCGCCACGACCACTGGGACGCCAGGATACTGAACCCGGTCGAGACCTGGCAGCTGGCCACCAAGGGCTCGTTCGACTGGGTGACCTGGGACCTCGATGATGTGAGGATGAGGCCGTGGGGGCGTGACGGCAGGAGGCTGCTGGCCAACCTGATCTACAGCGGGGCGCGCTGCCTCGATGTCGTTGTCGGGGGGCAGGCGCTCCGCAGGGACGGGGTGACCCTCAGCGTTGATGAGGCTGCAGCGGGATCTGGCCTCGAGGATGCGGTATCGGATTACTATTCCGAGATCTGAAGCAGTAAGTTCTGCCCGTTACTTTTTCATGCTCCTGAAAGTGGCCGGGCCGTGGCAGAGGAACTGCACGTAGTGACAGGGGCGTTCGGCTACACCGGACGGTGGATCGCGCATCAGCTACTCGATGAGGGCAAGCGGGTCCGCACGCTGACCAACGCAGTCGGCCGTGACGACCCCTTCGACGGACGGGTGGAGGTCCATCCTCTCAACTTCGGGGATCGTGGAGCGCTGGTGGAGTCGCTGCGAGGTGCGGATGTGTTGTACAACACGTACTGGGTACGTTACAACCACCAGAGCAGGCAGTTCGACCACGATGTGGCGACCGAGAACTGCAGGGTGATGTTCGAGGCCGCCATCGAGGCCGGAGTCAGGAGAGTTGTGCACTTCAGCGTCGCGCATCCCGAGCAGGCGCCCGAGTGGTCATACTTCCGCGGCAAGGTGGACACCGAGAAGATCCTGAGGGACTGCGGGATCTCCTATGCCATCGTTCGTCCGACGGTCCTGTTTGGAGGTGGGAGGAACGTCCTTGTGAACAACATCGCTTGGATGCTGCGATACATCCCCGTCTTCGGGTTGTTCGGCTGGGGAAACTACCCGATACAGCCGGTTCATGTGCGCGATGTTGCGAGCATTGCCATCGATCTGGGAGCTCGGGATGATGACATCACTCGTGACGCCACGGGTCCAGAGACCTTTGTCTACCGGGATTTCATCAAGCTAATCGCCCGAAGCATGGGTGTGCGGCGTCTGATAGTCCCCCTGCCTGCAATCGTGGCTTGGATGGCTGGGTGGGCAATGGGGCTGTTCCTAAGAGACATGGTGATCACTCGAGGAGAGATCCGTGGGCTCATGGGTGGTCTGGTGGCCTCGGACGAGGAGCCATTAGGCGTGATCTCGTTCAGCGAATGGGTCACAGAGAAGGGTCCTGAACTGGGTCGGCACTACCACAACGATCTGGAAGAGCGTGAATACAGGACATAGGGGGTACCCTGTGTTCAGGGGTGGAACCAGAAGGCCAGGGCCAGCACAGCGTAAGCGCCCAGCAGCATGGCCCCTTCGAGCCAGTTGCTCTTGCCGTCTGCTGCGATAGCGTTGACAATCATCACGGCGAGGAAGGCTGCGACCGTCTCGAGGATCCCGAACTCGAAGGTCAGCCCGACCCCGAGCATCCAAGCGAAGACCACCATGAGAGGGGCCACAAACACGGCGATCTGTGTGCTCGAGCCTATCGCTATGGCGAACGAGAGGTCCATCTTGTCCTTGCCTGCAACCGTCACCGCGGTGAAGTGCTCGGCGGCGTTGCCGAACAGGGGCAGTAGTATCACACCGATGAACAGGTGCGACAGTCCGACCTTGCTGGCCGCCTCCTCCAGTGAGTGTACTAGAATCTCGGCCATCCAGGAGACGAACAGCGTTGCGACCACGAGGAGGACTACCGCATCGCGCTTGGTCATCCTCGGCTCCTCGTCATGGGTGCCGTCGGTTGCGAACAGGTCGGAGTGCGTGCCCAACTGGAACACCAGAAACAGGACGTACATCCCAAGAAGGATCACTGCGGCCGCCCTCGACAGGTTAGCCACTCCCTCCGTTCCCTCATCGCCTCCCACGGTGATGTGGTACACTGTTGGTACGACCAGGGTGATGACGGCGAGCAGTAGGAGCGAGCTGTTGGCGACGAACTGCGTCTCGTTGAACGTCTGGACCTTGTGATGGATTCCACCCCAGACGAACGCCAGCCCCATCACCAGCAGGAGATTTCCGAGGATGCTCCCTATCAGACTGGCTTTGACGATGTGCACCATGACCGCTGCAGTCTCACTGTCCGCACCGGCCTTGTAGGCTGCCCAGATTGCTAAAGCCGCGATAATCAGCTCGGCAGCATTGCCGAAGGTGGCGTTGAGCAGTCCGCCAATGGACTCCGAGGTTCGCAGGGCGATATCCTCGGTAGCGAACCCCATCAGGAAGGCGAGCGGCATTATCGCCACCATCGAGGCGAAGAAGGCGGCTGTCTGGTCGTGTGACACGTAGGCGAAGTAGAAGGTGACTGGAATCGCCAGAAGCAACAGATTGAGCTTGGACTGACGCGGGTCCATCGCTCTCATCCAGTTGATTTCGCCGCCTCCCATTGCTCTCCCAACCACTGCGCGGCTCGGAGGAGAGGTCAATGTTCCGCTGGCCACGCGCAGTGTTCATGGCTTCCTTACCGGCCGGGGGGCTTGTGACCAGTGGCTTTCGCCTCGCTCTGACTGGTACCCCCGGTACAGGGAAGAGCACCGTAGCACGGATCCTCTCTGAGCGGGGGTACACGGTGGTTTCAGTCGAGTCTCTAGCGCGCGAGCATGAATGTCTGGGCGAGGTCGACCCTGCAGACGGAGCGAGGTCCGTCGACCTCGACATGCTGCACGACTCACTTGCACCCGGATGGTCCTCGCCGCCTGAGCATCCGCTCATCATCGACGGTCATCTGTCCCACCACCTCCCCAGTGATGCCGTGGCCGTGCTGCGCTGCTCGCCCGATGTCCTCGAAGCGAGACTCGCAAGCAGGGGTTACTCAGCCGAGAAGATACAGGCCAACTACGAGTGGGAGTTGCTCGGTGGAGCGTGGAACGAGCGCGAGGGGGGATCCGCGTGGATCGAGTTCGACACCACGGACAGCGATGTCGTCTCTGTCGTCAAGTCTCTGTCGCAGTGGATATCAGATGGTTTCAAGCCAGCAAGCCCGGGCTCGGTGATTGACTGGGTAGCCCGGATGGAGGAGTGAGAATGTTCGAGAAGATGAGGGGGGTTTGGACCAAGGCCATCGAGCCCCTCGTGCCGAAGCTGGGCAATCTCGACCCCAGCGTACTGACTTGGGGTAGCCTAGTAGTCGCCCTCTTGGCCTTCTACATGCTTTCAGGCGCCGGTCTCGACAACAACGGCGCGATGATGATCGGCGTGGCCGTTCTGCTCATCATGTTCGCTGGGGTGCTGGACGCTCTCGATGGGGCCCTGGCTCGGCACCAAGGCGTCGATAGTCCGTACGGCGACTTCCTCGATCACACGATCGACAGGGTCATCGACGTCGGCCTTGTGATCGCTATAGGAATGAATGCAGCCTTCGTCGACGAATTCAGTTCTGGTCTCATCGCCGCTGTCCTGACCCTGTTCGGCTCCTACATGGGAACGCAATCCCAATCGGTCGGGCTCGACAGGATATACGGCGGCTTCTCTCGGGCGGACCGGATGGTGCTCACTCTCGCCTGTCTCATTGCCGCCGCTTGGCAGGCATACTCCGGAGGAGCTGGTATCGACGTCAGCGGCATCGAATACGCCGACTGGCTGATGCTGGGCAACATGAATCTCAACGGCATGACAGCCGCTCTGGCCGTCTCAGCCTGGGGAGGGGTCTACACCTTCCTCGTCCGCTTCGTCAAGACGCGTAATCAGTTGCTGGGCTGACGGCTTGTGTGAGCCCCCATTGAAACACGCCCCGCCCGCCGAAGGCGGGGGGTAACGGTTATCCTCTCTACGACTCGCCTCGGCCTCGTGGACTTCATCGTCGAGAGAGCAAAGGAGTACGTATCGGGTGAGGTTGTACCTAAGGCTTCGGGCGACACACAGAGCGATGCGGAACTGAAGAGTCTCCTCAAGTCGCTGCAACCTAAGATACGGGTGTTCGGCTGCGGAGGCTGTGGCTCCAACACCGTTGCGAGACTCGAGCACGAGGGATTGTTCGACGGGACCTACGTCAAGGGTCTGGCCGTCAACACCGACGCCCAGCACCTGCTGCGGGTCAATGTCGAGAACAAGGTGTTGATCGGTCGCTCTGCCAGAGGCAGGGGCGCCGGTGGCGACCCCGAGAAGGGAGAGCAGGCCGCATACGAGTCAGAGCGGACGCTTAAGACGGAGGTCGACGATTGCGACCTGGCATTCATCACAGCGGGATTGGGAGGTGGCACTGGGACAGGGAGTGCCCACGTTGTTGCTCGGCTGGCTCGTTCAGCAGGAGCACTGACCATCGCTGTGGTGAGCTACCCCTTCCTCTCGGAGGGGTCTCTGCGGAAGCAGAATGCAGAATGGGGTTTGGAGAGGTTGCGGGAGGTATGCGACACAGTCGTCGTGCTTCCCAACGAGCGCCTCCTCGAAATCGAGGGGGTACGAGACCTGCCCCTAGACGCTGCATTCCGCGTCGCAGACGAACTGCTGATGAGGAGCATTGCCGGAGTCTCCGAGATGCTATCCAAGGAGGGTGTGGTCAACCTTGACTTCCAGGACCTCCGCTCCGTGATGGAGAACGGGGGCGGCGTGGCGGTGATCGGACTTGGAGAGGCGAAGGGCGAAGGCAGCGCCGAGAAGGCCACGGAGGAGGCTCTGGAATCACCACTCCTGGATGTCGATATCTCCGATGTCCGCGGCGCTCTGGTCAACGTCGTTGGCGGGCCCACCCTGTCACTCGGTGACGCAGAACTGTGCGCTAAGTTGATCGGGGACAAGATCAATCCCTACGCCAGGATAATCTGGGGTGCCACCACCGATGATACGATGGGGGATGAGATTAGGGTCCTGCTAGTGCTGACAGGTGTGAAGAGTGAGCAGATCGGCGGTGCGACACAGCACACCCAGATGCGTAACCTCACTCAGCGTAAGGTCGAGTTCGTGAACTGAATGAAGTCGACAATGAATTTCGAGCCCCTTAGGGCTCGCCCGGCGTGCTTAAATGGGGTCTGTCGGTCGCCGAGTCGCTTTGAGGGTTAGTCGTGACTATCGAAAGTTCCAATGTCGGTCCGATAGAGGAGACTGTGCAGGGCTGGCAAGATGGAATCGAGGGGCGCGTTCGTAGCCTCCAGACCGGATCCTACGCCCGAATCCTCAAGATGGCTAGGAAGCCATCGAAGCAGGAGTTCCGCCAGACCGTGATAGTCTGCGGTATCGGGATGTTCATCCTCGGCGCCATCGGATTCGTAATGCTGTGGTTGATGGACAGTGCCTTCCCGTCCTTCTTCGGTTGGCTCACCGGCTAATGAGATGATTACATGTCTGATGCGTTCACTGTCTACGTCCGTAACGGGGAGAGGGTCCTGCTGATGCAGCGAGCCGATGGGGTCGCAGACTTCCCCGGGGCTTGGGACGGAATCTACGGAGTCGGCGATCCGGAAGATTTGGACGCCGTCTCCGCCAGGATTACCGAAGTCACTGGGATTGACGCAGAGAATCTCGAATACGTCCGCGCTGGCGGCGCTCGCGGCCTCGCTTATGGAAACCACCTCCAAGATGTCGTTCCGGTGCTCTTCGTCAGCGGAGTGGACGAGATCGATGCACGAGGCCTGTACAAGGGATTCGAATGGATCGACCCCGGCGAGATTCAGAACAAGAAGTACGCCACTCCTCAACTCCGTGACATGTACGGAGACGTCGCTTCTTACCTATACATCCTCAAGACCTCTATCGGACAGGAGCAGAATGTTGCTAGGGAAATCCAAGCAAGGCTCTCTGGAACCGGCTCCCTCAGGGATATCCAACACGAGGTCTTCGGTGTTCTCAGTCCGCACTTCATGCGTGGCTACATCTTCGTCGAAGCTTCTGCTCTGCACCATGTCGAGAAGCTCATCGGGCGAGTTGGGGTCTCCACCACGCCAATGAAGAACTGCCGCAAGGTGCTCGGCGGGGAGTCCCCTTTGGGTGACGTCCTGCCGTACCTCGAGCCGAAGGCGGCTACTGCCGGCATCGAGGAGGGTTGCATCGTGGAGATCCATGGCGGCGCCTTCCGCGGACAGGCTGCACGCGTAACCCGTGTTACCGAATCCAAGGAGGAGGTCACGGTCGAACTCTTCGAGGCGGCCGTCCCTGTGGCTCTGACGGTGCGCGCCGATCAGGTTCGAGTGACACAGCGCGTCGAGTAGCGTTGAGGCACGCCCTGCGGGCGTTGCATCACTCTCAAATATGGAAAGCAGGTCGGCGGGGCGCACTACAGGAGGATGTCACGAATGTCAGCACGTAACGAAACACCGCACAAGGTGATTCAGACGCTGGGGCAGAAGACGTGCAACGGCTCCTGGGAGGAGGCTTCGGAGAACCTGACAATGGATCAGGTAAAGAAGGTCGCAGAGGACCAGAAGGACCGCCTGACAGGCGCCGATCTGTACGCTCGTTGCCGCGAGGTCATGGGTACCTGCGTCTCGATGCGAGTGCATGTGGAGGGCATGACTCCGAAGGATGCCCTGCAAGCAATGAGTGAGGGGAAGTTTAGCGAACATTTCAATTGAGAGTTCACGGGTTGCGGGAGAGGGTTTCCTCGTTGACCGCAGAGGTGGGAAAATGCAGGAAAACATTCAGACAGCGATTCAACAGGCGCTCGATGACTCGCCAGAGCGCAAGTTCGTCGAGTCCATCGAGATCGCATTCACCCTCAGGGACGTCGACCTGAAGAATCCCGCCAACAGAATCCAGGAGGAGGTTCGGCTGCCCTCCGGAAGGGGCAAGCCGATTCGCATCACGATGTTCGCCGGCGGCGAGATGGCCACCAAAGCCAAAGCCGCAGGAATCGACGTCATCGATCCAGCCACCATCGAGGACATCGCTGGCAACCGACAGCAGGCCCGCAAGATAGCCAACAAGAGTGACTTCTTTCTCTCTGAAATCCCCCATATGGGAACCGTCGGTAGGTTCCTCGGAGTGGTATTGGGACCCAGAGGCAAGATGCCGCGCCCTGTCCCACCAAACCTCGACCCTGGGACGATCGCTGCTGTACTCAAGGACACCGCGGTCGTCAGATCGCGAGACAGGATCACCTTCCATACCGCTGTGGGCTCGCGCGAGCAGGGGCTCGACGACCTTACTACCAACGCAATGGCCGTGTGGAACAGGGTCACGGGCAAGTTGGAGCGCGGAGCGGGCAATATCCGCTCCTGCTACATCAAGACCTCAATGGGCCCCTCCATCAAGGTGGAGGTGATTGAGTGATGTCTAAAGCAGCCCCTTGGAAGAAGGACCGAGTGTCCGAACTAGCCGAGATGCTCAGCGGTGATGGCATAGTTGGCATCGTGGACATCGGCGGGGTTCCTGCAAGCAACATGCTCGACATGCGCAGTTCTCTGCGCGAGCAGATGACGATGACCATGGCGAAGAAGACTCTGATCAAGCTCGCTTGGGAGCAGGCTGGTCGTTCCGAGGAGGAGTTGGAGCAGTTGTTCGAGGGCGCTATCCAGCCTTGCGTAGTCCATTCCGATTCGCTGAATGCCTTCGAGCTGTTCGCCGAGTTGGAGAAGACGCGTCAGGGCCGTGCCGCCAAGGCAGGCGAGTTGGCCCCTATCGACATCGTCATCGAGAGCGGTCCGACCGAATTCGGCCCGGGTCCCATCGTCGGCGAGTTCAACGCCGTCGGAATCCCGGCCAAGATAGACAGGGGCAAGGTCGCTATCCAGAAGACCATCACCGTTGTCAACGAAGGCGAGGTAATTACTGGCGACCTAGGAATCATGCTATCCAAGCTGGGAATTACGCCAATCGAGATCGGGCTCATCCTGACCGGTGCGATAGAGGGCGGCTTCCTGTTCCCTGCCTCTTCACTCAGACTCGATACCGATGGATTCCGAAACGATGTGCTGACTGCGGCGTCCGGTGCCTTCAATCTGGCCTGTAACGCCCGCTGGTTCTCCACTGCCACCACACCCACCCTGCTGTCCAAGGCCAGTAGCGAGGCCATGGCAGTCGCCATCGAAGCGGGAGTCGTCAACGATGATACCGCATCCATATTCATCGCACGCGCGAACGCGCATGCCATGGCCATCGCTGGTCAATTAGATTCCTCAGCGCTTGACAACGCTGACGCCGCCGCCTCCGATGCGGCTGACTCGGATAATGGTGCTGAAGCATCAGCCGAGAAGGAAGAGGGGGAAGAGGAGTAAGCGGGGTCCGATGGACTGGGCTATCTCTTCGATTGAGAAAAAATAGGTGAAATAAATGGAATATGTATATGCTGCAATGCTACTGCACTCTGCTGAGAAAAACATTGACGAAGACGCTGTCAGCGCGGTCTTGACCGCTGCTGGAGTGGATGCTGATGGAGCCCGTGTGAAGGCTCTCGTCGCGTCCTTGGGCTCTGTCGACATTGGAGAGGCCATGGCTACCGCCGTGGCAGCTCCGGTGGCTTCGGCCGCCCCTGCCGCCGCTGGCGGCGGTGGTGCTGAGGCGGCTCCGGCTGAGGAAGCAGCCGCAGAGGAAGAGCCAGAAGAAGAAGACGCGGGCTTTGAAGGCCTGGGCTCACTCTTCGGATGATTCTGCAAAGGCACGATGTGACGCGAAGCCGCTATGGGCGAGAGCCTAGACGACGAGTCGATGGCGTCTAGCCGGTTGCTTGAGATTCCTGTCAGCATCGCCCCTACCGATGCCGTCCGCGCTCTGCGTCTGCTCGGTGAGTCGCGCGGTTGGAGCATGCACCGCATCGAGGAGTCGCGGATGGTCCACAGATGGGCTATTGTGACCCCCATATCGAGACAGGCGAGGGTGCTCGGTCTGGTTGTGGACGGTGGTGAGGCTGCGGGGCTCTCGATACGCTCCTGGTCATACACCCCCGGCTCAGCCGGCAGGCTCTCGACCGCCTCCTTCGAGATCCCCCGTCAATTAGAGGGTGAGAAATGGGGCTCTTTGTTGCGGGAATGGAGTGATTCGCTGCCTCGCTGCCCTTGGAAGTGGAGTTTCGGCGAGCGTTCGATGATCGGTTATTTCCTACCTGAGTTCCGTCGCTCCAGAGTACTTTTCCGGGGTGAGAGGGTCGATGTTGATGATTGGCGGGGCGACGAATCTGTTGCATGACGGGTTTATCATCCGTCCAGCCTTCTTGGCACCATGAGGAACAGAGCCGCTCTGATGACCCTGCTTCTGCTGTGCGGCTCGCTGGCCGGCTGCGCCGGCCCACCCGATGAGGACGAGGACGGCGTCACGGACGAGCTCGACCTATGCTCTCTGACCCCAATCGAGGAACTGGTGAACGACAGCGGTTGCTCGGCAAGTCAGAGAGATGGGGATGGGGATGGTATCTCAGATGCCGGTGACCTCTGCACGGAAACTCCTGCTGACGAGATTCCTAACGAGAGTGGGTGCAGTGCGACCGAGCGGGACGGTGATGAGGATGGTTTCGCGGACGCGGACGACTCATGTCCCTCCACACCTGCTAACGAGACGGTTGCCAGTGACGGCTGCGCAGACTCCGAGGTTGATATGTCGATGCGTCCGTGGTGGTGCCACTCAATGGGTTCCGGTCACGGCGAAGGCCAAGAGCACGGCGACCACCTCGCCCCCGCCTATTACGGAATGACGAAGGGGATGCTGTCATGGCAGGACTGCATCGATGTCTCAGAGCAGTTCGGGGATGCTATCGAGTGGGCGATGCAGTGGCCCACAGTCGCCGACGCCGAAGCGGACGGGTTCCACATGGCTGTGGACTACGTCGAGGGGATGGGTACGCATCACGTCCGGCTCGGGGACTTCTCGATGGATGCCGACTTCGACCCTCTCGACCCAGAGTTCCCCGATACTAGGATGGATGGCGTCTTCGATTTCGAAAAACCGGAGTTCCTGATGTACGCCAGCAGCGCACAGGATGCAGAGTTAGTTGGATTCGCATGGTACGTGAAGACCGATTCCGAGAACCCACCGACGGGTTTCCCCGGTGACAACGACTGGTGGCACGTCCACCAAGTGCTGTGCTTCACGAACTCCAGCTTCCAGGTGGTCGGTGAGGACATCAGCGACGAGGAGTGCCATTCCAGGGATGGGACCAATGTGCATCTGGACGATTACTGGATGACCCACGCATGGATCATCGAGCCGTGGCTCACCCAATTCGACGTCTTCACCAACCACCACCCGTGCCTGAAGGGAGAGGGAGCGGAGACTGACTTTGAGGACCCCTGCTGGGATGAATCGGTTAACGGAAGTGGTGATGATGAGGGTAGTGAGCACAACCACTAGTCTCAGTGAGTTCAGCGAACGGGTCCGCCAGAATCAGACGATGAGAGTGTTTGATAGGGGGCGTGCCGACCGCGATACGGGACAGCAATGGACTTCGAGGACCTAGTCAACACACCTCGCAAGATACGCATGCTGAGCATCAGCGTTGCTTTCCTGCTCGCTTTCCCCATCTACTTCCAGATAATGCCGACACTGATCGACGACGAGATGATGGGTGGTGGGTCGTCTGGTCCGTCGGGCAAGTGGACCGTTGGTTTCGTCGAGACCCCGATAACCATGCAAGAGTCCCAGGTCCTCGGTGACGGAGACACTCATGACACATTCTTCGATGTGATGACCGAGCTCGACATCGGCTACATCGAGCTGGATGTCGACTGCAACGACAACGACGACCCCGGACCCGGGTTCACCGACAGCGTCGATGGGAGCAGCGACGTCAGTCAGGCAGAGGGGGAGTTCGAGGACCAAGAGGCGGGCGGTCCGTGCTCGGGAGGCGACTCCGGCTTCACGATGAGGTGGGACGTTACTCACAACTACACAGGCCAGAACATAACTGTCGAGGACATGAGCGAGGGAGAGCTCCGCTCGATGTGGAACGACGGTGGGTTCGGAGAGGGAACGTGGGCTGCAACCATCACTGCTGAGATCAGCACGGCTCCGATTATAGGTGGATTCGTTGATTCCGATGAAGAGTACGACATCACCTGGACGGCGATGACTTACGAGCTCGTGCTGGAGCCAGTCGTCGATATCGAGACCTGATCACGTCTTGGCGTAGATGCTGATGACATCCCCGTTCTGGATTTCGTGCTCCGCTCCGATGACTCTCGAACTACGAGCGTCCACAGCGCGGATGAAGCCGTCCCCGAGATCGGTGTGGACGGCGTAGGCCAGTCCCTTGGCGGTCGTCCCCTCTGGCACAAGTAGAGCGTCGGGGAGCATGTTGCCCTCACCGTCCACCCAGTGGGTCTCGTCCTGAACGGGATAGGCTACTCTGCGGTTCAGTGTACCGAATACGACTTGAGAGAGCAGCCCGAAGAGGCCACCGCCCTCCCACGAGTCGAGTGACTCGGCTATCGAGGAGAGTGCTTTCCTCTGTGCCTGCGAGAGCTTCCCCTCCCCCTCTGGGGTGATTTCGAACGTGGATCCCCCTGGACTGTGCTCGATCAGCCCTGCTTGCGAGGCCCTGCTCAGAGCCAGTTCGGCTTCGGCGCTTGTAGGCAGGAGGATGCCGCCTTCTCTGCTGATCAACTCCGACAGAGGGATCCATGAGCCAGAGTGGGCCCTGTCGGCCTTGTTAGCGGCAATAGAAATTGGGAACAGTTCGGCTCGAATCGCCGATGCCATCGCAGTCAGTTCCGAATCGCCCCAGCTCCACGGGACCCCAGCGTCGGGGTGCTTGGAGCGGACAGCATTGAAGCCGGCTGAGACATGTTGCTCAGTGGCTCCTATGCCGGTGAGCTGGTCGACGACGTATTCCATCAAAGCACGATCGCCCTCGGACTGCACCTTTCTCGCACCACGCTTCCAGCCAGTGCTCAGGATGCCGACAATCCAAGCCTCCATCTCCTCAATCAGAAACCTGTGCTCCTCGATGGGGTCCGAGCCGCCACTTCCAACGGGATTACCTTCTATGTCGGTCGAACCGGAGACATCCACGACTTGGATCAGAGCGTCGCAGCGAGCCAAATCCGAGAGGAACTGATTGCCCCTGCCTTTACCCTCGTGTGCACCGGGAACCAGTCCCGCTACATCGACTAGAGTCACCGGGACGAGTCGGCGGTAAGCTTTGCAAGAACCCGAATTGGGAGTGCAGATACTGCCTTTTCGGGGGTCGTCATCCGAAGTCGGTTCCAGTCGCCCCGCCGTCTCCTTGCGTCTACGCAGCTCAGAGCATGCGCACGGAGAGAGCAGTGGCAACCACGCCACTCCGACGTTAGGCTCGATGGTAGTGAACGGGTAGTTGGCGATGTCGACGGGCGTCTCAGTCATGGCGGAGAACGTGGTCGACTTACCCACGTTCGGCTTGCCGACCAGTCCTATCCGCATGGCATCCCCCGCAAGTGAACTGGGGCACTCGCTCTCAAGGTGACGGTCGGGGCGGCTGCTCACAGCTCTGTGGCGCTTCCGGCATCGTCGCTCTCTCCGACAGGTACCACCGTTGTATCCAGATTCGCCCCACCGGCTAGGATTCTGCGCACGGAAGTGGGGGAGGCGAGCGAGTACGACTCCGGAGAGATGCTGCTTGAGGTATCCCTGACCGAGTCCACTCTGGCTCCACGAAACAAACCGCTGACAGCGTTGAGTGAATGCATCACTGCACCGACGGCGGTGCCGTAGAAGAGTACTGCGCCGACGACCCGAAGGTCACCTGACAGCGAACTCGGGTCCTCAACGGTGGCTTCTATCAGAGCCATGTCGATCATATCAGCCATCATGGTAACCGTCAGGCCGAGGAAGGCGCCACCCGCCATCATCCAGAATGCCCAGCGGGCACGATTGCGGGACAGCAAATGCCTGCCAGTCACAGTAGGGAACAGATGCAGAGCGGCCCCGAGAGAGAATGGCACCAATATCAACCAGATTCCCATCAGCATCAGAGTGCCAGCGAGCCCGGAGAACTCCGGTGTCGCTGCGAACGCATCAGACTGGATGAACAGAGAACCGATGGCGAGCGGCAGCAGCATCGAAGCCCCTAGGTTCAGTTCCGGGATGCCGGCTGAATCGGCGTTCTCAACGAAGGCGTCTCCCCCTCTCAGTGTGATGAGCACATTGGCTGCCAGAGCCATTATCGGTATTGTCGCGAGAGCCATCAGGAAGGCAGCGACCAAATTGTCCTCCGAAGTCACATGGAGTTCCCCGAAATTCAGCCCGAGCATATCTGCGGCCATCCTGCCGTCGATTTCACCCATCGGGTTGATGGTGGCTATTGAGCCGACTAGTACTGCGGCTGCGAGAGATTTGGACCACAATGGGTTACCAGTGGAGCTGGATGAGGCGTAGAGTGCTATTCCGGCTGCTGAGGCGAAGAAGAAAGTGCCACCGACCATGTGTCCAAGAAGCCATTGGCCGACACCGGTCTCGACGGAGCCAGAGACGAATATCGCAACCGTGGCTACCGGGTCCGCCAGCAGACCGAAGATGATCAGCCATCCCGGTATCGCGAGCGCGCCTTGGCGCTTGGAAACGGTCAGAAGTTGATTGGTTATGATGGCTAAGAACGCTACAACATGCATCACCGTACCCATGAAGATGATGTTGATACCCAGTACCTCGGAGTCGTGTGCCCCTATCACCAAAACCAGCACGGAAATGGTCCAGAGAAACGAGACTAGCGCTGCGTTCTTCTCACTGGCGAGTTCTGTTCGGGCAAGCCGCGGTAGAATATGCAGACCGGCGCCAATCAGAAGCATCCCGATGCCACCGTAGAGGACTGCGTAGTTGCCTGCGTACAGAAGAGATCCAGATGTGGGGCTGTAGCCCCAGGCGGACAGGCTGTGCAGTGCCAATGGGTCATGCATCATCCAAAGTCCTTCGAAAGTCAGCGTGGAGGCGGCCAAAAGCCAGAGCAGCCCCTGCATGATCCAGGCCTTCGAAGCAGAGCCGGGTCTTCCCTCGACGAGGTCAATTCCCGGGCCCAGCGCCTTCTCGAGCATGAACATCCCCATGCTCTTGGCGACGTCGTTGAATATCGACAGCCCGTTCTGCATCAGGAAGTAAGTCAGTAGCATGAGGGCCCAGAAGACTGCCATTGATGTCAGAACGTCGTCCATGGCAATCCCTCACTCGCTGGTGGCCTCCGTCAGCATGGTGGCTATTATCGCGAACGCCCCCAGCATGACACCTAGGATGAAGAACCAGATTCCAGAGTCGAAAACTCCCTCGAACACGGGTAGTATCTCCGAAATCACCGGCAATTCCCGTCCTGGATAGAGGATGCTGTGGAGGACTAGGAGCGATAGGGCTGTGACTAGACCTAATGCCAAGATGATCCAGGATGAGGCCGGTTCCTTCTCCCCTTGCAGGAACTCGCCTACCGCCTCAGAGTTGCCCTCAGACATCTTGGTCCCTCGCCCGTGACCCAATGGGAATGATGCTACCACCGGAGATTGCGCCTTAAGCATTGGGCGAGGGACTCCGTCCCTCGCGCTAAGGTGCGCGAGCTAGGTCGACGGGGGAGCCCCTTCTGTCGACCCCAGTACCCAGAGGCGTCGGCAGGCTCAGGTCGTTGTCGACCTCGGTCCTCCAGACCCTCTTGCAATCGCAGTCCAAGCCTGCGAATTCGCCAATGTCGGCTGAGACCGAGTATCTCTCTATGGCAGCGACGATGTCCATGTCGCAGGCTCCGCAGTTGTGCGCGCCCCTGATTCGGCCTCCCGCGGTCGGGTGGACTATGATGCGGGCGCCGGCTTTCGAGACGTCGTCGTGGACTTGCTCGAGCATCTCGACCAACGACCACAGCCAGGGCGGACGGTACTCGCGGTTGCGGAATAGGCGCTCTACGATGGTTCGCTTCTGGATGTTCATCGGATTGACCGAGACATCGTCCGAGAGGGGTGCGACCTGACTGATCCATTTGCTGGTGTGTTGGAGGGCGTCGCCCTCGGACATGAAGGGTGGCTTGAACAGGAGATAGGTCTTGACACGGAGTCCGTTCTCCCTCAGCATGTCGATGGAGCGGTGCCATTGCTTCGTGGAGAATCCCTTGTTGACATGGAATCTCAGCACTGTGTCGTCGTAGGCCTCCAGTCCGATAGCCACGGTACAGCCGGGATGGCGCTCGGCGACCCAAGCGATCTTCTCCGGCGTGCACATCTGCGCCTGCGCCTCGATGACTAGGTCCAGCCCCCTTTCGTGGGTCTCCCTCAGAATAGCCTCCTGCCACTCTGGGGGGTTCTCGCGGTCCTCGAAGAAAGTCCCAGAGGTATACACCTTGACCATGCTGCAGCCCTCGAAGTCGTCGAGCCTGCGCTTGGCCTCGTCCCACTGCGCGAACAGGTCGTCGGCTGTCACATCGTCGCGGACGTCGTTGAAGTAGCCGCAGAAGGTGCAGCCGGACTTCCACCACCAGACGCACCCGCGGGTCCTGAAGATCACCGTGGCAGCGGTGCAATGAGTACCATCAGGCAGAATCTCGGGAGTCTTGTAGACCGTTGCCAGCTCGGTGGCGTCCCACGACTCCCGTTTCCTCACCGAACCAGGGGTGTTCTCGGGAGCCTTGACCAGATGGTGGACCTTGACGGCCTTCGAGCCGTCCCCCAGCATCCCCGACGCTTGTGCCATGGCGCTGCCGTCGCCGGCGACGACTTGAGGGTGCCGTAGACGATGCTTTAGGGTCATAGTTAGGTGACAGGGTTGCGGGAAGGGGTGACATGCGGGGCTTCCACCTGATACAGAACGTCCTGTCTGTGCTGGTGATGCTGTTCATCGCAGTGATCTGGGGGATTTCGGCTGCTCCCGGCTATCTCATCGTGATGTGGATCAGGGACCGCGTGGTCGGCGAGGGTCTGCTTATGGAGGCTGTCGGAACCGGCATCGGACTCGGTCTGGGCTACCTCTGCTGGGGCATCTGCATGGTCCTGCTCTGTGGGTTGCTAGGTGGACTGCTAAGGCCCAGGCTCGATGAGGGCAGGGTCCCTCTGGAGTCATTCACAACAATCCAGTGGGCCTGGTCGATGATATTCCACCGCTCAGCTCTGCTCTTCCTGTGGGTGCTTGTGCCCTCGTTCCTCGGCAACACGTACTACCGGCTGATGGGGGCCAAGATCGGCAAGGGCGCCCAGCTGAACACGGATAACATCAACGATGCCGGGATGGTGACTCTCGGGGCGGGGGTCGTGATGGGCGGTCACGCCACCATCAACGCGCACCTCACTGAGAAGGGCGAACTGGTCCTGTCCCCGGTCAAGGTCGGCGACGGTGTCCTGCTCGGCTCCGGAAGCATCGTCCAGCCAGGCTGCGTGATTGGCGAGGGAGCGGTGATTGCCTCTAGGGCGGTCGTCCCGAAGTGGACAAACATCCCGCCGGGCGAGGTCTGGGGCGGGGTACCTGCTAAGTGCATCAGGCTGGCTGACGGTACGAAACCGGGTGATTGAATGACCAAGTGCAAGGGAACCAAAGAAGATGGTTCGGTTTGTGGGCGCCCATCAATGTACAAATCCGATTACTGCAGGGGACACAGGACTCAGGACCCATCCGTGAGTATCTGCATAGGTAAGATGGGAGATGGTAGGCCCTGCTTCAGAGAGGCAATGACTGGGGCGCTCTTCTGCAAGGGGCACAGGACCCAGCTTGGGGACATCGAGAAGCTCCAGTGCCCCCGGGGCTGCGGCCAACTAACCTACCGATTGGAATACAAAAATGGGTACTACGCTTGCCAAAAATGCAAGGGTACGATGCTCGATGCCAAGTCGGTGGAGAATAAGCTTTCGAAGCACGCTGAGACCCTCAAAGATCTCCTTGAGAATGGCGAAAAATGCTCGCTGAAGTGCCCTAGGTGCGAGGCTCTGATGCTAGAAATTAGAGTGGTCTACGAAATCCCCCAGGGGGGCGGAGGAGGTGGGCTTGGCGGCCTTGGAGGTGGTGGTGGTGCAATCCTGCTGGGTGCTATCATAATCGTGGCGATAGCAGCAGCCGCTGAATCCTCCAAATCGAAAGAAAATCGGGTGGTAATCGATGGGTGTCGAGATTGTGGCACATTCTGGTTCGATGCAAGTGAAATGAGTACTGTCAAACAGAGCACTTCGGTCGAAGGAGAAGATGAGAAGATAGCCCGGTTGGAAACAGAGAGTGCTGAGAAGAGGCGCTCGGTTGGGAGAGCAACGAACACCAACTGCATGCATATCGATGAGAAGAATGGGAAGAAGTGTCGAAGGGTAACATTTCGACACAGCGAGTACTGCTACAAGCACCAGCCGAAGTGATCAGGACTCGTCCGCTTCAGGCTCGTCAGTGCCCTCTTCGTCATCGCCGTCGACGAGGTCCTCGACCTCTTCCGCGATCGAGTCGAGCGCCTCTTCCATGCGCTCCTTGAAGGTCTCTGACTTGTCCATGATATCCTTGGCCGCCTCGACCGCCCTGTCTATCATGCTGTAACGGGTATCCATTGCCCCGCTCAGATCCTCGAACAACTGCATGTGCTGGACGTACCAGTCGTCGCGGGCCCCGAGCTCTGCGTTAGCCACCCGGTTGGACTCGTCGAGTTCCTCAGCCAGCTCGAAGACGCGTCCGAGACGCGCTGATTCGCGGGTGTACATCTCCTCCATCTTCTCGAGCTCGGGCTCTAGGTGCTCGACGCGCTTGGCGGCCTTGGCTCCCTCGACCTCGATGTCGTGTATCTTCGCCTCCTTGTCCGAGAGCAGGGACTCCAGCCCCTCCTTGTCGATCTCCTTGTCGATGGCCTCCTTCTCGAGGACCTCTATGATCGCTTTTCTCTCCTCGAGATCTTCCTCGGCCTTCTTGTAAGCGACGTACAGCTTCTCCAGGCGGTCGGTCTCCTCGGCCAGTCTCCCCTCTAGTTGGTTGATACGCGTCTCAGGCGTGATGGTGCCTTCCTCATCATCACTCATACGAGCCCTCAAGGGTCTCGACCGGTGCATCTGCTTTAACCTCGGCGGAATTAATCTCATGCCGGCGCGGGGTTAGCCGGCATCATCCGGAGACTGCGGCTACGGTTGCAGACAGCACCGCAGTGAGCCTCTTTGAGGAGGGGATATGCAACTTCTCGTCGGGGCCGTGTGCGTTGTTTCCTGGCCCGGATGAGCCAGTGCATAGGAACGTGGCTTCAGGATACTTGCCCTGCATCATTGCCATGAACGGAATTGTACCGCCTGTCCAGGACGCCAGCGGAGGCAGGCCGGTGAGTGTCGTCGAGGCCTCGTTGATCGCCTTGCTGACGGCACCCCCGAGTGGTGGGGCGTGGAAGCCGTCAGCGCAGGAGTCCGGGGAGAATGTGACCTCGGCCCCGTAGGGCGGGTCGGCCTCCAGGATCTGCTTGGCCCTCTCGAGGACCGACTCGGAATCGACTCCGGGTGGGATTCTGAAGCTGAGCTTCAGGTCGGTGTTGGTTCGCAGGACGTTGCCCGCTACTTGGACTGGTGGCATGCCGTCCGCACCGATTATTGACAAGGTGGGCTGCCAGTTCATCGCGAGTATCATGTCCTCGGTTGAGTCGGCGACTCGGACTAAGGTGTCGACAGTCGGGAGTTGCTCCCAGACGCTGTCACCGACCACCTCGGCCAGGGCCGCCGCCTTGTCACGAATATCGGCGTCAATCTCGACGTGCATCTCTGGGATAAGGACCTCTCCGGTGGAGGAGTCCTCCACCCTGTCAAGGAGCATTCTCTGAATCCTGAACGAGGATGGTATCGAGCCGCCTGAGGTCCCCGAGTGGATGCCCTCGTGGGAAACGCGGACGGAGAGAGTCCCTGAGACCAGTCCTCTGAGGGCCTCGGTCATCCAAACGTGGTCGTAGTCAGGGCCGCCACTGTCCAAGACCACGACCATGTCAGGATCACCTAGTTCCTCGCTCAGTGCGTCCAAGTATGGCGGGAGGTCGAATGAGCCGGACTCCTCGCAAGTCTCGATCAGGAAGGCGCAGCGGGGGTGCGGGATGCCGGCTTCCTGAAGAAGTCGGATCGAGGTCACGCAGAGGTACCCCCCGTAGCCGTCGTCGACGGAGCCCCTCCCGTAGAGCCATGGGTCCCTGCGAACCGCCTTCAGTGGGTGGAGTCCCTCGGACCAGAGTTCCGGTTTGGATGGCTGCTTGTCCAAGTGCGAGTAGAATATCACCTCTCCTGGACCGGTGCCCTCGATGGTGACCAGCAGGACCGGGGACTTGTCCTCAATGCGGTGGACTTCGTGGCTCAGACCCGCAATCTCCTGCTCATCGAGCCATGCGCAGAACAGGTCTATTGTGGCGTCCAGCTCTCCTAACTCCGCCCAGTTCGGCTCGAAGAGGGGGGAGAGGGCGTGTATCTCGATGAAATCGGACAAACTGGGGAGGATGGATTCCTCCCAGAGTTCGTCGCTGCGCTGGACGAGCGCATCGAGGTCTAGCCCCATGGGCTTGTTGTGCGGTCTTCAGCACAAGGACTCTTCGACAGCACTCAACTCTCGGCAGGTCCGCAGATCGGCAGCGAGCCTCTGTGGAACGGACAGCTCTCACAGACCGAGGCTGCCTCCCCTGACAGCCTGGCGAAGTCCGAGAGCGGCACATCGGAGGAGAGCGCCATGCGAGCCGTGCGGGCCAGCAGGCCCTCAAGCTCGCCCAAGGACTCGTCCAGGATGTCCTCGGGGTACTCGACCATTCTGCCGGTGACACCGACTAGGATGGCTGGTGGAAGGACCTCCCTGTACGGGAGGTCCGCATCGCGCTTGGCGTTCTCGATGCTCTCCAGAGCACGGTAGTACAGGGCCAGTTGCATCCTGTGCTTCCTCAGGATCTCCTCCTCGGCCTCGCACGCCGGGCCGGGCTCCTCGGAGCCCATCGCGGCGAGCAGCCCGTCCGAGGCCCCGCCGTGCATCCTCCCGGCCTCCTCGGTCTTGAGGTCGATCGGTCGGATGGTCGAGGCCTCTGGCGTCCTAGTGCACAGGACGAGGTCGATTACCCCGCTCATCTCGACGGTGGCCTCGTCCAGCAGCGTGAGGGGCTCGGGCCCGTCCGGGCTCCATCTGTGACGAATCATCTCCCCGAGGCCAGCGGGCAGTGCGATGTGGAAGGGCATCTCCGTGCGCAGGCCCTCAAGGACGTGGCCGTCCACAGCAGTTCCCGATACCAAGGCCCCCACAGCGCCGGCTTGCACTCGTTCGACCATGGTCCGCACGAGTCGGGTGGTGTGCTTCTCGTCCGCCTGCGGCGGCAGGAGTTCCCTGAACACGACACTGTGGTAATCGGGGTCGGCCATCCTGTCCTCGCGCGACGAGGTCCATGATCCAAGGAGGGGTCTGCTGGGTCCGTTTTCACCGGGTCCGGGGTTCCCGATCCCTATCTCCATGAGCCTGTGGAAGATGGTTCCGAAGGTGGCGGGGTCGACGTTCTCGGGCATCCCGTCATCGGCTGTCCTCCCACCTCCTGGAATTATGGGTTCAGGGTTCAGACCGCCTCTGGTCTCGAACCAGTGGCGACGGGAGCAACCCTGGAAGACCGGGAGCTTGCTGGGGGTGATTCGGATTCGAGGAGGCGCCTCCTCCCGGGCCTCGGGAAGCACAGGCGCTCCTCCCTCGGTGAGAATGCGGGCGGCATCATCGAGCCTCTCGATGCACTGGAGCGGTGTCAGTACGCCGCTTGGGTCGCCGTCCAGGGCATCGAAGCAGTCCGGATGATGGATGACGAGCATTCCCGATAGGGCGGGGTCCTCCCCCAGTGAGGCTTCGGCGAGCATCCTCCCCGGGTCGAAGATGCGCTGCCCGCGGGTCTTGATCGGCGGCTTGTCCTCGTCATCGTCCGCATCGAGCCACGGCGAGTCGCTCTCGCCCCGTCGCCAGGAGCCTTGGCGCAGTGACTCGATCCACATCTGACCGAGTTGCGGCATCGACTGGTCGTAGGTCCACGGTACACTCAGACCGTTTCCCGCGGACCATTCTGTCCCCTTTGGCGAGCCTACGATGATCAGCCGCTCCTCGGCCCTTGTTGCACCGACATAGAGGAGCCTGCGGGCCTCGGCGCTCTTGCGGGCCTGGTGGAGTCTCCTGACGTGCGACCAGAGAGCGGACTTCGGTGAGTCTTCTGTTGACCACGGCTTCGGGTTGCCAGCGAAGAGCTCGGGGCTTACGATCAGTCGGCTGCGGTCCTCGTTCCTCAGATTGGTCTGCCTGTTCGAGAACACGTCCGCCAGTATCACCACCTTCGCCTCCAGCCCCTTAGCGCTGTGGATGGTCATCACCCTCACAGCGTCGCTGGGAGGCACGGTAACAGCCTCTAAGGCGTCCGAGCTGCGCTCGCGCAGGTAGCGGACCCTGTCTGCCAGGACCATCGGGTCGCCCCCGACCTCGATGGACATGGCGCGGATGACCTCGACTATCTGCTCGACGTTCTGTCGTGAGACCTGATCAGGGTATGCGGTGAGGATATCCGACCTGTCGATGGTCTCCTCCAGCAGGTCGATGAGCCGCCCGGAGCGGGAGAGTTCGCACCACCTCTCCACCAGTGCTCGTTGCCGCTCGTTGACAGTGTGCTCCGAGAGTCTGGCCAGCAGGTCCTCCCCGCGCTCCGAGCCGTCGATGAAACTCTGCAACTGCGCGTCATCGAGGCCAATCAGAACAGAGCGTGCGACCCAAGCAGCGTGATGACGGGAGCGTGGTCTGGCGATGAACTGCAGCAGTCCTTCCAGAGCATGGGTCGCCGGTCTGTCGAGCAAGCCTCCCTCGCGGTCCGCCTGAGCAGGGATCCCTAGGTCGAGGAGATGTCGGATGACGGTGTCCCTAATCTTGGGCCTGGTGGGCAGGAGTATCATGATGTCACTTGGAGAGACGGTTTCCTCGGCGTCGATCTGATGCCATTGCCCGTCCGCCGAGCGGACTCTCACCGGGGAGGCTTCGATCAGGCTCCGGACGCGCAGGGCGATGAGCAGCGCCTGCCTCTCCATGGAGTCGGGTCTGCCAGGGCCGAAGGGGTCCAGCGGGATTGTCAGGTCGGTTGCCGGATCGGACTCGCCGCCGGTGCTCAATGGACATAGCCACTCGATCGAGCCGGGTTTGTCCTGCTTCTCGGGGCTCGCGTACAGGGTCTGGGGGGTCGCATAGAAATCACCATTGGGGAAGTGGCGGTGCCTGAGACAGAAGACATCGTCCCACCACTCGTTCATCGCCCTCAGCAGCCCACCCTCGGTTCGGTAGTTGACTTGGAGTGAAATCAGCCCCTCCCTGCGGGCTTCCACCTCAACACCACCGGGAGCAGGGAGGTTCCTGTCGGTCGCGTCGAAGGGAATCCAAGCGACCAAGTCGCGGCCGCCCTTCTCCATGTGCTCAGAGGCGGTCGCGATGGTGATCGCATGGGCGTTTCGGGGGTCGCGGCTGTGAGTGTCGCTCCGGAGTGCTGGTTTGCGGGTGAGTTCGGGTACGCTGGCGAACTCGTGGGAGTTGACCTTTCTGAGGTAGTTTGCGAATTCGAGAAAGCCGGTGACCTCGGCCTGCCTGAAAGCGTAGATGCTCTGCTTGACGTCGCCGACATAGCAGACCGTGGGTTGCCATGGGGTGTCGGGGGTTCGTGGGTCGCCTTCCTCGTTCAGGCGCTCCCCCCACAACCTTGACAGGAGCCTCCACTGCAAGGGGGAGTTGTCCTGGGCCTCGTCTATGATGAAGGCCCTGTACCTCCGCCTGATTCTCCTCAGCAGATCGAACCTGCTCTTCAGGTCGGCGCGGATGGCACCGAGATGGGCGGCGGAGTCTCCGGCTCTGCTCGGATCGGATTCCAGCGCGGCTAGCGCGGTGAACGCCGCCTCAATGTGGTCATCGCGCCACGGGCTGTCGGCCATGGAGTCCAAGGCACGCTGGATGGACGGGTGGTAGAAGGTCCTGCAGGCCGTCGGGCAGTTGGCGAGGAGCAGATCTCCCGCGAGTCTCTGAATGTCATCGAAGTCATGCACCTCGTCGCGCTCCTTGAGCTTCTGGACCACGCCTTGGAACCCCAGATGGACGAGGTACAGATCCTGCAGGTTGCGCACCTCTGCCTCGAGCGTGAAGTAGTGCTGGTCGGCTCTGGACCTCTGAAGGCGTTCTGGCAACGGGATAGGCAGGGGGGTTAGGGGGGGCTCCCAGTCGGTAGGGGTCGCTGGGGGGGTGGAGTCGTCCAGCAGCAGGGCGATCCGCGAGAAGTGCAGCAGGAGCTTGCCTCGGTCGCTCGACCACGTCGCCTTCAGTGTCGATATGAGATTCCTCATGCTGTCTCGGACGTGTTCCTTCGTGTTCTTGTCGGCAATCCCGGAGAACTTGCCTATGCCCGGTACCCAGGAGTCCGACGGGAACTGGGTATAGGGAAAGAAAGACGGTTTTGGCCTCATCAGACTGGCAGAACTGACTGTGCACACCAAGACGTGGCTCAGCCAGGTCAACTGCCCCCATGCCTCATCGGGCGGCCCGTTCCTCTCCAAGGAGTCCAAGCACGCCATCCGGGACTCAGCTGGCCATCCCCCTGCGGCGAGCACCGCTGTGTTCTCCCTGACCAATTCACAGAATTCCGAGATGATCACATGAACCTCGTGCACATGCTCGGCGATGTCGTCGGGATCGATGGTTGCCATAATCTGCTGGTGCAGCAGTTCGGGCGTGATTCTGCCATCCTCGTCCATGATTCTGCGTGCGGCCTCCTCGATGAACAGAGACCGCCTGACTAGGCTGCGCAGGACGCCGGCGGCTGACCTGCGGCCCGAGTAGTGGCGGGCGATCCTGTCTCGGGCGGCGAGCACCTCAGGGGCGATGTGGGCGGGAATCCCGGCATCCACGGCATCTCCGATGTGCCATGTCGAGCTTGGTAGTCTCCACAGGGTGTTGAGAGCGGAGTCAATCAGCAGTATCCTGCCTGCTTCAGAGATGTTCTCGCGGCTGAGAGCGTCGCCCAGTATGCCGCGATAGGGTGCCACGAGTTGATTGAGGAACGAGTCGATGGTTCCTATCGGGGCGTCCTCGAGCAGCGTCAGCAGCTGCTCGCCGAAGCCCTCGTGCCTGATTCGAGGGTCGCTCCGGTGGGTACCGTCATCGCCTGTTGGGCCGGGTCGCAGCCGGGCGACGCTCCGTCGCAGACGGTCCCTCATCTCATCGGCCGCCCGGTTGGTGAAGGTCAGTAGCACGACCTCCCCGGGGAGCATGCCGCCCCACTCGCGCAGGTCCATGCGCTCGGAGGCAGGAGCTAGGATCATCCCACCCTGCAGCCTCGATGGCCGCTCCGGCTGGGGAAGGAGTCGGGTAGCTCGCTGGTCCTCGGCGAGATAGTGCTCGATGACCCGATCGATGATGGTGCTGGTCTTGCCTGTGCCAGCCCCAGCGTCGATGACGATGTGGGCATCCAGGTTCAACGCCAGTCTCTGTGCAGTATTCAGACGCATCAGAAATCATCCTCCATCCTGACTTCGCAGACGTTGCTGACTGGGCAATACCTGCACACGCCCTTGGACGGGGTCGGGTGCACATTGCCAGAAGCGGCGCGGGCAGCGACCCCCAGGGCAACAGACAGTCGCTGTGCCAGCCATGCCCTGAAGGGGTCACTGGCTGGTGAGGGGGGCTCGTCAGCGAACCTGTGCAGACTTGTAGTGAAATCTGTGCGTGTGCCAACTTGCAGCTTTGAATGAGAAGCGGAGTACTGTGGGGACATCTCGAGCCTGTGCTCGGTGTTGTGACTGAACAGGGAGATTCCAGCCGCTACTACCAGATCGCCGGGGTGGGCGATCTCCCAGGCTCTTGCATAGAGTGCTAGTTGCAGTTCGTCCAACAGGCCGTCGGAGTGGCGGTCCTTCGCCGACTTCGACTCCGAGGTCTTGAGGTCCCTAATGGCGACGAGTCGGCGAGGCTTCCAATCTGAGTCGTGGACTCTGATAGGCGCGACGTTCTCGTCACCTCCGTTGTCTACCCATGCGTTCCCCTCCTCGTCGATAGGCAGTAGGTCCACACGATCTATGTAGCCCCGCACCCGGATAGGGGGCAGTATCTTCCCACCCGTCAGTTCAAGCGGAAGGGAAATTTCGATCCCGTCCTCGTCGTGGCTCGTCATGCTCCACTCGACCGAGACGGGCGCCGCATCGCCGAGCTTGCTCTCAGCCCTCACAATGGTGCCGACCCTTCCTGCGGGAGGGATTGGTCTGGGGTCGGCCAGCCAGCTGTTCCATTCTTCACGGTCCATCCCGGTAAGGACCCTTAGCCTGTGAGTGGAAACAGCATCGGACCTGTCTAGCCACGGTGCCCGCGAATCGAGTGACTCGAGGGCCATTTGCATCAGTTCGTTCTCGTCTGTTCCCGACTGAGCGACGCTCTTGACTGACCCGTTGCCCTCGAACTCTCGCTCTTCCCCGATGGCGATACCGAGAATCTCGCACAGCATGTCGTGGTGAACGAGATGCAGGAGCTCTCCGTGTGTACGGGGGTCCAAGTCTTCGGCCTGCAGCTCCTCCTGCTCAGCCTTGAGTCCTTTCGAGAGCCATCCCATCCTAGGGCACTTGAGCCAGTCATGGAGCCTGCTGGCCGACCAGATGGCGACCTCCTGCTCCGCCCCAGAAGAGTGGCCGTGCCTCGAGTCGCTGACCGTCGAGCCCGAGGCTAGGGGGGTGAATGGTCGAGGGTCGAGTGTAGGGGTCCTCTTGCCTGCCTTGGTGTGACCCCCGACCACTGGCCACCTGGCATGCGCGCGCGGCGGCTCGATACCAGATGGAGTCTTTCGAGCGAGGTCCGAGCGCTCGAACGAGAATAGGTGGGGGACGGCAGAGGCTGGCAGGTAACCGTCATCCTCCGAGCGACTGGGTTGCCTCCTCTCGCGGTCGCGCTGCAACTGCAGGTCAATCGAAATCGAGATTGAGTTGGGGTTGATCGGCAGGTGAACTGGGGGCCTCATGCTCCTGAGCAGGCTTCCATCCGATTGTCGGAAGTCGCGTGGGCTCACCGGTAGGCTGGGATGTGAGTCGAGGACCTCCGCCTCATCGTTGGGGTCGTTGTCACTGGCCCACTCCCTGATCGGCGCTGCGGCAGGGGATGCGTCATCGAGACTCGGGTCGAGCAGGATGACTTCGGGGGCAGCCGCGAGAAGATGCTCGAAATGGTGGCGGGCATCGCGCACAGGCCCGTCGGGCCTGAGCAGATCCAGCGAGTGGCGCTCCTCGTCGCCGAGGAAGGGCATCTTCGGGACCCTGAGATCCCAAGAAGAGCTCGACAGGTTCGCTAGGATGACTAACTCCGCAGTGCATCCCAAAGCATCGGAGGGAGTCAGGACTCTGACTACACTGGTGGCGTTCGATCCACCCTGCTGGATGCTCGATGATTGAATCAGCGAAGTGAACTCATCCACCCATTCGGGACCAGATCTGGGGGGTTCCTGCCCGATGCTGTTCTGCATCGCCCTCAGAGCCCGATGGTCCCTGACGACCGCTTGGACGACTGCGGCCGGCGAAGCCCCCTCGCCATCGCACATCTCCATCGCCGATTCAAGGTCAACAAGTCCAAATGTGGCTAGCAGCCACTCATCCCCGGTCGATGCCGGCTCGCTCAGCGGTAGGATTTTTCCGGTGTGACAGCCTACTCTGACACGCTCCTCGGCGAGAGCCACACGGTCCTCGCCTCTGAGCAGCGGGCTCAGTGAGTTGGCGACGCAGAGGAGCCACCACTGAGTTGATTCCTTCTTGATTCTGTCTCGTTCCGAGAGCGGGGCTCTCGACATCGTCTGGAGCCACCTACTGAGGGCTCCGGGGCCGCCTAGGACGTGCTCGCCGCGGGCGAGCTCGGTGAGCAGGTCCGGGTCCGCATGCGGTCGGATCCTAGCCTCAGAAGGGTGCTGCTCGGGCTCGTCGAAGACGCTGATTGAGCCTTGTAGCGAGAGGGAGCGCAGTCCCTCGAGGGAGAATGCGTCGGGACCGTGTGCCAGATTGGCAAGCGATTCCAGCCAGTGCCCCAGTGAGTGCGAGGAGACCGGTGCTGGCGTAGGGGTCACCGGGATTCCGAGGTCGCGCAGCGCGCGCTCCCACCGAGGCCTGTTGACCTCCAAAGCCGGATCTATGATGAGGATCTGTTTGTTCGCACCCGATTCCAGACGATCACGCGCCAGACCAATCGCCGCATCAAAGGAATGCTCCTCCCTCTGTAGAAGCAGTCGTCTGACATCGCCTGTCTGATCAGATGCGTCGGGCTGGTGGGACGGAACCCAACTAGGCAACTCGGCAGATTCCTTGATCGGGTGCTCGTCCAGCAGCAGGTAGCCGTGGTGGCCTAGCCTGAAGTTGCCCGGATGTGCCAACTGGTGAACAGGGCAGTGCCTGGAAAGGGCCAGAATGATTTCGGTATTGGAACGGGGGATCCCAGGAGCGTGGTCCAACATTATGATGCCGTCTAAATCAGTGAGGGTGAACGGCACGGAGTCGCTTTCCAGCCCCTCGACTATGCGGGAGGCGACCATGTCGGGATGGGTTCCTCGGAGTTCCTTCTCGAGTCTCCTGATAATCGTCCTGAAAGCCGCTATTCCAGGGCCGTCCCAGTTCCCCGCTGCGGACTCAGTCGAGAGGAATGAGTGCAGTTCGCCCAGAGCCGCCGTCTTCCCCCTGCCCCAATGCATGTCCGGCAGTGGGTTGAGCAGAGGGAAAGCGAGTCTAGCCGCCTCCCGGCGGCACGCCTCGTGCAGTATCAGATCGAGGGCGCCCTCCTTGTCCAGCACCCTAGGCAGCCGCAGGTCAGCGACCAAAGAGGACTTCAG
>Ga0208113_1000047_pt1 | contig 51845 bp, 52 predicted proteins | sample Knorr_S7_td_NADW_FD_185598 | JGI IMG/M metagenome (GOLD analysis project Ga0208113, IMG submission 185598) | Marine microbial communities from Southern Atlantic Ocean transect - Knorr_S7_td_NADW_ad_2505m_LV_A (SPAdes) (version 2) | ecosystem: Environmental > Aquatic > Marine > Oceanic | place...
GCATACAGTTACGACTGGCTCGTTGTGGGACCATCGAGACTACGCCATCGTAGTATATGATGAACCCCAACCCTAGGAGACCATCCGAGAGGAGACTATCGCTATTCTAGGCAATCTGGGATTTCCGTTACCTGGAGGGAGCAGACGGCCCTACGTAACGTGGACGCTGCTGGCGATCAACGTCCTGATATGGTCAGCCACTGAGGTTGCCGGAGGCTCGACTGATACGGATGTGCTGCTCAGGTTTGGCGCGATGTACGGCCCCTACATCGCGGACGGCGACTACTGGCGTCTGTTCACAGCCATGTTCCTGCATGTCGGATTGACGCATCTGGCGTTCAATGGATTTGGATTGTTCATATTCGGCCAGCAAGTTGAGAAGTTCTATGGGCCTTACCGATTTGGCGTCATATACATTCTGGCAGGTTTGGCTGGCAGCGTTGCCAGCTTCGCACTGAATGACACAGCCGTGGGCGCGGGGGCCAGCGGCGCCATATTCGGGATACTAGGCGCTCTGGTGGCCTTCTTTGTGATACATCGCGATAAGCTGGGAGAATTTGGACGTCAGAGCCTCACTGGGTTTCTGATATTAGCAGCCATAAACCTATTTATCGGTTTTTCGATTCCAAATGTGGATAACTTCGCTCACATGGGCGGGTTCGCGGCGGGATTCGCGTTGACTCTGCCTCTGGCCCCGAAGTATCGGCCTGTGTATGACAACTGGGGTCAGTTGGGGGGCCTGCGAGACACCAACTCGATCCTGAAGCAATGGTGGGTGATTCCCGTCGCGTTAATTGTGCTGGCGCTGGGCACGATGCTGGGAGCGGGTTCCATTGGCGAGAACATTTTTACCCATGTGAGGCAGGCAGAGCGGTATCTGGATGACGGGGAACACGAGTTGGCGTTGGATGAGATCGCGAAGGCAATTCAGATGGAGCCAAGGCTGGCAGAGTCTTACCTCGTCAGCGCGAAGATATATGCTGATCTTGGAAACTATCGGACGGCGCTGACAGAGGCCGGCCTCGCATTTCGACTGGGACTGGACGATGACGCCCAAGCGGAAGCCGTGGCGCTGATGCGAGAAGCGCGAGCGCGAATCCAGTAACCGGGAGAATTAAGCCGACTTCTTCTCCTGGGTCGCGTCGGTCATCGGAACCTGGTTGCCTTCCGAGGTAATCAGACGAGCGGCAGACGTGCCTTTGATAGCGGCGCCGTCCACGATGCAGCGGGCTACGCCGGTCATTGTCGGCAACTCGTACATCACGTCCAACAACACCTGCTCCAAAATAGTGCGTAGGCCTCTTGCTCCGGTCTTTTGTTTAAGCGCCAGCTCTGCGGCGGCATCCAGAGCGTCGTCAGTGAAGGTCAACTCAACGTCGTCCATCTTGAACAGTGATTGATACTGCTTCGCGAAGGCGTTCTTTGGCTCGGTCAGCACTCGGACCAGGTCATCCTTGCCCAGCATGTCGAGGCTCACGACCACAGGCAGGCGTCCCACGAACTCCGGGATGAAGCCATACTCCATCAGGTCGTCCGGGTTGACATGAGAGCGAACGAAATCCTTGGACTCGTCGTCGTCAGCAGACAGTCCGTCGACGATTGTGGGCTTGAAGCCGATTCGCTGGCGGTCCTTGAAGGCCCGGCGTTCTATGTAATCGTCGATGCCCTCAAATGCGCCGCCGCACATGAACAGGATGTTGTCGGTGCGAATTTGCAGGAAGTCCTGGTGAGGGTGCTTGCGTCCCCCCTGGGGCGGGACGTTGGCGACGCAGCCCTCGATAATTTTCAGCAGAGCTTGCTGGACCCCCTCGCCCGAAACGTCGCGGGTTATGGAGGGGTTGGGGCTTTTTCTGGCGATCTTGTCGATCTCGTCGATGTAAATAATGCCTTGCTCGGCGCGGGCGATGTCGAAGTCGGCGGCCTGGATTAAACGCAAGAGGATGTTCTCGACATCCTCGCCGACGTATCCAGCCTCGGTGAGCGTTGTGGCGTCGGCGATGGCAAAGGGCACATCGAGAATCCGAGCCAGAGTTTGGGCGATATGGGTCTTGCCTGAGCCTGAGGGGCCGAGCATGAGAATGTTGGCCTTTTGAAGCTCGACTTCCTCGAAACGCTGGTTGGACCAGACGCGCTTGTAGTGGTTATAAACGGCGACGCTCATAACCTTCTTGGCGCGGTCCTGGCCTACCACGTACTCTTCAAGCCGGTTGTAGATCCACTTGGGATTCAGCCCCTTGGTCTTGTAGTTCCCCTGTGGGCTTTTCGTGTCCTTTTCGGGGCTTTCCTCTGCGATAATCTGTTCGCAAAGGTTGACGCATTCGTCACAGATGAAAACCCGGTCGGGACCCGCGATGAGACGGCGCACCTGAGCCTGAGTTTTCCCACAGAAGGAACACTGATAGTCGTTGCGACTATTCATAAATGAGACCTACCTCATCTTCTAGTATTTCGATGTCACAGGCTCGCGCGGACGTGTTAATCCGCTGCAACAGGAACGCTGGGCGAGGCGAGAACCTCGTCAATCAGGCCATACTCCTGGGCCTGATCGGCGCTCAGGTAGAAGTCGCGGTCCGAGTCCGTGGCTATTTTCTCATAAGTTTGCCCAGTCGCCTCGGAGATGACTGTTCGAATGATATCTTGCTGCCTGAGAATCTCTCTGGCTGCGATTTCGATGTCAGAAGCCTGACCCTGGGCGCTGGTCAGCGCCTGGTGCATGTGGACCGTTGAGTTGGTGAGGGCGTATCGTTTGCCCTTGGCCCCGGCGCACAGAAGGACGGTTGCCATGCTGGCGGTCATGCCGACGCAAATGGTGGACACGTCCGGCCTGATCAGGCGCATGGTGTCCATGATTGCCAGGCCTGAGCTTATGACTCCTCCAGGGGAGTTGATATACAGGCTAATATCTCGCTCCGGGTCCTCGCGGTCCAGGAACAAAAGCTGTGCGATGATGTTGTTTGCGATCTGATCGTAGATGGACGATCCCAAAAATATGATTCGTTCTTTCAGAAGCAGCGAGTATATGTCATAGGCCCGATCTCCTCGCGCCCCTGTCTCAACTACCATGGGGATTACATTTTCAGGCCTGTGAATCATCGGTGTCGTCCCCTCCATCTGTGGTTGTTGTTTCTTCATTATCATTGTCGGTGTTTTCTGATCCTTCTTGTTCTGCAGAATCCTCGGACTCTGCCTGCTCTGACGATTCCGCTTCCTCTTTGGCGACAGTCACCAGAAGGCTTATGGTTTTCTCGTACTTGAGCATCCTTTCGATGGACTCTCGTTGTTCTTCGATCTGTTGCCGTCGGTCGTCGCCCTCCGGGTCCTGGGCTAGCAGCTCCTCGACCCGCGCGTCGATGTCATCTTCGGAGACTTCAATATTCTCCAGTTCACCTAGCTTGTTCAGCGCGAAGGTTCGTCGGATGCGCTGTTCGGCCTCCGTGCGGGCCTGCGCCCTTTGTTCCTGGTAAGAAGTGCCGATGGATTGCAGGTAGTCATCGCGACGGATGTTCAACTGCTCGAACAGCCTGTTCTGGTCCTCTTCAATGTGTTCTATCTCGTGGTCCAACATTACTGGGGATAAGGTCATAGTGGTGGCATCCAACAGAGCCGTGACCACTTCGTCCTCGTACTGACGTTTGGAGCGGTTCTCGGCCTCATCATTCAGCCCTTGTTCCACCTCAGTTCGCAGCGCTTCCATACTCTCGTACTCTTCAGGGAGGCCCTTGGCGAACTCGTCGTCAAGCTCGGGAAGTATCTTTTCCTTGACGTCCTTGATCTCGACGCTGAAAGACGCCTCTTTTCCGGCAATGGCGTCGTCCTGATAATCGTCGGGGATTTCGATCGTAAACTCGTGCGTCTGTTCCGCTTCGAGTCCTTCCATCTTGTGAGAGAAACCAGGCACAGGGTTCTTGCTGTCAGAATCGAGGAAGTACGTGGTGTCTTCCTCATCGAGGAAGGTGTTGTCCTCCACCGCGCCTTTGATGCCCACAGTCACGAGGTCGCCCATCGCCACTGGCCGTTCCACCGGTTCCCATGAGGCCAGGCTCTGGCGCAGTTCGTCGATACGGGCCTCGACGTCGTCCTCCGAGACCTCTTCAGGCTCGTAGGGGATTCGGAGACTGTGATAGTCGCCTAAGTCAACCTCAGGGCGCAGCGGAACCACGGCCTTGAAGGTGAAGGGGTCAAGCTCTAGGTCTTCGATCTTGGGAAGTCCGCTGGCTTCAAGCTCCTGCTCTTCGATGGCCCGGTCTGTGACCTCATAGACCATCGTGTCGATGACTTCGCTTAGCAGGCTCTCGCGACCGACGAAATTTTCGACGATACGTCTGGGGGCCTTGCCTTTGCGGAATCCGGGGATGACGATGCGTTGGACTACGCGCTGGTAGCCTCGGTCGAGGTATGGGTCTAGGTCGGGGTCCTCAAGCTCAATGTGGATTACTGCCTGACTGTCCACAATTTCTTCTTGAGTGATAATCAAAATCGACTCCTGATGCCAAGTGATCTAGTTGTGATTATAGCATAGGGCGCCCCGCGCTCACTTTGCAAAATTATTAGACGAATATTGGGATTTGTTATGAATCGACGATTGAAAACAGGCGAACATTGATCTGGCGCGAAGCAAAGAATTAAGTGAAGTCATCATCTTTTCACAACCTGCCTTGACAGGTGTATAGTAGTTGTCTACGATTCGATAAGTGGACATGAGGCGTCATGGATGCTGATCGTCCCTTTTCGGTAAAGCTTCCCCAGTTCTACGGATTCGCCAGGGCTGGACAATTCGACATAGAGACCAGGTAGCTCGATTCTGCGAGGGTGTCTCAAAAACGATTTGCCCGTTTGCCAAGTCCCCGGAATTCGGACTCTATTGCTCAACTGCGCTTTTGGCAGCGGGATTCAGCGGCATAAAGGAAAAATAATCACCAGCGATTGATTCCACAATGCCTTTGCTGGAGGGGTGAGAATGTCGAGCAAGTATCAGCGGGAAATCGAAGAAATACTGGAAAAGTCCGGCGACCTTGGATCGACCAGGGCGCCGAACCGCCCGCCTGAAGAGAAGGAAAGCCTGTTCCGGTTGGTGGGCCTCTACATCAAGAACGCCCTGAGCGGCAAGCTCTGGTCCCTGTCGCCCGGCAGGGTGATGCTAATCGGCCTGCTGCTGTTGCTCTCCATGCTGATCGTCATGCAGTTTGTCCCCGGAATCCCTGGCTTGTTGGCCTGGGCGGGGCTGTTGATATTCATTGTCGGCTACGGAATGGTGCTGGCGAAGCCTCCCAAGATCGAGAAGCGCTGGCGCGGCCAGTCAATGGAGGAAAACGGCGAGTCGCTGTGGAATCGCTTCCTGCGCCGAATCCGACCCAAGTAACCGAAGTTCACGAAATTTTAGGACATGAACGGGGCCTCGCAAAATGCGAGGCCCCGTTTGATTCCCATAGTCAGGTTGTAGTTTGCCTATGGCGCGAAGAAATGGGCGGACTTAAAACCCGCCCATTCTGCTTTTCCGATCAGCTTACGTTTTACAGAGAAGCTTATACCGCGCACTCACCTTCGCCACGCTCGACTACGTACTTGACGGTCTTGTTCCAGTCCATGTACGTGTCCAGGGTTTCGCGGTTTAGTTCGGGCAGTTCCTTGAACTCTTGGACTACGGCTTCGAAAGACTGCGGGCCGACTCGGGTGACGAAGTTCTTGAACTCCTCGCCGTCGTTGCGCTCGGCCTTGTAGTAATCGAGAACCTTCTCCAGCGCCTGCGGCATCCGCTTGGCCGGAATCTTGATCTTGACCCGCTGGCCGAACCGAGCGTCCAGATCATCGTAGCTGCCTCCGACGAACATGTCGTAGGCTGGGACCTGACCGCCAGGGCCTCTGGCCGCCGCGCCGTGGAATCCGATATCTGCGACGTGGTGATGGCCGCATCCGTTGGGGCAGCCGCTCATCTTGATGTGCATCTTCTGGACGAGAGGGTCTGATGTGTCGAGGCCGTTTACCGTCTCGATCAGCGCCTGCCCCAGACCCATCGAGGCCGTTATGCCGAGCTTGCAGCTATCGGTGCCAGGGCAGGACACGATGTCCGTGATCCCGTTCGCGCCCGCCTCGCCAAAACCCATATCGATCAATGTGTTCCAGACCTCGTTCAGGGCGTTGTTGGGCACCCACCGGAGGGCGAAGTTCTGTTGAGCAGTTATCCTGGCCCTGCCTCCACCGTATTTGCGGGACAGGTCAGCCAGCGCGTGGAACTGGTCTGGATTGATGTCGCCAAGAGGCAGTTTGACTTGGACTACGCTGTAGCCTTCCTGCTTTTGCGATTCGACGTTGGAATCGAACCATGCTTTGTACTCGGGAGTGTCGCCATTGACGGTCGTGTAGTTGCCGTCCAAGGCGGGAGCATCGATCGACTCATCTTCAAGGAACAGGAGCGGCGTTGGGTCGAATGACCTCTGTGCCCAGTCCTCCTTCATTGCTTCCTCGACCAGGTTACGGAAATCGTCGATGCCGATTCGATCAATCAAGAACTTGACGCGAGCCTTAGAGCGGTTTTTCCTTAGCTCGTCGGAGCCGTGGAACACCCTGAGCGCCGCCTCTGTGACCTTCAGGTAGTCATTCAACCCAATGAACTCATAGAGCGTGGGGGCGATGCGTGGCATGATGGCGGTGCCGCCGCCCATTACCATCTTGAAGCCCTTCTCTCCGTCCTGAATCCTGGGGAGGAACCCGACGTCGTGGATGGGTGTCATGGCGCAGTCGTCGTTGCAGCTAGAGAATGCGGTCTTGATCTTGCGTGGCATCATCTGGGTGAAGGGGTGGCGCGCGAAGTATCGCGAGTATGCGGCGGCGTAAGGCGTTGCGTCGAACGCCTCGTCGTTAGACACTCCGGCCATCGCGCATCCCGTGACGTTTCGCACGGTGTTGCCGCAGGCCTCGCGAGTTGTCAGGCCTACATCTGCCAGCATCTTCAGCACTTCTGCCGCTTCTAGCAGCGGCACGTGGTGAAGCTGAATGTTCTCGCGAGTGGTCACATGCCCTTTGTTGAGGGGCGCATATTTCTCGACGATTTCGCCCAACATATCCAATTGAGCAGAGGTCATTCCGCCGAAGGGGAACTTGATTCGGATCATGTGAACGTCGGGTTGTCGTTGTCCATATACGCCCTGGCGAAGCCTGAATGCTTGGAAGTCCGTCTCATCCCACTCGCCTGCCTGGAAACGCTTTACCTCTTGCTCAAAGTCTTCGATCTCACTGGGGATAATGTCTATTATCCCCGTGGTCTGCCGATCTACCTTGCTATCTACCTGAGTCATCCATCCCTCCTGGGGTATTGGCGATTCGATGCGTCTGTTCGACTCGCCTCGAGAGTCACACTCTCCAGATTAATACCGATGTTTTGTTCCGGCTCCGTGGTTCGGTGGAGGCTCTCAGCTGCGACTCTGCGCAGCCCCACCATCCAAAATAACGAAACCCCGCTCGAGGATTGGTTGAGCGGGGTTCTGAATTTGCACGAGTTGCATACGACTGCCCCTAAAACGGACTTGTACACACGCATTTCATGAATAAATTGGTGGCTGTCATACCGTGCTTACCTTAACAATCTGCAATGTAAGTGTCAATGAATTGGTTCAATCGCGACTTCAAAATGACGGGGTATAGGCAATGTTCAAGCCCCTCAGTGCTCCATAAAGGAGCCACCGTTGATGTTGATCGACTGGCCCGTTATCCAGGATGCAGCCTCAGTGCAGAGGTAGGTGATGAACTCGCCAACCTCGTCGTCCGTGCCGTTTCTGCCTATGGCCGTGGCGGCGGCTCGTTGTTCCCAGATCTCGGAGGTGTAAAAGTCCGTTCGCGAGGTCGCGGTGGTTCCCGGACATACACAGTTGACGTTGATATTGTGGGAACCGACCTCCCTTGCCATGGATTGCGTCATCCCGATCACGGCAAAACACGCGGCGTTGTATGCCAGAGTGTTGGTGCCGCCACGTTTGCCTGCCACCGACGATATATTGATTATCTTCCCGCCTTGACCACGGCTTATCATCTGCCTTAAAACGGCCTGCGAACACAGGTAGGTTCCGGTCACCTTCACGTCCATGACCTTCTGGAACATCTCCGGGGCAAGGTCAACGATTGGAGCGAGGGCAGGTAGCATTCCGAACGCGGCGTTGTTGACCAGGATGTCGATCCGGTGAAACTCGGATACAGTCTGGTCAACCATAAACTGAACTTGCTGAGGGTCGGAGACATCCACTATGAGAGGCAACGCTTGGCATCCCTGAGCCTCGACCTGTTCGGCGACGCTTTCAATGTCCTTCCACCCGGCCGCTTTCTCGTCGTCCGGGTACGTTTCGGGGTCTCGGCCCGTTCCTGTGATGACCACGTTGGCTCCCAGGCGGGCCATCGCGACCGCCGTCGCCCGACCGATCCCTCTGAGCCTTCCGGCTCCTGTGACTATCGCGACTTTCCCGCCCAATTCTCCCAAGTCCTTACACCTCACGCATCGGCGTTTCAAATTACAGCCCGTTGTCCAGTCACATTGAGTCAGAACCTAGTCAAGCGCCGCGCTCGCCAATTCCTCCAACTCATTCAGGACGCCTTTCTGGTCTGCCGAGGTAACCCGCACCAGCACTCTCTCTGCGCCCGCCTCCTCGAATCTGTTGATCAGGTCTTTGTCGGCGGGTTGGCTGTGTATCGTGATGCCAATGGAATCGGGGTCGCGCTCTGCCGAATCGCATAGCTTCGCCAGTGTCTCGCGGGCCGCTTTGATATCGTCGGGACTGACGCCGATGGGCAGCCAACCGTCGCCATAGCGGACAACGCGCTGGAGAACATTCTTTGCGTTGCCGCCCATGTACACGGGAGGGTGGGGTTTCCTGGCGGGTTTGGGATTCATGATGACAGGCGGGAAGTCAACGTACTTGCCGTGGTACTCGGCTTCTTCCTCAGTCCAGAGTTGCTTCATCGCCAGAACGTACTCGCGAGCCTGGGTCCATCTGTGATCGAAGTCAGCCCCCATTATCTCCGACTCCTCCCGAAACCATCCTGTCCCGATTCCGAACATGAACCGTCCGCCCGAGTAGAAGTCGAGGGTTGAAATCTGCTTCGCCAGGTCGATGGGGTTATGCTCGGTGACAAGATTGACAGCCGTGCCCAGTCCAAGATTCTCGGTCGCGGACGCTGCCGTGGCCAGAGCAATCAACGGGTTGACCCCGAGAGTCATCGGTATTGGGATAGAGCCGTCGGGCGTGCCTGCGTACTTCGTGTTGTGATTCACGGGAATTACTGGATGCTCCGGAAGCCACACCGAGTCGAATCCCAACTCCTCGATCTTCTGTGCGACAGCGGCGAAGTCGGTCAAGCCCGGCGTTGCGCTCATGCTGATTCCTACGTTCATAACTCGATTACCTCCAGTGAGAATTTTCAATCGGTTGAATCAGTAGCTTACATATTACAATGACGCGTTGCCAGCTAACCTTTCACTTAATGAACAAGGTCAAAAAATCTTCAGGCAGAAACGACTCCTCGGGCCCCTCAGGCTCAGGCTATCAGATGAATACTGCCGTCGGATTCGAATGGCAGAGCGCCTTTCAGGCGCTTCCGCAAACGCTCGCGATCGGCTTCCGACAACGAGACGCAATAAGCTCCTGCCGGTCCCTAACCGTTAAGGGAGGGAGACCAGTAATCATCGAAATCGACGAACATGGTAGGCGCATCCAGAGCGCGAACCTCCACTGCTTGCAATCTGGCGTCTCGGAACAGGTCTTTCATAGGCCCTGGATTGCAGATCGGAAATTGCTTGCCTTCGTCATGATCGGCGCCGTCGGGGAACAACTCGGTGACGGCGTTCCGGAAATAGCGCATGAGTTGCATTTCGCCTGAATTGTCCCAAACATAGCAAGCAACCGTGCCTCCGGGTTGGAGAACTCGGCGCATCTCCTGGAGCGCGCGTTGTTTGTCAGGCACAAAGTTCAACACGAGGCCTGCCACTAACACGTCCGCTTCAGCGTCTTTGAGAGGAATTGATGTCGCGTCGCCGGACTTGAACACGGCCCTTTTGTCGTGGATTCTACCACGCGCCATGTTGAGGCAACCTTCGGAAGGTTCCGTGCCGGTCACGCTGCCAGGATCGGCATGTTTGAGTATCGACTCGGTCAACGCGCCTGTGCCGCAGCCAACTTCAACCCAACGAGGGCCTGAAGGCAATGAGAGCCAGTCCAAGCACATATCTCCGACTCGCCGACTCCAGCGGCCGACAAACCCCTAGTAAGCCTCGCCATCCGCGAACCAGTCCCCTTGACGTTGCGATGCCATGTCTAGCTGCCTTTTTGTTGGGTAATAATTAGTATGCTACGACGTTATCGCAGGTTCCAGCTAAGGATACCTGAACCTGCGGACTCCGCGTATCAAAACCCACGTTGCCACGACAACGATCATCGAGATGAATCCGCCCGTGACCAGCGTGTTGCGAGTGCCGAACTGTTGAGACATGAAACCGACGTAAATGGTGCCGAGGTTGTTCGCGCTCTCTGCTGAGACTTCGTGAAAGCTTACGGCTCTGCCCCTGACATCGTCCGGCGTGGTCAACTGCACAATCGTCTGGCGCGACGACATGCCTATGGCGTCGGTGACTCCGAGGGCCATTATGACCGGCACGGCTACCAGCATCGAACTGCTCAATCCAAAGACGATCAACAATGCGCCGTAGGCAAGGGTCGCGTATAGCACAAGCATCCCTTTGGAGCGGTACCGCGCCAGGAAAAGAACAGCCAGACTGCCAGCGACTCCTCCGAACGAGTTGGCGGCAGTTAAAGCGCCGACGGCGCCGGGGCCTGCCCGAAGGAGCCTGTCCACGATCAGGGGCAAAACCTGACGAAAGAAACTGACCATGTTCACGCCTAAATCCATGATTAGCAGACCCGGCAGGATCGGATGAGACCTAACGAATTGGAACCCCTGCCACACCCGACGTAGAACTTTTCCGTCTTCGCCGTCATACGACGCAATGTTCTGTGCGCGGATCATGAGAGGGAGTATCACGCTGGGAACGGCGACTGCTGCGGCAACTGCGAAAATGACGGTTATACCTAACGTCGTTATGAGCCCGGTGAAGACCAGGGGAGCCACGACGGCTCCGATCTCAAAGGTTGCCACATTGGACGTGACCGCGTGCAGTAGGTGGGTTCTCGGCACCACGTTGGAGGTCAACGCGGAGCGCGCCGGACTCCCGAGGATGCTGGTCACGCTGAGAACAGCGGTCACTCCATAAATGTGCCAGGGATGAAGAGCATCGGCGGCAGAAAGCAGGGCCAACATGGTCAGCAGCACAAAGCTGGATACCTGCGTGAACGCAATCAGCCTCTTGCGGTCCAGCCTGTCGGCCAGCACTCCGCCGTAGAGAATTGAGGGGAACTGGACGATTAGGTGGATGAGTCCCAACACTCCCAACTGCACGCCGGAACCGGTCTCCTGGTACAGCCACACGCTGGTTGCCAGCAGGCGCATCTCCATTGTGAACAGAGATGAAATGCTCGACAGCCAGAGGAATCTGTAGTCACGAAACTCGAAGGCTGACCAGAGCCTTAGCTTCGAAGTGAACCGAGGGGGCAACCGGTCGCCATGGGAATCCCGTTCTGAACCAGAGTCGCGGTCGGGGCCGCCTAATGCCATGGGTTGCTGAGAAAATCAATCGTTGGAATCATTGGCCGGATTATAAACTCAGTTAACCCAGAATTGTAATCCTGCTTACCGATATCGGAAATTCTCTGAAATCTCACTGCACAGTCAAATCGTATCCAGAGTTGTACACGTCGAAACTATTACATGAGCAGTTCAGATGAAACCTGAACAACAGGCGGGTAAGTTATAATTGGGTCAGTCAGTCAGGGCAGACCTCAACGGGAGTGCGTGAAATATGATAGAAGTTCCTCTGGCATTCGCGTTTTCAGCCGGCCTTGTCGCGGCGTTCAATCCCTGCGGCGCGGCCATGTTTCCAGCGTACGTTGGCTACCAGTTGGACTCAACTGATGTAAATGCCAACCCCGTGGTCTCTGGACTCAGAGGAGTCTTGATGGGGTTGATGGTGACGGCAGGATTCATCGTGGTGTTCGGCGCCGTGGGGCTTATACTGGCAGCGGGAGGACGGCTCGTCGGACAGTTCCTACCATTCGCCGGTCTGGGAGTCGGAGTGATAATAACCGGAGTTGGCCTGTGGCTCCTGATCTCCAAGCGAAAGCTAGGGCTGATGGCCGCCAGTCGAGTCAACCTGGGCGGAGGCCGGGGCCTGAAGCAGACTTTCCTGTTCGGCGTGGCCTACGCAATTGCCTCTCTTAGCTGCGCGCTGCCGATTTATCTGGCGGCGGTTGGAGTGGTCGCGGGCCAGAGCCTGAGCGCCGGCGGCGCCGCGGAGACAATCATAGGCTCGGTTGCCTATGGCGTGGGTATGGGAGCGGTCATGATGGCGGCAACGGTGGGCGTGGTCTTCTTCAAGGGCCTGGTGACGGCAGGAATGCGAAAAATCTTCCCGCTCATCGAGCCTATCGGAAACCTGGCAATGGTCGGCGCAGGCGCCTACCTCATCTACTACTGGACAATAGGCAAGGGCCAAGAACTGCTGGTTTTCAGGGCGGAACAACTCTTCTAGGACGAAGGGCGACACATCACAAATTAATGTACGCGTTCAGCTCCTGGCTGGAAGGCGCAGGTGACGCAAGCGCTTACCTCATTGCAAATGGCTCGCACTCGAAAAGCAGCTCTCATATTCGGAATCAAGAATTGTTTTCCCCTTCATAGCTTGGCTCATTTCGTTGTGGGGTTGCCCCAGACGACCTTTCCGACACTCTGCAATTCCATCTCTCCTTCAGGGCAATACTTCGACACCAGTTCTCTAACTTCGCTGTCGAAGCCATGGGCCGCTTCTTCCGTCATTCGTTCCCGCGAGAAGCCGTTCATGGAGTGGAATGACTCGACCTAATCGTCGATACTTTGCTGGAACGACACAGGCTTAACGCTCTTCTCCCCCTTCTTAATTGGAACAGATTTCGGCTCTCCAACTCCTCGACCAGATTGTAAGGTACGAAGTCCTGATTTGTGGAGTAAGTCGGAATGATTTTCTTAAACCGGTCGCCGTCCCAAGGCATGGGCGAGTTTTTCTGACCGACGATTGCCAGGTATCCGTTCCGAGTGAGACTCTCCTTCAAGCGGGGAAATACTACTTCCCAGTCCATCCAATGAAGGCTTTGGCCCGCTGTGATTAGCGCATAAGGCGGACTGAGCAAGACTTCTTCTACTGGTCCGCAGATCCAGTTGATACCGGGATGGTTGCCATTTGGCAGAATCTTCGCCGTTTCGATCATGTTCTCGGAGAAGTCCACGCCATCAACCTCTGTCGACGAACTCCATTAGATTACGAGTGATGAGTCCCGTGCCGCAGCCAACGTCTAGCACGGCCTTGGGTTCGTCGGTCATTAGCTCGGAGAGAATCGAGAAAATTCCGATGGGTAAGGAGTGCGGTATTTGTCGGCCTCTACAACGCTGCTTTCCTTGAACAGTGCAGCGTATTGAGGTTCCAGGTGTATGGGCTTGGGTCGCGTGATTTTAACCACCCTTCACCCAGTTCAAACTCTCGGACACGCGACTCAATCTCTTCAATGTACGACTACATGGCGCTAAACTGCGCTTGGGCTTGACGTGGCAGCTCCGCCCTAATGTCTGGACAGAAATCAAAATCTGGTCGGTTGTTCATGCAGATTATCAAACATTGCCCAGAGCCGTTGTGCAAGTCATGTCACGACCGGCAGTGAACGCTTACAAATTAATTAACAGGGCGGGTCTGAAACCCGCCCTTATTATTTTCGGTCACGATGCTCAGTGACTAGCTCTCGTTGACCACCGGATTACTGAGAGTTCCGATTTCGGCGATTTCGACTTCCATCACGTCGCCCTCTTTGACGTTGTCGGGCCTGCCAGGGGTGCCCGTCATCACGACGTCGCCGGGGTTCAGGGTCATGACTCGTGTGACGAACTCCATGATGGTCGGCACGTCATGCAGCAGGTCGGATGTTACCTGTTCCTGGACCACCTTGCCGTTGATGCGACCGATGAGCCGCAGGGCGCTGGGGTCGAGGTCGGTCACAATGTATGGGCCTAGAGGCGTGAAGGTGTCCGAGGACTTGGCCCTCCACCACTGGAGGTCGTTGGCCTGCCAGTCGCGGGCGCTCATGTCGTTGCCGCAGGTGTAGCCGAGGATGTAACCCAGGGCGTCTTCCTTGCTGACGTGTTTGGCTGTTTTGCCGATGACCAGCGAAAGCTCGGCCTCTGGCTGGACGGAAACGCCTTCGGTAATGGCGTCTTTGGGAATGATGACATTCTCTCCGGTCCCGATAACCGACGACGTTGTCTTGAAGAAAGGCTCCGGCACTTTGGGGCCTTCCCGTCCTCCCAGGTGGCTGCGGTAGTTAAGGCCGATGGCGACCACTTTGTTGGGCACCACAGGCGCGAGAATCTTGACCTCATCGAGGCTGTGAGCATGGTCGGTTACTTCGTAGTCCTCGTAGGGGGCGGCGGTGATCTGCGTCACCTGATCGCCCTCGACGATTCCGTAGGCTATTTCGCCGTGGGCTTCGTATCTGGCATACTTGGTCATTTTGGTATGCTGACCTCCTCTTAAAATGTCGAATTCGACGGTTCGCAACAGTTTATCCCATTCCCAATTCTTAGGCCAGAGAGCATTTTTCATTGGGTTCGGATTAGGGTTATACTGCGGTTTCAGAATTAGACTTATAGTGAAGCGTTCAGATTTAGGAGAATGTCTCGATGGGCGAATTTGTGACGGTCGGCAAAGCATCGAATGTGCCAGAGGGCGAATTTCTGGTCGCCGAGGTTGATGGGCAGAACGTAGTGGTGGCCCATGTGGAAGGGGAGTTTTACGCGATAGGCGAGGAGTGCCCCCACGCTGGCGGGCCGTTGGGCGATGGAACGCTGGACGGTTGCGAGATCGAGTGCCCATGGCACGCCAGCAGGTTCGACGTTCGCACCGGCGAGGCCACCATGCCTCCGGCTACGGAGCCAGTTCCCACGTACGCGGTGAACATCGACGGTGACGATATACAGGTGGCGTCCCCATAGTCCTGGCTCATACGCAAGACGTAGGCGCCACACAGGAAGGCGTCAGGCTTAGTCTGCGGAGTAGCGGGCAGTGACTGCGGTGTGCAGGCCGCCTCGGACCTTGTAGTCAAGAGATATGGTCATCCGCTTTGGCTGGCTGACCTCAACGAGGTCGTTCAGGATGCGGTTGGCGGCGTGTTCCTGGACGATGCCGACTCCAGTGTACGAGAGCAGGTAGTATTTCAGCGACTTTAGCTCAATGCAAACCTTGTCTGGGACGTACGTGATGACCAGAGTCCCGAAGTCCGGCAGGCTGGTCCATGGGCACACGGCGGTGAATTCGTCGGTGTCGATTACCACCTCCGCGTCCTGACCTGAATATTCGTAGTCGAAGGCCAGCAGGCATGCCGTGTCTATGTCCACTTCGGGACGAGGCTCCGGGTGCTGATCCGTAAGGCCTTCGTACTGCTTTTGTAGTTCCTGAATTGTTGCCATGCGACCCTCGATTGTTCTCGTTTTGCGGATGGTTGTCCCTTTATACTACAGTTACTGTCGAATCGTGCAAAGTGTAACGGCGAACAATCGCGCATAGAGAATCTCGTCCCGATGAACCCAAGCCCAAAAGTCGAACTCGCAATCAAGGTCTCCGGTCTTCGGAAGGCTTTTGGTCGCACACCCGTGTTGAGAAGCGTCGATCTGGAGGTCCCCTGGGGGCAGGTGTTGACGCTTCTGGGCCCGAACGGCTCCGGCAAAACGACGCTCATCAAGATTCTGGCGACTCTCACCAGGCCTGACGCCGGAGATGTCATCATCGGCGGGATGCCCCTCTCCAAACGAGGCCAGAGCGTCCGACGAATTATCGGCGTCGTGACCCACGACCCCCTTTTATACGACGACCTGACAGGGCGGCAGAACCTTAGATTCTCGGCTCGCATGTTCGGTGTTCAGCGAATCGACCAGCGAATCGCTGAAGTCACCGAACGTATGGGCATGACTCCGCGACTCGATCAGCGGGTCGGCACCCTCTCTCACGGCATGAAAAAGCGGTTCAGCATTGCGCGGGCGTTGCTCCACGACCCGGTCATCCTGCTGATGGACGAGCCGGAGAGCGGCCTGGATCAAGAGGCGCTGGGCCTGCTGGATGCCGTCGTGACGGACAAATCCAACCCCCAGCGCACAGTGCTGATGACGACCCACAGCCTCGACCGTGCTGTCGCATTGGGGCAGCGCATGGCAATTCTCGTCAATGGACGGGTGGCCTACCAGGAATCTTTGGAATCTGGTGGCACAGAGGCTTTGAAGGAAGCATATATGCGCCATACGAGGGCGGTGTCGTGAGGGGCTACTTTGCGGCGATATTTGCGGTGGTGACAAAGGATGTCATTCTGGAGCTTCGGACCAAGGACATTCTTGTGTCGGTGATGGTCTTCGCCCTGCTGGTCATCGTGATATTCAACTTTGCTCTGGACCCGACGCCCCGCACCGTGGCTCTGGTCGCTCCCGGCATTCTGTGGGTGGCCTTCCTCTTTGGAGGCGTGCTGGGCCTGAACCGTTCTTTTGCTATCGAACAGGATCGTGGCAATCTATACGGACTGATGCTGGCGCCAGTGGGACGTGACGTTATCTTCTTCGGCAAGCTGTTGGGGAATTTCCTGTTCATGGTGGTGATCGAGGCGTTCATCTATCCCGTGTTCGCTGTGCTGTTCAACCTTCCGATATGGATACCTGGCCTTTTGCCGATCGCTCTGCTCGCGACACTTGGAATTGCCACGGTCGGGACGGCCTTCTCCGCAATGGCGATCAACACTCGATCGCGCGAGGTCATGCTGCCTGTATTGTTTTTCCCGGTGGTGGTTCCGGTCATAGTAGCTGCTGTGGAGGCTTCGGGGGTGATGATTCGAGGAGACGAGAGCGCAGAGTTAACTCGATGGATTCCGTTTCTCGCGGTGTTCGACGCTATTTTCCTGGTCGTTTGCCCTGCGGCGTTCAGCCTTGTGATAGAGGAGTAGAGCATTAAGGCCGTTTTCTAGGCTGTAGATACAGCGAGTCCGTCGGATCAGGCGCAATTTGCCTACTTGTGCATAATGTCACAAAATTGACACTTGAAATGGGTAACTGGTATATTCGGAAGACATCGATAATCGATTCAATCGTGCCGGTGGCTTGCGTCAAAATATTGAAATCTCCTTAAATCTAACTATTGTCAAAAGACCATCGAAGCGCTGATTTAACGGGCGGCCAGAGACACCTCTGGTGCGGCGCGCGTTTACTTAAATCAAGAGCCTCAATCTGCCTCATGAAACTCTAATTCATTGATAGACTGACCTCTGGCGCCGTGCGCCCTAAAGCCTGAAAATAATCGTTGCCCGGGAGAGTTGAATTGAAAAACACAGATTTCGTAGTCCGATTCGCCGGAGAGGGCGGCCAGGGCGTCGTGACCTCCGCCGATGGCTTCGCTTCGGCGAATGCTCAGGTGGGCTACCACGTACAGACGTTTTCCACGTTCCCATCGCAGATTCGAGGTGGCCCCGTCTGGACTCAGACCCGCATATCCACTGAGCCAATTCGCAGTTCAGGTGATGACCTGGACGTGCTAGTGGCCTTCAACGAATATGCTTACAACGAGCATAAAAGCGAGGTCAGAGAAGGCGGAGTCATAATCTTCGACTCCGGGACCTTCGAGTTGGAGGGTGTCGAGAACAGCTTTGGCATGGCCTTCGACGATTTGGCCCGTTCCACGGGCAACGCCCGAGCCGCTAACATGGTGGTCATGGGCGCACTGGCGTACTTGGTGGAGATCGACCAGAGCATCCTCGAACAGTTTGTGACCAAGCGTTTCACGAGAGGACGCCCCAACGATCAAGAGATCATAGAATCCAACATCAAGGCCCTGACGCTGGGGCGCATCGAAGCCGAAAATAGCGGTTTCATGATCGGGCAGATGGCTGACGCGATCCCCCCCGAGGGCGAACAGGTACTCATCAATGGCAACGTGGCCTTGAGCCTTGGCGCAATGGCTGCCGGTATCGACGTCTATGTCGGTTACCCGATTTCCCCAGCCACTCCAATACTTCTATTCATGGAAAACAACCTTCCAGGCCCTGGCAAGTTCGCCTACCAGTCCACTTCAGAGATCGAATCCATAACCTCCATCGTCGGCGCAGCTTTCGCTGGGAAAAAGGCTATGACTGCCACCGCAGGCCCCGGCTTCACACTGATGGGCGAAGGAATCGGCTTGGCATGGATGGCCGAAATTCCGGTGGTCGTAGTGGACGTTCAGCGCGGCGGCCCCTCCACCGGACTCCCGACAAAAACCGAACAATCCGACCTCCTGACAGCCCTATATCCCGGCCACGGCGACATGCAGATGCCAGTAATCGCTCCCGGAACCGTTGAGGAGTGCTTCGTTGCCGGTCATCGGGCATTTTCGTGGGCAGAGCGCTATCAGGGGCCAGTTGTTGTGCTGAGTGAGCACATGCTTTCAGAGCGCAACCAGAACATTCCGAAGCCCGACCTCAGCAAAGTGAACTCTGAAAACCGTTCGGTGTACACAGGAACCAATGGCTACCAGCGTTACGATGGCTGGGAGCTTTCCCCCATGCCTATTCCCGGAAACCCCGGAAGCTACGTCGCCAATGGCAGCGAGCACGATGGCATGGGCGACACTACCCACCTGGCAGACCGCCATATCCAAATGACCAACCGCCGATTCAGCAAACTGAAATTGTTGGAGGACGGGACATACGAAAGCCAAAACACTGATGCTTCGATAGTTCTGATGCCGTGGGGCGGATCCAAAGGTTCTGGCCTGTCGGCTTACGAAGAGCTAGCCGAAGAAGGTGTTGACCTGGGTTGGTACTACACCATGTACCTCAGTCCTCTGCCTCCGAAACTGTTAGAAGAACTCAGAACCAAAGATCTGGTCCTGGTGCCAGAATTGAATTATATGGGCCAATTTGCCTCCGTGCTGCGATCACAAGGAGTGAAAGCCGAGGCCATTACCCAGTACACTGGATTGCCCTTCAAGGTGCGCGAACTAGCCAGCCGAATTCGCGACAGAGTCGGAACCCAACAAAAAGAGAGTGTGACAGCATGACCTCCAAAAACCCGGAATATGATTTCAAATGGTGCCCTGGCTGCGGCGACTTCGGCGTCCGCCGAGCGCTGGAAACCGCTATTAGCCGCCGGACCGTCGAGATGGAAGTCGCGCCTGAAAACAACGTGATAATTGCAGGCATCGGTTGTTCAGGCAACATGGTGCATCTGCTGGAGGGCGACCAGGCTTACGGGTTCCACGGAATCCACGGGAGGTCTCTGCCTATAGCAATGGGCGCCAAAATGGGCAACCCTGACCTCAATGTTGTGGTCGTGGCCGGAGACGGCGACTTCCTGGGCATCGGGTTAGAGCATATCTCGCCTCAGGCAGCCCGCAACCTGAACATCACAGCCATCGTTATGGACAACGGGGTTTACGGACTCACCAAGGGCCAAAGCTCCCCCACAACAGACCTGGGAGCGGTCACGAGTTCCACGCCGTACGGCAAGACTGAAGACAAGCTGCATCCGTTCAAGATGTACCTGAGCCTCGGCGTTTCCTTCGTGTCATCCACAATGTCCAGTCAAGTCCGGCAGATGTCCACCATCATGTCCGAGGCGATGGATCATCCAGGATTTTCCATTGTTCACATTCAGTCGCCTTGCACTGAGTACAACAACACCTTTGAGCTGCTAAAGGGCAACGTTCGCAAGGGCATCCCCGGCCTCGCCTACGACATACCGGAAGATCATGACGATGCCGACTGGGACGCTGCATTCGATATCGCCAGCAACGACGGAATACCGCTTGGCGTGCTCTACCGTGACACGACGCGGCCCACGCTGGAGCAGCGCATCGATGAGGTTTCCGAGAAGGTGAAGGCCAAGTCTGTAGCGTCAATGCTGGACTCTTACGCTATCTAGGTATCAGGGTGGTGGATTCAGCGCAATAGCAGACGCATCCAGATGACGAAGAACGCGCCTTGTGATTCACAGGGCGCGTTTGTTTTATATCGGAGTCGTTCATATAATGGCCCGAAGGCCTTTGATGGATTGTTTGGGTAAGGGCCAAAGATTGACCAATGGAGAAATGTGAAAGATGCCCGCGGCGTTGAAGGGAATCAGAGTCCTGGATATGTGCATCGTGCTTGCCGGACCGACCTGCGGCAGGACGCTGGCCGAGTACGGGGCGGATGTCATCAAGATCGACCCGGAACACCGCCAACCCGGTCTCACTCCCTGGCTGGAAGTTGGAAGGGGCAAGCGTAGCATTTGCCTGAACATCACCAAACCCGCCGGACTGGATGCCTTCTACCGCCTTGTGGAGACCTCGGATGTGGTGCTGGAGGGTTTCCGCAAAGGCGTTGCTGATCGTCTGGGCGTCGGATACGAACAGTTGAAGCGACGCAAGCCCGGTCTGATATACGTTTCGATAAACGCTTTTGGACAGCAGGGGCCGTGGGCCGTGCGTCCTGGATTCGATCAGAACGCCCAGGCCGCCACCGGAATGCAGGTACGCAACGGAGGCCGCGACGGCGTTCCGGCTCCTCCTCCTTACACCTTCAACGACTACGGCACTGGCCTCATGGCCGCCTACGGCGTGATTATGGCCCTATTGGAGCGGGAACGCACTGGAAAGGGCCAACGCGTCGAGACGGCTCTGTCTTACACCGCCTCCACCTTCTCGTTGCCGTACATGTTGGACTATGTGGGCTACGATAGAAACGAGATCGAAGGCCCCGATGCCAAAGGTTTCAATGCGCTATTGAGGCTCTACCAGTCGTCGGACTCCTGGTTCTTACTGTCCGTTGAGGACTTCGAAGGCTGGAATCGGCTCACTCGATTGGACTCTTTGAAGCATCTGCGAGGCAAGCCCGAATTTGCCACCGCCGAGCTTCGTGACGAGAACGACGAACAGCTTTCGGAACAACTGGCTTTGACGTTCAGACTAAATTCAACCGAAGAATGGGCGCGCATCCTGAAGGGGGTTGGAGTAACCGCCATTCCCAATCAGACTATTTCAGAGTTACGTGAGGACAGCTACGCGCAACGCCATTCGCTGATACAGTCTGCCAAGCATCCAGACTTTGGACGAATCACCCACGGTGGCGTGTCTCCCCAACTTAGTCGGACGCCCGCGGTTGCGGCGCGCTCCCCGGCATTTGGAGGCGACACCGAAAGCATCCTGCGAGAGTTGGGCTATGCATCCCCAGAAATCGACAAGATGCGAGCTAGCGGGGCCATACCTCGAACCGCCAGCGTGCCGATCGCGTGAATATTCGCCTGATACCTGAAAACCTGACCTCTAACCATAGGATTTACACATGACCGAGGAACAGAATCTGATCCAGTGGGTGTATTCGTCCAAGAACGAACAGGAGCTTGGAGAACGGTATGACCAGTGGGCGTCAAGCTACGAGAAGGACTTGATCGGGGACTTTGGTTGGTATGGCCCGCCATCGTCTGTCACAGCCGCAGCCAAGTATGTCCCGAAAGACTCTCGAATCCTGGACGCCGGAGCGGGAACCGGGCTGGTGGGACAACTGCTCAACGAACACGGCTACCATAACTTGGTGGCGATGGACCTGTCCGAGGGCATGCTGGATCAGGCGCGCAAGAAGAACGTGTACGGCGAGTTTCATCAGATGGTCTTGGGAGAGAGCCTAGGCTTTCCGACAGATTCCTTCGACGCTGCCCTGTCGGTGGGAGTCCTAACCGTCGGCCATGCGCCTGCCTCGTCGCTGAACGAACTCGTTCGCGTGGTTCGCCCGGGTGGGCACATCATATTCACGCTCCGTCCCGACCTCTACGAGGACGGCGGATTCAAAGAAGTCCAGACAACGCTTGAATCAGAAGGCAAATGGAAGCTGGTCGAAATGGGCGACCCAATGCAGGCCCTCCCCAAAGGCGAACCAGACGTCCTCCATCAGGTATGGGTGTACGAGGTTACGTCATAGCTTCGGTTACGTGGTGATGACACTATGAAAAAAATCGTGAAAGATTCCCATGAAGCTTTTTGACATCAACGAACTTCCGCAGGAGATGAACGACCGGATTGATTCGATGATCGGTCAGCTTGCCGTTGTGACTGAGGCCATCCGAATCGCCGAAGACGAACGCAAGCGACTTCGCGATGAACTGGTCGACGCCCTGCAAACCGTGGGCGCAGAGCCTGGCGACGTTTTGGAAGCCGCGCATCACGGTGTCAGAGTCGAGATGACCCAGCGCATTCAGCGCCAGCTGCGCCGAGACTCTCTGCTGGAGTTGGGTGTTTCGCAGGACCTGATAGACATGGCGACTACCCAGAGCGAGACCGCCCCTTACGTCGTGTTACGCAGGATGGACACCGAGGGCTGACCTCAGAGTAATATCCTACACGGTGCGAGCGCCGTTAGCGTCTCCGATCTTCTTCAGTGGAGTCTCAGTCTCCGACGCCTCAAGGGTCGCAGGGTCCAACTGGAGGCCCAGACCGTCGGCCAGGCGGGTCAGGTAGTTGAATATGCCCACGATGTGGGCGACCTCCAGACACGCCTGATCGTCGAATCCCAGGTCTCGGAGAGGCTGCCAATCGTCCTCGGTCATGCTGGTGGGCGTCGCGCTCATCTTGTGCGCCAGTTCGCAAAGCTGGAAGTTTCGGTTTCCCGGAGTCATGGCGTCGCGCCAACTCCCATCGACCAGGGTCTTGATGATTGCAGGGTCTCCGTCCTCGACACGCAGAAACTCTGCGTGGGTTGTGGCTCAATAGTAGCAATCCTGAGCAGCAGCAGCGACGGTGGCGATCATCTCCCGTTCCTGACGGCTCAGGCTTCCCGGACCGCGCATGATCTCGCTGTACAGGGTGTTGAAGGCAGGGCCGATGGTAGGATGGGCTGACAGAAGCCGCCCCATCGCAGGGCGAAACTCGAGGGCCCAACGTCCGGGCGCGACAGGCTGAGAGCCGTTGTCGGGGGCAATGTCAACCCAGGCTTCTTTGATCTCGTGTTTGTGCATCGGGTTCACCTCGCTAATTCAAGAATTCAGAGAGGCTGCGACCTCTCGCGCCTTTGCTGCCTCGCGCTGGGCGAACAGGCTGCATATGCCCGTGTACTCGGTCGGGTCAAGAAGGCCTTCGATTTCTTGTGGTGTCATGTTTGATGCAACGTCCGAGACCTCGGCCAGGGTGTCCTTGAAAGGCCTGCTCTCCACAACTGACGCCTGAGCCGCATCGTACACCGCGTCATGAGCCCGTTGACGGCCCAGCTTGCGCCCTAGCTCCAACATTATAGCCTCGGACATTATCAGCCCGCCGGACAGGTCAAGATTGGCTCGCATACGCTCTGGAAATACCTGGATGCCGGAGAACAATTCGATGACGTACTGTAGCAAATCGCCTGTGAGGACAGCCGACTGGTCGAGGGCGCGGTTCATCATCACGCTGGTAGTGCGGTCGGCTTCGTGCTCGGTAATCATGGCCTCCAGCGCCAGCGGGACTAGCGCGCGAATCTGCGCCGCCACCGCCACGATGTCCTGGGCTAGCTTGGGATTGCGCTTCTGAGGCATGGTGCTACTTCCCACAGTGCCTGGCGGGACAGGTTCTTCCACCTCTCCGAACTCCTGTTTCATCAGCGTGAAGACCTCGCCTCCCATCTTGGAGCAGGTCGACGCCAGCATCCCCAGCAATGTGACGTACTCGCACAGGTGGTCGCCCGTGGTTCGGGCAGGCATAGTCATGGGCTTCATGTCCAGCTTGCGGGCCATCAGGTCCTGAATCTCAAGACCGACCTCCCCCAGCGATGCCAGAGTTCCGGCTCCGCCGCCCAGCATTGCGACGAACACACGGTCCTCGCAACCCTGCAGCCTCTCGACGTGTCGGCAAAGCTCGTCAATCCAGACGGCGACCTTGTATCCGAAGGTCGCGGGAACCGCGTGCTGACCGTGGGTGCGTCCCGGCAGTGCGTAGTCTTTGGTCTCCTCTGCCAGATTCGCCAGCACGGTGAGAATCTGGGCCAACTGGGACAGATAAATGCGATGGGCCTCTCGAAGCATCAACAGCTTGCCTGTCTGGGTGATGTTCTGAGTCGTTGCGCCCCAATGAGCCCACCCTCCGCCGTCGCCGTCGCACACCCGGTCCAGTTCCCAGATCAAAGGGACAAGAGGATGACCTGTTTTGGCGAGCCCTTCGTGAATGGCATTGATGTCCAGAAAGGATAGCCGAGCCTTCCGGGTAATCTCGTCTGCGGCAGGCCGCGGGATGACTCCCAGGTCTGCCTGGGACTGGGCCAGCGCGGCTTCAACATCCAGCCACGATTGGAATCGGGCTTCTTCGGTGAACTGCGCGCGGACTCCAGGGTCGGCCATCCTCAGCGCGGCGGGTTCTCGTTGCATTCGGCGTTCCTCCTGGGTGTGCGGTGATGGGGTCGAGTGTATTGTCGCAGTGAGGGCATGTCAACGAGCCAATCTGCGGAACAGCGCGTCAGTCGCGCAATTCCTGACCACCTGATTCCTGATCCTTGATACCTGAAATGGGGACACACAAAAAGGGCAGACTCTAAAGCCTGCCCCCTGATTATCGGTAGTTGTCTAGGTTACCAGGTGCTGCGTCTGCTTCCGATGCCCACCTTCCTCAACAAGTTCGACACCCTGGACATTACCCCAGACCGCTGATCCATCTCGTGATGCCATGCCGCTCCGATCAGAGCGTTGACCATCGCCGCTTCTTCTGTGCGCCAGGCGTATCCATTGGTTGCATCTCTACGAGCGAGATCCTGAGTTTGTGTTCTCTGCATATGGTCGCTCCCCGGAAACTGTATCAGGCGTTTGCTTACCGTGGGAAAGAGTACGCCGAGCATGGGAGACCTGCCTAGTTGGATTTTGGTTAACTTTTGTAAAATTCTAAACCTTTTTGGGAAAATGTCAGTCGCTTAGACGACATCTTTTAGTCTGTATTCTGTTTGGAAGAGGCCACCGCGAGGCAGTTTTCTGGATAACTTCTGGCGCAAATCACAAAGAGTAGACCTGAGGAGAAGGGGCGGTTCACATGGCTTCTTAGGGGAGTCAGTCGAGGTGTGAGGAGTCGTTGAGCCGGTTGATGCGCCACAGGTTAGTGTTCAGAAGGGTTGAATCACTGTGATGCCAGCGCTCGACGTCCAGGTCGAAATCGAACATCGCGGTGTTGCCTACAGGCATGCCCCACAACCGGTCAACGCCCATGAGAGCGGCGAAGAGATAGTGGATTATTCCCCCGTGGGTAAAAGCCAAAATTTTATCCTCGTTGGAGTGGTCTGCAATTAGCTGGTTAATCGCCCTTTCAGCCCTGACCCGGCGGTCCGCCATTGGTTCGGCTCCCGGCACATGGTCCCAGTTGCGCGTCTCGTGGTACAGACGGGTGGCCTCGGGATACTGGGCCTGGACTTCCTCCCAGTTCTTGCCTGAGAATACCCCCACGTCGATTTCTATCAGGTCATCCAGGGGAGTGATGGGGTAGTTCCAAGCCGCTGTGGCTATGCGGGCGGTCTCGGACGTGCGAATCATCGGGCTGGAGTAAACGTGGGTAGGCTCGAAACCCTCGGCGGCGAATCGCTCTCTGAGTTTCTCGGCCTGCTGCCTGCCCAACTCCGACAGTTCGGTCTCCCCCCGCCCCTGCCACTTGCCTGCTGCGTTTGCCATGCTTTGCGCGTGTCGAATAAATATCAGTTTCATGTTTTCACGAGGAAGAATATAACATAGTTAGGCAGGTGCGGGCCATGAGCTATCAGCCGACAGCTTTCAGCGACGGCCCTGCGGCACTCGCCATTCTGAGATGGGCCCCGATGAATCTGGTCGCAAGTAGGACACGCGCTGGATTGAGGACGACCAAATGCTTCGCTCCAGCTCAGCACGGTACTTCGGGCAAACGAGGCCGCCGAATCCAGGCCCGGCTGTGTTGTCTAAGTAGCTCACGAACACGTTCGTCGTGCCTACCAGGGAGATGTCGTTTTGCTCTCCCACGGTTTGATCTGTGTCAACTGTGGCTGGGTCCTCGAAAGTCACACCATAGTCTGCGGAGCGCACCATCCGAAGCTTGTTGCCAGAGGCTTAGGCGCGTCCTCGAAGTAGCTGATGAAAACCGTCGTTGGGTCCACAATCGCGATGGACGAGAACTGCCCAACGTCGCCACTGGACACCACCGTCGAGACGCTAAATGGACTGCCGCTGTTAGTCGACGAGGTGAGCTTCAGGTCGCCAGATGTTGCGTCGTAGTAGCTAATGTATACTGTCTGCCCGTTATCCACCGAGGTGTCGTTCACAGCCGCGATGGATGAGTATTGGCCCATGTCGTTTGTCGAGTCCACCGTGCTGAAGGTGAAGGTCGGGAACACGAAGTGGGTTGCAACGGCGAACTTCAAGTTGTCGCTTGTGTCATCGTAGTAGCTGATGTAAATGTTGGTTGTGTCCGGCGCCACGATGTCGGTATATTGGCCGACATCTCTTCCTGCGGATTGACCATGCCCCTCCGCGCAGTACCAGTAGTATCAATAACCAGTAACACTTGCTAGCCAGAAGGTTATAGTGACCAGATAAGGGAGTGGGTTCTGTGACGTGCGAGGAGTCAGCGACGAGTGTCGCAACGCGAGTGTCAGGAATGAGGGGGGCTTCAACATGGAAGCGATCATCGGGGCTGGCCCAAAGCGTGATCGTCTTCCGGGGTGGGGATGATGCAGGACGGGCGGTTCCTAACGTGCTTGCACAACAGTCCTAGCACCCACCCCTGGCAAACGGGGCTCCTCCATTGATGCACGCCGCCTGCCTGGGTCGATGTTAGAGGACAGGCGGCACAATCGCCAATATCGTAAGGTTTAATTTGTATATGAGCGCACCGCATGGATTTGAAGCGCCCTGCCCCTAAGCGCATTATTACCGTTGCCAGCCGAACTCCGAGTATGGAACCGCGGCTCTGAAATTTGCGAATGCGGCCCTGACGTAAGGAACGGTGTTTGACGGAAGTTGGTCTATGGGAAACCAGCTCAGGTCGTCGCATTTGTCTGGCTCTGCGTTTGCTGGCTCGCCGGTCCAATCGGTGGGGGCAAAGAAGAAGTTGACCCGCTCTCCGTCATTCGCAAATGCGTGCATGGTGTGGATCAGGCGCAGATCGTCCAGTTCGACCACAATGGTCGTCTCTTCCCGGACCTCTCTTGCTGCTGCGTTACGTATCGGTTCGCCGCCATCGACGTGTCCGGCTGGAACGCTGTAATTCCCGTCCTCGTATCCGGTGTTCAGCCTTCGCAGCATCAGGATTTGCCCATCGCGCACGAAGAACACATGCACAGCAGGTATGACTTTGAACCTTTCTTGAGTCATGCTTTATATTCTAATTAGGGCTTTCGAGCCACAGCTTCGGTCCTGCCGGTGCCGATGAGGGCGTCGGGATGCCTGGCCCACTCTCTCATGCCCGCGATAATGCTCTGAATCTCAGCGGTGTCAGTCCATCCAAGCTCGATGGCCTGATCAAATATCGGGACATTTTCGATCCAGCCTATGAAACCTTCCATCGATGCCTGGACAGCCTCAGGATCGGACGCAAGCCCGTAGAGGGCTTTGAACTCGAACACGTCCAGCCCGGCTTCGCGCATCATTCTTCGCGCGTGGCGTCCGCGATTCAAAGAGCCGCCGTAGAGGTTAAACCCGCGCTCGAAAATCTCGAAGAATCTGCTGACTGATTCATTTTCTGGAGAGATTAGAGGGTCGCCCCAGTCGGTGTTCACAACGCCCACGAGGCCGCCCTTTTTCACGACTCGATGAAGCTCTTTCAGTGCGCGTTCCGGGTCGCCAAGATGCTCCAGCACGGCGCTGGTGAGGACCACGTCAAAGGAGTTGTCAGAGAATGGCAGGTCGCAGATGTCTGCAACCTGAAACTCGACGTTATCGACCTGTCGCTCTGCCGCGAAGGCTTTAGCCTGCTCGATCATGCCGGGTTCTATGTCGATTCCAGTCGCCTGAGCCGGCGCGACCGCCTGGGCAAGGCCGAGAGTGATGGTCCCTGGCCCGCATCCGCAGTCCAGCAGGGCCATCCCGGATTTAAGGTGAGGAAGGAAATACCCGGTGGTGCCATCCGAAGCGTGCAGGCTGTAGAAGTTCTGAACCACGGGCGCGTCGTATCCGTAGGCCGGGCGCCCGCCATACTCGGGTTTTTCGGTGGTCATGCAATTCTCCTAACAATTTTGGTGGTTACATCTCGCCATGCTGAGTAAAGTGAAGCGTCTGATCGAGACTAGGTCAACCGCTGCCTTACTGAAACTAGATTCTTCGTTGCGACCCCTGAAGGGCGAAATCTGACGGCTGAAAGCTGATATCTGGTTCACGGAGCGACCTTGTATGCGACGCACTCCACAATCTCAACAGCTAGAGTTTTTTGAGCCAGTTGGGTCGTGCCTATGACCGCTCTACACGGCGGGTCGGCTATGAACTCGCGGTAAACTTCGTTGAACATCGGCCAGTTGTCCATGTCGGTCAGAAACACCATGAGGATTACGACTCGATTGAAACCCGTGCCGGCCGCTGTCAGCGAGGTCTCGATGTGTCGGAACGCGGCGCGGTACTGCCCCTCGTCGGTGTCTCCAACCTTCACGCCGTCGAAACCCGAAGACGTGGTGCCACGAGGCAGGACTTTCACTGCCCTGACTTTGAGCATCCGCACCATGTCCTCCTCGAAATAATCGCTGTACAGGCCGACTCGGTAGGAGTGTTGGTCGGTGGACTGGTGGCGGCCATCGGCGATAATCAGGTCCAGCAGATGGTCTCGGTCATCGAAGGGCAGAGCGTTGGCGTCTTCGATGCTCATAGCGTCTAGGTCTGTGAGGGTGTAGCTCATAGTTCGGGTCCTCCAGGTGGGGGTTTTGGATGTTACTCGAATTTGAAGACGCTAAGGGCAGTTTTGCTCATGACCCACTCTCGTTCCTCCTGCGTGTTGAAGGCGGGGTGGTCAAGGACTCCCAGCAAGGCGTTGCGGTACCCCTCCCGCTGGCTGACCGGCGGGTAGTCGCTCCCCCACATCAGCCGATTGGGGCTGAAGGCGTCATGGGCAAGCTCCACCAGTGGCGGCATGGAATCATAGAAGTCGAAGCCATAACGCGTTTTCAGGACTTGAGGGCGCCGGGAAAGCTCGCCGAGGCCGGGGAGTTTCATGTAGGTGTTAGGGTACTCGGCAAGCTCCAGCGCCTTTTTGTATCTGGCGTAAGGCGGCTGAGGTCCAGGGCCGTTGGCGGGAAATCCCGCGCCATCGCTGCCGCCTGCTAAGTGCTCAAGGACGAACGGCATTTTGGGAAACTGGGCCACCAGCGCGTTGAACTCGTCAGAGGACGTGTTGGCGATGCCCCCCATACTGCTGATCACGAGCCCAAGCTCGTCGGCCTTGCGCCAGATGGCGAGAGGGTCGTCTCCCGCAGAGCGTTGATCGGGGGCCAGTCGGACGCCCACTGCGCCCTGGCTGGCGTAGCCTTCCAGCCTGTCCAGAGCGTCAGGCTTAGTCACGTCGACGATAACCACCACCGCAAACCTGCCAGGAAATCGCTCGACGCATTCGAAGAGGTATGTGTGGTCGTACCCCCCTGTCTGAGGTAGGCCGTGCTGGACTAGGACAGCCTTCTCGACGTCGTTCAGGTTCATCTGGTGGATGAGCAGTTCCACCGGCTCAAACCAGTTGATGCCTGCGTGGGTATGGGTGTCTACGATTCTCATGCTTTGATCCCCGTGTCGTTAAGTCGCGCCTTGGGCCGGCGCTTAATATACCACCGAACGCAACAGAGAGTGGCAATCCAACGACCCAATATTCCTTAGCTATCGGGCAGTCGCCACAACTGTAGACGCCCGATCTCGTAGAACCCCATTCTCTCGTACATCGACTCGGCCATCGGCGATGGTTGGAGGAGGGCTGGGAGTCCGAGGCCGCTCTGAACGGCGGCCCTAGTCAGGGCCTGGGCGTATCCCCGGCGCCGGTATTCAGGAAGAGTAGCCACGCCGTAAACGCCCACAATTTCGTCGCTGACGTAGGCCATCGAGACGCTGACGACGTCGCCATCCACACGACCCATGTAGCAGCGCAGTTTCAGGTCTTCGATACTGGCTTCGGCGTGAATTTGGAACGGGGTGGATGTGGCCGAGTCCGGCATTTCGAATCCTTTGAGGCTGGCTTCCTCGAACTCTCTGAGGGCCGACAGCGTCGATACCTGCTCGATTCTGAGTTCAGGTGGCGAACTCACGTTCGGCGATTCCAGTGGCGGACTGATGTGCCAGGGTTCGACGTCTGTCGTCTCGAATCCATACTTCGAGAGGTCCAGATTCATCCAGCAGTCGGCCATTACGAAACCTCTGGGTTTTCGAGCTTCGACTAACCTCTCGATTTCGACGTATAGAGCGTAGGGATCGCCTGGTTTCAGTGTAATGGCTCCAAGATATATGATTCCGCCTGGCTCCCAGCAACGCCACAGAGTCTCCGAGCGTGTGCAACGCAGGCCGTGGGCCACAAGCTGAGATTCGTGCCAGTTGGCCCAGTTGAGAGCGCCCGCCTGAATCAGGTCGTTGGTTTCGTCGTTCATTTATGCGGCATTACCTCTGACTTCAGATATCGAATATGCTCAGGAGTCGTGGCGCAGCACCCGCCGATTATCCGCGCTCCAAGACCAACCCAATCCTGCGCGTGCTTTGCGTACTCGTTTGGCGACATGGATGGATCGAAAATCCAGCCATCGCCCACAGGCAATGCGCCTTGTCCATATGCACCCACAACAACCTGATTGTGCAAGCTAAGTTCGCGCATCGAGACGGTGATAGCATCTGGCATCGTGCAGTTTATCAACACTGCCGATGCTCCGGCAGACACCAGAGTCTCGACCGCTTCACGCCAAGATTCGCCACTCGATACCGTTCCATTCGGACTGGCCAGAAGCGACGCCCACACAGGCAGGCCAACCTCCACTGCCGCCACGACACCCGCACGCGCCGAGCGCGCCTGAGCGGCAGTCTCGACCAGTACCATGTCCACGTCGGTCTCGGCCATCACTTTGACCTGATCTCGGTAAGCAGACAGACACGTTTCAAAGGACGGGACGTCGTTCGGATCGTAGTCAGACGCTAATGGGCCAAGAGACCCGGCGACTATAACTCCATCTGCCTGAGAGGCGTTCCGGGCGTTGATTGCCAACTCCATGGCCATCCGAGTCAAGGAATCCGACATCTCGGCATCCAGACCGTCGAGGCTCAACGCGTATTGGTTACAATCGTAGGTGTTGGCGGTGATTACGTCAGCGCCTGCTCGGATGTAATCGGCGTGAATTTCTCGAATCAGGTTGGGCGATTCCAGCATCCGAGTGACCGCAAGATCGCTACGCCCTGTGTCTCCGCTTCGACGCCTGATCTCCGTACCGAGCGCGCCGTCGAGGATGATCAATTCACCTCTGGCAGGTCGTTCCATAATGTCATGAAAGGCCATCTGACCGCGCTCCTTCAACTCTGAATGTCGAAGATTGTAGCACGCGCCTCTTCACTCGACGCCTGTCACGATGCCGTCGGCGTCAGTGACAAGGTGCCCCTTGCTGGAGTCCAACAGAACCATGCGGTTGCCCCACGGGTCCTCGACGACGACGGCTCGACCAATCTGGATGTCGAAGGGCGGGGCGATGATCTTGCCCCCAGCATCCTCGATTCTGCGGGCGGCGGCGTTTTCCGATTCCACCGAGAGGTCGATTTCCTGATAGTCGCGTTCGTTCTGAATCACGATCTCGGCCTCAGAGCCAGACAAGCGAAGCCCGACTGCCGACTCGGTTTTCCGTATGATCTCATGCCCTAAGATGTCTCCATAGTATCGAACGCCTGCCTCAATGTCAGGCACGTAGAATTGCACAGCGTCAACCATCTGAAACAACAGGACGGATTTGGCGTCGTCCATGGGACTCCTTTTAATTGGGCGCGCAATAAAGCTGGCAGCGCTCTGTTACGTCGACGCCTCAGGATATGCCCGTCGAATAGCATCTATCTGCCACTGTCGCCGCTAGTGTCACCGGATAGACCTCGGTAAAACCACTGAGGACAGCGGCAACAGCTAACGTGTTGTCAGAATATGATAAAGGGTATAGTCTCGCTACATCACGTGGCACAGGAGCGCGCTATTGATTGACAAGATATTCTCCAGCATGGATGAGGCGGTCGCCGATATTTCCGATGGCTCAACCATTATGTTCCCTGGTTTCGGAAACACGGGGATTCCCCGTAACCTGATGGCTGCGCTTCTGACTCAGGGCGCAAAGAACCTGATAGGCATCTCCAACGGTTCAGGAGGCCGCGACGACCGCATAGACATCGGAGTGTTGGTGCGCGCCCGTCAGTTCAAGAAGCTGGTTATGGCCTTCACGGCTTCCCCCCATCCCTCCAGAGCCACGATTTTCAATGAGCTGTACGAGGCGGAAGAGATTGAGGCGGAACTTGTCACTCAAGGCACGATGGCCGAGCGGATACGGGCCGCAGGCGCAGGCATCGGCGCGTTCTACACCCCGGCGAGTGTCGGAACGGAGTTGGCCGAGGGCAAGGAGCATCGCACGATCGACGGCAAAGAATACGTGCTGGAATACCCGTTCCATGCCGATTATGCTTTCATTCGGGCGACCAGGGCCGACACCTGGGGCAACCTCCAGTTCACGCTGGCACAACGCAACTTCAACCCCATCATGGCGATGGCTGCCAAGACAACCATTGTCGAAGTCGAAGAGGACATTCTGGAGGCCGGAGCCATCGACCCGGATCACGTTCACACGGCTGGAATATTTGTTGACCGGATTGTGAAAATTCCAGAGGATGGCATCTGGGATTCCGTCCCGCAGCGATAGCGGAGAGCAAACACATTGACAGAAAAGACACCGCTGAACCGACGCCAGATGGCCGCCCGTGTTGCCCAGGAGTTCCGGGAAGGCTGGCTGGTCAACCTCGGTATCGGCATCCCGACGCTTTGCTCCAACTTCGCGAAAGAAGTGATCTTTCACTCGGAAAATGGGGTGATCGGATACGGCCCTCAGGTTGCTGAGGGCGAGGAGAACATCAACATGGTGAACGCGGGAGGCCAGCACGTTAGCCTGCTTCCCGGTGGCTCTATCGTTCACCACGCCGACGCTTTCGCCATCATCCGAGCGGGGTACCTTGACGTCTCGGTGCTGGGAAGCTATGAGGTTGCCGAGAATGGCGATTTCGCGAACTGGAAGACCGCAGGCCGCAAGGGTGGCGGTATCGGCGGCGCGATGGATTTGGCGGTAGGAGCGAAGCAAGTGTTCATCATTATGGAGCACACCACTCGCGACGGCAAACCTCGATTGCTGAAGGAGGTCGCCCTGCCAGCAACAGCCCGTGGGGTGGTCAAACTACTGATGACCAACCTGGGACTGTTCGACGTAACCCCCGGCGGCTTCGCCCTGCGAGAGATCGCTCCTGGTTATTCGCCGGAGGAAGTGCAGGCGGTGACCGAGGCTGAACTACTAATCTCCCCCGACCTGATTCAGATCAGCGGTACGGGATGATAACTGAGAGCCGTCGGCAAACAACCCTTGTCATGCTGAGTGGAGCGAAGCAACTGGTCGCAAATGAACCAGCGTTTGTCGTTCACGACCAGATTCTTCGTTTGCGAACTCAGAATGACAGCAATTTATGACCATATCCTGACACCAGAAAACCTGATACCTAGTGACTTGAATAGGAACAAAGCCATCGAAACCGATTCAATAACCCGACGGGGACGATAACCCGTTGGCCCGACGGGACAGCCTCGCCGATTCAAAGCTGACCGCGGACACGAAGTCTGAGCGGAATCAGGAACGACCCGGCAAGGCGAAGACCACAACAACACCGACGGCGAGTTGGCGCAACACATTCATTTCCTTGCGCCACCGCGACTATCTACTGTTCTGGCTTGGCATGCTGGGAATCATGGCAGGCATGCAGATGCAGATGCTGGCCCGAAGCTATCTGGTGTACGATATCACCAACTCTCCGGCAATCCTGGGGATAGTGGCTGCCGGGAGCGCTGTGCCTATGCTGGGTTTCTCGCTGTTTGGTGGAGCCTTCGCCGACAGGTTTGACCGCAGAAGGATAATCCAGGCAGGGCAGGCGTCTTTTGCGCTGCTTGCTCTTGCGGTTGCAATCGTCATCGTTACGGATCGCGTGACCTGGGTCTATTTGCTGATCGCGGCGGTTATTCAGGGCATCGCATTCTCCTTCATGATGCCTGCTCGACAGTCCATCATCCCTCAATTGGTTCCGCGAGAGCAGATCACTAACGCAATGGCTCTGAGCAGCGCAGCGATGAGCGCAATGACCCTGACTGCGCCCGCATTTGCCGGTTTGCTCTATGCGTTTGCTGGCCCTGAGACTGTGTATTTCATAATTTCGGGACTAGGGTTCGGCGCCATCGTGTTCACCTCACTGATCTCCCTCGCTGGAACTGACAGGGCGCGTCGAAAACGAGGCTCTGTGATAAAGGACGTCGGCGCCGGGCTCGCCTATATCAAGAGCAACAACATAGTGCTGGTGCTTCTGATAATCGGACTGGCAACCTCCGTGTTGGCCCAGCCATTCCGAATGCTGATGCCACTATTCATCGTGGACGTCTACGAGCTAGGCCCAAGAGCGATGGGTCTACTGGTGTCTGCGATGGGCGGAGCTTCGTTGTTCGGCGCTCTGTTTGTGGCATCGATCAGCAACTGGCGTCGAGGAATGCTTTTGTTGATCGGTAGCTTCATGTCGGGCATAGCGCTGGTGCTTATTGCCTCCGTCCCGATCTACTATGCGGCTGTGTTATTCATGATCCCTCTGGGGCTGGGAGACGCCGGACGCCGAACCCTCAATCAATCACTGGTGATGGAGGAGACGAACGACGAGTTTCGGGGCCGCGTCATGAGCGTGTTCATGCTCAATCGGGGAATGATGCCGCTGGGCGTGCTGCCGACAGCTATAATGGCAGAGTACGTCGGCGCGCAAGTCGCCATAGGGACTCTCGGAGTTCTTCTGTTGGGTTTCACGCTAGTAGTGACCGTGACTCAGAAACGGTTGCGTGATATGTAGCCAGCACGCATGCTACGATCAAATCATCACGAAAATATCAGGTATAGCGTGCCATACATGACAATTTGGACAATTGTTGGTATAACATCAGGAACAACTCTGAGCAGTGTGATCCAGAAGGAGCGTCGTGGTGCATATAGGGCTTTCGATGGAGTGCGACTATCCGCCACACCTGAACCAGCGGCAAGCCTTCGACGAAGCGTTCAAGATGGCTCATGTGGCTGAAGATTTGACTTTCGACGGCGTTTGGCTCGCTGAGCGTCACTTCGCCACGCCAACAGGCACAGGAGGGGTGCCGTCCATCGTCTCGGCTCCCATGATTCTCGCAACCGCCATCGCAGAGCGCACCCAGCGCATTAGAGTTGGCACCGGCGTACTGGTTCTGCCTCTGGGACACCCCATCCGCATGGCTGAGGAGGTTGCGACGCTGGACAACATCTGCGAGGGTCGGTTCGATCTGGGGGTTGGCCGAAGCGGGTTCACCCGTTCCTACGAGGGCTACGACCTGCCTTACGAAGAATCTCGAAATCGGTTCGGCGAGTATCTCAACGTGATGAAGCTCGCATGGACAGAGGACACCTTTTCCCACGAAGGCGACACCTACACATTCAAAGATGTGTCAGTAATTCCCAAGCCGTATCAAAAGCCATACCCGCCCATCTGGGCCGCCGCAACCACGAAACCGACTTTTGAGCTTTTCGGGGAAATGGGCTTGGACATTCTGGTGGGCCTCAGAGGAATGTCAGTGATCGATCTGGCCGACGCGATAGTGGATTACCGCACAGTGAACCCTGATGGCAAAATAGCGCTTCGCATACCCATCTACGTGGCCGACAGCATGGAGCAGGCACACTCCGAGCCACAGGAGAGCGCAATGAAGGCGTATGCACGTCTCCAGCAGGCGTTCACAGGATCGGTTGGTCGGTCGGGCACTGAATCCGGTGAGGAACGGGCCGAGCGAGGAGAGCGTCTCGGCGCTATAACATACGATGACCTGCTGAGAGATCGCCTTGCCTACGGCACGCCAGATGTTGTGACCGAACGGCTCATTGAGCTTCGGGATACCCTGGGGTTGTCCGGCTTCATCATGGAGTCTAATGTAGGAGGCGGGATACCTTCTGAGCGGGTGTTAAAATCAGTCAATTTGTTCAGCGAGGAAGTGGCCCCGAAAATCAGGCAAACAACCAATGTGAATCCTTAAGGAGAGATGGAATTGTCAACAGATCACGATCACGATCACGATCACGACCATGACCACGACCACGGACACGAGCGGGCCCATGCGGTAGGAGAGATTACTCAGGCGGCCAGCGCCTTCCTGGGGAGCCTATCGGCTGACCAGAAAGCGAAGGCCACGTTCCACTATCTGGACGGCGAGCGCATCTTCTGGTACTACCCGCCCATGAATAGGCACGGACTGCCTCTGAGGGACATGGACGAAAACCAGCGATCCCTGGCTATGGCCATCGTCGAGAAGACGCTAGACCCGGTAGCCTACCATCGCACAAAGCAGATCATCGACCATGAGTCTATTCTCGGCCCCATCGAGAAGGAAGCAGGCGTCATATCGTTCAGCCGGAATCCAGAGCTTTACTATTGGACGATCTTTGGTGAGCCAAGTGGAGAAGACCCCTGGGGCTGGAGAGCCGAGGGCCATCACGTCTCCCTGCACTTCAGCATTTGGGGTGATAAGATCATAGCCACCACACCGTTCTTCTTTGGCGCCAATCCAGCCGAGGTTCTAAAAGGCGACCAGGCGGGATTGCGAATCCTCAGCAACCGCGAAGACATGGCGTTGGAGCTTATCAACAGCCTGGACTCTGGCCAGCGCACCCGCGCCATCGTTGAGGACGACGCGCCTTGGGATATCTATTCCTATAATTCATCCAAGCCCGTCTTCCCGAAAGAGGAGGGATTGCCTGGCTCTCAGATGAACGGCACACAGCAGGAAATGCTGATGTCCCTGATCACCGAGTACGTAACTCAGGTGAGGCACGACATCTCCCATGACAAGATGACTGCAATTCAGGAGGAAGGCGTCGGCAACTTCCATCTGGCCTGGGCAGGTGGGACTGAGGCGTTCAAAGGCCACTACTATCGAATCCACTCTGGCAGCTTCGTGGTCGAGTACGATAACGTTCAGAACGGCGCCAACCACATCCACTCCGTAATCCGAGACGTGGATAACGACTTCGCTTCGGACGTGATGCGCGAGCATCACCTGATGTACCATGTTCTCTAATTGACGCTCCAACAATGCACCCCGGCAGGGGCGGGTTTCAAACCCGCCCCCACGCAATCACAAACTATTAACACCCAAGAATAGACGGGAGGCAACAATGCCACAGGTAAGCGGACTGGGACATGTAGGAATTTTTGTTGACGACCTGATGAAACAGCGGGACTTTTACACCAGGGTCATGGGCCTTAAGATCGCCGACGAAGACCTGGAACAACGGGGTATGGTTTTCTTGAGTGCCCACCCCGAAGAGGAGCACCACGAGTTCGTAATCATGAAGGGCCGCGTCTCCGATAGCAACACCAGGGTGGTCCAGCAACTGTCCTTCAAAGTTGACACGTTGGCAGAACTCAAGGAATTTCACACCGTCTTCAAGGCAGAGGAAGATGTGACCATCCAGCGCACAGTCAGCCACGGAAACGCTTTCGGCATGTACGCGTTTGACCCGGAAGGCAACACGATCGAGGTCTACTACAAGACGGGATTCGACGTTCCTCAGCCCCACGGCGACGCCGTGAATCTTGATGACTCGGAAGAGGCGCTTCTAGACATCGCGCGCGCGGCGATTCCTAGCTAGAAAGCTCTCAGTATCCAGCAATCAGCCGTCAGCTAGCCTGTCATGCTGAGTCGCGGCGAAGAATCTGGTAGTCAGTGGAACCACGATTGTCCTATTGACGGCCAGATGCTTCACTCTATTCAGCATGACGTTCATGAGATTTTCGACCTTTGAACCTTCCATTCCCATCAGGCCGTCAGGATAAACGTCGTGTTCTGTTGGATGCGGTGGCGAGTGTTCGCGAGGTCATAACTACCGGAGCAGAACAGGCTGAAAGAGAAGGCACGCTCCCTCCAGCGACCGTCGATGCATTGTACGATTCCCGACTCATGGCCCTGAAACTCCCTGTTGAGCTTGGAGGGGCCGAGGTCGATCCCGTAACCCTGATGGACGTGATCGAGGCGATGGCGTTGTACGACGCCACCGCCGCATGGGTGCTGATGGTCGGAGCCACCAGCATCGGACTGGCGGGCGCCTTTTTGCCCGGCGAAGCCATACAGCAAATCTTCACAGATGATCGGGTGCCTCGGAGCGTCGGCGTTGCGGCCCCCGGCGGAGACGCGGAGCCGACCGACGGCGGGTTCAACATCACAGCGCACTGGACCTTCGGCAGCGGAACGCCGCACGCGGAATGGATTTCCGGTGGGGTGCGAATTCCTGGCGTCAAAGGCGGCCCTCCAGAGATACGCAGGGCCATCTTCCGCTCATCCGACGCCCAAATACACGACAACTGGCAGGTCGCCGGGCTTCGAGGCACAGGAAGCTGCGACTTCTCCGTGTCCAACCTGTTCGTACCAGAAGAGTTTACTTTCACCCCCGGCGGAGTTCCCCGACGCGGTGGCCCGCTGTTTTTGCTGGGACGGGCAGGGTTCGTTATACCCGAACATGCCGGTGTCGCGCTAGGATTGGGGTTCCGCTCACTCAATTCCATAATCGAGCTTGCCAAGTCCAAGAGCCGTGGCACATCCAGCCGCTATCTGATCGCCAACAGGCCCGCGTTCCAGGGAGAGATCGGACAGATGGAAATTCGCCTCCGAGCAGCCCGATCCTTGATGGTCAACGTGCTGGAAGAGGCATGGGAGGTGGCGAGCCAGGGCAGTCCAGTGAGTCTCGAATTCCAATCCATAATGCGAAGCTGTTGCGTGTACGTGACTGAGACCGCTATGGACGCTGTAAACCTGGCCTTTCGCAACGGCGGTGGCGAGGCCTTGCGCGAGTCGAGTGACCTGCAACAGTGCCTGCGGGACATGCACGGGGTAGCCCAACACTACATGGTCAGCCGCACGTCCTACGAGGCCCACGGCCAGCATTTGCTGGGCATGACGGATGTTGACCTGATGAGGTGACGGATAGGTTTCAGGTGGTCAGGTGTCAGGAAAAGCCCAATGTTCGACATGGGATTGGCTCCTTGGGTGACAGCACGGACACCCCACAGCCTATTGTGATGAAGATAACCACATGGAATATTTCGCGGAAATGCTTGCTGAATGTGGCGGCGCCACCAACTTCAGACATCCTTGTTTCTAGCGGTCGCCCTTTCGACGGCCAGCAGATGATGTATAGAATTTAGACACGATCTTGCCGGTTTTCCTGGAAACCACAACCGTGGCCCTCCCGTGAAATGGATTGAGACCATTCCCGTAGAAACGCAACGTTTTAATCAGGGACCTTATCATTCCGGTGATTTTCTTATGTGGTATTCTTTCTTCGCGAACGGCGGCCATCTCGATGTCACTCTCAATTCCATCTCCACCGACGAGTCACGCAACAATTCGACGCTGATGCAGCTTCACAATTATGTCGGTGACTTAATCGTAGCCGTTGAAATCGAGTAAATCCTTGCCTGAGAAGACAATACGACGACAGTTTGGGCGTCCGACGAAGACATGCCAGAGGTAAATTGAATGAATTACGGTGGCCCAGACCGCCAGGAGAATCGGCAAAAGCTTCTCGATGCCGTTGATAGTGTCCGTGAGACGATCATCACAGGCGCAGAGCGAGCAGAAGCTGAAATGACAATTCCTCCGGCATCGATTAACGCCCTGTACGACTCGGGATTGTTCAGTTTGAAACTGCCGGAAGTGTTAGGGGGAGCCGAGGCCGACCCGATTACTCAGATGGAGGTCTTGGAGGCCCTAGCTCTCTACGATTCATCGGCGTCATGGTGCGTTATGATTGGCGCGACGAGCATCGGTTCGCCGGGGGCATTTCTCCCAGATGAAGGCATCCAGGAGGTGTTCCGGGATGGCCGGATTCCCAGGGCCGCAGGCGTCGGAGCGCCCACCGGTCAGGTCACGCCCGTAGAGGGGGGTTATCGAGTCACGGGTCGCTGGCCCTTCGCCAGCGGGATTCGACACTCTGAATGGGTCGGCGGCGGAATAACAATACCCAACGACGACGCGGCCCCAGAGATTCGCAGGGCATTGTTCCCAACCTCCGAGGTGAAGATTCATGATAATTGGGATGTCATGGGCCTGCGAGGCACTGGAAGCTGTGATTTCTCTGTGTCTGACGTGTTCGTCCCTTCACGGCGCATCTTCAGGGCCGACGTAGCTCCCAAGCGTGGAGGAGCGCTGTACTTGATGGGACAGCCCGGCTTCGTCACAAACGAACACGCCGGCTTTGCCCTGGGCGTCGGACGCCGCGCTCTGAACGCCATCGTCGATTTGGCCGAGACCAAATCTCGCGGCAGGGGACTCAATCAATCTGTAATAGCGAACCGCCCTTCATTCCAGTACAAAGTCGGAGAGTGCGACCTGCGCCTGCGGGCGGCTCGTTCTCTGATGACCGAGATACTGGAGGAGTCGTGGGACACAGCTTGCCAGGGCCGAAATCCCGACACCCGGCAGCAGACGGAGATGCGAAGCTGCGCCACCTATGCCACCGAAGTCGCGTTGGACGCGGTGACCCTTGCATTCCGTCACGGTGGAGGCAAAGTCTTGGAGAATTCTCACGACCTTCAACAATGCCTCAGGGACATGAACGCCGCTGCTCAGCACTTCATGGTCAGCAACTCGTCCTACGAGGCCCACGGCAAATTTGTCCTGGGCCAGTCCGATGCAAACGCCATGCGGTGACAACCACCGATCATGACACCTGATCGTTTATTTTTCGAGAACTCCGAGAGGAATCATCTATATGACCGACAGCCAATTAAAAGTAACCCTCCTCGGAACCGGCACGCCTGTGCCCCTGATGCGGCGTTTCGGGCCGAGCATTTTGGTTCAGGCCGCGAACCAGAACTTTGTGTTCGACTGCGGCAGAGGATCGGCCCAGCGGTTGATGCAGGTTAACGTGCCATCGCCACAGTCAGATAAATTCTTCCTTACGCACCTGCACTCGGACCATGTGGTGGGGATTCCCGACCTGTGGCTGTCCGGCTGGGTGATGGGACGGGAGACCCCCTTCCGCATCTGGGGGCCGTCGGGCACAGCGGACATGATGGGCCATCTGGAGAAGGCATACCAGGCAGACATCCACATCCGCCGGGACCTGGACGAAAAATTCCCTGCTGACGGCATCGCAGTAGAGGCCACAGACACCCAGCAGGGCTTTGTGTACCAAGAAAACGGAGTGAAAATCACAACATTCGACGTTGACCACGGCCACGTGAAGCCCGCCTTCGGGTATCGCATTGACTACGAAGGGCGAAGCGTGGTTCTGTCCGGCGACACTCGTTACTCCGAAAACCTGATCAAATATGCCCAGGGCGCAGACCTGCTCATTCACGAAGTGGTTGCTCCCGAATCTGTGCGAGCGCGTCGCGCCGCGGTAGGCCGCGACCCAGGCGAGTCAGAGCGCATCATCCAGCACCACACCACGCCCGAAGAGGTCGGCGATATATTCTCAAAGGTCAAACCTAAGCTGGCAGTGTACTCTCACATAGTCGGCGCTACCGGCTCTACTGAAGAAGAGGTGAACGCTGGGACCCGCAAGACCTACTCAGGCCGCTTCGAGATCGGCGAGGATTTGTGCGTGATAGATGTGGGCCATGAAGTCGTAATTACGTTCCCTGACTGACACCTGCCTGTCATGCTAAGTCGAGGTGAAGCATCTGATCGTCCATGATCCAGCAGTTGTGTCACTCGTGGTCAGATTCTTCGGTTGAGACCTCAGAATGGCAACTTTCCTGACACCTGATACCCTTCAGGAAGCAAAAACTTGGAATACCGAAAACTCGGAAACCTCGAAATAGCCACGATTGGGCTCGGAACATTGAGGACATTTGACGTGACATCGGATGAGGATATAGCCGTCCGAAGCCAGATCGTCGATAACTGCCTGGCGAATGATATTAACTTCATCGACTGCGCCTCGGCTACGGAAACGCTGAGAAGATCGTCGGCACGACCACTCAGGGCCGGCGCGACAAGTTCTACATGGCGACAAAAGTCAGGACCGAGGGCAAGGAAGCTGGCGAGGCTCAGATCGCGCGGTCCATCGAGTTGTTCCAGACCGACCATATAGACCTGTATCAGATTCACACCATGATCGATTGGAAGACCCATCTTCCGACCCTTGAAGCGCTGAAGGCCGAAGCCAAGATCGGAATGATCGGAGTTACCGCGATGGTCGACGTGGCTTATCCTGAAATCGTGGGACTTATGAAGACGGAACGCATCGAGACGGTTCAGATTCCCTACAACGTCATGGACCGAGAGGTTGAGAAGGAACTGCTACCCACGGTTGAGGAACTCGGAACCGGAGTCCTGATCATGGAGCCTCTGAAGAAGGGGCGTTATGTCAAAGATCCTAAGTCCCAGCCCGATCTGACTCCCCTTACTGAATACGGCATCGAGGCCTGGGCGCAGGCGCTGTAGTCGTGGGCGCTGTCAGTCCAGACCGTCAGCACGACGATTCCCGCCACGTCTCGCCCTGAGCGAATCAACGAAAACGCTGAGGCTGGGACGCTTGACAGTCTACCTCAGGAGCTTCGTGATTACGTCCGCGAGGAGACTGAGCGCTGCTGGTAATAGTGCGCGTTGATTATTCAACGTATCGTGTAAACTATGGGCGGAGGTGATTTATGCTTCAGACTTATGAAGCCCTCGTTCACAAAGATGGAAATCTGCGACTTCTAGAGTCTGTTCGGTTACCAGCCGATCGCCGAGCGCTGGTTGTAATGCTAGATGAAAAACCCACCGGCGGACATTCAGAGACGGCGTTGCTAAGTGAGCAATCGCTAGCTGAGGATTGGAATTGCCCGGAAGAGGATGAAGCGTGGTCTCACCTTCAGCAGGCGTAGTTGTCTTGGTGCCGTTTCCCTTTTCCGATCTGTCTCAATCTAACCTCAGACCCGCAGTTGCTTTAGCAGGTGTCGGGCGAGGCGATTGGATCCTGTTCCAGGTAACGAGTAATCTATATGGAGATAATCTAGCTATCACGTTAGATAATGTTAGTTTCGCCACCGGTTCGCTCCATCTGACGAGTTACGCATAGCCAGGCAAATTGTTCACTGCCAACCGTGACCTCATAGTAAGAGAAGTCGGCACTCTCAAGGATTCGTCGCTCAATATGATTATTGACGGAGTTATGAACATATTGCTTTCTGTCAATACACCTTGAATATCGGAGTTCGCTCAAATAATGACAATGAATACCACCCCATACGGCTCGTGGAAATCGCCGATAACCACAGACCTCATTGTTGCCGACTCGGTTAGTCTTGGGCAGATCGAGCTTGATGGTGATGACATCTACTGGGTCGAGATGCGGCCACAGGAAGGCGCTCGTAACATCGTTGTTAGGCGCACGCCCGACGGCACGACTACCGATATTACGCCCACACTCTTCAACGTCCGCACTCGGGTTCACGAGTACGGTGGCGCGTGTTTCGCGGTGTCTGACGGTGTGGTGATGTTCTCCAACTTCGCTGACCAGCGCGTGTACCGTCAGGACTCCGGCGGCGAGCCTCGGCCTCTGACTCCAGAGGTTGACCTGCGGTACGGCGACGGCGTGATTGACCGACGCCGAAACCTGATGTTTTGTGTTCGGGAAGACCACACGGTTGAAGGTCGCGAGGCGGTCAACACGATTGTCAGTCTGGACATCGAGAATGGTGGCGAAGGAACGGTTCTGGCTTCGGGCAACGATTTCTACTCCTCGCCAGCCCTGAGCGTTGACGGGACAAAGCTAGCGTGGCTCACCTGGAACCATCCCCACATGCCGTGGGATGGCACAGAACTTTGGACTGCCGAAGTTAACGACGATGGCTCTCTGGGGAACGCTCAGATGGTCGCTGGAGGCGACGAAGACTCCATATTTCAGCCGGAATGGTCTCCCGACGGAACGCTGTATTTCGTATCGGATCGCACCGGATGGTGGAATCTTTACAGACTAACCGAAGACGGCCCGAAGCATCTTGTGGCGATGGACGCTGAGTTTGCCGCGCCCGCGTGGTCGCTGGGGACACGCACTTATGCTTTCGAGTCCGATAACCGCATCGTTTGTCAGTACGTCCAGCAAGGGATATGGCACGTCGGCAGCCTGAACACTGCCACGCTGGAGTTCCGGACCATTGAAACTCCGTACACCGAGATGGGCAGAGGCGACATCAAGGCGTCGGAAGGTCGTGCTGTGTTTGAGGCTGGTTCCTCCACCGCTCCGACAGTCATAGTCGAGCTTGACGTTAACACGGGCAACATCGAGATCGTCAAATCTTCAGGAGAGATAGGCGTTGACGCAGGCTACCTCTCCAGCCCCGAAGCCATCGAGTACCCGACTACGGACGGCCTGACGGCCTATGCCTTCTATTATCCCGCCCAGAACAGCGATCATGAAGGCCCGGCAGCCGAAAGGCCCCCTCTGCTGGTCGTCAGCCACGGAGGGCCGACCGGCGCGGCGGGAACGTCGTTCAGCATGTCCTACCAGTTCTGGACCAGTCGAGGAATCGCGGTGCTGGATGTCAACTACGGCGGCAGCACAGGCTACGGGACCGAGTACCGGCGCAAGCTCAATGGTCAGTGGGGAATTGTCGATATTGACGACTGCGTGAACGGGGCGGAGTATCTGGTGGAACGAGGGGACGTGGACGGCGATAGGCTCATGATCCGAGGAGGCAGCGCGGGCGGGTACACGACCCTGGCGGCGCTGACCTTCCGAGACGTGTTCAAAGTCGGAGCGAGTTACTACGGAGTCAGCGATCTTGAAGGGCTCGCCACCGAGACGCACAAGTTCGAGTCTCGCTATCTGGATTCGGTGGTTGGCCCGTACCCGGAGCGCATCGACCTGTACACCGAGCGCTCGCCTATACATCACACAGAACTGCTGTCGTGTCCGATAATCCTGCTCCAGGGTCTTGAGGACAAGGTGGTCTTGCCAAATCAGGCAGAGGTGATGGTCGATGCGCTGAGGAACAAGGGTCTGCCCGTGGCTTACTTGCCTTTCGAGGGCGAACAGCACGGCTTCCGCAAGGCCGAGAACATCAAGCGCGCTCTGGAGGCTGAGCTATACTTCTACTCTCGCATCCTGGGATTCGATCTAGTCGAGCCTGTGGAACCGGTGGATATCGAGAATCTTTAGCTAAGTGTCTTGTCGGGCATAAAACATCACGTCTTCAATTTGGCAGGGGTGTTGGAAGAGGAGTATGGCTTGTTAGCAGGAGCACGAATACGTTTCTAACATCCCGACGATTACACTCAGGCCAAAGCGCTCGAAGCTCGCGTACAGCCGTATCGTCCGGGTGACGAGGCCGCCGTAGAAGCGATGTTTGAGCGAGCGCGACGTGCGAAAGAATTTGGGGGCAGGTGGACTCCGCAGCGTTCTTCGGAACCTGACCCGGAATCTGTGGAATATGCTGCAGAGGCGTACTTGGCATATTGGGTAGCAGTGCAGTAGCCGGACGGTGGTGTAGAGCGCACGGTCGGTCTAGTAGGAGTAGATCGTGTTGATGCAGACCCGACGCGGCGCCTCTAGCTCAGGAATGGCGCCGACAGGAAATCGCGGAATTGCGATTTCTACGTGTCGCTCCGGAACTATGGCGACAACAGGGGATAGGAAAACAGTTGAGCCAAACGGCCATCGCGTGGTGCCGTGATCATGGAATGCGTAGTCTGATTTTGAACATAACCTCGCCTCAAATACCTGCTCTCGGTCTTTATTTTGATCTTGGTTTCATGGAAGCGGGCCGCTACTTCAAGGGAATGTTCGAGATGGTTCTGCTTGAACTCGAACTATAATTTGATTTGTAATTCCCTTAAATGATAGGGATCATTGATGGCTTGTTTTCCACGTGTAGCGGAATGTGTCCCACTCCACTTTGCGAGATAGGTGGTGCGCACAGATGCAAACATACTAACCGGGCGCAGCACAACTGGCATTGCTTGAGACTAACATCATCTGCCAGGCTAAGTTCTTGCGCGGCGCTTGAATACAGGTGAGAAGCGCAGGCCTTGTGTTAACATAATTTCGTCAAACCCTACACGAACTTATTTACCCGTATCCAGGGAGGAAAGATGGCAACCGCGACCAACGATTACAAAGTAGTCGGCACAAGGCCTGTCAGGCACGACGGTATCGACAAGGTGACAGGCCGTGCTGTGTACGGCGCCGACATGAATCTGCCAGGAATGCTCTATGCCAAGGTGCTTCGAAGCCCACATGCTCACGCGCGCATAAAGTCCATAGACATTTCAAGAGCCGAGGCCCACCCTGAGGTCAGGGCCATCGTGACCAGCACAGACCTTCCTGATACTCCGCCCACCGGCCCCGCCGCCGTGTTGGGACATATGCCTTCAGAGAATCTTCTGGCCAGAGACAAAGTTCTGTACAAAGGCCATCCGATTGCCGCCATCGCCGCGTCCAACGCCCATGTCGCTGAGAGCCTGCTCTCTTTGATTGACGTGGAGTACGAGGTTCTTCCGGCGTACACCAACGCCACAGACTCGATGGCAGAGGACGCTGTGCCTCTCCACGATTCTTGGCCCGATAATCCCGAACTGCCCGGTGGCCGCAACGTGGCGTCGCATACTCGCTACGTCTTGGGCGATGCGGACGCTGGATTCGAGCAGGCAGACCAGGTTTTCGAGCGAGAGTACACCACCAAGTCGGTCCATCAGGGGTACATTGAGCCTCAGAACGCCACCGCATGGTGGGCGCCCGGTGACAGGTTGACCGTGTGGTGTTCCAGCCAGGGTCATTTTGGACTCCGAGATGTGACGGCCAAAACTCTGGGTGTTGACGTCTCACAGGTCAAGGTGGTGCCTTTGGAGATCGGTGGTGGGTTCGGCGGCAAGCTGCCCCCGTACCTGGAGCCATTGGCTGCACTGTTGTCACGTAAGACTGGACACCCCGTCAAGGCCGTGATGGATCGCACCGAGGTTTTGTTGGCAACTGGCCCCACGTCTGGCGCAGACATTCGTATCAAGATCGGCGTTACCAACGAAGGTAGGATCACCGCCGCGTCTTGTTGGTTCGCCTTCGAGGCCGGTGCCTTCCCCGGCGCTCCAGTGTCGGGAGCGGCCTCTGCGGTCTTCTCTCCCTACATGATCGAGAACGTGCTCGTGGATGGCTACGATGTGGTGGACAATAAACCCCGCACTCAGGCGTACCGCGCCCCCGGCGCGCCCATGGTGATGTACTGCACCGAATCGCTGATTGACGAGATCGCCGAGGAACTGGGCATAGAGGCCATGGACCTCCGACTGCTGAACGCCGCCACCCAGGGCACTCGGCGCGCCGACGGCGTGGTAAACGGGCCTATCGGAGCCGAGGAGGTCATGCACGCTGTCAAGGAACATCCGCACTATAACGCTCCCATTGTGCAGGTTGAAGGCAAGCTTCGAGGTCGGGGCGTCGGAATGGGTTTCTGCAGGAACAACGCAGGCCCATCTTGCGTCGTCGCCAACGTGCTGTCCAATGGCAGGGTAAGCCTGGTGGAAGGCTCCGTGGACATCGGAGGCTCTCGCACGGCAGTCGCCCAGATGTTCGCCGAGGTGCTGGGCCTTGCCATAGAGGACGTCATCCCGCAAGTTGCCGACACCGACACCATTGGATTCACCTCCAACACGGGCGGCAGTGGCGTTGCCTTCAAGACCGGATGGGCCGCCCACGAGGCCGCCCAGGACGTCAAGAGGCAGTTGATTGAACGCGCCTCGCTGATCTGGGATACAACCGTTGACCAGATCGAGTACGTTGACGGTGCGGTCCAGCACAAGTCTGACAACGAACTGAGAATGACATTCCAGGAAATCTCGGGCCAGCTTGCTTCGACCGGAGGCCCAGTGGTCGGCAGAGCGAATCTGAACCCCTCAGGCGCTGCGGGTTCCTACTCGGCGAACATTATCGACATCGAGCTTGACCCCGACACCGGCAAGATCGACGTCCTGAGAGTCACCGCCATACAGGATGTTGGAACCGCCATCCACCCCGACTATGTGGAAGGTCAGATGCAGGGCGGCGCTGCCCAGGGCATCGGCTGGGCGTTGAACGAAGAGTATTACATGGGTGAAGACGGCAGCATGCAAAACACCAGCCTGCTGGACTACCGCATGCCCACAACTCTCGACCTGCCGATGATTGATCCCATAATGGTAGAGAAGCCCAATCCCAGCCACCCCTTCGGAGTCAAAGGCGTGGGCGAGGCCAACATCGCGCCTCCTCTGGGAGCGCTGTCGAACGCGGTCCACGACGCCACGGGCGTTCGCATGCGTAACCTCCCCATGAACCCCGCCTCCGTGCTGAAGGCTCTTCAAGAGAAGAAGTAATCAGTCAGTCGATTAGGTGAATTAGAACGATGTGAATTGGGGAGGCGTTAACGCCTCCCCAATCTCGTTTACGAGTGGGTCAAAAGGGGCTAGCCGATGGCTGACTGCTGAAAGCTGAAAAGCTCGCCGATTCCCTTCTCGGCGAGACCAAGAAGTTCGTCTAACTGACCGCGAGAGAAAGGGCGCTCCTCGGCGGTTCCTTGGACTTCGACGAACTCGCCTGCGTCGGTCATGACGATATTGGCGTCAGTCTCGGCGCGGAAATCCTCTTCGTAGCAAAGGTCCAGTAGGACCACTCCATCGACGATTCCAACACTGGTGGCGGCGACTGCCGCTCTCAGTGGGAGTTCGTCCAGAGAGCCTTCTTTCTGTAACCCAGACAACGCCTGATGCAAAGCGACGTACGCTCCGGTGATCGCGGCAGTGCGAGTTCCGCCATCGGCCTGAATGACGTCGCAGTCGATTGTGAGGGTGCGCTCTCCCAGACGTTCCATGTCCACGACCGCCCGGAGCGAGCGCCCGATGAGTCGTTGAATCTCGTGAGTGCGTCCGCGAGTCCGGCTCTCTCGGTTCGTGCGGGTGTTGGTGGAGCGCGGAAGCATCGCGTACTCGGCAGTTATCCATCCCTTGCCCCGGCCTCTCAGAAATGGCGGGACACTGTTCTCGACACTAACCGCGCAAAGCACACGAGTCTTGCCCGTAGATATCATCACCGAGCCTTCGGCAAACTCTTGTACGCCAGTCTCTATGGTCACTGGCCTTAGCTGATCCTGGTCTCGTCTGTCGATTCTGGTCACAGGCGGTTACCCTCTTTCTTGATGGCGCTTCAATGGACTGCGGGAGTATAGCACACAACCCCAGATTGCCTGACAACCTGATTCATCGCTACACTATCTGAACCGATATCGCCCAAATCTGAAACCTGACTGCTGATAGCTGACAGCTTGCGAAGGAACCCACCTTGACCTCCACAGACCAGCCCCAGGTAGACACCAGCGGATTCAACACCAACTCTGGTCCGTCGGGACTGAAGATCACGGACATGCGAATTGCCGTCGTGGGTCACGGAGACTGGCGTTGGCCTATAATTAAGCTATACACGAACCAGGGCATTGTGGGCCTCGGCGAGGTTCGGGATGGAGCCAGCGCCCGCTATGCCCTGATGCTCAAGAGCCGCCTTTTGGGAGACAATCCCTGCGACATTGACCGGCTGTTCCGCAAGATCACTCAGTTTGGAGGCGACGGCAGGCTGGGCGGCGGCGTTTGCGGCGTTGAGATGGCGCTAATGGACCTTGCGGGCAAGGCGTGGGGCGTCCCGTGCTATATGCTGGCTGGCGGAAAATATCGCGACCGGGTGAAGGCCTACGCCGACACCCCGACCCGGCTCGATCCAGAGGAGATGGGCAAAGCGCTCAAGGGTCGAATGGAGATGGGCTTCGAGTACCTGAAGATGGACATCGGGGTGCAGATCGCCAACCGTCACGCAGGGGGCGTCGTCAGCGGATCGGGTATCGCAGAGTCGCAGACACTAATGCACCCGTTTACCGGCATCCAGGTCACCGATTACGGCATCGATAAGATGTGCGACTATGTGGCGACGGTCCGGGACATCGTGGGCTATGAAGTCCCCATCGCATCGGACCACTTCGGCCACATGGGCGTCGAGAGCTGCATCAGAATCGGCAAGGCTCTCGATAAATTCACCCTGGCATGGTACGAGGATATGATTCCCTGGCAGTTCGTTGACCAATGGCAGAGGCTCAAGGCATCGGTTGACACTCCGGTCTGCACCGGAGAAGATATCTACCTCAAAAAGGGATTCGAGCCGTTGATTGAAGGCCGGGCAGTGTCGATCATCCATCCTGATCTAGCGACCTCCGGCGGAATCCTGGAGACCAAGCGCATTGCAGACTACGCCTACGAGGCTGGAATCGCCGTCGCTTTGCATCAGGCAGGCTCTCCGGTGGTCGCGATGGCGAACGTCCACTGCGCCGCCGCGATTGAGAATTTTATCGCATTGGAGATGCACTCAACGGACATCCCCTGGTGGGATGATCTGGTGACAGGCCTGGGCGGGAAGATGGTTCAGGGTGGCCACGTCAACGTCCCTGACGCTCCAGGTCTGGGCATCGAACTCAATGAAGAAGCCATCGAAGAACACCTTGCCAGAGATTCAGAACGATTCGCCATCTACCCACGGGGACTTTTCGAGCCAACTGACGAATGGAATGCCCTGGACGCCCACGACCGGGTATGGAGCTAAAGCGATGCACCAGCGAGACGCCAGAGCCGTCGAGAAAGCCCTGCGGTCCAAGACCGTTGTCGCCATCATGATAAAGGCCCACGCTCGCGGACCCGAAGACGTCATCAACACTGTCAAGACCATCCACGAGTTCGGCTACGTCCCGGAGGTCACATATCGCATCGACCAGGGCATCATACGCGAGGCCATGACCGACATAAACGCCATGCGAGCCCACTACACCGACGATCCCTTGCTGGTGGGAATTGGCAGCGTCACCACCCACGATGAGATGGCCCAGGCTATCGACATGGGCTTCGACATGGTGGTTTCTCCGGACAACGCCTTCGAGGGATATGGCAAGAAGAGCGACTTTGCGAAAGTCGCACGAGAAGCCAACGTGTTCAGCGCTCCGGGAGCCATGACCCCCGCCGAGTTCCGGTACTTCCTGGAGGGCGAGGACGGCATCACGCCCGACGCCATCAAGATATTTCCGGCGTCGGTCTATGGCCCCGAAGGCCTGGGCCGGATGCTCGACCCCTACGACCGCGACTCACACCAGGGAATCATCGTCATACCCACGGGCGGGGTGACCGCCGACAACGGCCCGTTGTACCAGCGACATATCGGAGCCAGGGGATTCGACACGGCGTTAGCAATGTCTGATCCGTTGAGCCTCGTTATTCAGGAAGGCAAGATCGGAGACTTGGACACAATCCGCCGTTCGTTGGAGCAGTTCAGGCAGGCTTTTAAGCCATACACAATTGGTTGAACATCTGGAGACATTGTTAAACTCGGCACCACCAGTTCGAGGAGCCGCGTGTCTCCATGTTTTGTCCAAAATGCGGCCACGAAAAACCCCAAGGCGCAAGGTCGTGTGATTTCTGCGACCAGGATTTGAATAAACCGTCAGATTCGACTATAACCGACGCT
>Ga0208113_1000049_pt1 | contig 51426 bp, 57 predicted proteins | sample Knorr_S7_td_NADW_FD_185598 | JGI IMG/M metagenome (GOLD analysis project Ga0208113, IMG submission 185598) | Marine microbial communities from Southern Atlantic Ocean transect - Knorr_S7_td_NADW_ad_2505m_LV_A (SPAdes) (version 2) | ecosystem: Environmental > Aquatic > Marine > Oceanic | place...
TTGGATTGTGTCGCATCTGTTTCAGGAATATGGCGCTGGAAGGTCTGCTTCCAGGCGTTAGAAAAGCCAGTTGGTAGCGATTCAGACCTTCGCGCAACGTAAATAGGAATACATATGACAGTAACAGACCCAATCGCGGACATGCTGACTCGCATCCGCAATGCAATTAATGTGCGCCATCCGCTGGTGTCGATTCCCGCTTCCAAGATGAAGCTAGAGTTGGCGCGCATACTGGCGCAAGAGGGCTTCATTGAAGGGTACGAGGTAATTCGTCCCAACACCCCTCAGGCGACGGTCAGAATTCGCCTTCACTATCGGACCAAGAATGATCCCGCTATCACCGGCCTAAAACGCGTGAGCAAGCCGGGACTTCGGGTTTACGTGGGCAAGGGCGAAATTCCCCGTTACTACGGCGGAATGGGTGTCACGGTGATGTCAACATCCCGAGGCGTCATGACAGGACGACAGGCCTGGCGCGATGGCGTCGGCGGCGAACTTCTTTGCTACGTGTGGTAAGGAGCAGTATATGTCCAGAATAGGAAATCAACCGATCCCCGTGCCCAGCGGAGTCGATATCGATATCAAGAGCAACGATGTCACGGTCAAGGGACCGAGAGGAACCCTGACCCGAACGTTTCACGAGGACATGAGCATCTCACGGGAAAATGGCACCGTTTTGGTTGCGCGTCCGTCGGACACAGGCGAGCACAAAGCTCTCCACGGTCTGACGCGCAGTCTATTGAACAACATGGTGGTCGGCGTAAGCGACGGATTCTCCAGGACCCTCGATCTCATGGGGGTCGGATATCGTGTTGCTCAGTCAGGCCCTGGAATTTCCCTCAGTGTGATGTTGAGTCACACGGTCGAAATCGCTCCGTTGCCAGGCGTTACCCTAGAGGTTGAAGGCAACAACCGCATTCGTGTAATGGGAATCGACAAACAGGCGGTAGGCCAGCAGGCGGCGGAAATCCGCAAGGTGCGGCCGCCCAACGTGTATACCGGCAAGGGAATCCGTTATGCCGGCGAAGTAGTCCATATCAAACCAGGCAAGAGCGCCAGGAGAGCCTAAAAGATGGCGAAACCCCAAACCACAAAGGCCAGAAGGGTCATTCGACACAAAAGAGTGCGGCGTAAGATTTCCGGCAGCACCGAACGGCCAAGATTGGCCGTCTATCGGAGTCTTCAGCACGTTTACGTTCAAGTCATCGACGACTCCAAAGGCGAGACGATCGTCGCCGCGTCGAGTCTGGAACCAGCGATACTCGGACAGCGCGAGGGCAAGCGGAAGTCCCAAGTGTCGGTCCTGGTCGGCGAACTGATCGCGGAGCGCGCCAAGGAAAAAGGCATCAACACAGTGGTTTTTGATCGAGGCGGCTTCAAATTCCACGGCAGGACCAAAGCACTGGCTGATGCCGCGCGCAAGGGAGGCCTGGTTTTCTAAATGACAAATAATTTTGATCGAAATCAACAGGAGATAGAAGGCGAAGACGCTCCTTTCGTCGAGCGAGTGGTGCGAATCTCCCGTGTGGCAAAGGTGGTCAAAGGTGGACGCCATCTCAGCTTCAACGCTGTGGTGGTGGTTGGCGACGGCGAAGGCCATGTCGGAATTGGCATGGGCAAGGCTGACGCAGTTCCAGATGCCGTGCGAAAAGGCGCGGCCAACGCTCGAAAAAATATCGTGCAGATTACCCTCAAAGGAAGCACGATACCTCACGAGGTTCTCACTAAATACGGCGGCGCCCTGGTCATGATGAAACCGGCGTCACCTGGAACCGGAGTCATAGCCGGTGGAGCGGTTCGCGCTGTGGTTGAGCTGGCCGGAGTACGGGATATTCTCACGAAGGCGCGGCGCAGCACCAACCCTGTGAACGTCGTCAAGGCAACATTCGAGGGCCTAAAGAGTCTGCGAGACCCACAGGAAGAGATTCGCAAGCGCGAGGCGCTTGTGGAGAGCATGGCCGAGCGCGCTAGGAACCAGGCGGAGCGCAGAGCCGCCCGTCAGGCGCGACAGGCCGCCGCACAAGCTCAGGCGGCACAAACTCAGGCAACAGACCCCACGGAGTAATTCGCGTCTTAATCTGGATAATAGGTCAATTCAAACATTTCCGCGATGCGGGTCAACGTAGTGTGAATTGAGATTGATAAAATGGCGAAAATAGCAGTAACGTTAAAGAAAAGCACTATCGGCTTTCCGAGAAACCAGCGAAGGGTTGTGGAGAGCCTGGGCCTCCGTAGGCTCCATCACACCGTGGAACATGAGGACACCGACTCAATTAAAGGCATGATTTTCAAGGTGAAACACCTTTTGGAAGTCAAACTAGTTGAGTCTTAAGACTAAGTGATCAAGTTCCGATTAAACGGACACCGATTCGATTTTCTTGAATTGACAGCCCGCTGTCACGGAGCGACGAAATAGAAATGAACCAACATTCGATAAAATCCCCGAAAGGCTCCAAGCACACGCGAAAGCGCGTTGGGCGAGGTGACGGAAGCGGGTCCGGAAGCTATTCCGGCCGGGGCGTCAAGGGCCAAAAATCCCGTAGTGGAGGCGGCGTAAAACACGGCTTCCAGGGCGGGCAACTCTCCCTTCTCAAGAGGCTTCCCAGCATGCGAGGATTCACAAACATATTCCGCCAAGAATACCACATAGTGAATCTGGACCAACTGGCAATGTTCCCAGCGGACACCGAAATCACGCCGGACATGCTAGTTGAGGCCGGATTCATCCGAGATCTGAACGAGCCTGTGAAAATTTTGGGGCGCGGAGAGTTGGACATAGCCCTGATCGTGTCGGCCCAACGATTTTCCAATTCAGCCAGAGAGAAGATTGAAGCCGCAGGGGGGCGCGTGGAAGAGATCGCTTGATCTCCCTCGACTTGCGCGTCAAATCTGAGGATCCGATGAATTGGCACTATTTTGAGCGAGGGTAGATGTGTCCGGTGGTAGTGTGAAGGAGATCGCTTGATGCGCCAGGGACAGGCAGCGAGACAACAACAGTCCTCAAGACCACAACTTATACAGTCTATGATCGACGCCATGCGCGTGCCGGATCTGCGGGCGAAAATTCTGTTCACATTGGCAATGCTGGTGATTTTCAGGTTCGTCGCCCAGGTGCCCGTTCCGGGCGTCGACACCCAGGCCCTCCACCAGGCATTTGAACAGCAGGCCCTTCTTGGGTTCCTGGACCTGTTCAGCGGCGGAGCGTTGGCAAACTTGAGCGTGGCGGCGTTGGGCGTCTATCCTTACATCACGTCGTCCATTGTGATGCAGATACTCACGCCCGCTATCCCCAGCCTGAAGGCTATTTCTCAAGAGGGGGAATACGGTCGACAGCGCATAAATCAGATCACCCACTGGATCACCGTGCCAATTGCGTTCCTCCAGTCCTGGGGCCAGTTGACCTTGCTCCAGCAGTCAGGCGTTCTGCCAGGAGTCGATTTTGGGCTTAACCTCCCGACGCTGGCGATGCTGGTTTCGATGGTCGCCGGCACTATGTTCCTTGTTTGGCTCGGCGAGTTGATAACCGAGCGCGGCCTGGGCAACGGCATTTCGCTGATAATTTTCGGCGGCATTGTGGCCCGGTTCCCTTCAGTTGTTGGACAGGGATTCCTGGAGAGTGATCAGGCAGCTGGACTCCTGCTGTTAGCCGTATTCGGGTTCATCATTATATTCTCAATAGTGATGTTCACAGAAGCGCAGCGCAGGGTTCCGGTGCAGTACGGTCGCAGCGTATTTCGAGGCGGCCAAATGCAGCGCCAGAGTGGATCCACGTTCCTGCCGTTGAGGGTTAACTCTGCAGGCATGATCCCGCTGATTTTCGCGTTCTCGATAATCATACTGCCAGCCACAATCGCCAGCTATTTTAGGGACCCTCTGTCAGACTCGTTCTTCTCAAAATTAGCGAGGTTCCTGACTGACACACTGGACCCATCGAACTTCCCGTACTGGGCTGCCGTGTTTTTCCTGGTGGTCATATTCACGTTCTTCTACACGTTGGTGATATTCCAACAGCAAAACCTGTCGGAAAATCTGCAACGAAACGGCGGATTTATACCGGGCATACGACCAGGAAAGCCGACGCAAGACTACCTCACCAGAGTCGTGATCCGCATAACATGGGCTGGGGCGTTGTTCCTGGGGATCATCGCGATCATCCCATACTTCGTCACGCAGGCCACGGATGTTCGAGCGCTCACGCTCAGCAGCACCAGCCTTCTCATCATGGTTGGAGTGGCGTTGGACACAATGCGCCAACTTGAATCCCAGTTGTTGATGCGGAATTACGAAGGCTTCATACGTTAATCTAACCGATACCGAGGAAATATACTTGAGAATAATCCTGATGGGGCCGCCAGGCTCAGGAAAAGGGACCCAGGCGACGAGCATAGCCGACGATCTTGGAGTGGATGCAGTCTCATCGGGCGAACTGTTCAGGGATCATCAGCGCAGGGACACAGAACTGGGCCGTCTCGCCCGTTCTTACATGGATCAAGGCGTTTATGTCCCTGACGATGTCACTATTAAGATGGTGATGGAATGGATCAACGACCCTGCCCATTCTGCCGGATTCGTGCTGGACGGATTTCCCAGAACCCACGCCCAGGCTGAAGCGCTGGACGCCGAGATAAAATCGCTTGGTGGCGTTGATCGTGTAGTTTTCATAAAAGTCTCAGAGGACGAATTGATCCGGAGATTGACCGGTCGACTGATTTGTCGAAACTGTCAAACCCCTTACCATCTTCTTTTCTCACCTCCAGAGACAAAAGGGATGTGCGACAAGTGTGGGGGAGAGTTGTATCAACGAGACGACGACAAAGCTGACGTTGTCACAACGCGAATCCAAATTTACAATCAGGAAACCGAACCGGTTGTCGACTACTATCGACGGTCTAACATTCTTCGAGAGGTGGATGGAGAGCAGGCCGTTGAGGATGTGGGCAAGGCCATGAATGCCGCGATTAGCGGTTAACTTGTTGCCGTCACTCAGTTTATGTAAACTTATCTGTGGACAAATTACAGGCGTGTAATGACGCAGCCATCCGATCGAGCCGTCACAGGCAGGATTTTAGCGAAGCAATGGCCCATCAAACTGGGATAACAATTAAATCTAACCGCGAATTGAAACTGATGCTTGAGGCTGGTCAGATCATCGCTAGGGCGAAAGCCAAGCTGGCCGCAGCCACAGTCCCAGGCGTCGCGACCCGCGATCTTGACGCCATCGCCGAAGATGAGATACGCCAGAGTGGCGCGATCCCTTCTTTCAAAGGATATAAGGCTGGAGGGGTGATTCCGTTTCCTGGTACGATATGTGTCTCGATCAACGACGAGATCGTTCACGGAATACCCAGCAAGCGCAAGCTGAATGAAGGCGAAATAATCAGTATCGATGTCGGGGCGATCTATCATGGGTTGCACGCCGACAGCGCCTTCACCATCGGAGTTGGCGAGGTTAGTGACGAGGCCCAACGCCTTATGGACGCCACCCGCGAATCTTTAGATAGAGGAATCGCTAAGATCAGAGCAGGCGCCAGGATCGGTGACATATCGTCCGCGGTTCAGACCTACGCCGAGGGGCTAGGTTACGGCGTCGTTCGGCAATATGTCGGGCATGGGATCGGGTTCGAGATGCATGAAGACCCACAAGTTCCAAATTACGGACACCCGGGCAGGGGGCCATTAATCCGCAAGGGAATGGCCTTGGCTATCGAGCCAATGTTGAATATCGGCGGCTGGGAAACTAGGCAATTGGATGACGGATGGACAGTCTCCACGGCTGACGGTACACTATCTGCTCACTTTGAAGATACGATCGCAATTACTGAAGATGGCCCTACAGTCACCACAAGGTTAGTCTCTACTTCATAGAAGTTGTAGATTGCATCAGGTACGGAAGGAACCCTATGGCGAAACAAAAAGCGAAACAGAAAGAAGCTATCGAAGTAGAAGGCAAGGTCACAGAGTCTTTGCCGAACGCTAGTTTCAGAGTTGAATTGGCTAACGGTCACGATGTCCTGGCCTATGTTTCTGGCAAGCTGAAGTTGAATTTTATTCGTGTCCTGCCGGGAGATCGAGTTCTCGTGGAACTCTCACCATACGATCTGACCAGAGGTAGGATAACGTATCGTTTCCGGTAATCTAGTAGACTAAAATAACTCGAAAATGAATAAGTCAGAACGCGGAGATACCCGCGTTATCTGGCTGTGCTCTCGTTCGTGAGTCATCAGCATCGAGAGTGTATGGCCCTAAACGGAGTGAGAAAATGAAAGTATCTGCATCTGTGAAGAAGCGGTGCGCCAAGTGCAAGGTCATAAGGCGAAACCGGAAGGTGCTAATCATTTGCGAAAACCCCAGGCACAAACAACGGCAAGGTTAACCGGCCCACAGGCCGAGGGGGAAATATGGCGATAGTCTCTGGAGTCAATATTCCAGACAATAAGCGCGTCGAGATCGCGCTGAGGAGCATATTCGGTATCGGCCCGACCCAGGCCAAAGATGTCGTGGAGACTGCGGGCATAATCGATAACCCGCGAGTGCGAGACCTCAGCGAATCAGATCTTACGCGAATTCGCGAAATTATTGACCGCCAGAAGGTGGTCGAAGGAGATTTGAGGCGCGAGGTTAACGGCAACATCCGTCGACTGATCGACATCGGCGCGTATCGAGGGCTTCGACACCGCAGAGGACTGCCTGTCCGAGGTCAGAGAACTAAGACCAATTCCCGGACCAAGCGGGGCAGGCGAGTGGCGGTGGCTGGCCGAGGCCGGGCAGTGACCCGAAAGTAAACTAAAGGATTTTAACTAGATGGCACGAAGACCACGATCCAGGCGCAGAGAGCGCAAATCGGTGCCCGTTGGAAGGGCATACATCCAGTCGACTTTCAATAACACCATCGTCACATTGACCGATCCTCAAGGCAACACTATTGCCTGGGGAAGCGCGGGGACTGTCGGGTTCACCGGTTCTCGAAAATCCACTGCGTTCGCGGCGCAGCGTGCTGGTGAAGACGCCGCCCGAAAAGGCATGGACAATGGTCTGCGACAGGTCGAAGTTTTTGTCAGAGGTCCCGGTTCCGGTCGTGAAGCGGCCATCCGCGCGATCCAGGGCGCCGGCATACTCGTGACCACGATTAAGGACGTGACGCCTATACCTCATAACGGGTGCAGGCCTCCCAAGCGACGGCGCGTGTAGCGGAAATATCGATATGGAGTCCGCTTTGGACGACGTGGAGCCGTTGCTGCCAGAGCGCAGCCTAGGAGACATTCTCAACGAGACATTCGTCATTTACGGACGCCATTTCGCGAAGTTTCTGGGTCTCGCAGGAGCAGTCCAAATCCCGGCAACGTTGGCATTGTTGGCGCCAATAGAAAATGCCGCAATATACATAATTTTGAACCTTATCAGCCTGATCGCTCTGGTTTCGATATTCGGGGCGACTATATACGCAGTAGGCCAACACTATCTCACCGATTCGGTGATGGTAGTAGATTGCTACCGACGCCTGACATGGCGACTCGTATCCATGGCGATCCTCGCGGCGATATTCGCGGTTATCACCATAATGGGGTTGCTGCTTTTAAGTTTTGTGGGTGTCACACTCTACTCTTTTGCCGTCGCTACCGTGTTGATTCTTGGCGCTTACATCGTTCCTGCGTTGGTAGGGCCGGTGGTCATCATAGAAGGAGTTAAGACGATCGCGGCGTTGCCGAGGGCATTTGAATTAGTTCGTCAGAATGTCTTGCGGATGATCTGGGACTTGTTAGTTTTTTTTCTAGTCGCTTTTGGACTGGGATTCGTCCTGTTCACGCCCTTCATATTGTTCTTTCCCAGCGAAACAGACGCGTTGAGCAGAACATTGGTGGTCGTCAGCTTGATAGCCCCAGCGGTCGTCGTGCCTCCTGTGCTGTCGATAGCGATCACACTGTTGTACTACGATCTTCGTGTGCGGAATGAAGGGTTTAATATCGAGAAATTGTCTCAGGAAATGGGCCTTGCAGCTGTCTGAGCGAGGGTTCAGAAAAATAACAGATCAGAATCGAAGGAATACATAAATGGCAAGATACAAAGACGCCGTCTGCCGGCAGTGCCGCAGAATAGGTGAAAAGCTGTTCCTAAAAGGCGAACGTTGCTACTCGCCGCGTTGCGCCGTGGAAAAACGACGACGGCCACCAGGAAATTCCAACCCAAGGCGTCGGCGCCCGTCGGACTGGGCCATTCAGCTAAAAGAAAAACAGAAAGCTCGGTGGACCTACGGAATATTGGAGCGACAGTTCAGGCGCTATTTCGAAATGGCGCGAGAAAGCTCTGGAGCGACCGGTGACAACCTGATCCAGGTTTTGGAATCGAGATTGGATAATGTCGTGTATAGACTGTCCTTCTCAGAGTCCAGAAAACAGGGTAGGCAGCTTGTGAATCATGGTCACTTCACCGTGAATGGCGGTCGAATGGACATCCCGTCATACCTGGTCAAGCCTGGTGACGTGATCGAATGGAAGAGGGCTGGGAACAACGGTTCGAATCCTGAATACATTGAGATATTGACCGACGGTTTGCCGAAACGACCGGTGCCGAGTTGGCTGCGGCTCGACGTTCCCAACCTCAGCGGCGAAATTGTCACAGCGCCGCACGTTTCCGAAGTGAACACAAATATCGAGGCTCGACTCATCGTGGAATTTTATTCCAAGTAGCTCAGACACGTTAGGAGTATCACGTATGGTATTGGACCTGCTAAGCTTCGCTAACCCAAACACGATTGAAGAAGAAGAACAGATAATACCGGATCCGGCAATCACAGTTGAGGTGTCTGAAGACTGCTACGGCAAGTTCATAATCGAACCATTGGAGCCTGGTTACGGTGTGACCCTGGGCAATCCGCTGAGGCGCGTGCTATACAGCGGCCTGGAAGGGACCGCCGTCACATGGGTCAAAATTGAAGGCGTTCAACACGAATATGCCACAATTCCCCAAGTGAAAGAACAAGTAACCGAGATTCTGCTGAACGTAAGAGGAATCCGTCTCAAATCTGAAGTGGACCGTCCCGGCAAGCTCCGATTGGAGGTCGCTGGCGAGGGCGATGTGTCTGCCGGTGACATCATGGCATCTGCAGACTTCGAGGTCGTCAACCCCGAATTGCACATCGCAACGTTGAACGGTTCGGACGCCAAATTGTCGATGGAACTCAACGTCGAGCGAGGCAAGGGGTATCAGGTCGCCAGCGATAATGAAGGGTCGTCCATCGGCGTTTTGCCGGTGGACGCGATCTTTACGCCGATTGATAAGGTTAGCTACAGCATCGAACGCACGAGAGTCGGCCAACAAACTAACTTCGAACGACTGGTCCTGCAGGTTTGGACCGACGGCTCGAAAGTTCCAGTGGATGCGATGAGGCAGGCCGCAAACATCCTGGTAAACCAGTTCTTCATGTTCGCTAACGCCCAGAAGCAGTCCGAAGAAACCGCCGATGGGCCCCCAGTGGCTCTGAAGATACCTGCCGAACACTACAATGTTCCCGTCGAGCGGCTGGACCTGTCATCGCGGACGCTCAACTGCCTCAAGCGGGCAGGCATCAACAAGGTCGGCGAAGTGTTGGAGATGACCAAGCCAGAGCTTCTCCGCATCCGTAACTTCGGCGAGAAGTCGTATGCTGAACTATTTACCCAGATGCGAGACATGAACCTATTGCCTCCGGACATGGATCCGGAGAACACAGAAAACGAAGGCGCCGAAGCTGACGCAGAGCCAGCCGGCGCCGAAGTCAATTCCGATTAAAGGGAGCAGGTAATGAGGCATCGCCTCTCAGGAAATAAACTGAGCCGTCCCACAGGGCATCGAAAGTCGATGCTCAGGGGCATGGTGACGGCGCTCATACAGAACGAATCGTTGCAGACCACCGAGGCCAAAGCGCGGGAGGCCGGCAGGTTGACCGAAAAAATGATTACCCTGGGCAAGAAAGGCAGTCTGCACCACCGACGGCAGGCGGCAGCGGTAGTCGTTGGCGACGATGCGGTCAGAAAACTCTTTGGAGAACTGGCCGAACGTTACTCGGATCGGCCAGGCGGATACACGCGAATGTACAAGTTGGGGACTCGAAAGGGCGACGCGGCTGAAATGGCAGTCGTAGAGCTAGTCGGCTAACCGATTGTGGAGGCCAGAATATTCGACTAGCGCTCATAATCGAATACGAGGGCACGGACTACCACGGGTTTCAATACCAGGAGAACGCCGCCTCGATCCAGGAGCAGATTGAAAAATCAATACATGCGCTGACAGGTGAACGCCTTCGAGTAAAAGCCGCCGGCCGTACCGATGCGGGTGTCCATGCATTGGGACAGGTTGTGGCCTTCGACACTGAGTCGAAGCATCCACCGGAGACCTTCCTCAATGCGATGAACTTCCACCTGCCTGATGATATTGTTGTCAAAGCGGCGTATCGAACGGGCCCGGCGTTTGACCCAAGGCGGCACGCCATTAGTCGGAGATACCGTTACACACTGGTCAACAGCGTGACACGGTCGCCGACCAGGCGACTGACCACGAGCCGGATTCGTGAGAATCTGGAAACAGGTTTGATGAGTCGAGGAGCGATATTGATGGAGGGAATCCACGATTTCGCCAGGTTCGCAGGCCCCTTGGAGCGACGAGGAGCCAGCACGGTGAGAGAGATTTTCTCCGCAAGCGTTGAGGAAAATAAAGACGAAGTGATATTCGAGGTTGAGGGCAGCGCATTCTTGCCTCAACAAGTCCGGCGAATGGCCGGCGCTCTGGTAGATCTGGGCAGAGGGTTTCTGTCCATCGAACAGTTGAATCAGATGATTGAAGGGGTTGGAAATGGCGTGGCCTCCAGGTCACTGCCCCCACGGGGGTTGTGTCTACTCGAGGTAAAGTACGCCAACTTCCCTCCAAAGGGTGGTGAAAAAATTGGCAATTAGCTCAAAGCCATACGAAACTAAGGCTTCAGACCTGAAGCCAGCGTGGCACGTCATGGACGCCGAGGGCAAAACCCTGGGCCGGTTCGCCTCGGAGATCGCGCCGGTCTTGACTGGCAAGGACAAACCCATCTATGTTCCGCACCTCCTCTGCGGCGATTACGTGATCGTGATTAACGCCGAGAAGATTCACGTGACTGGAAACAAGCGCGAGCAAAAGCGTTACTACAGGCACAGCGGGTACATGGGCGGACTTAAAGAACAGACTCTTAAACAGATGATGGACAAGACCCCAGACCGGGTTATAAAAGCAGCCGTCAAAGGAATGCTGCCTAAATCCGCGCTGGGTCGTAAAATGCTGTCACGCCTGAAGATATATTCTGGCGCTGACCACCCCCACGAGGCGCAAGTCGGCGCGCCGTCCAAATAACTAGGAGTAATTGATGGTCCAACAGAATTCCGAAGATCACTACTACTATGCCGTTGGCAAGCGCAAGAATGCCGTCGCGCAGGTGCGACTGTACACAGACAGCGGCCCTATCATTGTGAACGGCAAGCCTATGGAAGAAGCTTTCCCTTGGGAGACATGGCAGCAGACGGTCAATGAGCCGTTCGTCACCACCGAAACGGTGGGCCAGTTCAGAGTAGTCGCCAAGGTTAAGGGAGGCGGCGTTGTCGCGCAAGCCGGCGCTCTCCGACATGGCATAGCCCGCGCAATTCAAACCGCAATTCCTACCCTGAGAACCCCACTGAAGAGGGCGGGACTGCTGACTCGCGACGCTCGCGAGAAAGAGCGCAAGAAGTACGGCCTCGCCCGCGCCCGCAAGGCCAAGCAGTGGACAAAGCGCTAACCACTAGGTTCATTACGACCGGATATTATCGTTAACGGCAGCCCGTCGGCCTGCCGTTAACGATGTCCTGATGTTACGCTACCTGCGGTGTTGGGCCTCCCGTGACTTCAGCCAATCCTCATGAGACGGTACGTTCTCTCCAAAGACGTACAGAAAATAGTAGCAACTTATCTCCCCCATTAATTTGAACTGCTTCCGCATGTCTTTGACCGTTAACTCGTAACTGCCCCCCGACGGAAGATAATTTGCGAATCCGGTGTGTTCTTCGTCAAGATCAATGATCTGTCAAGCGTTGTGAACGATAGCCGCCAGCTTGCGGCGATTCCGAATCACCCTTGTATACTGGGCAAATTCTTCTACGTCATCGGTTGAACGCGTGGCGACAGACTCGATATCGAAATTCCGCATCGCCTCGCGAAGCTGAGGCCATTTGGACTCGACGACTTTCCAATAAATTCCCGTCTGATAAACTGCCTTGTCATCACCTCAAGGTAGTCACCGAGACTTTTGATTTCGATTCGAGTTGGAGCCTGCATCCCTGGCAATTGTTGCCTCCTTCTAGACAAGTTTGATAAATTCTGTTCTATACACGATCTCCGCCACTAGCTATTTAGAGCGCATGTTCTGATATATTATTGGGGTTTCACACATGACTAATTCAAAATCCAAGAGCAAAAAACCTTCCAATTCCGCGAACCGACTCTCGATGTCTGCGGAAAATTATCTGCTTTCCATCTATCGCTTGGATGAACAGGACACTCGTGTCACGCTGACAGTCCTGTCTGAACACCTGAAAACCCTGCCCGTGGATGAAGGGATGGGAACATCGCTGCCGTCGGTAGGAGGCATGATTCGGCGTATGGTTCGGGAGGGGTTGCTCGAAAATACTTCCCAGAAGGACGTTGTGCTCACCAATTCGGGCCGGAAATCTGCCGAGAGCATCGTGCGAAGACATCGGTTGGCAGAACGCCTGGTGGTTGATCTGTTGGGACTGGACCTGCACCTGGCTCATATCGAAGCTCACAGACTGGAACATGCTATCTCGCCCATTCTGGAAGAAAAGATTGTCGCCGCCCTGAACAACCCAGGGACGTGCCCATTTGGGCATCCGATCCCTGGCAGCGGATACAAGGGCGACAGTAGAGCCAGGGCGCTAGATCAAGCTTCAGCGGGAGACCGGTTGATAATTGACTCTATCCCTGAAGACGATCAAGCGTTGCTGGAGTATCTCGTCGGCAACAAACTTGTTCCTGGTCAGTTGGTAACCGTGAAGGAAACCGCCGTTACCAGGGGCGTCGTGACCCTGGATTGCGAAGGCGGCGAAGTGGTGTTCAGCTACGATGTCGCCGCGAAAATCTGGATCTGTCCAGCCGAGTGAAATTCCCAACGTGAGGTGTGGCTCATTTCAAGGTCGGTCGTGGATGGCCACCCAACTCCAAAATGCGTCGGCCCGATCTCGGCCATCAGGGGTTGAAGGGTCGATGACACATCGACAACTGCGGGTATAAGAGCCGATCACCTGCAAATCGCTCCGATGCTCATCCCATCGCCACTGAGCACCGTTGGCGGCCCTGAACGCCTCTTCGCACAACTGGCGAGTCACTGGCACGGCATACGGGAACCTCCGAGACTCCTCAGAGCCTGCAAACGCCCAGAACCTATCCCAGTGTGCCGGATCGGCCAAACCCTTCCGGATGTGGGCGTTGTTCCAAAATTTCTCAAGCAATTTTTCTGATGGCTCCGCTTGCACGTTTGCCAGCACACCTTCGGAGGCAGATATTTCTAGAAATCCGACGAGGTAGAACCCAAAGCGTTGGGTAGGGCCGTCAGCTACCCAGTCCTCCATACGCGCAATGAAAAACAAGAAGTCGCCTTGCTGAAGCCGTTTCAGTGATGCTCCCCTGGGCGTTGTTTCGCAATTGTCGCCGTAGGTGAACGTTTCGAACTCCGGATCATTGTGAGTAGCCGTGTCCCATAATCTCTGCGGGATATAAGCCGTCAGGTCTTCGGTTCGCCGATTGTATGATCGCAAGTCTCGATACCTCACCGCATGAGGCGGCGGTATGTCGGGCGTCTCGGGAATCGGCAGGAACTCGAAAGTCCGGTCCGGGAATATTGGACTGGCGAATCTATGGCTAGCATTGGCTCCCACATTCGCGAGAAAAATCCTTCCGCTCATAGGTCTCGCGATTCCCATTCGGCGAAGGTGATTTTGATCTCATCCAAGACATCTGGGTCTGTCTCTTGGGCTATCGCGAGCTTGAGGCAGCCGAGCGCCTCGTCACCGCCAATTCGACCCAAAGCCCATGCGGCGTGCAGCCTGATCAGCGATTCGTCGCAAACAAGGGCCTTCCTCAGCGCGGGGATAGCTCTGGCGTCTCCGAGGTTGCCCAGAGCGACACATACGTTGCGCTGAAGTCCCTTGCGCTTGGTCCTTTTGATTGGACTGTTGCGAAAGCGTTCTCGGAACTCCTCGTCATCCATCTCTAACAGCGGCAGAAGTTCAGGAGCGTCGAAATCGTGCCGTTTTTGAAACGCAGTTTCGGAGCCTTTGGCCGCCTTCCAATTCACGGGACAAACATCCTGGCAAATGTCGCAACCGAAAACCCAATCGCCCATCAGTGGGCGAAGTTCACGAGGGATTACGCCGCGAAGTTCGATGGTCAGATAAGAGATGCACTTGCGGTTGTCCAGCACATAGGGCGCGACTATGGCGCCGGTTGGGCAGTCATCTATGCAACGCACGCAGTTGCCACAGGTCTTTTTGAGGGGGATGTCTTGCCTTAGCTCGACATCTGTGATGACTTGCGCCAGAAAAACCCACGAGCCATGACTGGGCGTCAAAATATTCGTGTTTTTCCCGAACCATCCAACGCCGGCGCGCTCTGCGGCGGCTCTGTCGTTCATCGGGCCGTCGTCGACGAACACTCTGGTTGAAGCGGCACGGCCCAGAATATCGGGCAATTCATCGACAAACCGCCGCAGACGTTTCTTGATAACGTCGTGATAATCATCCCCGCGAGCGTATCGTGCGAATTTGCCGGTCAATTGCGGGCCGGCGTTCCCACTTTTGAGTTGGTTATCGTTGTTATCCGAGGTGGCGTTGTAGCTGACCGCCAGAGATATGACGGAGCGCGCGCCATCAAGTAGGACTTGGGGCCGGTTCATTCGCTGAACGCGTTCCAAGGTGTACCATGGCAATCCGTCCATCAGGCCGTCTCGAACACGTTGACTTGCAGCTTCCTCGTCGCGCTCGAAAGGGTCTGCCGTTGTGATGCCCACCAGGTCGAATCCGATATCCATCGCGAGTTTTTTGATTTTTGATTCTAATGACATTTGCTGACTGGCCGATCCAATATCTGACCTTCGCAGGTCATTATATTTGAAATTCTATTGCAATTTGAAATCAATATTACGCCAGGCAATTAAATTTATCACCTAAATGTTGTTGACCGACAGGATGAAACCACCCTATGATGTGATAATACCATCGTCGGGAGGCTTTTTCATGGCAGATGACAAACTGAGTGTAGAGATCGAATACTGCCAGGATTGAGGACACGCGCTCAGAGCCGCCTGGATGGCGGGTGACGCGTTGTCGAGGGTAGGCGAGAACATCGCGACCTTCACACTCATTCCAAGCGTTCACGGTAAGTTCGACGTGCGGATAGATGGTGTGCTGATTGCCTCGCATCAGCATCTACCTGACGCCCATCTCTTCCCAGACCTTCAGGACCTCATGGAGGCTCTCAACAAGCGTATCAGCGGATAGCATTTGGTTTTAGCGGTCAGCAGTTCACCTTGACCAATCGAAATCGCATTTGCTATATTCACCCAAATTCCATATCTGGGGGTAATTTTATCTATGGGAGTTCCTCAATTCAAAGAGATACGACGAGCTTACGGATTTGACGAAGTAGCGATTGCTCCTGGCTCGGTGACGATAAATCCCGAGATGACGAACACGGACTTTTCGGTCGATGGCATCACGCTATCGACGCCAATATTGGGGTCTGCGATGGACGCTGTTGCTTCGCCCAAATTCGCCTCGACCATGGATGGGCTTGGCGGCATGGCGGTGATGAACCTGGAAGGGGTCCAGACCCGATACAACAACCCCGACGATATGCTAGACGAGATTGTAGAAGCGTCTGAGGAGAGCGTCACCGGCATCCTGCAGAAAGTTTACTCCGCGCCCATCCGCGAAGAGTTGGTGGGAGAGCGGGTCCAAGAGATCAAAAGTAGCGGCGCCAAGTGCGCCGTTTCTGTTACTCCGGCCAACACCAAGAGGCTGGCCCCACTGGCCGCCGAGGCTGGCGCAGACATTATTGTGGTGCAGTCCACGGTCACAACCACGAGGCATATCTCCAACAGTTCCGTTGGTCTCAAGTTTCCTGAGTTGCTGGAGATGATCACAATCCCGGTGATGGTTGGAAACTGCGTGTCATATGGTGTCGCGCTGGAGCTGATGGAAACGGGAATCCACGGAGTTCTGGTTGGCGTCGGCCCCGGAGCGGCCTGTACGACCCGCGAAGTTACCGGCGTCGGTGTTCCGCAGGTCACAGCGACCCTCGATTGCGCAACGGCCCGCCAGGAGTATTACAGACGAACCGGAAGGTACGTCCCCATTGTCACAGACGGAGGCATTCGCACCGGCGGAGACCTTTGCAAAGCATTCGCCTGTGGCGCCGACGCTGTGATGATCGGCACCCCGCTGGCTCAGGCCATAGAGGCTCCTGCTGCTGGCTATAACTGGGGCATGGCTAGCCCCCATCCTGACTTGCCGAGAGGCACGCGAGTGAAAGTGGGAGTCAAAGGAACACTTGAGCAACTGTTCTTCGGCCCAACATCCGTCACCAACGGCACCCAGAATCTCATTGGCGCCCTTCGCATTTGTATGGGGATGGTCGGCGCCTCGAACATTCAAGAGATGCACGAAGTAGCAGAAATTATCGTGGCTCCGTCCATAAAAACCGAAGGCAAATATTACCAATTGGGTTTGGACTAAACCACCGATCGGGTAGATTATCAAGATTTGATTGAGCCGAAAGGGGCGGACTGTTTGGTCCGCCCCTTTTGTGTTTCTGAATTTAGAGAGTCTTGAACGGCAGCGTGGCTAGCCGCCAAACATACGTTTTAGCAAACTGTGCTTTCGATTACCGGAGTCGCTTCGACGGCGTCGTCGGGCCGGCTCTGATTTCATCACTTGAAGCTCGCCGTCCATTTTTGCTACCTGGGCGGCTAGTGTTTGATTTTGGACCCTGAGTTGTTCCGTCTCGTGTCCGGGAACACTGGTTGATGAGACGGCATTTCCTGAAGAGCTTGGGGACGGCACATCTTCCTGATGCCTTGCCGATTGTTCATTTCGACCTTCTAACGCCTGAATTCGCGAGAGCAATTCGGACGGATTCGCGCCCCGGTCGTCAAACGAAAGCGCGTTTTCTGACAAGGCTTGTTTCAATAAGTTCATCAGATTCTGGTTTTCAGTTTCCAGTGTGTGTATCCGTATTATCGCGTCACGATGCTGTTTCATCAGCGTCTCATATGCAGATGGAAGCTTCGGTGCCCCCGAACCTGTTGTATCATGGGCATCGACTCGAGACCCATCCATCGGCGCAGGATCTTGTTGGTTGACGTTTTCTTCATTCAAATCAAGCCTCCTGATAAACAGTTAACGCACGGGGATTGCCTGCTAGGTCCTCAATGCGTTCGACATCTGCGCCGGGAAAGTTATTTCGAGCAAAACCCAACGCCGCTTCCATCTGTTCAGGCATCAATTCAACTATTATCGCTCCACTTGTTCGGAGCGCCGACTTGGATTGTAACATCAATCTTCGGAAAACCTCCAACCCGTCGACGCCGCCATCAAGAGCAACCACAGGCTCATTTTGGACTTCAATTGCCAGCGTAGTGAGCATGGCAGTCGGTATGTAAGGCGGATTGCACAATATCAGATCATATGGCCCAGGCGATTTTTTCATGAGGTCTGATTTTACCATTAACGCTTTGTCCGCGACGCCGTGTGCATTGAAGTTGTGCTCGGCGACTTCAATCGCCGAACTGTCGATGTCACTGGCGACGATGTTCACGTCATCGCAATTGACGGCGACTGCAACGCCTATCGCGCCACTCCCAGTGCACACATCTGCGACATCCGCGACCGGGCGCGAACCGCGGTTGAGGCGGTTTCTGATGTAATCCAAAGCCAGATCGACCACCAATTCGGTCTCCTGACGAGGTATTAAAACGTTGTGGTTGACTGAAATTTCTAGACCATAAAACTCCTTCGTGCCTGTAATGTAAGACAACGGCTCGCCCCCCAAACGTAATACAACAAGCTGTTGCAGAGTTTCCGAATCACAAGGACTGACTGTGTCAGTCAGCGATGCGAAATATTGCGCTCGATCCATATCTAAAGCGTGTCGAATCAATACTTCAGCCTCAATGTCCGAATCACTAATCATTGAAGCATTCAACGCACCGCGAGTCGCAACGAAAAGGCTTTGTATCGTCACTGAGTTTGTTGAGCAACCGAATCGCATCGAATTTTGTGAAAGCACCACGTTAATCCGCAAACCACAATTCTACGCAGATTACTGCGCGGCGTTTTCCAGCGCCAGCGCCTCTTCGTGTTCGATCAGTCCATCTATGATTGTGTCGATGTCCCCATCCAGCGCTTGCTCCAGACTATGGATCGTCAGGCCGATCCGATGGTCGGTTATCCGGCTCTGGGGGTAGTTATAGGTTCTGACTCGCTCGGACCTATCGCCAGTGCCAACCTGGGATCGCCGGAAATCCGAGCGTTCTTTTTCCGCTCGCTCGGTTTCAGCGGCCAGCACTCTGGAGCGCAGGACTGCCATCGCCTTTTCTTTGTTCTTTAACTGGGAGCGTTCGTCCTGGCAGATGGCCACGATTCCGGTGGGTTTGTGGGTGATGCGGATGGCCGTCGCGACTTTTTGGACGTTCTGGCCGCCGTGTCCTGACGAATGGAACACGTCGATCTGAAGGTCGTCTTGATTAATCGAGATGTCCACCTCCTCGGCCTCCGGCATGACTGCAACAGTGGCGGTTGAAGTGTGGATTCGGTCGTTGGATTCAGTTATTGGTATTCGCTGGACGCGATGGACGCCGCTTTCATATTTAAGTCTCGAATATGCTTCTTTGCCCCTGATCTCAAAGACGATCTCCTTGATAGCGCCGAGACCGGTTTGGTTCGAGTCGATGACATCGGTCTTCCAACCCTTGCTTTGGGCGTAGTGGTTATACATCCGATACATCGCGGCGGCGAATAGTCCTGCCTCGTCACCGCCGGCGCCGGCGCGAATTTCCATAATCACGTTCTTGCCGTCGTTGGGGTCCTTGGGGATCAATTCAATGCGCAGAGCGCTCTCAACCATGCCGAGACGATCTTCAAGCTGGGACAGCTCCTCACGAGCAAGAGCGGTCATCTCCTCGTCGGACTCTTCTCGGATCATCGTTTTGACTTCAGAAATATCGCTGTTCAGCTGCCGATATTCACCAGCTAGTTCCACCAGTGTTTTGATGGATGCCTGCTCCATCGCCAATGCCTGAATGCGTGTGTAGTCGACAACCACCTCCGGGTCGGCCATTGACTGTTGAATTTCTTCGTAACGCTCCACGACCGCCGCGAGCCTATCTTGCATCAGGCACATCCAGTTCGTTCAATTTAAATTGATGAAATCCCGAGCGTAGTCCCAAGAGGCTACGCAGGTTAATATTACCCCACCAACGTCTTTTGTTCAAAACCTTGGGTGGCGGCCAGGTGTCAAGGGCTGGAGATCAGGACGTTACGGCGCTCTTGGACGGTTTGTATCATCAAGGCGCGCGATGTTCATGAATTTTCGGTAAATGACGAGACCACCGAGTCCAACGAAACCTCGGACTGTTCGCTCTGGCGCAGGTCTCGCACCATCGCGACGCCCTTGGCCAACTCGTCGTCCCCGATGATTACGGCATGGGTGCAGTTTTTGGCGTTGGCGTATCGAAGCTGGCTTCTTAGACCTCTTGAAGGCGACAGAATCGACGTGACGCCACCCTGACGGAGTTCAGAGGCTAGTCGCAAGGCTTCATTCTTCGCCAAGTCTCCGAGATGGGCCACCAGAACCTTGACGATCTCCGGTTCAGGCACCGGGACTTCTTGGCGTTTAAGGTTTTCTATTACGCGTTCGATCCCCATACCATATCCGATTCCTGGAGTCGAATTACCTCCGAGTTGCTCGATCAGACCGTCGTAGCGCCCGCCTCCAACGATAGTCTCTGTGCGGCCTTCGACCGGTGGTGTAATCTCGAACACAGTTCTTGTGTAGTAGTCGAGGCCTCGGACCAGCTTGTGATCAATTTCGAAATTCAGCCCCACTTTTTCCAGGTACGCTTTAAGGGCCTCCCAGTGCGCGCTGCATTCGTCGCAGAGATGATTTACGCTCTGAGGCGCGGCAGCGATGATCGGCTGGCACTGATCATTTTTGCAGTCCAACAACCGCAAAGGGTTGCGGATCAACCGTCTCTTGCAATCATCGCAGATTTTCTCGATGTGGCCCTGGTAGAAAGCCTTCAACTCCTCGATGTACACTGGCCTGCACTCGTCGTCGCCGATAGAATTTACAGTAAGAGTCAAGTCCGATAACCCGACATCCTCCAGGAATCGCCACGCGACTTCGATGACCTCTGCATCCACGGTGGCGTCCGGCTCGCCTATGATCTCGATGCCGAACTGGTTGAACTGGCGATAGCGGCCAGCCTGTGGACGTTCGTATCGGAATCCGGTCCAGATGTAAAATAATCTCACGGGTTGAGGCAAGGTGTGCATTCCATGCTGAATATACGCCCGACACACGGGGGCGGTGCCTTCCGGCCTCAACGTAACGCGGTCGCCGCCCCGATCAGTGAAAGTGTAGGTCTCTTTCTCAACGATGTCGGTCGAGTCACCGACGCCGCGCTCGAACAGTTCGGCGTTCTCGAACACCGGTGTGTCGATCCTCTGGAATCCGAATCGCGCTGCAATCTTCGAGGCGTGGTGTTCAACGTATCGCCAGTATTTCTGGTCTTCGGGCAATATGTCGAGTGTGCCTCTCGGCGCTTGAAATGTCACTTGGCCTACTCCTGCGAAAAATGGCAGATTAGAGGAACTGCTGGATGGAGATTTTAACAGAAGCGCGGTCGCGATTGCTTGCCCGCAAGCGTCAGGCGTCGAATAAATCAGATCCCTGAGATAAAATCAGAATGCTGTATAATGCGAAGACACCATTACACACAATCGAGGCCTCCCAATGATCGACGCCCTACTCGCCAAAGCCAGCGATTATGTGCCCGAAGACAAGCTTGAGATAATCACCACGGCCTACGATTTCGCCGAATCCGCTCACAACGGCCAGATGCGGTTGTCCGGCGAACCGTTCATCATCCACCCGCTTCAAACCGCGCTGCTCCTGGCTGATTTGAAGCTCGACGCAAACACCCTCGCAGCCGCGCTGCTCCACGATGTCGTTGAAGACAACGAGGATATCGAGGTAGCCGACGTCGAAAAGAAATTTGGTCCGGAAGTCGCCCGATTGGTTGATGGCGTGACCAAGCTGACCAATGCAGAACTGGTCACACCAGGCATCGCGACAACTCCACAGGCAGGCCACGCGCAGGCCGAGACGATACGCAAAATGCTCATGGCGATGGCCGTCGATATACGAGTTGTCTTGATAAAACTGGCCGACCGTCTTCATAACATGCAGACGATTCAGCACCTGCCCGCTGAAAAGCGGATCGAAAAGGCGCAAGAGACTCTGGACATCTATGCCCCTCTAGCCCATCGGTTGGGCATCTGGGAGATTAAGTGGCAGCTTGAGGATCTTGCGTTCCAGCAATTGAACCCAGAATCCTACAAAAGCATATCGACGATGCTCAACACCAAGCGCACCGAGCGCGAGGATTATGTATGGAAGGTTCAGGGGATATTGCAAGGCGAGCTTGAAACCGCAGGCATCCGCGCCGAGGTCACTGGGCGCCCTAAGCACATTTACTCGATACACAAAAAAACCCTCAAATACGCCGAAATGACAAAATCGATGGATGACATTTACGACCTTTTCGCCCTTCGCGTGCTGGTGGATGATCTAGCAGGCTGTTATGCGGCCCTGGGCGTGGTTCATAACAAGTGGCGTCCTCTGCCTGGTCAGTTTGACGACTATATAGCTAACCCTAAAGATAACCTTTACCAGTCAATCCACACTACAGTCCTGTGCGAGGATGGCAACTCAGTCGAAGTTCAGATTCGCACCCACGACATGCACAATGTCTCCGAGTACGGCGTCGCCGCCCACTGGCTATACAAAGAGGGCAGGGCGAAGGACGCTCAGTTCGACCAGAAGATGACCTGGCTCCGCCAACTGCTGGAGTGGCAGCGTGATGTCGCCGAGGCAGAGGAGTTCGTCGAGTCGTTCAAGACAGACATCTTCCAGAATCAGGTGTTCGTGTATACACCGGCGGGCGACCTCAAAGAGTTGCCGGCAGGCTCAACGCCCTTGGATTTCGCTTTCCGCATCCATTCAGACCTCATTTTTCGGTGCATAGGCGCCAAAGTGAATGGGAAGCTAGTGCCGCTGACCTACAAGCTTCAGAATGGTGACACAGTCCAGGTGCTGACGTCGAACACTGTGCGGAGCCCGAGCCTTGATTGGCTGAATCAGGAAGCCGGTTATATTCGGACCGCGTCGGCGCGAGCCAGAGTGCGCCAATGGTTCAAGCGACAGGAACGCAGCGCGAATATACAGCGCGGGCGAGATATGTACAACAAGCAAATCAAACGACTTAACGCGACGATGTATGACAGTGAGGCCGCGGAAATGGTCGGCATCGCCAAGGTGGAAGACTTCTTCGCCGCGTTAGGTGACGGTTCTGTGACGGTGAACCAGGTTGTGCAGAAACTGTCCAACAAAGAGGCAGAAAATATCGTTGAGATCAAGCCTGCCGCCGCTCTCCCTTCGATACTGCCCAGTTCGGCAATCGAAGTTCTCGGCGTCGGCGACCTGCTGACATCCATCGCCCGGTGCTGCAATCCGATCAACGGCGACGAGATCGCAGGGTACATCACCCGGTCGCGGGGAGTCACGGTCCACCGTAGGAACTGCCCGAACATCCTCAACGAGACAGAGAAAGAGCGACTTGTAACAGTCGGCTGGGGCAAGGCACAAACCCTGTACCCGGTGCGAATCCAGGTCAGGGCGTGGGATCGCGTCGGCCTTCTCAGGGATGTGACGGCCGCGGTGTCCGATGAGGGCGTGAACATAGCGGAGTGCGTGTCTGAGGAGTACGCTGACATGTCGATCATTACGTTGACGGCCCATATTCGGGGTATCGACCAACTCAGCACGTTGTTCTTCAGGCTGGAAGGAGTCAAAGGAGTTATAGGTGTCACAAGGGCCCATTCGTGAATCATCTCCATTTCATGCTAAAATGGTTTGTCGCTCGGCACGAACGCAGTTTTGCGGTCAACTGCTGAGCCATTGACATGCCTGATTATTAAGGAGAACCCGACAAATTGCCTAGCGCCAAATCCCATCGAGCATCCGTCCGAAAAGCAGCGCGAAATGCCCCACTAAGGACACGAGCTAAGACTTTCGTGAAACGAGCGAGAATACTCATCGAAGCCAGTGATTTCGACAACGCAGAGAAAGCCGTGCGAGATGCTGTCGTCGCCTTGGACAAAGCGTCTCAAAAAGGCGTGATTCACCCGAACAATGCTGATCGCAGGAAGTCCAGAATAATGCTTATGCTGAACAAGGCTCGCAAGGCCTGAGTCAGCGCGGTAAATCCGTAGATCTCCGAACGTCGATCCAGTCGATTGAAACACTGATAACCCGAGAGATATAGATGCTGAAAATTCGACTCAGGCGCACAGGCGCGCGACATCAACCCAGCTACCGCGTAGTCGTGGCCGACTCCAGGGCCGCCCGCGACGGCGCTTTCATCGACTATTTGGGTCACTACAACCCCCGCACAGACCCTCCCACCATCTCCATTGACCAGGAAAAAGTGAAAAAGTGGATTGGCGTCGGCGCGCAACCGACTGACTCCGTTAAGCAACTGCTCTACACATTGAGCAATTCAGAGAAAGCCGAATCTGAATGAAAGAACTCGTCGAGTACATCGCCCGTTCCATCGCATCTGAGCCGGACGAGGTGAAGGTCACCGAGGAAGAAGACGATGGCCGCATCATTCTGCGCCTCGAAGTCGCTCCCGACGACAAAGGGAAAGTCATCGGAAGGCAGGGGCGAGTGGCGCAATCCATTCGAGTACTGCTGAGAGTGGCCGCAGTCAAACAGGGAACCCGCGCGACCCTGGAAATCGTCTAACTCCCCCGCGTCCCACCTTCAGGTTAACCAGCTATGACGCCAGAACCAGCAGACGACCAGGTCGTCGTAGGCGTCGTGACAGGGGCCTTTGGCTTGAACGGTGACGTTAAAATAGAACTCCACACCCCGTCCCCAGAGCGCTTTTCCCCGGGCAACCAGCTACTTCTCGACGGCCAGCCAACCATTGTCGAGCGGATGCGCGCCGAGAGAAATCATCTTGTCGTTAAGCTGGACCTCATCCCCGACAGAGACAAAGCCGAATCACTGGGCGGCCATTTACTCACTATCCCAGAGGAAAAACTCAACCCCCTGCCGGATGATCAGTTCTACCACTTTGAGCTTCTCGAAATGTCGGTTTATTCAGACGACGATGTCTTGCTGGGAGCCATCTCTGAGATAATCACCACACCAGGAAATGACGTCTACGTTGTCCAGAAGACTGGGTTCCGCGACCTGCTGTTGCCAGCGCTCGCGAGTGTAGTGCTGGACGTGGATGTGACCAGAAAACGGATGACGGTTCGTCTACTGGAAGGTTTGGAACAGGCGGAGGCTACGATTTCAAAGCGGAAGCGTCGCGCCGAGCGCCGAAGAGCCAACATCGCAAAGGCGACCTCAGTGTCGGAAACCGACACTGCACAGCCAAACACAAACCCTGGAGGACTGCGAATGCCTATCGTTTCACACAGCGAAAACGAAGTGCCCTGGAGACCCAATTATCGAAAGTGGGACATCACGCAATCTGACGATGGCACCACCAGTTCCAGCATGGCTTACAGTGTTATCGGCGTTGGGGCGGGTGCGCCACTGCACACCCACGAAGCGGACGAACTGATCGTCGTCATGGAAGGCGTTCTAGAAGTCCGAATCAACGACGAAATTCACCAGGTTGGCCCCGACCACACAATCGTTGTGCCTCCAAACGTCCCTCATGGCTTTACAATTGTCGGAGATTCCGACGCCCGGATTCTCGGCTTCTTCCCAATTCAGGATCCATTTCACCACACCCACTATCTAGAAGGCGGCCCTGCGAATCAAAACGAGGAGTAGACTCCGACTAATCAATGACTCGGAACATGCGCTCTTGAGAAGGAGTCATCAACTCCTGGGGAATTGGCTCGAAAGGCCGGCCGAGCGGCGCCCATAATACTTTGAATTGAGACGGCGGCGATGGCGAGAAGTATGTCACCCGAATCGGGACGACCCCGGCTTGCAGCCCGATTTCCCCGGCGTCTTCGACATCGTCAGATGGCGGACGGCTCGCCACGAGTTTATCGTTGACATACAACTTCACGGTTCCTGAGCCTTGGACCCTGAACTGATAGACACTGGGGCCCTCAATTGTCAAAGCGCCTTCCCAAACTCCGAGACTGGGTTCCTCCACTACGGGCGTGTAGTAGAAATTGTCGGTCGCCGGGGTGACGTGCGAAGCATCGGGCGTGTCTTTTGCTTCCTGACCCCCGAAGAATTGTCCCGCGAGCCCGATAGGCCGAACCGATCCGTGATACAAGTTGTTGACCGGCACAGGCTCTAAATCCCCGTCTGGCGGCTGCCACAAGAGCCTGATGAAAGTGTTCGACTCGTCGATAGTCCCTCGAATCGAGATCGAATGAAGCCCAACCGCAGGAACGAGGCTGACTTCGAGTTTGTCCTGATCGAGAATCTTTCGACCGTCCAACTCGACCGTGGCGTTGATGTCGCCATCCAACTTCAACATGTAGTCGCCAGGATGCACTACGTGCAGACTGCCTTCCCAAACTAACTCGTAAGGGAACTGGTCTGGCCCCAGGTCTGCATGCCAAACGGCCTGCGGTGTGATGACTGTCTGTTCGATGGTCGAACCGCTACTCTGCACGTAAGTCGCTTCCAAGCCCTGCCGACCAGATAATTGCTCTGAGCTAATTACGATAGAATAGTAGAGCGTATCGCCGCCACGTGGAGCGCGAACTTCAGTAAACTGTCCGTCCGGATAATAAGACTTTAACGTTTGGTAGAATCCAGATTCCCGCGGCTCAAGGTAGATCGAAGCTCCGCGCCACACCAGTGCAGAATCCAGAGGTATGGTCTCAGGAGCCTTGATAATCTCGAATCTAGGGTGATTTGCTAACAGCGTGCTTGTGAGGCCAAACAGGAACTGTCGCGACACCCAGATGCTGTACCCGCGCCTTTGCTGTTCTGTCATGTGGCGGGACATCAGGGTTTCGTCTGTGGAAAAGGAAGCGAAAACTTCAGGATTATCAGCCTGCTCGCCGAAGTAGGTGTCGACGTTCAAATATGCGATGGTTCCCAACAACGCAAGAACAAATGGCGTTGCCGCCCGACGAACTGATACCCACGGTGCGCTCCTTCCCGCGCTCCAGATTACCGTGATGACCAGGGCGCACATAGCCGCCACTGCCGGAATAACTGAAATCGCCCGCAGAGATTGTGGCGCCTCCCAAGGGACAGTGAGCACGCCCGGCAGGATCATGAAGAACACCCAGAAGGGCAGGCTGATGAGCGCGACATCTCTCCAGCGCCATAGCGCAATTCCCAATCCCAAAAGCATCAAAATACCGGATAGAAAGTCCAGCATCGGTTCACCGGGGATGTTGTGTCGAGGGTTCGGATCGCCCTTTGCATGGAACATCAAGGCGTGTTGAACCAGGCTGTCTTGAAGTCGGTCTGCAACCTGATCTCTGGGGACGAGGGTGAACACCGACGTTGTGTCGGCGCGGGCGAAGAATTGTTCCGATTCGTCGATAGCAAACTGTACGACTGGAGCAGCCACGACCAACGCCACCAACGTCATGACTGCCACGCGCCCGATGAAATCTCGGATAACCGGACGTTGAAAAATCAGATGGTGCAGAAGCAGAAATCCGACGACCAGCGGGAACATCCGCAGAGAAGTGTAGAACCACATCGACAGGCCGAGAGACACGCCGGCGAATCCGTAGTCCGAAATACGTTCGCTTCTCAATGCTCGAAGCGTCAGGTATGCGGTCAGCGCCGCAAAGAGCGGGGCCGTGATGCCGTGCATCCCAATCCGGCTCCAATTGATGTCCCAGCGCATGACAGTCACAAGGAACGCAGCGATTAGCCCAGGCCATGTTCCAAGTATGAACCTGACGAAAAGAAACGCTGTGACGATTCCCAACAACCCGAACGCCACGCTCGCCAATCTGCCGGTGGTGATTGCGAGGCCGCCCAGTTTTATCAGAACCGCGATGGGCATGAGGAACATCGACGGAAGGTTAGTAGACGGCACGTAGACTTTCAAATTCCCCGGGTCTCGCACGATTTCCCGCGCCTGGAGCAGGTTATCAGCCTCGTCGAACCACAGTCCCGCCGGTAGGTCTTCCAGATTGTAGAGCCTCAATCCGGCGCCCAGCGTCAAAATGCCTGCCAAAATGAGCCAGGGCGTGAGCGCGTTCAGACTGAAATGGAGTCCGTCTCGATGTCGGATCGCCTGCCAGACGGCCGTCCATCGACCTTCAATTGTCGGCAGTGAGACAATTAAGATGATCATCGACGCGCCGTAGGAATACCACGCGAGGGTCCGGCTCTCGACCTCTTCAAGACCAAACTCGCGGAGCGATAAACCTAACAATAGCCCGCTCAACAATATGCCAGCCGCCCCCAAGTTGAACTCGGTTACCCGGGCTCCAATTTTCGGTTGAGCTTCAACTGGAGAATCATCGATCTGAGGCATACGTAAGCTTAATTGCACAGGCTCGGAAGGACGTGTTGAGACATCGGTCGAGCTGTTAGCAGGAGTCGAAAGCTGACGTCTGGAAACGGACAAAACCATCGCTCCCACGCCAACGACCAACGGAGCCACGGCCCAACGCAGGTTGTTGTCCCTGATGAGATAAACCGCCAGTCCACACAGCACGAAGGACGACGCCACCAACGCGAATCGCAACGCGGCAGGCTCGGAGTTTCTCATGCGTGAGATTCTGTCTTGACCACTTCCGACTGATACAACGTCTGGATGTCGTCATCCGAGTATCCGATTTCGGAAAGTACATCCTCCGTCTGCTGACCCAGTAACGGAGTCGCGAGCCTGACTTCACGTTTTACTCGACCAAAAGTGACGAGATTTACGGCCATTTTCAAAGTGCCAATAGTCGGATGTTCGATTTGCGATACGTGGCCGTTCTCGACGGCCTGCGGGTCATCATAGAATGCCGTTTCGTATTCTTCAGCGACCGGCGCAGACGGGACTCCTGCCTCTGTTAGCTTTTGGTGGGCGGCTTGAGCGCTGAGGCCCGAGAAAATTTCTGCGAGACAGATGGCGAGTTCGTCATCATGCGAAGCGCGGGCGTCTTCATTGTCGAATCGGGAATCGGCGAACAGGGCAGTGGCCCCAATAGCTTGGAATAGCGAAGCAATATTTTCTTCGCCATTCGCGGAAAGGTAGATCCATCCGTGAGACGTTTCGTAAAGTCGGTGCAAAGCGTTGAGTCCGAAATGTCGGCTGTCAGCAAGTTGACGTGGTTGTTTGCCTTCAGCTCGCATGAAACCGTCGGCGTTCATTATGATTCCGGCGCTCAACAAATTGGTGTTCACTTTTTGGGCAACGCCGGTGCGCTCGCGGGCGAAAAGCGCCATCACGGCTCCCAGCGCTGTCATCGCCCCTCCGGTGTAGTCACAAGGCGCCAGACGGCCGAGGAACATTGGCGGCAAGCCATTGCCGCCCTGGGCGCGTTGAAGTCCAGTTATCGCCTGGGCCAGGGGGTCAACACCGGGCCGATGAGCGTACGGGCCAGTCCAGCCATATGCGGTAACGTGTGTCTCGATGAGGTTGGGGTTGATTTCCGCCAGCTTTTCACTTGAAAGGCCCATGCGATCTGTAGCGCCTGGCCTCATGTTAGCCAGCAAAACGTCGGATTCTGCCGCGATCCGTTGGGCAATCTCGCGCCCTTGCTCGGTGCGTGTGTTGACGGAGATCGAGCGTTTATTGGCGTTATAGAACACGAAACCGCCGGCCCCAGCGGGACGGGAAATATCGCCGTATAATGACTCCAGCTTCACGATTTTCGCTCCCAGGTCCGCCAGCAATCTGCCGGCAATTGGGCCTGCGATCACATTGGCCGCCTCCAATATTTTCACATCATGGAGGGGCAACTCATCTTGGTTGTCGCCTGCTGAAACTGCTTGATTTTTAACGAGGTCGGGATTTTCCGATAGCCAATCGGCGGCTTGGACAGCCGACGATGCTCTGGGGCCGCGCACGTTTCCGGGAGTTTGCGACAGATTGATAGGCAGGCCCGCAAGAGATGTCATTCCTAAAAGCGGATCATCTAGCTCCATAATCATGTCGTTGTGCATTATTTGCGGGTCGTCCATCGCCTGTTCTGTGGTCAATGCGGGCGCGTACGGGACGTCGGCATCCTCGAAAATCCGCATCCATTTCGAAGCTGGTTTTGTTCGCATGGCATTGGCGACGATGTTAAACAGCTTCGCTCGGGCTGTTTCAGATTGCGGATAACGCCCGTCGCCAAATTCAGGATCGGTCATCAAGTGCGCGATGCCTAACACAGCCGCCGCCAAGTCCACGAACCCGGAGTGGATACAGCCTAGCTGTATCCACTCGCCGTCGGCGCACTCGAACACACTGTAAAACGGTCCTCCGCCTGCAGGACTCATCATCATCGTGCGTGGTTGCAGGTTGTCTCCGATCGCTTTGGGAGAGTACAAGAGGGCTCCGGCCATCAGCGAGGTTTCGACTCTCTGAGCCGCGCCGGTGCGCTCTCGATGCAATAGGGCCGCCGTCACGCCCAGAGCTGCCAACAATCCTGCTCCGACACTGGCGACAGGATGCACAACATGGATCGGCCCACCGCGAAATGAGGGTTGGTTAGCAAGGATTCCCATTCGGGCCATCACGAGGTCGTGATCCGCCGGTTCGTCGAGCAGTGGGCCAGCATTGCCATACGCCGAGATCGTGGCGCGTATCAGGTTCGGATTCGACCTAGCTACCGCACGGAACATCACTTCCTTCTCGAATCCTGGCGCAATGTCCTCAATTACGACATCTGCCGCCCGCGAGAGTTTGTGCAATGTTTCGAGATCGCGTGAATCAAGCATGACGACCTCTTTGCCTCTGTCCCAGAGCGCAAAGCCTGGCTCAGGTCGAACGATCTCGTCGTCATGGCCGACAAGTCTGACAACTCTGGCTCCGTTGTCGCAAAGGAACATTGCAGCCAGCGCTCCCGCCATTCCAGTGGTCATGTCTAGCACGCATATCCCATCGAGGGCGCTTTGTGTCTGGCTATCGGCCAAGGTGTCACTCATGTTTCAAGAATTCCGTGGACTGCTCAATATGATTGGGGCGGAGTTGTCTCGAACAATTGTTAGCTTTGGCGATTCTAGTGTCAAGGCAATACAACAGCAAATAGCTGACTGAACGCGCCTGGCTGGTCTTTGACAAAACAAAAACCCCGGACTGTGGAGGTCCGGGGTTTTATTGGTTGCTCTAGTTGAGCGTTGGACTAGTTGTCGTCTGCGGGAACAAGAGCTTCTAGCCTGTCCCTGACAACCGCCCGCATCTGCTTGACCCGAGGAAGGTCTGGGAACTTTCCGTCCTCTTCTTTCTTGTCAAAAATCTTGTCGCCATCAACGTAAACTTGCAAGATGCCGGCCACGCCGGGGGTCATCTTGATAGCAACTTCTTTTCCGCCTTCAGCGAACATCTCGGAAGCCATCCAGGCCGCCGTGCCGAAGTGTGCTCAAGGTACGCAGTAAACGATCTCTATATCGAATTTGCCTTCTCCAGCCATGTGTCAAACCTCCTGTATTTGCGCCTGATGGTGACAGCCTTGGTTAATACCGTCATTAATCATGCTTATCATAGGCGCATCTGGTGACTACCGGAGATTATCATATGGTCATTAAAGTGTCAATTTGATCACGAAAAAATCCAGGCTCTTCAGGAACGGTGTTTTGTTACGAGATTCGCCAAATGACAATGTATACACTTGCTATAAATCAAGGAACGCGCTCAACAACAATTTCGCAACTTCTTTGTCCAACGGCTGATTGTTGTTGCCGCACTTGGGGGAGTGGACACAGCTAGGGCACCCGGCTTCGCAAGGGCACCCGGAAATGACGTCGTAGGTTGCTTGCCAGAGTTCCTCGATTATCTCATAACCCCTTTCTGCGACTCCGACGCCTCCGGGGTGGCCGTCGTGGATGAACACCTGAGGCTTGCCGGTGTCAGGATGCAGGGGAGTCGATATTCCGCCGATGTCGTTTCTGTCGCACAGCGCGAACAAAGGCAGCAACCCGATGGCCGCATGTTCCACAGCGTGCAGTCCGCCGGCCAGATCCAATTTCTCATCGTGAATTAACCTGAGCGTGTCCGGCGGGACGTCGAACCACAGGGATATAGTGTCGAAGCTCTGAGGCGGCAACTGGATGTACTCTTCACCCAGCACATCGTCAGTATAATGCGCCTTCCTTTTGAACCCCACCACATGAATTGAGACGTTCACCTCTCCAAGATACGCAGTCGTTGTGCCTGCTTCTTTGTGTTTGAAGACGTTCAAAACTCTTGTCTCGGTGAAGTCTCGAACCTCCGTGTAGTAGGGAGCGTCAGTCAATTTGGCGTACGCGGTATGTGACTCAAGGTCGAGGTCGGTAATCAAATACGGCTCGCCCTGATGGAGATAGATGGCCCCAGGATGCAATTGCATAAACGCCGTGTCCTCGGATACCGTTTCCAGAATGACTCCACTGGACTCTTCCACCAGTGTGTAAAATTCGCTGGACGCCGAGCGGATGTTCACCTGTTGCGAGGGGTAGGTGATCTCCGGACGAAGGTGCCAACGGCCCAGCCGAGAGTGCATGAACTCGTCCTCTATCAGTTCATCGGCGTACCAGAGGAGGTCGGGGCCGAAGTATTTTGTGTCATCCAGGGTCAGTGGAGATTCGTAAGCAGCGCACAACAGATGGGGCTTGAGGACGTAAGGGTTTGATGGCGAGATTCGTGCGGCCTCGTTGGTCTTGCCGAAGAACGTTTCTGGGTGATTCATCAGGTACTGGTCCAGGGGGTTGTTTAGCGCGACCATGACGCTCAACGAACGCTCTCCTCTGCGCCCGCTGCGTCCTGCCTGTTGCCACGAGCTGGCGATGCTTCCAGGATAGCCGTTCATAATCGTCGCGTCCAAATTTCCTACGTCCACGCCCAATTCCATCGCGTTGGTTGTCGTGATTCCCAGCAGATTTCCCTCGAACAAGTCGCGCTCGATTCGCCTGCGGTCTTCCGGAAGATAGCTGGCTCGGTACGGCGCGATCCGTTTGGCGACAATGGGATGGGTGGGCTGCAACTGGTCGCGGGTGTAGACGTAGATTAACTCGGCCAGCCTGCGGCTTCGCACGAACGTCATAGTGCGCGTGTGTCGGCGCAAGAGTTCTGAAAAAAGCTGAGTGGACTCGCTGTTTGTGCTGCGACGGCTGCCTTCGGCGATGTCGATCATCGGAGGGTTCCAGAACACAAAATCCTTGCCTCCGTATGGAGAGCCATCTTCTTCGATGACTTCAAATGGCAGGCCCACCAACTTCTCGGCGTGTTCTCCAGGATTTGCGATCGTCGCGGAACAGAGGATGAATTGCGGGGAGCTTCCGAAGGCAGCGCAGAGCCTCCGCAGTCGTCGCAAGACGTTGGCAACGTGGGACCCGAACACGCCTCGGTACACATGGGCCTCGTCGATCACAACGAAACGCAGTCCTCGAAGGAATTGGTGCCAGGCCCGGTGGTTAGGGAGAATTCCGACGTGGAGCATGTCAGGATTGGACATCACGATCTGGGATTGTCGCCGGATGCCTGCGCGGTCAGGCGACGGCGTGTCGCCGTCATATATGCCGTGACGGACTTTGCGCTCGTCCGGGATCAGCGCCGCCAGCTTGGTTGCCTGATCCTGGGCCAGAGCCTTGGTAGGGTAGAGGTAGAGCGCTCGCGCCGAGCGGTCATCAAGAATTGCTTCGATAACGGGCAGGTTGTAGCACATGCTCTTGCCGCTGGCGGCGGGAGTTGCCACTATGACGTTCTTGCCCTCTCGCAGGGCGTGAATCGCATCAACCTGGTGTCGATACAGGGAATTCATTCCCTCGGATTCGAGCCTGGCCGTGATTCGCTCGTCGAGGGGAGGGTCAACCTGCGCTGATTTCGCCTCGCGTGACGGTATCTGCTCCAGGTGGACCATTTGTCCCTGGTACCAGAGCAGGCTTTCGATGTGTCGAAGGAATGATGCGGTATCCATTGCTCAACGGTTCGTGACTGGTGGGATTGCAACTCAATTCAAGGCAGACCACCCTGGATTGGCCGGACGGACAATGTCCGTCGGATAATAAAATAACCTAGAAACCAGAGATGGCTTCGACCTCGCACTCCACCATCTCTACGTCCACGCGGGACACCTCAATGTAGGAGATCACCTGGTCGAGAGCCTGTTCGACTTGGCGATTGCTGTTGCTGACGCATGTGATACCCAGTGTCGCCACCTGCCATTTATCGTTGTTATCCACTTCTGCGATGGCGACGTTGAACTTGATACGAATGCGTTCGCACAGGGATTTGACGACGCGACGTTTGCCTTTAAGGTTTTGATTTTCTGGCAAGCGAAGCGTGAGCTTGCACACGCCGACGTTCATCTCGCCGCCTCCTGATGCGAACATATGAGCATTATAGCGCCTCTTTGGAAGCCGACGGCGCTGTGCGATAATTGCGGACAATGCGGTGAGGAGTGCGAATATCGTGCATATCGGGAAGACACTTATTAGCGAGCGTCGGATACGCCGTCGAGTCCGAGAGTTGGGGGCTCAAATCACATCCAGTTATCTGAATCAGGATTTAACGCTGATTGGCATACTGAACGGGTCCGTCTGTTTTATGGCCGATTTGATGCGCGAGATTTCACTGCCTGTGGAAGTGATCTTCATTCGGCTGTCGAGCTATGAAGGAACGTGGCCAGGCGAAATCAGCGCGGGAACGGATTTCAACTTCGATGTTGCCGGCAGGCATGTGTTGATTGTGGAGGACATCGTTGACACCGGTTCGACGGTAAAGTTCATCGAAACAAAACTATCCGATCTCGGAGCGACCACCGTGGAGATTTGCACGCTTTTAGACAAGCCGAGCCTAAGGGTTCATCAGACGCGGATTCGATACATAGGGTTCCAAATCCCAGACGAGTTCGTGGTGGGTTACGGATTGGACTACGACGGGCTATATCGCAATCTAAGGCATGTGGCAATATTGGAAGAATGAAAGCCAGTGGGAAAGAAAACCCCCAAGTGACCTCGCTGTATGCCCTCCACCTTTCGCGCTGTTGACAGTTGCCCGCCCGGGCCGAAACCATGCGACTTAACCACTTGGGACTCTTTTGGATAATCTTAATTCGGCATGTATGCCAACCGATTTTTCAGTGAGTTTCAGGATAATGTTCAATATCAATTTCATTGGTCTTCGGTCTAAAGGCTGACACTTATTGCGCCCTCAAGGAGGATCTTTCCGACGCTCGAACAGATTCGGTGGGCATCTTGAAGCGTCGTGCCATATAATGATGTTCAGAGGGCGTGGAAGACGCAGTTCGAATTGTGGGGCAGGTGTCTGGCAAATGGATTTCACCTTCGACAAGGGCAGCCAGGATTCTCCTAAAGGTCATGCGATCCTGTATTTCAGGAGCGTCGATGACCACGACCAGTGTTGGGCGACCTATATCGTCATCCTTCCGATTCTTGTAGACGTTTCCAAATACGTGCCGCCGTTCCTCATGAACCAGATGGGTGAAATCGGCCCTACTGACCTCTCGGCTTTCGCGTTCCCGCCCGCCCCGGAACAGGTCGATGGTTTCGGCTACCTCGAAGAGTTGGCTAGTGGACGCGACGACGACGTCTTGTATGGCGGGACCATGAACACCTCGGACATTCCCTCTGCTCTCATGGTTGTTAATGAGGCAATCGCCTGGTACGCGCAACTTTATGCTGATAACACTGCTCCTGAGACCGAATCAGATCCCAGCGATGTATCGATAGACGCGCTCCCCGGATTCGGCGTCAACGAAGTGCTGTATGAACTGATGAGCGATGCCGACAAGCTCGGTGAACTCACTCGGCAGGTTGGCAGACTTCGAGACGCTTTGAACATCGGTGATCGGGGACTGGCGGAAGATACTCAACAGGAGATTGCGATTCTGGGCCACCACCTTCCGGACAACCACCAGATCACCGAGTTGGTAGATGCCGCAAGGTCGGGCGACGACACCGGAGCCAAACTTGCCGACCTGTATCTCCAACGCTGCTTTCATCTCATCAGCGAGGAGTATATGAAGGTTGGCGAGGTCGAGAGCCAGATTCGACAGCTAGAGGCAGGCGGGACGCCCGGGCAATAATTCCAGTTATCGCTTCGCGATTCGATGTATCGCTCGACATGAAATCTCCACAGTGCTAAACTTCGGCCATCATTCCAGAGTGGGAGGATGGCCATGTTCATAGGACATTTCACGGAACAGCCCTGGCAGGACGACACAACCGGCCTCATGGGCACTCAGACCACTGATTTGAGCATCAGCAACGAACTTTATGACCCCAAAATTGGGCACGCGCTTTACAACCGTTATCTCGATGAAAAACTCTACGCAGAAGAGATGGGCTTCGATGGCCTGATGCTTAACGAGCATCACTCAACGCCGTTCTGCATGCAGGGCGTGACCAACATCGAAGCGTCGATCCTCGCCCGCCAAACCAAAACCGCCAAGATCGTGATTCTGGGCAACATACTTCCAATCTGGGACGACCCTCTGTTCTTGGCTGAACAGTTGGCGATGATCGACATGATCTCTGGGGGAAGGCTGGTTTCTGGCTTCGTGCGTGGCGGAGGGCGCGAGAGCGTGTCTCACAACTCGCCGCCAACCGCCAACCGAGAGCGGTTCGAGGAAGCTCACGATTTCATCATCAAAACGTGGACCGACCCTGGCCCCTTCCGATGGGAGGGCAAGCACTACCATTACCGTTACGTCAACCCATGGGCGAAGCCGCTGCAACAGCCGCACCCTCAGATATGGATACCTTCGACAGTCAGCATCGAGACCATCAAGTGGTCCGCCGAACACCGGTATCCGCTGGTGCTGTTGGCTACAAAGCTAGGGCCGACCAAAGACGCTTTTGATATGTACCAAAAATTCGCGGCGGAAAGCGGTTACGAATCAGGAACTCAGCACGTCTCTTACCTTTGGAAAGTTCACGTTGACGAGACCGACGAAAAGGCAGAAGAAGTGGGGAGAAAATATCTGTCCGGCGTCTCCAACCCGTTCCTCAGCGGGAACGAGGGGATGGTGAACCCGGCGCTCATGGCTCTGCCCGGTCACACTTCGAGAACGTCCAAAAAAATCGCGGCGTCGCAGTTTGGTCCAAAAGGCAGGTTCGGCGTCAATCGCAGGACGTTCGATGACCAGGTTGCCGACAATACGATTCTGACCGGCACTCCCGACACTGTGATACCCAAGATACGAAACATCCTCGAAACCCTCAGGCCGGGCAGCGTTTTCTTCTGGGACGGCGACGGCGCCATGACTCACGACGACCAGATGCGTAGTCTTCGCCTGATGGGCGAGGAGGTTCTACCTGCGGTCAGAGAGATGGGAAAAGAGCTTGAATTGTTCGGCCCCTTCGACATCGATCCGATGACCAACGAGCCGTACATAGAACCCGCGCTTGCGTCTGCGGACTAAAAACTCAGATTCGAGGATTTGACATGACAGATTCGGTGGAATGGTTACCGCCGAATCTGTTTTTTTTGGCGTGGCGCCCCACACAGAATCGAAGCAATGAGAGGTTGACTTGAAAATTGGATTCATCGGTCTTGGGACAATGGGATCAAGCATGGCAATGAACGCCATAAGAGGCGGCCACGAACTTGTAGTCAACGACATCCGCCGTGAGTCGGCGACCCCCCACCTGGAGGCTGGCGCGCAATGGGCCGACACTCCGAGACAGGTCGCTGAGGAGTCAGAGATTGTGTTCACATCTCTGCCCGGCCCGCGCGAGGTCGAAGCTGTCGCTCTGGGTGAAGACGGGCTGACTGAAGGCTTGACCGAAGGAAAGGTCTTTCTTGACCTTAGCACCAGCTCCCCGGCCCTTATTCGTGATATATATGCGAAGTTCGCTGAACGGGGAATTCATGTGCTGGACGCCCCGGTGAGCGGCGGGCCGGAGGGCGCCCGCACCCGCAAGTTGGCTGTGTGGGTTGGCGGGGATGAGGAGATTTTCGAACGATGCAAACCGGCATTGGATGCTATCGGTGACAAGCCTTACTACGTTGGACCTATTGGCGCGGGGACGGTCGCCAAGCTTGCTCACAACTGCATCGGGTACATCATCCAGACCGGCATGGCCGAGGTGTTCACGATGGGCGTGAAGGCTGGAGTCGATCCGCTGGCCCTGTGGTTGGCCGTGCGACAGGGAGCCCAAGGCAGAAGGGGAGTGTTCGAGCGGCTGCCCGATCACTTCCTGATCGGAGAATACGACCCTCCCGACTTCGCGCTGCGAGGGGCCAGGAAGGACATCGACCTTGCCGTTCAGGTCGGACGTGAATTTGATGTCCCAATGCGGCTCGCCTCCATATCTCTCCAGGAAATGATCGAAGGGTTGAATCGTGGCTGGGGCGACAGGGACTCCCGCTCGCCCATGATGCTGCAGGAAGAGCGCGCGGGAGTCCAGGTCCGAACAACCAAAGAGGCAATCCAAGAGGCGTTGGAGCACGAATAAGGAAGCGAGAGGAACAGCAATCCGAGGGAGCAAGCCATGCCATATGACAATCTGCTTTATGACATCGAAGACAAGGTTGCGACAATCACTCTGAACAGGCCTGAAAAGGTGAACGCATTGAGTTGGGCGCTTCGACAGGAGCTTTACGACGCCCTTAAGACGGCAGAACGAGACCAGGGCGTTGGCTGTATCATCATCAAAGGCGCTGGTCGGGCGTTCAGCGCGGGTTACGATCTTACCCCCGCTGACCCTTCTCCCAACAGGCCAGTCGAAGGCTACGTTTCGCCAGACCTGGACAAGCTCACCGGCCAGTACGCCCGCGACCTGGTCAAAGGGTGGTGGGTTATCTGGGAATTGAACAAACCGGTGATCGCCCAGGTGCACGGATGGTGCCTCGCCGGGGCGAGCGAGTTGGCATCCATGTGTGACATCCTTTTCGTCGCTGATGACGCCATGTTGGGCTATCCACCGGTGCGAGCCCTCAGCACGCCGGACACGATGTACTTCCCGTGGAAGATGCATATGAGTTGGGCCAAATATATGATGTTCACCGGAAAGCCTGTGCCTGGAAAACAGGCTGTCGAGATCGGATGGGCCACAAAATCTTTTCCTGCCGACGAACTGGACGAGCAGACCAAAGAGGAAGCCAAAGCGATCGCTTCCATTTCAGTCGATATGCTGGCCTCGTCCAAGAAAGCAGTCAATCGGGCGTATGAGATCATGGGAATCCGAACCGCGATGGAAGTGGGCGTCGACTGGCAAGTGCTATCAACGTATCGCAATAGCGCAGGCGAGTTCGGACGAATTTCTCAGGATGAAGGACTCCGTGCTGCGCTGAAGTGGCGCGATGGCCCCTTCTCGGATTACTCCGCCAGGCCGAGAGACGGGGATGACAGCTGATTGCCGATAACGCGGTGATGACGTTTTACGAGGCCGAATGAACCGCCACCAGGGTAGGCTCCTCACGTCACGGCTGTATGATAAGCAACCCCGACCTTTTTCCAGGGACAAACACAAGGTCGTCGCTAGCGAACGCGCTTCCAGAGTACCCGATGAGTTCCGTCGCTACGTTGAGAATCGAGGGGGTCTGAATGTCCATAATCCGTTGGCTGTGACATAGGCTATGTTTTCGGAGACCCCGACACTTTCGGCTCTTCCCAGTGTGTCTATGCCACCCAATAACAGGGGTGTAGAAGGACTTGAGACATCGACGATTTGAAGTCCATCGTGGGAGTCTGTGACGTAGGCCAAATTATTGACCACGAACACATCATTTGCAAACCTAGGGCCGACCAGGACGCTCGTAAACTGAAAGTCGAACTGTCGTGGAGGCGACGAAACTGACGAAGAAGAGCGCGCAAGTTGCGGGATTGGAGTTGCAGCGACCGCACGGCGCGTGGCGGCGCCTGTCGTCGGAACGGGAGTTTAACGTGGGCATCAATGGTGTGGCCGTGCCAACTTGCCTGGTTATACGGGGCGTAGTTGCTGCGACCGGCGGGACCGGAGTTTCTGAAGCTCGGACAGCATCGACGTCCGGCGGAGCTGGAGTTGGCGCAAGATCAGGATTCTGCGAGCCGCACGCGCCGATAACGATCATCAGCAAGGCAAGCGGAAAAAGTCGGGCCAGAATCTTCTTCAAATTATTTCCGTCGGCTGGGTGCGAAAGTCAATGAATCGCGATATTCAATTCCGATGATAAAGGCGAAGAATGTCGGTTGCTATCGACCCTTGAATGCGGGCTGGCGCTTTTCGACAAAGGCTCGAACGCCCTCTTTGTGGTCGGCCGTGCTTCGGGCGATGGTTTGAGCAGGGCCGGCGAGCCGCAAGCTTTCGGCGAAGTCGATGTTCAGTGAGCGTTGAACGAGTCTCTTTATCAGCGCTTGGGAATAAGTCGGGCCGTCGGCGATTCGCTGAGCGAGGTCGAGAGTCGTTTCCATGAGTTCGTCGTGGGGCGTGATTTTGTTGATGATGCCTAGGCGGTGGCACTCCTCGGCGTTCATGACGTCGCCAGTGTACTGAAGCATCATGGTGTTTCCGAGTCCGATCATCCGGGGCAGTTGCCAACAAGAGCCGTCTGCTGGGATCAACCCCCGGCGTATGAAAGTCTCGGCCATGCGAGCGTTTTGTGATCCGATGCGAATGTCGCACGACAGGGCGATGCCCATGCCGAGACCCATCGCGAAGCCGTTGACGGCGGCGATCGACGGCTTCTGGAGCTCGTGGAGGCGCAACGGCACGAATCTGACGCCGTCAATCTCTTCCTCGCCGGCGCGCGTCTCGTCGGGCATTTCACTCCACCGCTGGTCGAGATACTGCCACGGAGACCGATCGTCAGGCAAGGCCGGCTCGTCCGCCCTGTCTTCGTTGGCTGAATTCATGCGCTTGACGTTGGCGCCGGAACAAAAGGACGGGTCTCTACCTGTGATCACAAGGGCCCGCAATGTGGATGACTTTTCTAACCGGTCGATCTCTTGGTTGATTTCTGTCGCCATCTCCTCCCCGATGGAGTTGCGGGTTGTCGGGTCGTCCAGGGTCATGACCATGACGTTGCCAACCTCTTGGACGTCGATAAAATCTGTCATCTTTGATCTCCTGATGTGATTTTGGGAGTCTTGCTAGATGGGCGGGTTACGCTTCAACTTTGGATTTCAGACAGTCGAAAAACTGGTTCATCAGCATTTTCGAAGCTGACCCCAAAAGCCTTTGGCCGACACGGGCGATCACTCCGCTGATTCGCGCGTCGCCAACGATGTTCACAGTGGTGACCCCATTCGTTTCCGTGAACGTGAAATCCCCTTCGCCTCGAACGGTGCCGCTTCTGCCTGTGCCCTCGACGATCATCGTGTACGACTGGAGGTCAACCCTGTTCCGAATTGTTATCTTTCCAGTGTAGTTGCCGGTCATGGCCGCAATCTTGATCCGCATTGCGATGTCGTAAGATTCAGGGCCGGTGCTAACGAATTTCTCAGAGCCTGGGATGCAGCCCGACAGCACATCTGGGGACAACAGCGCGTTCCACACCGTTTCCCGGTCTGTGTTGAACGTGTATGAGCCATCTACTTTCACGAAGCAATCCCCCTTTCGCAATCGCCTAGAATCAGCGCCTCTAAATCTACCATACGTCAACTTTTCACGCCAAATCGAACGGAGTGTAGCCCTCACAAATGTTTGCTGGTATAATCCGACTGCCTCAGGCGGGGCGTCCTAATTTTCCGATTAGTTTGCGGAGGCATCATATGGCACAAGAGATCACCTTAACTGTGAACGGCGCCACCCATACCAATCAGGTGGAGCCAAGACTTCTACTAGCTGATTATCTCCGAAGCGTTCTAGATCTCACAGGCACTCACGTCGGGTGCGACACCTCCAACTGCGGAGCATGCACGGTCAGTCTAAATGGCGATGCGGTCAAATCTTGCACTGTGTTCGCTGTTCAGGCAGACGGCGCTGATGTCACGACGCTCGAAGGTTTGGCGTCTGATGACGGCACGCTTCATCCCATTCAGGAAGGATTCTGGGAAAAGCATGGGCTTCAGTGCGGTTTCTGCACACCAGGGATGATAATGTCGTCCCTCGATCTGCTGTCTAAAAACCCCAATCCTACAGAGGCTGAGATCAGGGAGGGGCTTACCGGAAACCTCTGCCGTTGCACCGGCTATCACAACATCGTCCTGGCCGTGCAATTCGCCGCAGAGAAGATGAACTCCGGCTCCTAAGTCCAAAATCCATTTCTGAACAGGAGGCCTTGCCATAATGGTTACTTCAAGTTTTGATTATTATGCTCCCACGTCGGTGGCCGACGCGTTGGCGCTACTCGATCAACATGGCGACGACGCAAAGTTACTGGCTGGCGGACACAGCCTGATCCCGTTGATGAAAACTCGATTGGCCGAACCCGCCGTGCTGATCGACTTGGGCAAGATAAGCACCCTCTCATACATCAACGAGCAGGATGGCGGTCTGGCCATCGGAGCGATGACCACTTACTCCGAGATTGCTGGAAGCGAATTGGTGCAGTCGAATGCGCCGGTTTTAGCGGAGGCCTCGGGACAGGTCGCAGACAACCAGATACGCAACCGGGGCACGATTGGCGGAAGCCTTTCCCACTCGGACCCGGCTGGCGACCTTCCGGCGGTTGCTTTGGCTCTTGGAGCGCAGTTGACCACAAGCTCCTCAGGCGCGCATCGCACCATCAGCGCGGACGATTTCTTTGTGGACTTGCTAACCACCGCTCTGGAACCCAACGAGATCCTCTCTGAGATCGTAATTCCAGCTTTGCCGGCTGGGACAGGAACGGCGTATGCGAAATTCGCGAACAAAGCGTCACACTACGCAGTTGTCGGAGTGGCCGCGGTTGTGACTGTTGGGTCTGACGGAACCTGCCAGAGCGCTCGCATCGGCATCACAGGCGCAGGGCCAAAGGCGACCCGAGCCACAGGAACAGAGTCGGACCTTGTCGGCTCGAATCTCGATGACTCAGCGGTCCGGGCCGCGGCATCTCACGCTGGCGACGGAATAGACTTCAACGAGGATGTTCATGCTTCTGGAGAGTATCGCGCGCATCTGATATCGGTATATGCAGCTCGCGCAATCCGAGCCGCCGTGGAGAACGCTTCATAGCCAACTAACCTGGTCAGACAATTGAATATGAATCGGAAGGGGCAGCCAACGAATTGGCTGCCTCTTTTTTTGCGTCGGGTTTTTAGAGCCTCGGCATTTTGAGCCCTGGATCGCCGCGCAAGGCATATTTGGCCTCCAAAATGCGTCACTTTGATTCGGAGATCTCGAAATACCCTCTCAACTTATCCAGCGCCGACTCGTAACGTTCCCGAGGCGAACAGCCGTATGAGATACGCAGGTAGTTGGACCATTTCTCTCCAAAGGCGCTTCCAGGCACCGTGAGGACTCCCGAAGTTTCGAGAATATCCCATGAAAGCTCTCGTTTGGTCGGCTGGAAGTCTGATCTGACGAAAGCGAACAGCGCTCCGCTTGTGCGCTCCCAGTTCAGCGCCGGGATGGCGTCGATTGTGTCTGCGAGAAGACTCCTACGATCCTCAAGTTCTTGGGCATGGCTGAAAGTGAAATCGTCGAAAACCTCCAACGCTGCCGTGGCCGCGACCTGAGACACAATTGCCGCGCAGATGGCCGTGGCGTCCTGAACCTTGACGGCTTGGCGGAGAAATTCCGAGTTTCCGACGATGTAGCCAACCCGCCAGCCAGTCATCCCAAATGTCTTGGAAAAACTGCCCAGCGTTATGACGTTATCGGCAATCTCGGAGATGGAGCCGGGGGAGAACGGTGTCGAATCCTCGAAACAGAACGTTTCGTAAGCTTCGTCGCTAATCAGGTAGATTCCTCGGTCTGCCGCAAACTTGGCGATGCGTTCGATTTCTGCGGGGTCATAGACCGTGCCGGTTGGATTGTTGGGCGATGTGACGACGATCGATTTGGTCCGGCTTGTAATCACCTGCTCGATGTCGCTGAGGTGCATCTGGAATCCGTCTTCCTCGCTCAGGGGAATTTCAACAACCCGACCTCCAGCAAGTTCGATAGCCATATGATGATTGAAGTAGTACGGCGCCACGATTGCAACCTCGTCACCGGGATTCAGCAAGGTTAGCATTGCGACCATGAACGCCTGGTTGGAGCCTGGAGTAATCATGATCTGGCTTACGGGGTCAGCAGCGATTCCGTTGAATCGAGCCAGCTTGTCGGACAACGCCTCGCGAAGCTCAGGGATTCCGGCATCCGGGCCATAGACGTGTATCCTCGGCGACGAGCGCAACCTCTCGGACACTGCGTCCAACATCTCCTCGGGCGGCCCAAAGAACGGGACGCTCTGTCCCAGACTTGTGACGTCGCAGCCCTGAGCGAGAAGCTCGGCCATGCGGCTGTTGAGGGCATCAATCGGAGGCATAACCACCGAGCGCACGCGGTCTGGTATGGTCATGAGTCGTTCCTGAGTCTTGATGATAGAGATCTTCGGGTTGCGCCATTGTACACTGTTGCCAGAATGCGTCATCTCACACAGCTATAGACTGGGCAACGGTCAACTGAGGGTCTAGCCGAAGTCACCTTGTCTACAAGCGATTCAAGCTAAGACAACTTGGGCTACCCGCTCCGCGGCCATTCCGTCCACGCTGAGGGAATTTTTGATAATGGAAGCCTGCCCCGAGAGACCTGCAGATAAACCCGCTAGCAATTGCTCTTCAGTGTTGACCTCGTGGGCACCCCCAAGCAGTGTCATTGGACTGCCGCTGGCTTCGCGACGCAGGTCGCGGATGTCCTCGCCGTGAATGATGCTGATGGACGGGATGTCCAGCAAGGACGATTTCATGAGCATCGTGGAGTAATGGGATATCGAAACGTCAGCGCCGTGCAATACTTCGTCGCTTGTTAGAGTAGTTTCAATGACGCGATTCCCTCCACTGGCTAGAATCGTTGTATAGTCGCGGTCGTCTCGTGGGTGGGGAGAGAACACCAGTCGGTCGTCAATCCCCAAAGCCTTGACGACCCAATTCATCGTCTTGGGGTCGTCCGGCGTGCCTGTTCGGGAGACGGCTTGCCCGAAGTACACAATCAGTCGTTCATCCTTGAGTTCCAGAGAGTCACGAACCGCCTCTCGCTGGTCCGGAACGGCGTTGGCGAATCTGTCTAGGTTTGGATTTCCAGTGACGGAGATCCGTTCCAACTCCGCGCCCCTTTTGCTCATGACGTCTCTGGTGATCTGATCGAGGACTGCGTATCGGTTGGCGATCACGCCTGTTTCGCGGGGGTACCAAGCCTGCCAAGCCTCGACTAATTGCACCGACGTAACTCTATGGCGATCCGCTCCTGACAAAAGTGCGTCCTCAATGGCGAAGTGTTTCCCTGTCGCGTCCACAGAACATCCCACCAGAACCCTATCCGGCTTAAATCGTTCAAAAATAGCATCAGTGTAGGTGTCGGCGATGGACACAACGTTCTGAACGTCTCCTAATTCGTTCATTTCTATAGGTTTGAGCCCGATCTGGCGAAATTTGGCCGCAGACCCGCCGTGAATTCGGGTTTCCGGCGTGTCGTTTCGCATCCCGATCAACGTGACGGAATGCCCGCGCTCGATCAGCAGTTTCACGACGGGCGAGATGCTTTCGGCTGGCCCCGGATGGCGCGCGGCTGCGAGGATTTTCATTCAGGCTACCTGGTGATTGTCTAAGGCCGACATTTGTGAGTCGAGGCTGAGACGCGATGTCGAAAAAAATTTAGCTGACGTATACAAAATTGACCTAGAACTGAGTGACTTTGAAAAACTCCAACTTAAAGCAACAGTGATGACAGACGTTAGTGCGCGACATGCCTTTACAACTACTCTGGAAGCAGGGCGTGTGGAGCGTTCGTGTAAAGAGCCAGATTGCCTACTGCGCCACTAAGATAGACCGTCGGAGTTGTAGGTTGTGGCCGTTTCCAATGTAGATGATGACAACGAGAATGGAATCTGGGGTCGCATCCGATTCGTACTAGGTTCTTGGAAAACTGAACTACGTTCGATTCCAAGACACGAGACGAATTTAGATGCGGCGGTGTCTAGTTTCCGTCTGATGGCAACTCCACATCCTTGCCATTCAGTGTCGCCGTGCTATGAAGAGGAACGGCAGTTTCCACCAATCTCTCGGCATAGCAGCCTGCCTTGGCGAGTCGGATGACTTCCAAAATCACTTCCTCGTCTTCGTCTGACTCAACTTCGAAGTGTGTTCGGACCTCGTCACACCCACTAACGACTGTGCCTTGGAGGACAGAACCTCGGAGCCAGTAGTCCATCTCGACGTGAACCTTCGCACTAGTGACCCCCAGTTTTTTGATGGCAGCGTACCGCTTAACCTGAGTGAGCAGTCAAAACCCGACGCCCATAGCGATGTATGTCAGTGGCGGTGGGTAATTGTCCTCGCCTCCCATGCGTTCCGGCTCGTCACAGAACACCTCGAAGCGCTGTCTGGTTCCTCGGTGCAGCATCTTCTCGACGTGTTCCACGTCAACTACCATTGTGATGTTGGAGCCGCCACGAGGAAGCTCGTCACCGTGAACAGAAGGCGCGATGTCACTTGGCATTTTTCAAATTCACTCCGCTCAGGTTGGATTCAAGAACACCGAGTATATCAGTTGTTATCTCTTGGAGCTTGGACCGGCCAGATACTCGCTCATGGGTTTGATATTGTATTCGACGCCGTTGCCAGCCATGCTCTCGACGGCGGCACGGGCGGTGTCCAGGGAAGTGAAGCAGGGTATGCGGACGTCGACGGCGGCCCGGCGGATGTGGAATCCGTCCTGAAGAACTTCGCGGTCTCCAGTGACCGTGTTGACTACCGCGTCCACTGTGCCGTCCAAGATCACGTCAAGTACGTTGGGATGGGCGGCCAATCGCCTGGATATCCGATTCACCTCCACATCAAGGTCAAGACCTTCGATAAGGTCGGCGGTGCCTCCGGTGGCGTAAAATGTGTAGTTCGCGGTTGCCAGATCACGAATCATCTGGACAGCTTCAGACTTGTCGCGGTCCGAGATACTCAGCAAAATCGCCCCATCGGCAGGCAGAGTCATTCCAGCAGCCATCAATGCCTTGGCGAATGCGGGGCGAAATTCGTAGTCGATGCCCATGACCTCCCCGGTGGACTTCATTTCTGGCCCCAGATAAGTGTCGACGCCGGCCAGTTTGGACATCGAGAACACCGGAGCCTTGACTCCGACCAGCTTTTGCCGCTTGAACAATCCACCTTTGTATCCTTGGTCTTTGATGCTCTGGCCAAGCATGGTTTTGGTCGCCAATTTGACCATTGGAACCCCAGTCACTTTGGATATGAATGGAATTGTCCGGCTGGAACGAGGATTGACCTCGATCACGTAGACTTGCGTTTTTTGTCCGTTGTTTCCGGAAGCTGTCCCCGGACTGCGGTATGCCGGGCCACCGACAACCACGTACTGGATGTTCATGAGCCCTCGAATGTCCAGGGCCAGGCCGATGCGGGTTGTGTAGTCAACGACGGCGTTAACTTCAGACTCGCTGAGTGTCAGGCCGGGGTAGATCGCTATCGAATCTCCGCTGTGCACCCCGGCTCGTTCGACGTGTTCCATGATGCCCGGAATCAGCACGGTTTCGCCGTCGCAAACGGCGTCGACCTCGACCTCGCGGCCCTCGAAATACTTGTCAATCAAAACTCGACGACCAAGGCCTGCCTCGAAGGCGCGGCCCATGTACCGGACAAGCTCCGTCGCGTTCTGGACGATTTCCATAGCCCGACCGCCAAGGACGTAGCTGGGACGGACGAGGGCAGGGTAGCCTATATCCTGCGCCACGTTCAACGCCTGTTCGAGGGTCGTGACCGCCGCTCCAGGAGGATTCGGGATTCCGACTCTCGCCAGAAACTCCTCGAACAGATGCCGGTCGGATGCAATATCTATGGATTGAGCGGTGGAGCCGAGTATCGGAAGGTTCGCCTTGTCCAATGATTGCGAGAGATTTATGGCAGTTTGTCCTCCGAATTGGACCATCGTCGGCGGCACGACAACGTCGTTGCTGTCTGTGAGGATGGACTCGTTTTCAAGGATGTCGCGCACGCTCTCCTCATCCAAAGGCTCGAAGTACAGCCTGTCGCTTGTATCGAAATCGGTGGACACCGTCTCTGGATTGGAATTTGCCATCACGCTCTTGATGCCCTCTTCCTGGAGCGCCCAGGCCGCGTGAACTGAGCAGTAGTCGAACTCTATGCCTTGCCCAATGCGAATCGGCCCGCTGCCTAGGACGACCGCCTTTGCTGATTGAATCGGGATTGCTTCGTTCTCCTGTTCGTATGTGCTGTAAAAGTACGGAGTTTGTGCCTCAAATTCGGCGGCGCAGGTGTCGACCATCTTGTACACAGGGCGTATATCCCAATCGCGTCGCAATTTTCGCGTTGCGTCCGCGGTGCGGTCAGTGAGAATGGCTATTTTCTCATCGCCAAAGCCCAGACGTTTTGCCTGCCACATCAGATGCGGATTGAGAGTTTCTGAGAGGAGACGTTGCTCCATATTCGCGATGCGGTTGAAGGCGCGGGTGAACCACGGATCAATGCCTGTGATCCGCGACACCTCTTCGGGCGCCATGCCACGGCGCATTGCGGCCATAAGGGACCAGAGCCGTTCGTCGGTGGCTTCCATCGGGATGTTTAAGGGCGAGCCGTTCTCGCTCCAATTTGAATCTTCCCAGAGGAGCGAACGGTTCGTGATCTCCAGTGATCGCACCGCCTTTTGGAATGCGGCTTCAAAAGACCGGTCAATCGCCATGACTTCTCCGGTGGCCTTCATCTGAGTGCCGATTGTCCGGTCGCCTCGAGGGAATTTGTCGAAAGGCCATCGAGGTATCTTTACTACACAGTAATCCAGCGCAGGCTCGAAAGCGGCCAGCGTTTGCTTGGTCACGGCGTTGGGGATTTCGTCCAATCGTTTGCCTACGGCGATTTTGGCGGCGACCCGCGCAATTGGGTATCCGGTGGCCTTGGAGGCAAGCGCAGAACTCCGGCTGACACGAGGGTTAACCTCGATGATGTAATAGGGGCTGTCGGAACGCCCGCCACCGGGCAGGGTTTCGGCGACATCGGTTCCCGGCTCCAGGCACATCTGTATGTTGCACCCGCCTTCGATTCCCAGCGCTCGGATGATCTTCAGGCTTGCCGAACGAAGCAACTGATATTCCTTGTCCGAAAGCGTCTGGCTGGGAGCAACCACGATGCTGTCGCCTGTATGAACGCCCATCGGGTCGATGTTTTCCATGTTGCAGATTGTGATGCAGTTGTCGGCAGAGTCCCGCATCACCTCGTACTCGATCTCCTTCCAACCAACGAGGGATTTTTCCACCAGGATTTGGTCGATGGGGCTGGCTGCCAGGCCGCTTTTTACGAAGGCGGCGAATTCTTCTCCGTTGTTGGCGATTCCGCCGCCTGTGCCTCCGAGGGTGTAGGCAGGGCGGATGATCAACGGAAGGCCGATTTTGTCCAAAGCTTGGTAAGCTTCTTCCACTGATTCGACGATTTCGCTAGGCGGGGATGGCTCTCCAATTTCGGTCAACAGGTCCCGGAATAACTCGCGATCCTCAGCGTTTCGGATGGTTTGGAGTGGAGTGCCAAGCAGCCGGACGTTGTATTTTTCGAGGATTCCAGCGTCGGCAAGCTCTACTGCCAGATTGAGTCCCGTTTGGCCTCCGAGGGTGGGCAATATGCCGTCGGGCTTTTCAGTGGCGATGATTCGTTCCAGGACTTCCACCGTCAAAGGTTCGATGTACACGAAATCGGCGATGCCTTCGTCAGTCATGATGGTGGCGGGATTGGAGTTCACGAGAACGGTTGTGACTCCCTCCTCACGAAGGGCTTTGCACGCCTGCGTTCCGGCGTAGTCGAACTCGGCGGCCTGTCCGATGACGATGGGGCCGGAACCAATCACAAGGACTTTTGAAGGGGCACCAGATTCATTTGGCACTGGATGTTTTTCAACTTTCATTGACACGGCTTATTCGGATAATTGTAGAGCGTTTACGTTGGCAATGCGGAAATCGCGCGGCCGTTGAATGCTTCCACCAAACCGGTTGATTTGCAGGCGGTAGCCCCTGGTAAATGTGATATCGTCGTTCAGGTGGAAAGCCAGAAAATATACGTCCAAATCAGGATCATTGCGGATATTCAAATCAACCCGGGCGTCCAGAATCATTCTGACCAGCGAATCGATCTGGGGTTGGTCTGTGATGGCAGCCAGTTCCGTTTTGCCGTCTCTGGGACTGTTCACTCCGATGTACTTCACTTTGCCTTCCAAGTCCATCAGATCAGCACCAGTCTCCGCGTCTGGGTGTGAGACGTACATGTAAAGCGCCAACTGGCCGTTTCTATGGGCGGCCAGAATGAATTCAGGCTTGTGTCCTTTGATGATATGAATGGGAGTCCCAACTTCAAGGAAAGCGGCGTCACCGTCTTTCCAGCTCTTCAGGCTGTAACCAGGGTCGGAAACGTTTCCTTCGTATCTGAAGGCCACATGTTCCCAAACCTGTCCGAGGTCTTCTTCTTGCAATGGAGGTTCTTTCTTGATTCTGAAACTCTGGTACGTTGTTCAGCCGAATGAGATGAAGTCCACCCAATCGATAACAGGAGTGGTTCGCGTCGCAGGCGTGGCGGATGCGATGCCAGCGTTACTCGAATTGGACGATGAACAGCCGATACTCACAGCGGCGACGAAACCCGCGACAGCAATCCACAGACGCGTCTGAATGCTGGCAATTTTCTGGCCAACGATCACGAATTTTTCATGTTCGACCAACGGCTAACGGCGCTTCGCTTCTAGATACTCAACCAATTTGTCGGGGAAATTTATAGTCATTCCATCCGCGCCGCACTCCACGGCGTGGCGCATCAGGTCTTCATTGGAGATGCCGTGACACCGCACGACGAATCCCTTCTCGTGCAATATTTTGACGATCTCAGGCGTCACGATGTCCGCGCGAGGGCAGACCTGGGTGAATCCAGACTCCAGCGCCTGATCCACGATCGAGTCCTCCCACTGACTACCGGGCCCAAGAGGGACCAACCAACCCGTGGGAATATCAGGAGCGTATGCTCTCGATTCGTCGACCCACGGTTTCCAGAACGATGTGATGGTCACGTCATTGGCTACTCCATAACCTCGAACCATGTCGATCGTGCGGGTCGCAAGACCGGGGACCTGACGAGCTTTGATCTCGATGTGGAAGTGATGGCGGCCCTTGTAGTGTTCCAACACTTCTCCGAGAGTGCGAATCCGCTCACCTGCGTATTGGGGACCGAACCACGATCCCGCATCCAGAGACCTAAGATCGACCAGAGTGTGATCGGCAACCGGACCTGAGCCATCGGTGGTGCGGTCAACGGTGTCGTCATGGATGACGATAAGGTGGTCATCTCTGGTGAAGTGGACGTCCAGTTCGATTTGGTTGACGCCCATCGCCAACGCTTTATCATACGCCGCGAATGTGTTCTCCGGCGCGTATGATGACGCCCCGCGATGGGCTATGTTCATGAATTCTGCGGTCACTGGGTTGATCCCCTCGCGAATATTTTTGGTCAGTTGAATGGGTGCAATTGGATTCTACAAACTCTTGAGAAACGTTGGTCGCGCGTTAACACTGGTAGGTTGTGTTGCAGGGCTAGCGCCGCTATCGTAGCGTCCTGGAATGGGATCGAGTGACCCCGAATTTGTAATTCAGCAAGAAGTTCTCCAGGACTCTCGATCAGAGTTGAGGAAAGGCAGCCCGTCGAGATCAGCTTCGAGGTTCCTAGCTTCAGACTCTGTCCTCGCCCCGCGGAGCAGCTCTGCATAAACAACTCCGACGATGACAGCTTCCCCTGCTCGTATCAAGCGTCGAACAGTTATTTGATCCTTTGAGTTCCAACTTCGGAAAAATCGACCCAGGCAGATGTATCAACTATTACTTGGGCCAATCGGTCATGCTCCATGTGCCTAAATTCATACCAATCATCCAAATTCAGATCGAATGTTCCCTCCCGCGAAAGTAGA